>VFQR01000785.1_pt1 | contig 33181 bp, 27 predicted proteins | sample 3512321 | NCBI WGS metagenome assembly VFQR01 (sample SAMN10412374, study PRJNA504923) | tailings metagenome | isolation source: Relicate 3 Philex TSF1 revegetated site | place: Philippines: Tuba, Benguet | collected 2017-08-29 | reverse complement strand
CAATCGATGTTTGCCGTTGTCCCTCAGTGAGCCATCGACTGCTGTTTTCATTCGTAGATTCAACAGTCGATTTTTTCTGTCTGGGAGCGGTCATGGGGCCACCGATTTTGCACAGCGAAAGCCCACATGCGACATCCCGGTATCAGGGCTGCAGCCATGCCGGGCACTGGGGCGATAACGCGAACAATAGCTGTCGTTACACAGAAACGAACCTCCACGCTGAGACCGCAACTGCTGGAAAGGTTGCGTCGGGTCGTGGCTCTTTTCTGGCCCGGCAGGGTTGTTCGTCACGGCAAGTTGTGGCCTTTTGGAGTAAAGCTCCCGATCATACCAGTCGTGGCACCACTCCCAGACATTGCCAGACATATCGTAAAGCCCGTAATCGTTGGCCGGAAATGATTTGACCGGGGCCGTACGCGTAAATCCGTCTTTGGCCGTATTCTCGTAGGGGAACTTTCCATTCCACAGATTCGCCTGCGGTGAAGTTTCACTGGGGGGAGTCGTCCCCCAGACGAATGGCAAACCCTCTTTGCCGCCCCGCGCTGCCCGTTCCCATTCAGCTTCTGTGGGCAACCGCTTGCCTGCCCATTGGGCATAGGCCTGGGCATCATCCCACGAGACATGCACCACGGGATGATCCATACGCTCCAGAATATGAGAATAAGGCCCTTCGGGATGACGCCAGTTCGCACCAGGTGTCCAGACCCACCATTGCGAAAAGTCATTCAAAGGGACCGGATGATCGGGCGGTGTAAACACTAAAGAAGCTGGCACCAGCACTGCAGGATCTGGTGCCGGTGTACCAGGTGGACTGTTCGCCAGAATCTCTTCAACAGTCGGGGCTTTCTCGGCGGTCGTCACATAGCCCGTCGCTTTAACAAACTCGGCAAACTCCCGATTGGTCACTTCATGCGCATCAAGCCAGAAACCCTCGACAGAAACAGGATGTGTCGGGCGTTCGTCATCCCACGCCAGAGGATCATTTGAACCCATGCGAAATTCACCACCAGGGATCCAGACCATCCCCGCAGGTGCGACCACACCTTCTGGCGGGCCACTTTTTTCCCCTCGGCCTTTATTGGCCATGATCCATGAATTGGCGAGCATGCCGGCTCCCAAAATAACTCCCACCAGTAACAGCAGGAGACCCCACCGGGAGGCATTCGATTTCTGAACCCCAGGGGCCGCGCTGGCTTGAGTCGGTGTTGGCGAGAGAGCATCCGGCATAGTGAATCCACAGAACACATTCCATTTTCTCAAAAGCCATCCTCCGAAAACGGAGTGCTGCCTTTTGGTGCATCGGCATTGTATAACAAAACGTGGATGCGATGCTCATCCCACACCAGACATTTGCGACATGACGAATCAGCCATGCTTCCGGATACGATCCCATGCTGAAAATCTATCAGTTTTTCACCACTTTGTGTGGTTCCGAAGGGCGAAATCCTTTCTGGATCAACTTATGCACCTTGTTCGTGTTCAGCGTGCAGCCAATCGTAGGGGCTGCTGAGCAAGGAACCACAGAGTTCGTCCCCGATCAGCAAGGTTACCAGAAGCTTGTCGCCCCGTTCTTCAAATCGTATTGCAGCGAATGTCACTCAGGGGACAAACCCGAAGGCGAATTCAGCCTTGATGCAGCACAACTGAAGAATCAATTGACAGACCCCGTGGCCAAAGCCCGCTGGCGGGAAGTGGTCAATGTGCTCAACTCCCACGAAATGCCACCCGAAGAAAGTCCTCAGCCACAGGCGAAAGATGTCGCCGCCGTTGTTGACTGGGTCACAGCCGAAGCCGTCCGTGCCGAAAAGTTTTCGCGAGAACAGACCAACGTCTTAAGACGACTGACGCGCGATGAATATCGCCGCACAATCCGCGATCTTGTGGCAATTGATTTCGATGTCTCGGCATTTCCGGAAGACCCCGCCGCAGGAGGCTTTGATAACAACGGGAGTGCTTTGACAATCTCTCCCATGCACATGGAGCTTTACCTCGCATCAGCCAGGCAGATTCTCGATCGCGCACTGGTCGAAGGGGAACAACCACCGACAATCCGCTGGAAATTCGACCCGAAGGCCGGCCCAGCCGATCGAGTGCGTCTGAGGCTCGATACTAAAAACAACCCATTGGTCAATGGTGGTAACAATCGGCAGGATGGCGAATGGGTGGCTGTGCACCATGCCTCGTGGGATACGAATGTGGGGGCTCGTGATTTTCGTGTCCCCATGGCCGGCACCTATCGCATCCGGGCGCAACTGGCCGGGACAAAACCCACTCGCCAGGAAGTCATCGCCAGTGCCGCAAAAATTCTCGCGAAGCGGCGCGACGAGCAGATCGCCAAACAGCCGCAGCGTACTAAACAGCATCAAGAGCAATACCAGCGAGATCTCCAGCACTTCGAAACATCGCGGATCTACGACTACGGGCCAGTCCGCGCCAAACTCAATGTTCAATTGGGTTCACAACCCCGCACCATTGCCGAGTTCGATATCGAAGGCACCCGAGAGCAGCCCGAGATCAAGACATTTTTGACCCGCATGACGACGGAAACTGCGGGCATATCTTTCGAGTATGCCTACTCCATTCCGCGCGAACTGGAAAACTTCTGGCTGCAATCCGCACTGGAGTTTGCTCGACCCGAGCTGCTGGTCGACTGGTTCGAAATCGAAGGACCGATCTTCGAAAGCTGGCCACCTCCGAGTCATCAGCTCATCATCGGGAAAGAGCTTCCATCCGCCGACAAAGAAGTATCCGCAGTCACCTCCATCCTGCGGAACATGATGCAGCGGGCCTATCGTCGGCCACCCGACGAAGCCGAGGTCGAGCAGCGTCTGGCTCAGTTTATTGCCGCCCGCAAATCCCGCACCTTCATCGAAGCCCTCAAGCTGCCACTCATCTCGATTCTCACGTCGCCCAACTTTCTTTATCTCGTCGAAGGACCCGTCCAAAACCCCGCCCAGCCACTCGATGATTATCAACTGGCCACCAGACTTTCCTTCTGGCTCTGGTCAAGTATGCCCGATCAGGAACTCCTGCAACTCGCGGCCGAAAAGCGGCTTTCACAGCCAGAAGTCCTCAAAAGCCAGGTCGTACGAATGCTCAAAGATGCTCGTTCGCGAGCCTTTGTCGAAAACTTCGCTGGCCAATGGCTGGGTCTAAGGCAAGTCGGAGCCAATCCTCCCGCCAAAGATCTCTACCCGGAGTACGACCGTCATCTCGAAACATCGATGATCGAAGAGTCTTTGGCCTACTTTCAGGAGTTTCTCCAACACGATCTCGATGTCCGGCAAATGATCCAGTCCGATTTTGTCGTCATCAACGAACGACTCGCCCGCTTCTATGAAATTGATGGAGTCCGCGGCGATCAGTTCCGACGCGTCCAGGTTTCCAGCGATATCCCCCGCGGCGGAATCGTCACCCAGGCCTCGATTCTTTGCCTCACCTCCAACGGAACTCGCACCTCTCCCGTCAAACGAGGAACCTGGATTCTCAAGACATTACTGGGGACAGATCCCGGCCTCCCCGTCGCCAATGCCGGTGAAATTGCCCCCAAAGTCCCCGGCATCGACAAAGCCACCGTTCGCCAGAGGCTGGAAATCCATCGCGAGTTGCCTCAATGCGCCCGCTGCCACAATAAGATCGATCCCTTAGGGTTCGCTCTCGAAAACTTCAATGCCGCTGGTGATTGGCGCGAACGCGAAGGGTTTGGCTACCAGGGCAGAATCCAGGCCAATGATCCACTGATCGATGCCTCATCCCGCATGCCCGACGGAACGAACATCGTCGGCGTGCGCGGATTGCAGCAAGCTCTCTACGAGCGCCACGATCTCTTCGTTAAAGCCGTGGCAGAACGCCTGCTGACTTACGCACTCGGCAGAGAACTGGGGCTCTCCGATCAACCCGCCATCGACCGCATTGTGCAAGCCGCTCGCGACAAGAACTACCGTTTATCCGCCATGCTCGAATCGATTGCCACCAGCGAAACATTCTGTCTCAAATAACACTCCAGCAGGTTCGCTTTTTTCACTCGAACTTCGCCAATCGTTGACCAGCCGGTCGTAAAATGACCATGGGAAATACTTGAAAACATGACAGCCAAGGCCTCTCAGCCAAATCTGACTCTCACAGCCATCAGGCACAAAATTCCGGTCTATTCGTGGCTGGCCTTGTTTCTGGCGATGGGGCTTCTGGGCTTTGCGAGCTTCCAGATTCAATCAACATCGAGCATCACGTTCGACGAAACATTTTATCTCAATGCCGGCGTCAGGACTGTCGCCTCGGGAACACTCGATCCTGCCATCTGCGATTGTGGTGTCGCACCACTTCCCATCATTATCTGCTATCTTCCACCACTGCTCCTCTCTCGAAATGAGTATCGCCATGAAGTCTGGGTGGGACAGGAGAACGATCCTCAGTTGATCATCTGGCCTCGCCGCCTCAACACACTTCTCGTGGGCATGCCCCTGCTCATCGTCGTCTGGTTATGGCTGGGCACAAAGTGCGGGCCTGCCGGTGCCTCCCTGGGTGTCCTCATGACAGCCGCCTCTCCCACAATTCAGGCCCATGCCGCCCTGGCGACAACCGATTTAAGCTTCACGTTGTTCGGATTGCTGGGAATTCTGGCGTTAGCCCACTATCTCGAACAGCCAACGTGGAGCCGGTTGGGGATCCTCGCCATCGCTATGGCCGCCTGCCTTTCTGCAAAATACTCGGGGGTCTTTCTCTTTCCCGTGGCCGGACTGATGTTCCTCGGGCGGGCTCTTCGCGACCAAAACGTCCCCCCAACAAACGAAACCAGCACAAACGTGCCCGAAACAAGCGCGACCCCAACAATTGAAACCAGCACAGAAATGTCGGCCCAGTCCACTACTGTCAGTTGGCGATCGCAGGGATGGTGGCCTGTCGTGCGGCAGACTTTTGTCACTTACACATTACTGCTGCTGCTGGTCATCCCTCTGTGGTGGGCGTTTCACGGCTTCTCGTTCACTGGCCCTTTGAAAAATGTTCCACTGGAAGTCACGCCTCCCGATTCACCCTGGGTCGAAATCCTTGGTCGCGGGCCCTGGGCAGACTGGATCATGGATCAGGCCCATCGTCGCTGGAAGCGGCCCGCTCCAATTGCGGGTGTCCTCTTTCAATACCTCCACAACAAGACCGGACATACAGCCTTTCTGATGGGGGAAACCTCACTCACTGGCTGGCGTACATACTTCCCCTGCACCATCGGATTCAAAAGCACACCCTCCGAACTGATTCTGATCACTCTGCTCCTATTGGGGACCATTTCCCTAAGGCTGGCTGGTTGCATCAGTTGGAGTCAACTCGATTTCTCCCGCCGCTGCTTGTGGCTTTCTTTCGCTGTATTGGCAGCACTCCTGCTCTTCGCCCGCATCAATATCGGCCATCGCTATGTATTGATCATCTACCCCCTCTTCATCATGCTAGGTATTGATACGCTCTTTATGATCTATCGTGGTTGCATGACTCGCTTCATTAATGCAGACAGTACTTCGAAAGCCGAATGGCCTCGTGTGATATTCACTCTGATTGGCAGTCTCCTGTTGGCGATGCAACTTTGGAGTTCATGGTCGATACAGCCCCACCCCCTCTCCTACTTTAATGGGCTCTTTGGCGGCCCGGAGCAGGGTGGCAGATTGCTCCTCGATTCAAATATCGATTGGGGCCAGGATCTTCCCACCTTGCAGAAGTTACTCGCCAGCGAAGACTCGTCGAAAGTCGCTTTGCAATACTTCGGGACGGCATTACCAACTGCCTATGGTATTCACGCCGACCCCACCAAAGCACTGCGCCGACCACTGGAGGACTATGAACTTCTGGCAATTTCTGTCACCCACCTGGGTGGACTTTACGTCTTCGGCAACGATCCCTATCAGAAGTTTCGCACCTGGCAGCCCGAGGCCCGGGCCGGCTATTCGATCAATCTCTATCGACTCGATACTCCCGAACGAAAAGCGGCTTTTGCACAAGCCATTCAAGAGCATGAAAAAGCCCGGGCCGAGTATTTACTCAAGCAGTAGATCGATCCGAGACAGATACCAAACGAACTCAGCTCGTCGGTATGGGGTGGCTGAGGCTGGATGTATTATTCCGTCCCCCTGTTCAATCGAGTTCAACAGCACGAATGCATCGGAAAACATGCTTGATGACAGTCGAATACGTTCGTCAAGAACGATCAACGTCTAATGATCTGGGGGCAAACGAAGACGTTTGACCCCAGCCACCCCGTTTTAAGCCACGCAGTTTCCAGTCACACGTGAATGCATAGATCTTCGTAAAAGACAGCGGTTCCGGGCAGGTTTGACAACCTCTCTACACGCCTCTGACTTCTGGGATGAGTAAACCACCGGATCTCTGGCTCACTGCTCAATCTCCATGCAATCAATCAAGATGAAGCACACTGTTGAGCGTGATCAGTTCGGCCTTGTCAGTCGTCCACTCGATCACATTAATACAGCAATTGGCCTGCTTGACCTGACGCGCCAGGCGGAGAGGTAAACCCAAGAGCGGTGTGAGAATCACTCGATTAAGCATGTTGTGAGCCACCACCACAATGTTCTCACCTTGATGCCGCTCAGCCAGTTGCTTCAGAGTCGGCTCTGCACGGTGGAGCACATCAGAATAGGATTCGCCTCCCGGGTGAGGATTGGTGGCAGGATCCGCAAAAAAATGATCGTGAGCCTCAGTGTCCTTTTTCCGGATGGTTTCCCAGTCAAGACCTTCCCACCGACCGACACTGCATTCCCGTAGATTCACATCAGTTTCTACCTTCAACTGATGACTCTTCGCAATGAACTCTGCGGTCTGATGGGCCCGCTGAAGTGGGCTCGCATAAACTCCCGCGACACGAAAGCCGCTTAATGCCTCAGCGAGCGATCGGGCCTGCGTTTCACCAATCGCCGTGAGAGGCCCGTTCATTTCGCACCCCTGCAAAATGTAGGGACGCATCTCATTCGCCGCCGTCGCTCCATGCCGGCAAAGAAGCATTCGACAGACATTTGCAGGTGGGGCTTGTCGCATCAATCGTCTTTCTCAGGAAACACTGCCATCACAATTCATCAGCACAGGCTGCGATGTAAACTTTAGCGACATCACCCGGAAACATCAGCCTCACACCCGAACGATCCCAGGCAATCTGTTGTTAAATGGATGCCATAACATCGTTGCGCCAAGTGTGCCATGCTTGCGGCTCGGAGCGCTCATTCTCACTCAACGGCCTCCCTGAAGTGCCCCCGGACAACTCGTGCCCAACTCGCCGAAACATGTCGTCGTGTTTTGTACGATGACATATAGTCACAACATGCTATTGAGCCTCCGGAACCCTCGCCCGCATCTTCGTGGGAGATGGCCGATTAAGGGTCCTCGCCGCATTTTCCAATCGCCTGATTCCGCTGCGCGCCATCTGCCATCTCTCCACCAGTTCGCTAGAATTTCTGGGTGGCACGACCCTGCAGGCTCTGCGGAAGGGCGTGGTCTTTCAAGGGATGATGGCGACAAAATCTCCTCATCCTCCCAGCAGCAACAGGGCACAACCTTTAGTGACCATGCCTCCGTACACAGAGCAACCTTTTATCCAACCAAGAACGTCGCGTTCACCAACTCGCTAGTTGTTATCCGCCGAATTGGTGACATGGGTGGCTCGCAGATGCCCGCCGTGGGTGTAGCCGCTTTGCGTAATCAACCGGGCCGAGCGACTGAACGTGAGATAGTTCCACGCCCATTGAATCAACACCAGAATACGGCTCTCAAAGCTGACGATTTGAATCAGATGAATAAACAGCCACAGGATCCAGGCAATGAGTCCCGTGAACTTCCACGTCCCAATCTGTGCGATCGCTGCCTTTCGGCCAATCGTGGCCATGCTCCCCAGATCGGTATAGGTAAACGGTGGCAAAGTAATATTCTGAAAGCGCGATTGAATCGCTTTAGCCACATACTTCCCCTGCTGCATCGCCGCTGGTGCCACGCCAGGAACGGCCTGCCCGCTGGGTAGTTTGAAATGGGCCATATCCCCAATCACATAAACTTGAGGATGTCCCGGCAACGTGAGATCGCTTTGAACTTCAATCCGCCCTTGACGATCAAGTGGCGCACCAGTGGCTTCCGATAGCAGTTTTGCGAGTGGTGAAGCCGTGACACCCGCTGCCCAGAGCACATTAGCCGCAGCGATCTGTTCGACTCCCTGCGCCGTCATGACTTCCACACCCGAGGCATCCACTTTTTGAATTTTGACCTGCGTGCGGACTTCAACCCCCATCTCCATCAATTTCTTTTGCGCATTCATTGCGAGATCTTCGGCATACGCCATGAGAATGCGCGGGGCCGCATCGATCAGAATGATGCGGGTCTCGGCAGGATTAATAATGCGGAAATCGTGCCGGAGTGTATGGCGGGCAATTTCAGCGAGCGTTCCTGCCAGTTCAACTCCCGTCGGGCCGGCACCCACCACCACAAACGTCAGCAGATGTTCGCGAGCCTGGGGCGTCGGCAGCTTATCGGCTTCTTCAAAAGCCGTCAGGACACGCCCCCGGATCTCGATGGCATCCTCGACAGTTTTCAGACCCGGTGCATTTTCAGCCCATTGATCGTTGCCGAAGTAGCCAGTCTTCGCACCCGCAGCCACCACCAGCGAATCATAGGCGAGTTCTCCTTCCTGGAGCAGAACCCGTCGCCTCGGCAGATCAAACCCAACGACTTCATCCATGACGACATGGACATTTCTTTGCCGAGCAAAAATCGATCGCAAAGGGGCGGCAATATTCCCGGGAGACAACCCTCCCGTCGCCACTTGATAAAGCAGCGGTTGAAAGAGATGAAAGTTGCGGCGATCCACCAGCGTAATATCGACCGGAGTTTTCCGCAGAGCTTTGGCCGTGGTCAGGCCTCCAAATCCACCGCCGACAATGACCACGCGATGCTTACCTGAAAGGCTCATCAAATTGACTTTCGCTTAAGGACGATGGCCAGATTCTTTGAAGAAACCCTTTGCATCATGATCATCGAAACGGCCACACATTCGTAACGCGCATTCCATCGACATATCAACGCTTCACACGCCCCAGTTCCCCCGACAAATCGACATCCAGTCAGTTTGAACAACCACTGGAACTGAAATTCTGTAACCGACTTGTCATTGCAAACTTCTTTGAATTATGAGGTTACGGCAAACAGCCCGCTTCCTTGCGACTCGATTTTGTGGAAGTTACACTCTCCATATCGCAAAAGTTTGGTGGAAATGTGTTTTTTCGAGCACAGTTCGCACAAAATCATTTGCACCTCACATGGAATTTGAACACTTGTGAGTCAAAATTCAGGATATTGCTCCCCGCTCGTTGGGTGGTGGCTCTTCAGATAGCGAAGAATTCAAGGTTAGGCCGATGAAAAAAGACATTCACCCCGAGTATCGCGAAGTTGTCTTTCTGGACATGTCCACGGGCGAAAAGTTCGTGACGCGCTCGACAATCAAGACCGAAAAGACTGGTGATTACGAAGGGCGACAGCTTCCATTGGTGACAGTGGATATCAGCTCGCTCTCGCACCCCTTCTTCACTGGCAAGCAGAAGTTCATCGATACTGCCGGTCGCGTTGAGAAGTTCCAGAAGAAGTACAACTGGGATAAACGCGAAAAGAAGTAGTGATCAGAGTCCTCCGGTGCTGTTGGCTGGGCCATTTTCATGGTTCCTGCCGGTTGCCACCGTACCTCATTGCCGTCGGGTCGGCTGATCCGACGGCATTGCCGTTTTCTGGTGGCTGATCAAAGTGAGTTCCCGATCCATCGGTATCACTCACAATCAAGGCCAGATTCCTGCTTCCAAGAGCAATTCCCTGCTCTGATCATCACTTGTCCTTCTGTCGTCCGGATTTTTGCCATGACAACCCGCATGTTCCCCACACTTCAGGCCAAGCTGGCACGTTTCGAAGAACTGGAAGCACAACTCCAGGATCCGGAAGTGCTGGCCGATGTCAGCAAGATGCTGGAAATTCAACGCGAGCACGGGGGCTTATCAAAAATTGCCTCGACCGTTCGGGAATTCAACACGTTGCAGGACGATCTGCTCGCTGCCGAAACCATGCTGTCAGAAGCCACCGATGACGAAACCAGAGAGATTGCGCAAGCCGAAATCGATGAACTGAAGCCTCGCTTCGAACCACTGAAGACCGAACTCGAAGACATGGTGACTGCCGGCGACTCGCTGACCCGCGGCAGCCTGATCATGGAAATTCGTGCGGGAACAGGCGGAGATGAAGCCGCTCTCTTTGCCCGCGACCTCTATGAAATGTACACCCGTTACGTCGATCTCCAGGGCTGGAAATATGAAGTCATGGAGCTAACCACGTCCGAGCTGGGTGGTCTAAAGGAAGTCGTAATCACCATCACGGGTTCAGGTGCCTATCACCGCTTGCAGTTTGAAAGTGGCGGACATCGTGTCCAGCGAGTTCCGGAAACAGAAACTCAGGGACGTGTCCACACCAGTGCTGCCACAGTCGCCGTCATGGCTGAGGCCAGTGAAATCGACGTCGAGATCCGGGATGAAGATCTGCGGATCGATACGATGCGTGCCGGCGGCCCCGGTGGTCAGAAAGTGAACAAGACCGAATCGGCCGTACGTATTACCCATATCCCGTCAGGCCTGGTGGTGCGTATTCAGGATGAAAAAAGTCAGCACAAAAACAAAGCCAAAGCTCTGCGTGTCCTGCGATCCCGGCTCATGGAATTGAGGGAAAATCAGGCTCACGCAGCTCGTGCTGAACAGCGGCGCACTCTCGTGGGATCAGGCGATCGGAGCGAACGCATCCGGACGTACAACTTCCCCCAGAATCGCCTCACCGATCATCGCATTGGCCTGACCGTCTACAAACTCGATCAGATCATGCAGGGAAACCTCGATGAGCTGATCAATCCGATTCTGGCGTTCGATCGCGAAGAACGCCTCAAGGGCAATGTCGCCCCCAGTGCCTGAAACAATTCCCGGAATGGCTTCAAGGACTGCAGAATCATCTTCTCATCGCTCCTCACCGCTGCGTGCCATGCTTGCAGCTCTGGGCAAGGGTTCTTTTCTCCTTCTCCCGTTCCGACGGGAGAAGGCCGGGATGAGGGAAGCCCGAACGTATTGGGCCAGCCATCCACAGCTGGGTTCATCGCGGGATGTTTCTCAACAAGAGACAATCCGGCGGAAACCTTTCTGGCTGCTGCCTGTCGATTGGGAAGACCCTCACACCGCCCACTTCAAGGCTGCGTTCGCACTGTTAACTTCGAAATCCGCAGGCACTCTATCCTCAAAAGCAAAACATATCCTTGCGTACAGTATTCACGTCGAATTCATGCAACTTTACCGGTGAAATCGATCGCAACAGCCACTCATCGGCCATTTTTGCCGACAGAACGGCTCTTCCGCTCTTCTCTTCGTCTTGACGATTCGCGACTCCTTTGGGAAATTCCCTGAACGAGCGGGCATACGTTCCCGAAAACTTGCCATGAAGGCATGTTGGAAGAAACGGGCCTCTGCAGTATCAGAACTGTGTCTTGGCTGACCAGTTTTTGATCTACGGCGGATCTGCACCGCATTGTGAATGTTGAAACCCGGCTTGCAAAGGAGTGCCCGCGCCGTGAACATCGTTATTCGTCCGCTGCATCAACTGGCCCGTGTGGCCCTTGTCCTGGCTGTCTCTTTTGCTGCAATCAACATCAGCCAGCCAGCATTGGCACAGGCACCTGCTGCGGATGCCGCTCGTGCTCACAAGGTCGCGCTGATCGACATGGCCGTGATCTTCAAGCAGTACAAGAAGTTTGAAGTCCTCCGCGAAGACCTCAAAGCCGAAATCGAGCAGAGCGAAGTCAAAGCCAAGGAAATGGCCACCAACCTCCAGGCCCTTCAGCAGAAAATGAAGAGCTTCAAGGAAGGCAGCCCCGAGTTCTCGGCAACAGAAAAGCAACTCGCCACATCATCTGCCGAATTCGAAGCTTTTCGCCGCTCCGCCCAGCGTGAGTTCCTCAAGAAGGAAAGCGAAATCTATCACACCGTTTACCTCGAAGTGACTGATGCCGTCGCCAAGTACGCCCAGTACTACAAGTACACACTGGTCTTGCGGTTCAGCAGCGAAGAGCTCGATCGTGACAATCCTCAAGGATTGATCCAGGGCATGAACCGCCAGGTCGTCTACTTCGAAGCCGAAAACGATATTACTCAGCCAGTGCTGAAGTATCTGAACCAGAAGTTCACAGGTGCCGCTGGCGCAGCCGCCCCACGAGCTGCCGAAGCCGCTCGTCCTGGAACATCTCGCTAATCATTGGCAAAGTCGCGCCACAGGTCTTAAGTCCTTTTCGACCTGTGGCTCTTTGCTGTCATCGCCGAGAAATCTGTTACGCTTCCCATGAAATAAGAGTGCTTTGTCGACGATGTTTGCAGCTGTGTGCCATGCTTGCAGCTCTGGGCAAGCATGTCTTCAAAACCAATAACACGCTGTTATTTTCTGGGAAACGTACAAAAGCATTAGAGTTCACATTGCATCGCTTGCGAGTTCCCGCTGCATCTGCCAACAGGATGTGGCTTAATTAACCGGTCTTCTTCCCCGATGGAGCAGGTCATGCGCGCGCCCAGACGCCAGAGAACACTGGAACGGGCCGTTGAAATGAGTGGGATCGGCTTCTTTACGAATGCCGATGTCACGATTTCGTTTCATCCGCAGGCCGAAGGAATGGGGATCAGCTTCCAGCGGACAGATCTCAAATCGACCGGCCCCGTGCAGGCTCGGATTGAGAACGTCATCCGCAAAGAGCGCCGCACCGCCATCGCACAGGGTGGAGTCACTGTCGAGCTGATCGAACATGTGATGGCGGCCCTCGCTGGGCTGCAGATTGATAATTGCCTGGTACGACTCAATGCTCCAGAACCTCCAGGCTGTGATGGATCAAGCCTCGATTTCGTTCAATGCCTGCTCGATGGCGGGATTGTCGAACAGAATGCCTATCGCGACCTGATCGTGGTCACCCAGCCTCAGGCAATTGTGACCGAAAACGACTCTGTCGCCTTGTCTGCCAGCCCCATCAGCCGACATGGCCTGGTGATTACTTACGAACTCGACTACGGCCCGCGCTCACCCATCAAACCTCAATCCTTTTCGCTGGAAGTCACCCCCGAAACATTTATCACTCTGGTGGCTTTTGCCCGGACCTTCGTCGCTGAAGAGGAAGTCAAATATCTTCAAAGTCAGGGCTACGGCCAGCGTGTCACAGAAAAAGATCTCCTCATTTTTGGCCCCGACGGCCCGATTGGTAACGCACTGCGGACGCGTGATGAATGTGTCCGCCACAAGATTCTCGATTGTATTGGCGATTTCGCTTTGATTGGCTGTGATCTGCATGGCCACTTCCGGGCCTTCCGCACCGGGCACCATCACAACCACCAGATTATTGAACGCATCAAGCAGACTCACGAAATTATTCGGGCGCCCGAATATGTATGTTTCCAACCCCACTTCCCTTTGAAGGATTTATCGCAAGAGCTGGCCTTACAGTCCTAGGTTGATTGCGTATAACCTTTGGAGTGAAAACGAGAACAATCACGTTTCCAGATTGACCGAGAGTATCCGCAGAAAGCACTTTTACCACCTTCCCACCACATGAAAGACGCTGCGGCCCTTCGTGAAGCAGCTTGCAGAACTCAACATTCCGCAACCCGACTTCTCCATCCGCCCCGCGTCATGCGTTAGACAAGGATGTCGCCGCATGGCCTCAAGAATTTCACCACTTGCCCAGATCGATCCCCACGCCAGGATCGGCGACAACGTACATATTGGCCCTTTCTGCGTGATTGGTCCTCATGTAACGCTTGGTTCGGGATGTCAACTCGATAGTCACGTCACGATCACTGGTCACACGATTATTGGCCAGCGGAATCGCATGCATCCGTTTGTGGCACTGGGTGGTGAACCGCAGGATCTCGGTTACTCCGGGGCTCCAACTTACCTGGACATCGGCGATGACAATACCTTCCGCGAAGGGGTGACTGTCCATCGTGGTGCCGAAAAAGAAGATTACATCACCCGCATTGGCAGTCATAACTACCTCATGGCCAATAGCCATGTGGGACATAACTGCTATGTGCACAACCACATCATTCTGGCGAATGGCAGTCTGCTGGCCGGGCATGTCCATGTCTATGACCATGCATTCGTCTCGGGAAATTCAGTCGTCCATCAGTTCGCTTCGATTGGAACACACGCGTTTCTTTCGGGTGGCTGCCGGGCTCCGACAGACATTCCTCCTTACATGATTTCTGCCGGTAGCGATGAGCCCAAGATCGTTTCTGTCAATCTGATTGGCCTCAAGCGACGCGGCTTGCCCGATTCGACAATCAACATTATTCGTCAGGCACATCGCCTGTTATTCCGTGAGCACAAGCCTCTGGACGAGGCCAGGCACACATTACTGGCAGCCTGTGACGATGTAATTCCCTGGGAACTTACCAACCTGCTCGATTTTCTGGAGCAGCAGCGGCAGGGCAAACAGGGACGTGCTCGTGAAGCCGTCCGCAGTCGCCCTGCCAATCCCCATCCATTACGGAGAGCGGCATGAGCCGGGTTAGAATGGCAGTTATTGGTGTCGGTGCTTTAGGTCGGCATCACGCCCGTATTCTCAGCGAACTTCCCAATGTTCACCTCGTGGCCGTTGTTGACAGTCACGCCGAACGTGGTCAGGAAGTGGCCGAGAAGTGTCGTACGCGCTGGGTATCAAACTACAAGCATCTCCTCGACCGGGTCGATGCCGTTTCAATTGTGGTGCCCACGTTTGCCCACCTCAGTGTCGCCGGTGATTTCCTCCGTGCGGGCGTCTCGGTACTTGTCGAGAAGCCGCTGGCGGGAAATCTCTCCGACGCCCAGCAGATTTCTCAACTGGCTCGCCAGATGGGAACACTCCTCCAGGTGGGGCATATCGAACGCTTTAACCCCGCGATGGTCGCTGCCAAGCCTTACATCGATACACCTCGCTACCTGAAGGCGGAACGCGTCAGCCCTTATGCATTCCGCTCGACAGATATCGGCGTCGTTCACGACCTCATGATTCACGATATCGATCTGATGCATTGGCTGGCTGGCTCAAACGAAGTCGAGCACGTCGAAGCGTTGGGTGTTTCTGTCATGGGCGAGCATGAAGACATGGCACAGGCCCGGCTCCATTTCGCCAATGGCTGCATAGCCGATCTCACAGCGAACCGCGTCCATCCCACAGCATCTCGAAAAATTGAAGCCTACAGCCTCCAGGGGACCGTGCATGTCGATCTGCATGCCCGGACAGTCTGGCGCATGACTCCTTCGCTCGAACTGCTGCAGGGGGCATCTCCCCTGGCCCGTTCAAGAGAACCTGGCGCCAATATCGAACAGTTGAAAAAAGAAGTCTTCACTCGTTATCTGCACCCGGAAACATTGCCAGTCGCTGAAGCAGATGCCCTCACGGCTGAACTCAAGCAGTTTGTCCGCTGTGTACAGACTGGGCAACAGCCGCTGGTGGGTCGCGATGAAGGCGTGGCAGCCATGAAAACCGCACAGATGGTGCTCGAAAGCCTCCACAAACATCAGTGGAATGGCGTTCCCGATGGCCCCACAGGCCCAACGCCCTGGCACACCACACCACGCTTGCGAGTCGCCGCTTAAGCGAGTCACGACTCTGTCGTCGATCACTCATCCAGGAGACCCCGGAACGATCGTTTCGGGGTCTCCTGTCGTTTCAGAGCTTTGCCGAGGCGAAGCACATCTCGCCCCGAATGAGCCGACGGGTAGCCCAGCCAACTTGTGGCCGGGTCGTTGTGCGCAGCCACAACGACAAGAAGCCGCGCCATGCCCGTGCCTCTCTTGAACCCTCGGCCACGTCATCATGGGAGAGGACGGGGTGAGGGTCTTTTCTGTGTCTAGTTGTGCTGACGCGTGGTCCTCACGCTTTTCGACGTCATCCTCTTCACACTGCCTTGTATGGCATGACTTTGGGTGGCACGACCCTGGGTGGCACGACCCTGGAGGCTTTGCGCAAGGGCGTGGTCTTTACGCATTTCTACTTCAAGTTTTCATTTTGGTGGGAGGCAGGGGTCGAATCCCTTCATTCACCCCCTGGTCACTCGACGTCACGAGAACGAATGCATACCAAACATGCATTCACGACTTTCAAACCTGTTCGTCAAAAGCGATCAAAGTCTGTTGACCTCGTGGCAAACAAAGGCGTTTGCCCCCATCCACGGGTCAATTCAGCAGGTCAGAAGTATTGCATGAAAAGGATGAGCCTTTGAGGCATGCTTGATTCGAGCCGCCAGCATGGCACATTAAGCGTTATGAGATCCCCGAATCTGCAGGATTCCCGCGCAATCGATTGGTATTGTGTGTTAATTGTACCGAGAGTTGATGGATCCCCCGGAGATCGGGATCATCCATACCGGGTCCATGTTCGAGACAATTCTGTAAAACGTGCGGCCCGGAGAAAAGGACAGCAAAATGCCGGCTTGGTATGAGATTATTCGAGTAGGTAAAGTTCCATATGGGAAAGGTGTCTTTGCCATAAGGACGATTGCCGCAGGCGAAACTATCGGGAAGGTCACTGGAAAAGTGATCGAAGATCCCGAGTACACTTCGACTTACTGCATCGATCTGGGAGATGGGGTCAAATCACTGGAACCACGGGGCCCGTTCCGTTACCTGAATCATTGCTGCGAGCCGAATGCGAAACTGTTTCTGCATGAAACCGTCTATGAAGACGGCACACCTGGCCCGACAGAAGTCACAGTCGAGGCTCTTTGCACGATTGAGCCCGAGGAAGAGGTCCGCATCGATTACGCCTGGGATATCGTCGGCGCGATCCCTTGTCTGTGCGGTGCCAGCCAATGCAGGGGTTGGATTGTCGATCCCGAGCAGCTCCCCAAGTTATTGAAAAAGCAGAAAAAACTGACGGAACGCGGCAAATCGCCACAAAAATCGAAGTAACATATTGCCCACACATATTTTGCATCAAGACAGTGATGCCGTCGAGGGCGAGATTCAATCGGGATCAAATCCCCTGTATGGTTGACGACAGGCGGAGCAATCGCCATGATTCGCGGTTTCTGGCTTTGAACTATCAAGAGCTTTTGGGTGCGCACGATCATGGTCGTGCAGGAGTCTGGTGCATGGGTCGTTATACGGGTCCTAAGGGACGTGTGAATCGTCGGTTGGGTGCAATCGTTTTCGAAAACGCCGGCGCTATTCGTGCGCTGGAGCGTCGCAATACTCCGCCAGGTATGGCCGAGCGAAGAAGAAAACTGTCTGCCTACGGGACAGCTCACTTCGAAAAGCAGAAAATCAAGTACTATTACGGCTTGCGTGAAGCACAGCTCCGTAAGTACTTCGAAATGGCCCGCGCCAAGAAGGGGAATACCGGCGAGTTTCTCCTCCTGACCTGCGAGCGTCGGCTAGATAACATTGTTCGCCGTGCCGGCTTTGCCAAGAGCCGCCTTCAGGCACGCCAGGGAATTGTGCACCGTCACTTCCAGTTGAATGGTCACACCGTCGACATTCCATCGATTCTGGTCAAGCCAGGCGACGTGATCACTCTGCGGAACCGTCCAAACGTCAAAGAACTTTATGCCGATCTGGTCGAGAGCGCCTCTCTTCCTTCCGTCGACTGGCTGGCCGTTGATCGCAGCGGGTTTGAAATCCGCGTCATGGCTCTGCCGACAGCCACTGACATCAGTTTGCCCGTCGAGATTGGTCTCGTCGTCGCCCTCATGTCACGATAATCAGTTGTTACGGTAAACCGTGCATTCGGGCTGTGAAATTTCATCTCGGATTTCAACATGCCTGAGAAAATCATCATTGGGCCCTCGAAGGATCATCCTTCGGGGGCTTATTGTTTCCTGTCGATCGTGAGTTGGTCTTTGGCCAAACTGTCTTGAGTTCTACGGAAACGAAGTCCCAGGCGTTCTGCCGAATCTTCTGCTGATGGGCACACTTATGTCCGATGATCGATATCCCACCATTCTCCTGTTCGGTGCCCCAGGTGTGGGGAAAGGGACGCAAGGCACAATTCTGGGGCAGATTCCCGGGTTCTTTCATCTGGCCTGTGGCGATGTTTTCCGTTCGCTCAATATTCGCTCTCCGGAAGGGCGGGAAATCTATGATCACAGTTCGCGCGGCGAACTCGTCCCGGATGAATTGACAGTCCGCGTCTGGAATAAAGCGCTTCTGGGACACATTGCCGTCTCGCGATTTCGACCGCCGGAAGAAATTCTGATTCTGGACGGCATCCCCAGGACTGTGACTCAGGCGGAAATTCTCAACTCAACGATCAACGTCCTGAAGGTCATTCATCTCATCTGTGCTGATCATGAACAGATGATTGACCGCATCAAACGCCGAGCCATCCGTGAAAACCGGGCCGACGACGCATCGGAAGAGGTGATCCGGCGACGCTTCGAGGTCTACCGCCGCGAGAGCGACCCCGTGATTAATTGTTACGACTCGGACAAAGTCGCCTTTGTGGATGCTTTGCAGAGACCATCAAAAGTCTTGTCAGATATTCTGCAGATTCTCATTCCCGTACAGGCCGACTGGCTCAAATCCTTGGATGAGACATCGTAAGTCAGGATCTTTTCTCGATTCTTCGATGACGGATTCCACCCCGCCAAAGAACGAAAAGAGATGCCAGAAGTAAAAGGCACAATGTGTGCCAAGCTTGCGGCTCCGAGCAAGCATGTCTTCGCAATTCACATCCTGCTGTCATTCCCTGGGAATTCAATGACCCAGCGGACTATTCTTGATTTCAATGGGGTGATTCCCGCCGGGCCTCCATTGCGATAGAATCAGGGCGGAATCGAAGATCGCGCCTGTTCAGCAGGGAAACCATCCATCATGACAACACTGCTGGGCTCAAAATTACTCACCGCAGACGAATACGGCCGACTGGATAACGACGGCCGGATGACAGAACTTGCCCGTGGGAGAGTTTTTGAAATCAGTTGTCCGTTCACATCGCATGGGTATTTTTTGAGCCAGTTCAGCGTTGTGTTGAATGAGGCTGTCAGACGAAACAACCTCGGCCGTGTTGTGGGAGGAGGCGCCGGCTTAATCACACAACGCGATCCCGATACTGTCCGTGGCCCGAATCTCGCCTATTACAACTATCAACGAATCCCGGCAGGTTCACTACCAGAGGGATACTGGCCAGCCAGTCCCGAACTCGTCATCGAAATTCGCTCTCAGAGCGACCGCTGGAAAGACATCCTGCAAAAGGTGGCTGAATACCTGAATGCGAATGTTCTCACGGTGGCCATCATCGACCCAGCTCCAGACATATCCATGTTTATTCAGCCGATCAGTAAGCCAGGATTTTGACCAGTGCCGACCTTTTAACCTTCCCCGATCTCCTGCCCGGCTTCGAAGTTGTCGTAGGCAGCCTGTTTGAATAATCCCTGTGTGAGACTGACTTTCGCAATTGAGCCAGTCTCTCTTCGCATTTATCAATCAAGTGACATTTTCGTTGAAATGAACCAGACAATGCAGTTGCCGATCATCTCGCTCGACGAAACGCCCAGCCTGCCGCAAGCCGGCACTGGCCCGCAAACCAACTCAAAAGGAACCTACGCCTTCGTCAGCCTGGGTTGCCCTAAAAACCTGGTCGATAGCGAACGTATGCTCGGTACACTCTCCGAGGAAGGCTACTCGCTGGTTCCCAATGCCGAAGGAGCAGATTTCGTCGTCATCAATACGTGCGGCTTCATCGACAGCGCTCGCGAAGAATCAAAATCGGTCATTCGCGAAATGCTTCAGCTCAAGTCTCACGGCGGAACTCGAGGTGTCATCGTCGCTGGCTGTCTGCCCGAACGTATGGGTGGCGCACTCCTGGAAGAAATCCCGGAGATCGACCATGTCATGGGTGTCTTCAGCCGGGAAGAAATTGGCAAAGTCGCCGATCGCATGATCGGTGGAGCACGCGAACAACGCGAAGTTTTTCGTCCAGCCCCTATCCGGGCCATGGATGACCGTTTGCGTTTAAGAGTCACTCCCAAACACTTTGCATATCTGAAAATCTCCGAAGGTTGTGATCGAACCTGTACCTTCTGCGCCATTCCTAAAATGCGTGGGAAGCACATCACCAAGCCGATCGAAATGGTCGTTCAGGAAGCACGGGAGTTGGCTGCGGATGGCGTCAAGGAACTGATTCTTGTTGCGCAGGATACGACCTACTATGGCCTTGATCTGTATGGTCGCGTGCGTCTGGCAGAACTGCTTCGAGAAGTCGAAAAGGTCGAGGGGATTCAGTGGATCCGCCTGATGTACCTCTACCCGATTCACTTCACTGTTGAACTCATCGATACCATTGCCGGCTCAGGCAAGATTCTGCCTTATCTCGATCTTCCCTTGCAGCACATCAACGACACGATGCTGCGGAGAATGCAGCGACGCACGAACCGTTCCGCGACTGTGGAATTACTCGATAAACTGCAGGATCGGATTGCGAATCTCACGATCCGTACCACCTTCATCACTGGCTTCCCGGGAGAGACCGATGCTCAGTTTGAAGAACTCTGCCAGTTTGTCGATGAAGGTCGTTTTGCCAGACTAGGAGCGTTCACCTATTCCTTTGAGCCCGGAACACCGGCTGTGCGACTCCCCGACCATCTTCCCGAAGATGTCAAAGCGGCCCGGCGTGATCGACTCATGGAGATTCAGCAGCCGCATGCGTTTGCTTTTGCTGATCAATGGATCGGCTATGAACTCGACGCCGTTCTCGACCGCAAGATCGATGACCAGACGTGGCTCGGCCGCTGCTTTTTCGATGCGCCGGATATCGATGCGAATGTCTTCGTGACTGGAGAAAACCTGCGCGCCGGGCAGATGATTCCCGTCGAAATCATGGCTCGCGATGGCTACGACTTGCGGGCAGTCGCGATTCCGAATGAAGCCGAATCCTCAATCGGTGAGTAAATCGCCGGTAGGATTTTGATTTTAACCCCCGATTCCGTAAAGATTTGCGACATTCTCCCTGATTCCCACTTGAATACAGTTGTCTAAACAAGTATTGTTTAAACAATTGACTTGTCGTGACCTGCTGTGTTTGCGACCAACGGGGTGAGCTGAGGGCCTTTGACACATCATGGAGATTCACTCCATCAATCCACCGGCTCCTCAAGCGTTGAAAATCAACGTGTGGAAATTCTGGGCCGCCTATCTGCTGACGATTGCCGTCGCCATCTTCATCGTGGTCATCATCTGCCAGACGGGTGAACGACTCCTGGTCAACGGCAGCCAGGCTGTCAACAGCATCGCCGATGAACCGCAGACTTTAACCAAGGTAAAAACCGGGGAGCCAGCCGTTCATCTGGTGGCACAACTCATGTTTGCCCTGGCCACAGTTTTACTGGTCGGTCGCTGCCTGGGTCAGATGTGCCAGTGGTTGAACCAGCCGGCTGTGATTGGTGAAGTTCTTGCTGGCATTGCCCTGGGCCCCTCACTGCTGGGAGCCATTTTCCCACCCGCGACCGCCACGCTTTTTCCTGACACAGTCATGCCAGCTCTTGGTGTGATTGCCCAATTCGGCGTGATCCTGTACATGCTGAACGTCGGCCTGGAGTTCGACATCTCGGCACTTCGTTCGAAAGGCCATCAGTCCCTCGCCATTTCTCATGGCAGCATTATCCTCCCCATGATTCTCGGCTGTATGGCTGCAATAGGCCTTTATCCTTCACTGGCTGGTGAGACCGCCAGTTTTACTCCCTTTGTGTTATTTGTGGGTGTCAGTCTTTCGATTACGGCTTTTCCTGTCCTGGCTCGCATTCTCGCTGATCGCGGAATGTCACAGACTCCGCTAGGTGTCATGGCACTCACTTGTGCGGCTGCCGACGATGTCACTGCCTGGTGTCTATTGGCGATCGTGATTGGCATCGTCCAATCGACTGCGGCCGATGCTCTCTGGGTCGTCAGTTGTGCCGTCATCTTCTGTTTAGTGATGCTGCTGGCCTTTAAGCCCTTGTTAACCCGCTTGATAACGCCATCGACTCTGGTCGAGCCCCAGAATTCTGCTGCATCAGCAACAGTCGAAAACCGCACTTCAAGCCAGGTGATCTTCCTGCTGGCCATGGGGCTCATCTCGGCTGGAATCACAGATATGATTGGGATTCATGCTCTTTTTGGTGCGTTTCTATTCGGTGCGCTGATCTCGCACCAATCGGCCGCAGGGAAGGGACTCGCCCGTCTCCTCAACTCCTTCGCGCCTGTCATGCTCCCCGCGTTTTTCGCGATCACGGGTCTGCGTACGCAAATCGGTCTGCTCTCCTCATTCGCCGATGTTTTAATCTGTCTGACGCTCATCGCCCTGGCAATTCTGGGAAAATTCGGTGGCAGCTATCTGGCGGCACGCTGGTCAAACGTCTCACACTTCGATGCGTTACGAATTGGCTCGCTGATGAACACACGCGGTTTGATGGAATTAATCGTCTTGAATCTGGGCCTCGATCTGGGTGTCCTCTCTCCGAAACTCTTCACGATGCTGGTCATCATGGCCATTGTCACCACGATGATGACTGGCCCCTGGCTCGCATGGATCGACCGGAAAGAAAAACCCAGTCCGCCATCCCTCATTTGAAACTCATCGTTATCGGATTGTCGCGAGTGTTCCTGGTGGATCATACAAATTTCAGGATTAAACATCGGCTGGGTGGCAGGGGTCGGATGTCTTCATCCGCCCCCTGGTCAATCAAGTTCCCCACCACAAATGCATCTGAAACATATATTCATGACTTTAAAGTCTGTTCATCAAAAACGATCGGAGTCTAATGACCTGGGGGCAAACGAGGACGTTTGACCCCAGCCACGCAGTTTTCGGTCATACCGCCATTCAGCAAGCATGCTCAGTTGTGTGTAAATGGCAGCGGCTCGGAGCAAGCATGCTCGATAGACGCTCCACGTGTGATTGATTTCTGCGATGGAGCTCAGCCGAGCTTGGAGCCATTCGGTACCGTTTGATCGGGAACAGCGAGAATGACTGAGCCATCGGGATGGTAAAACCCCGTGATCAGGCATTCCGACCGGACAGGGCCGATCTGTTTCACTGGAAAATTGACAACACCAATCACCTGTTTCCCGAGAAGTTTTTCCTTCTCGTACCTGGTTGTGATCTGGGCACTCGATTTCTTCAGCCCAATCGCCTCGCCAAAGTCGATCGTCAATCGATAAGCCGGCTTTCGAGCTTCGGGAAAATCGTGGACTTCGACGATCGTTCCCACACGCAGTTCAACCTGCTCAAAATCTTCCCAGGTGATCAATTCTTGCCGCAGGGCCGGACGATTCAATTCGATGATCCTTTTCGCTGGAGTTTTGATCAGAACACCATCTGTTGACAGTGCGATCCAGTCACAGGTTCTCAATTTTTCAACGGGTTTTCGCATCTCTTCCAGCGAAATCCAGCCAATTGACGCTTGCCAGCGTCTTATCAGGAACTTGCCGTTCGCTGTGCGAGCCTGCCTCTGTCGGGTTATACTACGCCAGGACGCTTTCCTTAGCCCTTTCCGGTGCAAATACAATGGCTTCGTTGACGTACGAATCTGCAGGGGTTGATCTCAAGCTTTACGACGAGGCGATGAAGCGGCTACCCGCGCTCATGGCTCGAACTCATACACCGCGGGTTGTGGCCATCAACGACGCGTTTGGCGGATTGTTCCGTCTCAATCACAGCCGCAAACCAGGACAGCACAGTTACGAAGACCCCGTGCTGGTTTCGGGGACCGATGGCGTGGGCACCAAACTCAAAGTGGCCATTCAGCTCAAGAGCTATAAGACGGTTGGTATCGATCTGGTGGGAATGTCTGTCAACGATGTGCTCTGCATGGGCGCCGAGCCTCTCTTCTTCCTCGATTACCTCGCCTTAGGAAAAGACGATCCAGACCTTGTCGCCAGCCTGGTCGAAGGAGTTGCCAAAGGCTGCGAAGAATGTGGAGCAGCTCTCTTAGGCGGTGAAACAGCCATTATGCCGGATATCTACGCGGCCGGTGATTTTGATATGGCTGGCTTTTGCACAGGTGTCGTCGAGCGTAAGCGGCTCATCGACGGAAAAGCAGTCAAACCCGGCGACGTGGTCATTGGTTTGCCTTCGAGTGGATTCCACTCGAATGGTTACAGCCTCGTGCGGAAAGTGGTATTCGAAGTCGCCAGACTCAAAGTCGAGCAACAGATTCCCGAACTCGGCACTACGGTCGGCGAAGCCTTACTCAAGCCCACAAGACTGTATGTCCGTCAGGTGCTGAGTGTTTTGCGGCGATACACCAGCCGTATTGCGGTCAGTGGGTTGGCACATATCACAGGTGGTGGTCTTCGCGATAATATCGAGCGATTTCTGCCTCCCGGAGCCCATGTGGTGATTGATCGAAAATCGTGGGAAGTCCCGGCACTCTTCCGCTGGTTACAATCCTTAGGTGGTATCGACCGGGAAGAAATGTACAAAGTCTTCAATATGGGGATCGGGTTTGTCCTGATTGTCAGACCGCAGTTTGCCGCCAGTATTGAAAAGCAGCTTGTTGCTCTGGGCGAAAATCCGGTTCGCATTGGCGAAGTCAAAAGTGGCGAAGCCGGCGTGGAGTACGTGGGATGACAACTGAAAATCGGCAGCTCCAGGCCAACTATCTGCGAGTGCTGATGGTCTTCTTCCGCAATGCTCTGGTGCGCGAACTCTCGTTTCGCAGCAACTTCATGATCACGCTGTTCTCGCGACTTTTCTGGTTCGCAGCTCAAATCGTGATGTTCGATCTGATTTTTCGCGTCGTCCCGCAAATCAATGAGTGGACGAGAGCCGAATACTTCGGCTTCATGGCGACGGGCATGCTCATCAACGCGATCGTCGAGGCGATCTTCATGCCCAATTGTGCCAACTTCAGCGAGATGATCCGCACGGGATCACTCGATTTTGCGTTACTCAAGCCAATTGATACTCAGTTTCTCGTCTCATTTGAAAAGATGGATCTCTCCATGGCGAACCAGATTGTGTTTGCCATCGGGCTGCTGGGCTATGCGATCTATCAGAATGGTGTCTGGCCCTCAGGTTGGGTACTGGTGATCTATCCGTTATTGCTGCTCTCAGCCGTCGCCTTTTTCTACAGCCTCATGCTGGCGCTGGCCGCATCCAGTATCTGGCTGGGCAGAAACCAGGGTTTGCTCGACTTCTGGTTCTATGTGACTGTCTTTGCCCGCTATCCAGCCAGCATTTACAGCGGTTCGCCGATTGGAGAACTCATACGGTTCACATTCCAGTTCGTGATTCCCATTCTGCTGGTTGTGACTGTCCCCGCGCAGGTCGTGATGTCGATGATCACAGCACCATCCCTGTGGACGCTATTGACCGTGGTCGCGGCCGGGTTTTCGCTGTTATGTTCGCGCTGGATTTTCCAATTCGCACTGACCCAGTATCGCAGTGCGAGTTCTTAAGCTTGTCAACGAAGCGGTGCCGAAGAAGTCAGGCTGTATTGTTCAGCCCGCAGGTGGCAGCGTGACGGCACGGGAGAATCGTTCGTACAACCGGGCGTAATGCCCCTGCCTGGCAATCAACTGGTGATGATTGCCCCGCTCGATGATCTCTCCATGATCAAGCACCAGAATCGTGCTGGCTTCGCGAATGGTGCTGAGCCTGTGCGCCACCACAAAACAGGTGCGGCCCTGCATCACCACTTTGAGTGCCTGTTGCAGACGAATTTCTGTCACGATATCGATGCTGCTCGTCGCTTCATCGAGAATCAGAATTCGCGGATTGGCCAGCAATGCCCGGGCGAAACAGACCATTTGCCGCTGCCCAAGCGAAAGCTGGGCACCACGTTCTCCCACCGGTGTTTCAAGACCTTGCGATAACCCGCTGAATTCCTCCCAGCAACCCAATTCCCGGCAGACACGTTCCACCTCTTCGAGAGAGGCATCGGGCCGGGCAAACCGGATGTTATCCAGCACTGTTCCCGCAAAGAGGAAATTGGTTTGCAGGACAATCCCAATCTGCTGATGGAGCGATTCACTCGTCACTCCCCGCAGATCGACTCCATCCACGCGGATCTGGCCAGAATCGGGGAGCCAGAACCGGGCTACGAGATTGATGATCGACGTCTTGCCACTTCCAGTATGTCCCACCAGAGCAATCGTTTCACCCGGTTCGGCTTTGAAGTTGATCCCCTTCAAAACAGGCCGGCCAGGTTCATAACTGAACCAGACATTGTCGAACTCGACGTGCCCTCGCACATCGGGCAAAGGTCTGGCATCCGGTAAGTCGGTCCATTCCGGCGGTGTATCCAGCAGTGCAAACAGTCGCTCAGCCCCGGCCATCGCCGTCAGTGCCTGATTGTACTGATTGCCAAGAATCTGAATCGGCGAGAAGAACATGTTCGCCATAAAGAAAAAACCGACCAGTTCGCCAATGGTCAGTGTCGAATCGGGTTGTAAAACGCGGTAACTCCCGACAATGAGAAGCAGTACTGCAAAGAACTGGCTGTTGAATTCCAGCAGTGGCAAAAAGAGCCCCTGGGCCTGCATCACACGCGTGTTGTACTTCGAATGGTCCTTCACCAGCAGTTTAAACAACCTCGCATTTTCATCCTGCCGACTGAACCCTTGCGTCACTCGCACACCCAGGACAGATTCCGCCAGAGTGGCTGTCACCCGGCTGAAAGATTCCCGCAGTTGCCGCAAGAGTTCACTCATCAGCTTGTGGAAGTACCGGTTGGTCAACCACAGAATCGGTGCCATCCCCAGCACCAGTAGAAACAGTCCCACGTCGTAATAGAGCATGCAGGCTGCCGCGACGAGCAATTGTCCAAACGCCACCAGGCTGACAAACAACACTTCCTGCACACCGACACGCACATCTTCCATATCCGAAATCATCCGGCTGATGATTCGCCCGACTTTCGTCCGGTTAAAGAAACTCAAGGGCATGTTCTGCAGATGTGCAAACAACTCATTCCGCAGATCTTGAACGACAAGCTCACCCAGTTCCAGAGCGTAGCGCTGACGAAAATGCATCACGAACTGTGTCGAAAGTGCCAGGAGAAAAAATCCCCCCGCAGCCAGCCACACCCCCGGGATATCCCTCGCTGTAACAGGGCCATTGATGGTGAGTGCAATGGCCCACGTTAATGCCGGCAGTTGAATCGCTCGGAGCACGACCGCCACCAGAAGTGCATTCCGTTTGGCTGCATAGGGCCGCATATAAGTCAGAATTCGGGAAATCAGCCGGAAATCCAGAGGCCTGGTCTGTGCCTCGGATTCCTCCTTACGCACCACCTGCGTCAATCCTTGAAGATCTCCAATGATCGCTTGCGGAGCAGAAGTCTTCATACGTTGCGGATCCCTTTCATCTGCGGAAAGGTCGCCCCCTGTCCGTTAGACCACGCACTGGCTTCACGATCCTCTGGTAACGAATCTTCAGGCTCAGTCAGTGTCTGTTCCCACGCCTGCAACTGGGCCATCTGGAAGTAATGGCCATGCATCTGCATCAATTGCTGATGATTGCCCGTTTCAGCCAGCATCCCGGCATTCAGCACAAAAATCTGATCGGCATGTCTTAACGTACTGACTCGACTCGACACGAGAATGACCGTTCGTTCACCACGAAGTCGATCAAGGGTCTGCTGGATGGCATGCTCGGTTTCAGAGTCCACCGCCGCTGTGGCGTCATCGAGAATCAGAACCGGCGGACGAAGAATCAACGCACGCGCCAGTGAGATTCGCTGTTTCTGGCCACCTGAAAGGTTCGTGCCATACTCACCAACCACGTTCTGGTATTGCCCGGGCATGGCCGAAATGAATTCTTCCGCAGCCGCCTGGCGGGCCGCAAATTCGATTTCATCGAGAGTCGCCGAGGGCTTACCAAAGGCAATATTGTTCGAGACCGTATTGCTGAATAGAAAACTTTCCTGAAAGACCATCCCGATCTGTCGACGCAAATGGGGCAGATCCCACGCTTTCAAGTCGACACCATCGAGCAGTATGCGGCCTGAAGTCGGATCATGAAACCTGGTCAGCAATGCCAGTAAGGTCGTTTTTCCCGCACCGGTTTCTCCGGTGATCCCCACCATCTGGCCGGCACCAATCCGCAGGTTGATCTCTTTGAGCACTGGCTTCCCGGGAACATACTCAAAGCTCACCTGCTCCAGCACATATTCTCCACGAACTTGAACTGGCTGTTGTGGCGATGCGGGAGAATCGACTTCGAGTGGCGCATCAAGTATCTCGAAAACTCGTTCAGAGGCAGTCAAGCTGCTCTGAATACTGTTGGCAATATTGGTGACATGGCCCACCTGGTTGGCAAACTCGTGCAACAGGTTAGCAAAGACGAATAACCCCGTCCCGAGAGGCAATTCGCCTCGAATCGTCAGATAACTTCCATACCCGATAAGCACCAGCATATTGATCTGCGTGAGAATCCCCATGATGGGTTGATACAGGCTCAGGCTCCAGAAGATCCCGAATTTATGTTCCACAATCTGGCGGTTGGCTTCGGCAAACCGCTCGATCTGTCCCTTTTCAGCTGCGAATCCTTTCACAACTTGAATGCCCTGCACATTCTCAGAAAGAACCCGCACCATCTCGTCACCCAGCTTACTGGCCTGGAGATACTGCTCGCGCGACACCCGGGCAAACCAGATGGCACCCCACCACAAAAGTGGCGTCGTTGCGAGGCAGGCAATCGTCAGGCCCACATTCAACCGCAGCATGTAGACAATGCAGACAGCCAGCGTGATCACCACCACGAGGCACTTGATGACCACACCATCCACAAACTGCCGGATCGCCTGGACATCACCCGCCACTCGATTGATCAGCGAACTGCTGTCATGGTCGTCAAAGTACCGAAACGACAGTCTCTGCAGCTTGTCGTAAACCTCAGTTCGTAATTGAATCACAATCTGCTGGCTCAGTTGGGCCGACACGATCGCCGCCCAGTATTTAATCGCCAGCGACAGAACCGCCATCAACGCCATCATGACAGCGACCGTTGATAATTCCGCCACCAGTGACCAGCTCTCGGGTGGTGCATAGCCCAACGGCCAGCGGACAGCGGGAGCCGCAGGATCCACAGCCTTTCGTAAGACGTCGATCCCTAACCCTGTGAGTTGAAATCCCACCAGTCCCAGAATGGCAACAAATCCATTGAGGAAGACCACCGCCAGACATTTTTTGCGATATCGCCACGCCAGGCCGAGCAGCCTCAGGACGAGATGACGGGCTGTAGCTGGCGCTTCGTGGGCGGTCTTGGGGCGGGAATCGACAGCAGCGGGTGACAAACTTCACATCCATGCATCGTCTGAGAGAACCATGGCCATTGTCTTCTTGCCAGTCCCCTCGCGGAATTGTCTGCAACACAACTGCTTTAGAGTAATAGCCCTTCTCCCGGCATTTCAACCGCTAAGGTCAATTCCATTGAGTGCTTTGACAATTCTCCCCAGAGTGATCTGGGTCAACGAAGTACACGATGCGTACACTTTTCCATTTTTCCAGTGGACAAAACAGCCGCTTTCATGCGAGAACGACTGAATTGGTCGTTAAGATACCGGCCAGCCAGTTTCAATTTCAGCTTCATTGATCCAATGGAGCGATGGAGTTACGGAAAACTTCAAGGCGAGACATCTCAGGAGGCTTAGTCATGGCAAGGTTGTGGAAAAAGATTGCTGGTCAAGGATTGTGTCAACTGGTGGCACTTCTGGCTCTTTGCTCAAGCGGGACAGTTCAAGCCCAACTGGGAACCTTTCAGCCCGATGATCGATCCCGCGGCATTCAAGGCGTGGACCCTCGTCTGGCTCAACCTCGATTGTTGCCTCCCATTCCGCAGTTCCCGCAGCCCAATCTTCCCCGTTGGAAAATGGGAATTGAAGGCGAAGACTTCGATGTCGGCGTGCGTGTGACGGAAGTTTACCGGCCCACGCCGGCCAGCCGGGCCGGGATTGAGGTCGACGACATCATCATCACAGTCAACGGCTATCAGGTCGGTATCGTCAACGGCCAGCTCTTTGACATCGGAGAAGAGTTTCAAAAACGAGCCGACTCTCGCGGGTACGTCAACCTGCTCATCTGGAATCACCGGGATCGCACACTGGCCAATCGCGTGGTTCGACTCGAACGATCCTTGATTCCCAATCCTCCATCGAGACTCTCGACTCTGGTAGGAACAGTGACCTACCGCGAGCGCATGGCTCTGCCACCAAACTCTGTGGTCGAAGTTCGACTCGTCGACATCACTGATAACCCCCGGTTCCCTCGTGTGCTGGTCGATGAAGTCATCGAGAATCCACGCAGTGTGCCCGTTTCTTTCCGGCTGAACTTCGATGGCGACGAGATTGATCAAAGACGCATTTACGCCATTGATGCACAAATCTGGACACAGGGCCGACTCCAGTGGTCGACAGCCACTCCCGTGCAGGTCATTACTCGCGGCAACCCCAATCGCAGCATTGATCTTGTGCTGACACGAGCGGTCGTGGCCCCGGTCTTTGATGGTGGTTTTGGTCGCTGAAATTTTGCTGGTTGTCTCTCATGAATCGATGACCGGCATGCCGCATCGATGATGCGATCCATCGAAACATCGAACTTGTCACAACTGATCAGCCCGGCTTCTTGATCGAGGCCGGGCTGCTTTGCTGGCAGTTCATCGTGCTTCAATTCTTTCCGCGGGGATGGCGTGCCGCCTCTTCACGAGAAGCGGTCAGGCGATTCTGATTGTGCCATTGCAGGAATTTGAGATCTTCCGGAGTGTTTGTGGTCACATCGAAGAAAACCACTCCCATTTCGTCAGAAGTCTGTTCTCCCCAGAAAATGTCTTGCGGTGGTTGATGGGGATTCCTGGGGTTCGACGATGAGTTGTTATAAACAAACGTTGTCCTGAGGCGTGTTCCACCGCGTAATGTCAATGGAGTTCGAGGCACGTAGACCTGCTGCCAGTTCATATTCCAGCGCGGGATCTCGAGCAGAATTGTCGGCCCAGTCTCGAAGTCGATGGCTTCAATCAGCACGGAAGTCGCCACTTGATGTGCATGCGGAGCAATGCCGTAAATTGTCACGTCCACTGGCAGAACATACTCCGCGACATGCCGATGCGCAGCTCGATCCGCCGGAATCTGAAGATCCAGATTCGCCATGATCAGTTCCACCACCTGCTTCTGGACAGGTTCTTTCGCGAAATGGATTTTGATTCGCGAGCGATCATGCTCCACTCGCCCCGAAGGATGATAATGCATCTGCAAGACGAGATCGGCACCGCGATCCACCTTGCGGGCCACCCCGGAAGGAAATGCCATCGGCTGTGCCCCCGGTGCCCAGCCTCCCAAGGTGCTTGAGGCGGTAAATCCGCTGCCGCCATATCTGCGGTAGCCCAGTTCGGTCGTTTCGGCATCCATCTCGCGAGCCGTTCCCGAAGTATCAGCCATAAAGCTGGCATGATGGACCACGCTGGCCACCCCCGGCTCAAACTCAATCGCCTGGATCCATTGGTGCTTCGTCCAGCCTGTGGGGATTGGCACGTACAAATAGATATCGTCTCCCTCTGCCGGAACTTCAAAACTCGAAGGAAGTTCAAAGACGGCATCAGGCTCGCCTAGTGATGGCCTCTTCATCTGAATCGCCTGCCCGACTGCCTCACTGGTTGTTATGCCATTGGGCAATAAGGGATCACCGGCCAGTCTCCCCTGTTGAACCCACTCGGCAAAGTGCTGCTGCTCAGTGGCGGTTAAACCCCGCTCATGCTGTAAGGGTAAACCTCGGGCAGAGGGTGGCCAGGGAGGCATACTTCCCTGCTGAATCATTTGCAGGCTGGTCAGCGCATGGGCTTTTGCTTGCGCAAAACCCTCTAATGAGAATGGTGCCAGTCCTCCCTCACGATGACACTCCAGACAATGAGCCCGCAGAAGAGGCTCAATTTCACCATGATAGGTTCGCACGGTGGCCACAGTCTTTGTATTGCCGGATGAATCTGCTGCATCAGGTTGCTGACGAATACCTGTCTGCCCCGACGCAATGTGAACACCACTGACGAGCAAACTGCTCAAACTCACTATGATCGACAGGCAATACGTCAGTTCACGCATCATGAAGCATTACTCCCCGGTCGTCTGACTGGAGGCGAGCTTTCCCGAGGGCCACTGGAAATGATCTGCCTGCTGATCCGAGAGGCTCGCCGTCTCCCATGCTGCCGACTCAGGATGAGTGACTCCGAAATTCTGCCAGAGGTCACGATCAATCCGACTCGAAACAAACTGAACTCGTCCATCAGCAAACAGCGCATGCACACCTCCCGCATGGTGGCTTCGTGCGGCTGCCGTATCAGTCAGGTAGCCATCGCCATGAACGCAGGGCATGTTGGCCCGAACATTGTTATGCAAGGCATTCTGCGGATCACAGAGCCTCGGATTCGGGTACAGCCTGTCCGGCTCCAGGCTGTTGGGAGGCAAAGAGGTGAATATCAGACTCATACCCGCTTCATCGCCCCAGAGACCGCCACGAAGGTCAGTCCGTGTTCCCGTGATGTACTCAGCCATGAGCAGCAGCGAAGCTCGACCTCGCTCCACACGATTCAGATCGAGTCCAGAATTCGCAAAGAATGGTCCACGTTTGAGGGCAACATCAGCCATTGTTCGACCAAAACAGGCCATGTAGTTGGTCATCGCCTGGTCACCACACTTGAGATTGTTCTTGACGGCTCCGCCTCGCAAATCCGACGGACAGAGCAGTTCTGGCCTGGGCAGGCTGGTGACATGTTCGTTTTCGGATGAGCACCATGTGACGCCAGGAACTGGTCGGAGCGTTTCCTCACCAAGAACTTCCAGGAGCTTGGCATAGTAGGTGGTGCGGGGCGCGTCGTATTGAAATCTTCCCCAGAGCACACCGGGTGGCAATGTGCCATAAGCCGATTCATGGGCCGACAATCCTGTGGACAGTCGCGACAACCTATGCTGGCACAGAACCTTACGCTGACTCTCGCGAGAATTCAGTACTGCCGGAACAGCGATTCCACAAACCACCAGGCCAATAGCAATCGATAAAACCACTTCAGGCCACCAGAACATGGAAGTGACATCCAGGCCGCTCGATCGATCCATTGGGTTCATCCTTGACTCCTCTCCACACAATGAAAAACCTCCTCGTCCGATTCATCGCTGAGCAGTCTTCAATGGGAGGAAGAGTTTCTCCG
>VFQR01000784.1_pt1 | contig 33204 bp, 33 predicted proteins | sample 3512321 | NCBI WGS metagenome assembly VFQR01 (sample SAMN10412374, study PRJNA504923) | tailings metagenome | isolation source: Relicate 3 Philex TSF1 revegetated site | place: Philippines: Tuba, Benguet | collected 2017-08-29 | reverse complement strand
TCGGCAGCGGCAAGATCAGCGGGCTGATGGGCGACCTGGCCAAGGGCATCAAGTCGTTCAAGGCCAACATGAAGGAAGACGAGGTCAAGGACGCCTCGATGGCGGCCGACCCGGCGGCGCAGACCCCGGCGCAGCCGGCCGGGAGCATCCCCGGGCCGCAAGGCGCGCAGGCCCAGCCGGCGCAGCCTTCCAGCTCCCGCCCCGCCGCTTGAGGTTGAACCGGACCGATTGATCCCGACCGGGGCCGGCCTGTAGGGTCGCCTCCGGGAGGCTCCGCACCGATCCGTGCGGTTGCGCGCCGACCCCGCCACAACGGGGCCGGCGCTTTGCGTTTCAGGGAGCGGCCATGAGCGAAACGCCGGGCCAGGCGGTCAATACTGGCGTGGACGACATGGAGTTCGCCTCCGCCAGGCGGGACCTGGCGGGGTGGCAGGGCTATGGCTGGCGCGCCGCGGCGGCCGCCTTCGTCCTGTGGCACATGTGGATCCTGCTGGTCGCGCCGGTGGACCCCACCGTCTCCCGCGCCGTGCATGTCTTCCTCGGCGCGGCCCTCGGCTTCGCGCTCTTCGCGCCGCGCGCCAGCGGCCATCCCGGCAGCCGGGTGCCCTGGTACGACTGGGCGCTGATGATCCCCTGCCTGCTGGTGCCGGCGCATTACATCCTGGATGCCGACGGCATCGAGATGCGCAGCTTCATGGGGCCGAACTGGCAGGACCTCGCCGCCGGGCTCGTCGGCATCCTGCTGGTGCTGGAATTCGCCCGCCGGACCGCGGGGCTCGTCATGCCGGCGATCGCGCTCGTCTTCATCGCCTATTGCTTCGTCGGGCCCTGGATGCCGGGCATCCTCTACCACCGTGGCGTGGAGTGGCAGGACGCCGTCGTCGAGCTGTTCGGCAACAACGGCGTGCTGGGCACGATCGTGCAGGTCTCGGCGAGCTTCATCATCCTCTTCGTGACCTTCGCCGCCTTCCTCCAGGCGTCGAAGGCGGGCGACTACTTCAACGATCTCGCGCTCGCCCTCGTCGGGCGCGCGCGCGGCGGGCCCGCCAAGGTAACGGTGCTCTCGGGCATCCTGTTCGGCACCATCTCGGGCTCGGCGGTGGCCAATGTGGTCGCCTCGGGCGCCTTCACCATCCCGATGATGCGCCGCGTCGGCTACGACCGGGAGACGGCGGCGGCGGTGGAGGCGACGAGTTCCACCGGCGGGCAGATCACGCCGCCGGTGATGGGGGCGGGCGCCTTCATCATGGCCGAGGTCCTGGGCCGGCCCTACACGGATATCGCGCTGGCGGGTCTGATCCCGGCGCTGCTGTTCTACATCGCCAACTACATCCATTGCGACCTGAACGCGCGCAAATCCGGCATCCGCGGCCTCGCGCGCGAGGACCTGCCGCGCTGGGTGGACATCGCGCGGCGCTGCTACATGGCCGCGCCCCTCGTGCTGCTGATCTGGGTGCTGCTGATCGGCTACTCGCCCTTCCGCGCCGCGGCGATCGGGATCGCCGCCACCATCGCGATCATGCTCGGCACCGCGCTGGTGCACCGGCTGGTCCTCGCCCGGCAATCCCCGGTCGCGGCCCTCGCGGGCACCGTCGTCGAGACGGCGCGCGCGATTGAGCAGGCGCTGTCGGGCAGCGCGAAGGAGGTGATGCAGCTGATCGCGGTCTGCGCCGCGGCGGGCATCGTCGCCGGCGTGATCGGCCTGACCGGCATCGGCGGCCGCTTCGCGACCATGCTGCTCGACATCGCGGGCGCCTCGGGCTTCCTCGCCATGGTCTTCGCGATGCTCGTCGCGATCATCCTCGGCATGGGCGTGCCGACCACGGCGGCCTATGCGATCGCGGCCGCGGTGGTGGCGCCCGGGCTGATCCGGATCGGCGTGGAGCCGATCGTCGCGCACATGTTCATCTTCTACTTCGCGATCCTGTCGGCGATCACGCCGCCGGTCGCGCTGGCGAGCTTCGCGGCGGCCTCCATGGCCGGCGGCGACATGTGGCGGACGAGCATGATCGCGGTGAAGCTCGGGCTCGCCACCTTCATCGTGCCCTTCATGTTCTGGCTCTCGCCGGCGCTGCTGGCGCAGGGCGATCTTCTGCCCATCCTGCAATCCTTTGCCACCGCCTGCTTCGGCGTCTTCCTGCTCGCCTGCTCGACGGAGGGGTGGATGCTGAACGGCCGGCTCGCGCCACCGCTGCGGGTGCTGTCTTTCGCGGCGGGGCTGATGCTGATGGTGCCCGAGGCACACACGGATCTCGCGGGGCTCGCGATCGGCCTGGCGCTGCTCGCCTGGCAGCACCGGGCCTTCCCGAAGGAGCGCCTGGCGTGAGGCTGGAGGCGGCGGCTGCGGCGATCGTCGCGGCGGGGCGGCGGCTGGATGCGCTCGGCCTCGTGCCGGCGACGGCGGGGAATTTCTCCATCCGGCTGGATGCGCATCGCCTGGCCGTGACGGTCTCGGGGCGGCACAAGGGGTTTCTCACCATGGACGATGTCATGGTGGTGGACCTCGACGGTCGCGCCGAGGATCCCCGGCAGCGCAGCAGCGCGGAGACGCTGCTCCATTGCGGGATCTACCGGCGATTCCCGGAGGCCGGCGCAGTGCTGCACGGCCATTCCATCGCCAACACGGTGCTCTCCCGCGCGGCGGGCAGGGCGCTGAGCCTCGCAGGCTACGAGCTGCTGAAGGCCTTCCCCGGTCTGCCGACGCATGACGCGAGCGTGACGCTGCCGGTGGTGCCCAATGACCAGGACATCGCCCGCATGCAGCGCGGCCTCGACACGCTCTGGCAGGACATGGCGGATATCCCGCCGGGGTATTTGATCGGCGGGCACGGTTCCTATGTATGGGCGCCCGACATGCCCACCGCGCTGATGCGCATGGAGGCGCTGGAGTTCATGCTCGCCTGCGAGCTGGAAGAAAGGAGGCAAGGCCGATGAGCCGCCTGACGATCTGGGACGCCGAGAAGCAGAACAAGCTGCTGGTCACCGAGGATGCCGACCGCATCGCCGACGAGCTGAAGGCGATCGGCGTCCGCTTCGAGCGCTGGCCGCGCGCCGATCTGCCCGCCGATGCGGATGCCGATGCGATCCTCGCGGCCTATCGCCCGCATCTGGATGCCTTCCTGGCCTCCACCGGCGCGGGCACGGCCGATGTCATCAAGCTGACGCCGGATCATCCGATGAAGGATGCCATGCGCCAGAAATTCCTCTCGGAGCACACGCATACGGAGGACGAGGTGCGCTTCTTCCATGCCGGCACCGGGAACTTCGTGCTGCATGTCGAAGGCAAGGTGTTCGACGCGCATTGCGGCCCGGGCGACCTGATCAGCGTGCCGGCGAACAGCAAGCACTGGTTCGACGCCGGGACGGAGCCGAACTTCGCGGTGGTGCGGGTGTTCACCGACACCTCCGGCTGGACGCCGCACTACACGGGCACCGACATGGCGGAGCGCTTCCCGGCCGCGACGGCGTGACCATCCGCGCCGTCCTGACCGACATCGAGGGCACGACGAGCGCCATCGCCTTCGTGAAGGATACGCTGTTCCCCTTCGCGGAAGCGGCGCTCGACGGCTTTCTCGACGCCCACGCCGATGACCCCGCGGTCGCGGCGATCCTCGCGGAGGTGCCGGGCGACGCCCGCGCCACGCTGCGCCGCTGGATGGCGGAGGATGCCAAGGTCACGCCGCTGAAATCGCTCCAGGGGCTGATCTGGCGCGCCGGCTTCGAGGATGGGCGGCTCACGGGCCATCTCTGGCCCGATGTCGCGCCCTGCCTGCGCGCCTGGCACCAGGGCGGCCTCGCGCTCGCGGTCTATTCCTCGGGCTCGGTCGAGGCGCAGCGCCTGCTGTTCCGCCATTCCGAGGCAGGCAACCTCGAACCCCTCTTCGCCGGCTTCTTCGATACAAGGATCGGCGCCAAGCGCGAGGCGCCCGCCTATGCCGCCATCGCCGCCGCGCTGGCCACGCCGCCCGGCGCGATCCTGTTCCTCTCGGATGTGGTGGCGGAGCTGGACGCGGCGGCGGCTTCGGGGCTCGCGACCTGCCAGCTCGTCCGGCCGGGGGACGGCACCGTGGCCGGCGCGCATCACCCGCTCGCCGCCGATTTCCCTTCCGTGACAAGCCGCTTCGGCCTGCCCGGCTGCGCGTGACAGGCGCCGCGCCGCCGGGCTAGATGCCGCCTGTCCCTGGCGAGAGGGTCACGCATGCTGACATCCTACGCCCTCGCCGAGGGGCGCACCGCGATCCGCGAGGGCATCCTGCCGGCCGCGGAGCTGCGGGCCGCCGTCTGGCTCGACCTGCTCAACCCCACCGCCGAGGAGGAGCAGGCGGTGCAGGCCGCGCTCGGCGTCGAGATCCCGACGCGCGAGGAGATGCAGGAGATCGAGAGCTCCTCCCGCCTCTACCGGGAGGAGGAGGTGCTGTTCCTCACCGCCAACTTCCTCTACGGGGTGGAGGGCGGCGATTTCAGCTCCACGCCGATCACCTTCGTGCTCGCGCCGCACGTGCTCGTCACGGTGCGCTACCAGACGCCGAAGGCGTTCAGCGTCTTCGCGCTCCGCTGCCAGAAATCGCCGACGCTGGTGACCTCGCCCGACGGCGTGATGCTGCACATCTTCGAGCAGATCGTGGACCGCCTGGCCGACATCCTGGAGCGCGTGGGCGCCGACATGGACCGCACCTCCGGCGCGGCCTTCCGCAGCGCGCGCGCCAACATCAAGGCCAACAAGCGCGATGCCGATCTGCGCGAGGCGCTGCTGACCCTCGGCCAGGTCGGCGAGGTGACGACGCGCGCCTCGGAAACGCTGCTCGGCCTCTCGCGCATCCTCACCTTCGTCGGCGCCGAGAAGGACAACGCCGTGCGGAAGGAGAACAAGGTCCTCATCAAGACGCTGGTGCGCGACGTGCGCAGCCTCGTCGAGCATGCCGGGGTGCTGAACGGCAAGGCGAACTTCCTGCTCGATGCCATACTGGGCCTGATCAATGTCGAGCAGATGAACATCATCAAGACCTTCACCGTGGTCTCGGTGGCGCTGATGCCGCCGACGCTGATCGCCAGCATCTACGGCATGAACTTCGCGCACATGCCGGAGCTGAACCAGGTCTGGGCCTATCCGGCGGCGCTCGGGCTGATGGTGCTCTCGGCCCTCGGGCCGGTGGCGTATTTCCGGCGCAAGGGATGGCTGTGAGGGGTCGTCTCGCGCTCCTTCTCGCACTCCTTCTGCCCTGCGCGGCGCTGGCGCAGCCGGCCTGTCCGGCCGGCATCGTGCCGGCGCTGACCGTGGAGCTCTCGGACCCGGAGCCGCGCATCCTGCCGCCCGTCCGCGCCGCCGCGCTCGGCGCCGAGGCCGGCATGGCGGCCAGCAGCGAGTTCCCGCATCACCTCGGCGTCACGATCAGCCGCGTCGAATGGCGCGCCGAGCTCACCGCGCGCGGACGCGGGCCGGAGGGCGGGCCGGTCTGCGCCGTGCCGACCGTGATCCGCATCCGCCTCGAGCATGCCGAGCACACGATCCGCCTGGCGCGGGAGGTGCCGCGCGATGGCTGCCTGGCGCGCGAGGTGCTGGCGCATGAGCGCCGCCACGCGGAGCTGAACCGCCGCACGCTCCGCGCCGCGGCCGAGGAACTGCGCCATGCCGCGCGGGCCTGGGCCGCGCGGGCGGAGGCGCGCGCGCCGGATGTCGGCGCCGCCGCCGTCCTGCTGCAGGACGATCTCGGCCGGACCCTCGAGCCGGTGCTGGAGCGGCTGCGCGCGGCGCGCGAGGCGGGTCATGCGCAGATCGATACGCCGGAGGAGTATCGGCGGCTGTCGCGGATCTGCCCGGAGGACCAGCGGCGGCTGCGGGCGGCGCTGCAGCGGGGGTGATCGCGCGCCCTTCCGTCGTCTTCACCCCTTCTTCACCGTCGTCCCGCACTGTGTGCAAAGCCGCCTCATTCCGAGCCGGCGTCACACCGGGTGGCACAGCTCTCGATGTCAGCGACTGCTCTTCTCGACACCACCGTCCGGCCGATCGCCTGGGTCTCGCGGCGCGGCGCGCGCTCGGCCGGCGATGCCCTGCTTGCCGAGGCGGAGGCACATCTCGTCATGGCGCTCCAGCCCGTGGTGGAGGCCCGCTCCGGCCAGCTCGCCGGGGCGGAGGCGCTGATCCGCGGCCATGCCGCGATCGGCCACGACACGCCGGCGCGGCTGCTCGAACAGGCCGCGTCGCTCGGCGTGCTGGAGGCGGTGGAGCGGCTCGCGGCGCGCCGCGCCATCGCCGCCTTCGCGAAGCTGCATGGCGCGGCGGAGCGGCGGCTGTTCCTCAACCTCGATGCGCGCGTCCTGGATGATCCGGCGGCCAGCCTGCCGGAGGACCTGCCCGCGCTGATGCGCGAGGCGAAGCTCGCGCCGTCCGCGCTTTGCGTGGAACTGTCGGAGCGCAGCCCGATCGCGGCGGGGAGCCTCGCCGCCGCGCGCCTCGCGGCGCTGCGGCGCGGCGGCGTGCGGCTCGCGCTCGACGATTACGGCACCGGGGCGGCGGCGCTCTCGCTGCTGTTCGAGCAGCCGCTCGACTACCTCAAGCTCGACCGCGCCTTCGTGCGCGGCGTGGCGGGCGATCCGCGGCGCCGGCTGTTCCTCGGCTCCATCGCGCGCTTCGGGCGCATGCTCGGCCTGCAGGTGGTGGCCGAGGGCGTGGAGGCGGAGGCCGACCTGCTGGCCTGCCGCGAGCTGGGCTGCGACCTGGTGCAGGGCTGGCTGCCGGGCCGGCCGAGCACCGATCCCGGCTCGCTCGTCGCGATCGCGCCCGGCGTCGCCGGCGCCATCGCGCGCGACCAGCGCCGCGCCGCGATGCCCGAACCCGACCGGCTGCTCGCCGTCGCCGAGCCGATCGAGGCGGTGGAGGAGGCGACGCCGATCGCCGCCGTGATCGCGCGGCTCAAGCGCGCGCCGGAGCTGGCCGCGGTGCCGGTGCTGGACGCGGCCGGCGCGCCGCTCGGCGTGGTGCGCGAGGCGACGCTGCGCGGCCTCGCCTATGGCCGCGCGCGGCCGCGCGACGCCGCGCTCACCGCGCCGGTGCGGGAGGCGGCGACGCCCTGCCCCGTCGCGGAATGGCGCGGCGGGCTCGATCACGTGCTGCAACTCGCGGCCGCGAACCAGGCGGCGCCGGGCATCATCCTGACCGAGGCCGGGCGCTACCGCGCCTGGCTCTCCGCCGCCGCGCTGCTGGCGCTCGCCAACGAGAAGCGGCTGGACGCGGCGCTCGACCAGAACCCGCTGACGCGCCTGCCCGGCAACCGCCGCGTCGCGCAGGAGGTGGCGCTGGCCGCGCAGGAACAGCCGGTGGAGCGGCTGCTCTGCTGGTTCGACTTCGACGGCTTCAAGCCGTTCAACGACCGCTTCGGATTCCGCCTCGGCGACCGCGCCATCGCGCTCTTCGCGGAGACATTGCAGCGCCACCTGCCGCCCGGTCCGGGCTGCTTCCTCGGCCATGTCGGCGGCGACGATTTTTTCGCGAGTCTCGCCGGCGATGTTTCCGCGATGGATCGCCGGATCGACGCCCTCCTTGCGGAATTCGCCGAGTCCGCCGCCCTGTTCTATCCGGCGGAAGAGCATACGGCCGGGCGCAGCACGGTGATCGGGCGCGACGGCATGCCGCATGTCCTGCCGCTGCTGCGCTGCTCGGCCGCGCTGCTCGTGCTGCCGGCCGGCATCGGCGCCGATCCGGATGCCCTTTCGGGCGTCATCGCCGGCGTGAAGAAGGCCGCGAAACGGGCACCAGGGGGCATCGCGCGCGCGCTCTGGACCGATCCCGCGGATTGACCGGACAAGGCGGGCAAGCTTTGGTCGCCGGGCAGTCCGGAGACCGTCCATGCCCGCCACGACCCGCGTTGCCGCCACGCCCGACACCGTGCGCTTCGGCGCCTTCGACGCGGCCTTCCCGCCGGTGGCGAGCATCGCGAGCGGCGATCTCGTCGTGCTGGAATGCGTCTCCGGCGCGCCCGAGGTCATGCCGAAGCCGGAGACGGGGATGCTCGTGCCCCCCGCGCTCGCCGCGATCCACGCCGCCAACCCGCCGCGCCTCGGCCCGCACATCATCACGGGTCCCGTCGAGGTGAAGGGCGCCGAGCCCGGCGACGTGCTGCGCGTGGACATCGAGAAGATCGAGCTCGGCTGCGACTGGGGCTTCTGCGGCTTCCGCCCGCTCTTCGGCACGCTGCCGGAGGATTTTCCCTATGCGCGCATGCTGCACATCCCGGTGGACAAGGCCGCGATGACCTGCCGCGTGCCGGTGGGGCCGGGCGTCACCATCCCGCTCAGCCCCTTCTTCGGCGTGATGGGCGTCGCACCGCCGGCCGCCTGGGGCCGGCTCTCCACCAAGGAGCCGCGCGCGCATGGCGGCAACATGGACAACAAGGAGATCGGCGAGGGCGCCACGCTCTGGCTGCCCGTGCATGTCGCTGGAGGTCTGTTCTCGGCGGGCGACGGGCATGGCGTGCAGGGCGATGGCGAGGTCTGCATCAACGCGCTCGAGATGTGCCTCACGGGGCATTTCCGGATGACGGTGGAGAAGGGCGGCGGGCCGAACGACCCCGCGCTGCGTTTTCCGCGCGCGGAAACGAAGACCCACTACATCTCGATGGGCATGCATGAGGATCTCGACCTCGCGATGAAGCAGGCGCTGCGCGAGATGATCGCCTTCATCGTGGCGCGCATGAATGTGAGTGCGGCGGATGCCTACCAGCTCTGCTCGCTCGCGGTGGACTTTCGGGTGACCCAGACGGTGAATGGCGAGAAGGGCGTGCACGGGATGCTGAAGAAGGGCCTGCTGTTTTGACGGCCGTCTCGCGACGTGCTGATGCACGTCGCCCTCAATCGCCGGCGCTTCGCTTGGCTCGCCGCACGTGCGGCGGGCCGCATTCGCGGCCTCCGGCCGCCGCAAATCAGGACCCGGCGAGGGCGGCATGAGCGCGCCGCTCAAGGTCCTCTCCACGCTGGGCGTGCTCGGCGTGGTGCGCGCGTTGCGGCCGGCGGCGGAGGCGGGAGGCTTCGCGACCGAGTTCCACTTCGATCCCACCGCGCGGCTGCTGGCGGCGATCGTGGCCGGCGAGCGCGGCGATGTTGCGATCCTGACGCAGCAGGGCGCGGCGCAGCTTGCCGCGCAGGGCGTGCTGCTGGCCGAGACGCGCCGCGACCTCGCGCGCTCCGTGATCGGGCTCGCGGTGCGGAGCGGCGCGCCGAAGCCCGATATCGGCACGCTCGACGCCTTCCGCGCGGCGCTGCTGGTCGCCCCCTCGATCGCCATGAGCGCGGCGGGCGCGAGCGGGATCTTCGTCGCCGGCCTGATCGAGCGGCTCGGCATCGCCGGGGAGGTCCGGGCGAAGGCCACCGTCATCCCGCAGGGCCTGACCGCGGAACTCGCCGCACGCGGCGAGGTGGCGATCGCGATCCAGCAGGTCAGCGAGCTGATGGCCGTGCCGGGCGTGGACATCGTGGGCCCGCTGCCGCCGGAGGCGAATGAGGCGCTGGTCTTCACCGCCGCGCGCTTCGCCGGCGGCGATCCGGCCGCCGACGCCTTCATCGCCTGGCTCGCCGCGGCGCTGACGCCGGAGCGGCTGAGGGCGGGCGGACTCGAGCCCATGTGACCGCCCGCGGCGTTCTGTCCACAGCTTTTTGACGCCCGCACGACAACCAGAACTTGTGTCCCAGCCCGCCTCTGCCCTACCGTATCTGGTGTCAGGGGGCATCTGGGAGAGTGGGCATGGATTGGTCGGTCGAGGCCATCGAGCGCCTGCGTGCGCTCTGGGCGGAGGGGCATTCCACCGCCGAGATCGGGCGCCGCATGGGCATCTCGAAGAATGCGGTGGTGGGCAAGGCGCATCGGTTGAGCCTGCCCGCGCGGCCGAGCCCCATCCGGCGGGAGCTCGGCGTCCCCTCCACGCCCCGGCCGCAGCCCGTGCGCGTGCCGCGCCCCGCGGGCCTCGCGCCGCGCACCACCCTGCCGGCCGCGGCGCCGATGGCGGCGCCGGCCAGCGTGGCGCCCGCCGCCCCGCCCCGCCCGGCGGTCGTCCGCAGCTTCCCGCGCCTCGGCCCGGTGCGGAGCTGCTGCTGGCCGATCGGCGAACCGGGCCAGCCCAATTTCCGCTTCTGCTCGGCCGAGGCGCTGAGCGGGAAGCCCTACTGCGCCGAACACGCCTCCGTCGCCTATGTGAAGGCGCGCGACCGGCGCGAGGACGCCGCGTAGGTCATCCAAGCGCACGAAGGTCCGACTTGCGGCCCGAAGGGCCGAGGCTGCGAATGCGGCCCGCCGGTTGTCGGGCGAAGCCAAGCGCGCGGAGGCGCGCGCCGGCGTCTGAGGGCGGATCGGTCACGATCCGCAGGATTTGGTATCAGTTCAGCGTGAAGACGATCGGTACGAGGACGGCGGCCGAGGCGTCGGGCACCGCCTCGGGCAGGCGCGGCAGGGGCGAGACGCGGCGGAGCAGCGCCAGCGCCTCATGGTCCAGCAGCACGGATCCGCTGCCGCGCACGAGCTGCGCGGCGATGATCGTGCCGTCGCGCGCGATCGCGAAGCGCACCATCGCCGTGCCCTCGATGCCCTGGTCGCGCGCCGGCGGCGGATAGCGCAGCCCGCGCCGCAGGATGCGCGCGACGGCGGCGGCGTAGTCGGGCGGCAGGGGGGTGAAGCCGGTCTCGGGACCGCCGGAGGGCCCGGCGGCGGGCGCTGCCGCCGCGGCGGGGCCCGGCCCGCCGGGCGGCGTGCCCTGATTGGCCCCGGCCGGGGTGGCCTGGCGCGGCGCGGTCCGCCTGGCCGCGGCGCGCGTAGGCGGCACGGCGTTCCGCGCGGGTGAACGGCCTGGCGGAGCTGCCGCGATCGCGCGCGGGACCGGCATCGCCGCGCGGGGGGGTGGCGGCGGCGCGACCGGCGGCGGCGGGATCGCTGCCAGGGCGGGTTCCGCCGGCATGGCGGGCAGGGGTGGCGGCGGCGCGACCGGCGGCGGCGCAATCGGCGCCAGGGCGGGCTCCGCCAGCATGGCGGGCAGGGGCGGCGCGTCCGCGGGTGGCATCGGCATGGCGAGGGGCGGCGGCGGGAGGGGCGCCTCGGCGGTGGGTTCCGCCGCCGCCTCCGCCGGCGCACCGCCCTCGGCTGGCCGTTCGGCCTCGGACGCCGCCCGAAGCCCCGAAAGCCCCACGACGAAGGCGGGTCCGCCGGGCAGGTCGCGCGGGCGGGGCAGCAGCGCCGCGAGCATGGCCAGGTGCAGCGCGAGCGCCACCGCCCAGGCCGCCGGATGGATGCGTGCCGCGGCGGCGGCCGGATGGCTCTGTGCCGCGGCGGCCGCCGCGGTCACGGCCCACCCTCGCCGATCAGCGCGGCGCGCGCGAAGCCGGCCGAGGCGATCTCCGCCAGCAGGCGCATCACGGCGCCATAGGGCTGCGCGCGATCGGCGCGCACGAAGACAGGGCGGTCCGGCACCGCCTCCGCCAGCGGCCGCAGCAGCGCGCCGAGCGCGCCGGGCGGCACCGGGTCGCGGTCCACGAAGACCTGGCCCTCGGCATCCAGGCTCACCACCAGCGGCTCGCGCGCCTCGGCCGCCGGCGCGGCGGGCGCGCGCGGCAGGTCCACCGGCACGCCGACGGCCATCAGCGGCGCCGCCACCATGAAGATGATCAGCAGCACGAGCATGACATCCACGAAGGGTGTCACGTTGATCTCGGCGAGCAGCTCGTCCTGCCCCTCCGGTCCGCCGGGCGCCATCGCGCTACTCCGCCGCCGCCAGCCGCGGACCCGCGCCGGCCAGGGCGAGCCGGATGGCGAGCCGCTCCGTCGCCGCCAGCGCCGTGCCGCGTGCCGCCGCCAGCCCGACGCTCAGCCGGTTGTAGGCCAGCGAGGCCGGGATCGCCGCGACGAGGCCGAGCGTGGTGGCGAACAGCGCCTCCGCGATGCCGGGCGCGACGGCGGCGAGGCTCGTATCGCCGCTCGCTGCGATCGCGGTGAAGGCGTTCATGATGCCCCAGACCGTGCCGAACAGCCCGATGAAGGGCCCCGTCGAGGCGATGCTGGCGAGCCAGGGCAGCCCGCGCCGCGCCGCGTCCGCGCGTTCCTGCACGGCGAGCCGCCCGGCGGCGCCGAGATGCGCCCGGCGATCGGCGGGCGCCTCGCGCTCCGCCTCCCGCGCGGCCTGTTCGAGGGCAGGGAGGATCTCGATCCAGCCATTGTCGCGGCCCGGCGCCGGTCCGCCGCCGGCGAAGCGGCGGAGCGCCTCCGCGTCGCGCGCCAGGCGCCGGAACCGCAGGCCGCGGTCCAGCGCGATCGCCCAGACGCCGACCGAGGCGGCGAGCAGCAGCAGCATCACGCCGCGCACCACCCAATCCGCCATGAGGAAGAGTTGGATGGGGGAAAGCCCCTGCGTCTCCATAGGCTTGCTCTCCCGCTCAGAGCCCGTGGCGCGGCGGGGCGGGATGGGGGCGGGGGTCGGGCATGGCGAAGGCTCCAGGCTGGGGCCCGACATGCCACAAATGAGAATGACTCGCAATCTCACTCAGGCGTATGGCGGAGCGTGCCCCCCGCCATCACGCCAGAGCTGCGGGAGAGGGCGTGTCCCGTCAGCCGCCCGCGACCTGGCGCAGCTGCTGGATCTGCTGGCGCATCGCCGACAGCAGCGCGGCGACGTTGCCGCCATTGCGCGTGACCACCGAGGAATACTCGCTCCGCGTGGTCAGCCGGAGGCTGGTGCCCTCGGCGATCACATCCACGACACGCGGCTGGCCCGAGACCTCCGAGACGCGCCAATCCAGCGCGAAGGCGGGGGAGTTCGGGCGCTCCACCACGGTGTTGATCAGCGCATCCTCCTCGGTCCGGGCCTGGCTGCGCCCGAGCGAGAACCGCACGCCCTGGAACTCGCCGAAGCGGGCCGAAAGGTTGTGGATCAGCACCTGCTCGAAGAGCTGCAGGTATTCCTGCTGCTGCTCCGGGGTGGCGGTGCGCCACCAGCGGCCCAGGATGAAGCGGCCGACGCCTTCGACATCCACGGCGCGGCGCAGGATCGTGGCGACCTGCTCGCGGCGCTGCGCGACGGCGGCGCCACTGTTGATGGCGCGCACCAGCTCGTCCCCGGTGGACTGGATGAAGGCGGTGGCGCGGGCGATGTCCACCTGCTGCGCAAGGCTGGCGCGCGGCAGGGCGGCGGCAAGGGTGGTCAGCAGCAGGGCACGGCGGGGCGGCATCATGACAGCCTCCTGATGCGGGGGTTCGGGGCCGGGGCCGGCCTGCCCCTCGACCCCCTATGTGGTGACGCTCGGGCGGATGGGCGACTCCGCCTCAGCGCGGGGTCGCGCCGGGGCCAATGCCGTAGCCGGTTCCGCGTGCGCCCCGTTCCGCGCCGGTGGGCGCGTTGCGGATCTCGGCGGCGCGCCGCTGGCGATAGGCGCTGCGCAGCGCCGCATAAGGGTCGAGCGAGCCCTGCCGCAGCGCGTCCAGCGGCTCGATCAGCCCCTCGCGCGTGTCGAGCACGGTCAGCGCGGTGCGGGTGATGAGGACGGCGTCGACCGTGTCGTTGCCGGTGACCCAGGTGAGCGGCTGGGCTGCGACATCCACCGCCGCGCCGGTGAGGTCGCGCGGGTTGGACGGGCCAAGGACGGGCACGAACAGGTAGGGGCCTTCCGGCAGGCCCCAGACCGCGAGCGTCTGGCCGAAATCCTCGGTGTGGCCGATCAGGCCGAAATCGCGGGCGCGGTCCATGATGCCGCCGATGCCGATCGTGGTGTTGATCACGAAGCGGCCGATGGTCACGCCCGCGCGATCGGTCTCGCCCTGCAGCAGGTCGTTCACCAGGATCACCGGCGTGCGCAGGTTCGCGAGCACGTTGCGGATCGCGGTGCGGACCTCGGGGGGGAGGAAGATGCGATAGGCCTCGGCCGCCGGGCGCAGCACCAGGGTGTCGATGCCGTCATTGACGAAGAAGGCGGCGCGGTTCAGCGGCTCCAGCGGGTCGTTGTTCGCCTCGAACTCCGCCACCGCCTCGGCGTCCGAGGGGTCGGGGCGCGTCGCGCAGCCCCCCACCGCGACCGCGAGGCCGAGCGTCATCGCGAGGCCGAGAGCGAGGCGCGGCGTCGTGCGATGGCTGCGGCGCGAGGCGGTCATGAGCGGTCTCCAGCGTCGCGCCGGGGCTTTCCGGCCGCGCGCCCGCGCCCTTATATGGCACGCTGCGACGTTGCGGAACTGTCAGCTCCGTGGCGCGCACGTGCTGTTGCTGGGATGCCAGGGGAAAGACCGTGAACGTCGCCGTCACAACCAGCCCCGAGGCCCTCGGCCCGGGCAGCCAGGCCGGCACGCTGCAGCGCTGGCTGACAGGGCCGCGCGTCTCCGGGCTGAGCAAGCTGCGGGATGCGCCGCCGCCGAAGCTTTCCTTCGAGTTCTTCCCGCCGAAGAACGAGGCGCTGGAACAGCAGCTCTGGGCCGCGATCCGGCGGCTCGAGCCGCTGGCGCCGCGCTTCGTCTCCGTCACCTACGGCGCCGGCGGCTCCACGCGCGCGCGCACGCATGAGACGGTGGCGCGGCTGGCGCAGGAGACCTCGCTGACGCCGGCGGCGCACCTCACCTGCGTCGGCGCCACCCAGGCCGAGGTGGATGAGGTCGCGCGCGGCTACCTCGAGGCCGGGGTGAAGCACATCGTCGCGCTGCGCGGCGACCCGCCGGCCGGCGCCAGCCAGTACACGCCGCATCCCGGCGGCTACGCCCAGGCCGAGGACCTGGTGCGCGGCCTGAAGCGCATCGCCGATTTCGACATCAGCGTCGGCGCCTATCCGGAGATGCATCCGGCCGCGACCTCGGCGCTGGCCGATCTCGACTACCTGAAGCGCAAGATCGACGCGGGCGCCACGCGCGCGATCACCCAGTACTTCTTTGATACCGATGTCTATCTGCGCTTCATCGACCTCTGCGGCGCGGCGGGGATCAAGGTGCCGATCGTGCCCGGCATCCTGCCGGTCTCCAACTTCAAGCAGGTGGCGAAGTTCAGCGCGATGTGCGGGGCTTCGGTCCCGAGTTGGATGGCGAATCTGTTCGACGGGCTGGACGACGATGCGGAGACGCGGCGCATGGTCGCGGCCGTGGTCGCGGCCGAGCAGGTGCGGCTGCTGCAGGCGAACGGGGTGGACGAGTTCCACTTCTACACGCTGAACCGCGCCGACCTGACCTATGCGATCGCGCATCTGCTCGGGGTCCGGCCCAAGGTGGCCTGAACCCCGGCAGGCGCTGGCTCATATCAAGTCCGATTGATCGGAACCTGCGCCCGCCGGCGGCGGGCGAGCGGCCGAATGGCCGCCGCGGCTTATGCGGCGTAGCCACGCGCTCGGAGGCGCGCGCCGGCGATTGAGGGCGGATCGGTCACGATCCGCGGGAATCGGCATCACCGCATCAGGTTGAACTTCTCCACGATGAACAGCGTGCCGAACAGCGTGCCCGCGAAGATCAGCACGTGGTTGCGGATGGCCGCCGCGCGATAGACCATCGCGGGCGGCGGCTCCGGCACCGCCGAGGCGGCGAGCCCCGCCAGCCCGCGCGGCGCGCCGCCATCGGCGATGCGGGAGTCCGTCTCCTCCGGCGTCAGCGCGGGGCCGAGATAGCGGAAGCGGCCCGCCGCCTCCGCCGCCGTCATCGCCCCGCCGCTCCATTCCGTCCATTGGCGCAGATGCGGGTTCCAGGCGATCGGCAGCGCGGCGCCGTCATCATGCCGAGCGACCCAGTGCCAGGGGCGCTGGGATTCCACCGGCTCGCCGGGGCGCGCGGGATCAGGCCAGGACATCGGCGAAGACCTCCCTTGTAGATGAGGCTCCGAGTCTAGCCCCATCCGCCGCGCCTCGCCTACTCCGCGGCGCGTCACGCCGGCGGACGCAGGCGGTCATAGACGGGCCTCAGCAGGAAGGGGCTGAGGAAGAGCGGGAACTGGCAGAGCGCGAAGAACAGCAGGATCCCCGGCTCCGTCGCTGCCGGCAGCACCGCGAGATAGAGCGCCATGTTGCGGTTGCCGGAGAGCAGCCCGGTGGCCAGCGCCACGCGCGGCCCGGCCGGCCAGGCGGCGAGCGCGGTGAGGGCGTTCAGGCCGAGATTGGCGGCGAAGGCCAGCGCGAGGCCGCCGGCGACCCAGGCGGGCTCGGCGAGCAGCTTCGCCAGCATCCCGTCCATCACGCCGATGCCGTAGAGCACCAGCAGCAGCACCACGATCCCGTCCACCATGCCCGACCAGCCGGCCAGCCGCGCCGGCGCGACGAGCCGGCGGATCAGCAGCGCGAGCAGCAGCGGCAGCCCGACGATCAGCGCGAGCCGCCCCATCAGCCCGCCGACGGAGATGGCGAGATCGATCCCGAGCAGCCCGAGCGCCAGCGGCGGCGCGGTGAAAGGCACGATCAGCGTGGAGAGCACCGCGACGACGAGCGAGATCGAGGCGTCGAGCCCGACCAGCCGCGCGAAGGCCGGCGAGGAGGTCGCGGCGCAGCCTGTCGCCATGATCACCACCGCGGCGCCGAGCGGGCCATCGAGGCCGGTGAGCCAGGTGATCGCGAAGACCAGCAGCGGGCAGGCCAGCAGCAGCCAGACGAGCAGCGCGGCCACGAGCAGCGGCCGCCGCAGATAGGCCAGCACCTGCGCGAGATCCACGCGCAGCAGGACGAGCGTCATCAGCCCGGCGACGGTGATGGTGAGCGTCTCGCGGAAGGCGGCCGCCAGCGGCGGCACGGCGAGGCCGACGAAGATGCAGAGGGCGAGCAGCAGCGTGCCGCGACGCGCCATCCATTCGAGACTACCGCGCAGCACCGGGGCCTGCTCTGTCGCAAGGGTGGACTTGTTCGGCCTGTGTTCTATATCCGACTGGGTGTCCCGTCATCTCCGCCTCCCTCTTGCGCTGCTCGCGGCGCTCCTCGTGCAGCCGGCGCTGGCCGCCTGCACCGATCCGCCCGCGCCGCGGGTGGATTGGCGACGCTGCCTGCTGGACGGACGAAACTTCGCCGGCGCCGATCTCTCGCGCGCGGTGCTGCGCGATGCGTCGCTGCAGCGCGCCCAGCTGGCCGGGGCGCGGCTCGCGGAGATCGATGGCTTCAATGCGCGCTTCGTCTCGGCTGATCTGGCCGGCGTCGATTTCACGGGCGCCTCGCTGCGCGATTCCGATTTCACCCGGGCCGCGCTGCGCGAGGCGCGGTTCGTCGGCGCCGATCTGCGCCGCGCCCGGCTGTTCCGCGCCGATCTTTCCGGAGCGGACCTGACCGGCGCGCAACTCGCCGGGGCGGATCTGACGGATACGATGCTCGATGGCGCGCGCTGGACAGATGGGGAGCGCATCTGCGCCGCGGGCAGCCTCGGATCCTGTCAGTGACCCGGTCGAAGCGGAGCAGAGCGTGAATCCGGCCGGCGCTTCCGGCTATCTCCAGGGCCTCAACCCGGAACAGCGCGAGGCGGTCGAGACGCTGGACGGGCCGCTGCTGGTGCTGGCCGGCGCGGGCACCGGCAAGACGCGCGTGCTCACCACGCGCTTCGCGCACATACTCATGAGCGGCAAGGCGCGGCCCTGGGAAGTGCTCGCCGTCACCTTCACCAACAAGGCCGCGCGCGAGATGCGCGAGCGCGTCGCGACGATCCTCGGCCGCCCGGTGGAGGGGCTGTGGCTCGGCACCTTCCACGCGCTCTGCGCGCGCATGCTGCGGCGGCATGCGGAGCTGGTCGGCCTGAAGAGCAGCTTCACCATCCTCGACGCCGATGACCAGATGCGGCTGCTGAAGCAGGTGATGGACGCCGCCGGCGTGGATCTGAAGCGCTGGCCGCCGGCAGGGATGATGGCGATCATCCAGCGCTGGAAGGATCGCGGCCTGACGCCGGCGCGCGTGACGCCGGCGGAGGACACGGATTATGCGTCGAACCGCGGCAAGGCGCTGTATGCAGCGTATCAGGAGCGCCTGCGCGAGCTGAACGCCGCGGATTTCGGCGACCTGCTGCTGCACATGACGGAGATCCTGCGCACGCATCCGGACGTGCTCGCGGACTACCACCGGATGTTCCGCTACATCCTGGTGGACGAGTACCAGGACACCAACCTGGTGCAGTATCTCTGGCTGCGCCTGCTCGCCCAGCGCCCGGACCCGCTGCCGCAGAACATCTGTTGTGTCGGCGATGACGACCAGTCCATCTACTCCTGGCGCGGCGCGGAGATCGAGAACATCCTGCGCTTCGAGAAGGATTTTCGCGGCGCGAAGGTCGTGCGGCTCGAAGCGAACTACCGCTCGACACGGCCGATCCTGGGCGCGGCCTCGGGCCTCATCGCGCACAATGCCGGCCGCCTCGGCAAGACGCTGCGCGCGGGCCGGCAGGATGCCGATGGCGAGAAGGTGCGCGTCGTCTCGCTCTGGGACAGCGAGGAGGAGGCGCGGATGGTCGGCGAACGGATCGAATCGCTGCGCCGGTCCGGCCATTCGCTCAGCGAATGCGCGATCCTCGTGCGCGCCGGCTTCCAGACGCGCAGCTTCGAGGAAAGGCTGATCGTGCTCGGCCTGCCCTATCGCGTGGTGGGCGGGCTGAAATTCTACGAGCGCGCGGAGATCCGCGACGCGATGGCCTATCTCCGCATCGTCAACCAGCCCGCCGACGACCTGGCCTTCGAGCGCATCGTGAACACGCCGAAGCGCGGCCTCGGCGAGACGGGGATGCGCGCGATCCACGAGGCGGCCCGCGCCCAGCGCATCCCGCTGCACGACGCCGCGGCGCAGCTCAGCCAGACCGATGCGCTGAAGCCCAAGCCGCGCGCCGCGCTGCGCGAGCTGATCCAGGGTTTCGTGCGCTGGCGCCAGGTGAACGAGAAGGAGGGCCATGTCGTCGCGGCCGCGACGCTGCTGGACGAGAGCGGCTATACCGCGATGTGGCAGGCCGATCGCAGCCCGGAGGCGCCGGGTCGGCTCGAGAACCTCAAGGAGTTGCTCCGCGCGATGGGGGAGTTCGCCTCGCTCGCCGGATTCCTCGATCACGTCGCGCTGGTGATGGAGAATGACGAGAACAGCGATGGCCAGCGCGTGCAGGTGATGACGCTGCACGCCGCGAAAGGCCTGGAATTCGACACGGTGTTCCTGCCGGGCTGGGAGGAAGGGCTGTTCCCCAGTCAGCGCAGCCTGGACGAGGGCGGCGAGAAGGCGCTGGAGGAGGAACGCCGCCTCGCCTATGTCGGCATCACCCGCGCGCGGAAACGCGCGATCATCAGCCACGCCGCGAACCGCCGCATCTACGGCAACTGGACCAGCGCGATTCCCTCGCGCTTCCTGGACGAGTTGCCGGAGGAGATGGTGATCCGCGAGGGCGGGCAGATGCGCGCGCCGATGCAGCCTTCCGTCTTCGCCGGCGGCGGGCTGCTCGCGCGCCGCCCGCGCGTGATCGAGGCGGGGCCGTGGGAGGTGAAGGAACGGCCGGCGACGGGCAGCAGCTACCAGCGCGGCGATCGCGTCTTCCACGACAAGTTCGGCTATGGGACGGTGACGGCGGTGGATGACGACCGGCTGGAGATCGCCTTCGACAAGGCGGACACCAAGCGCGTGCTGGATCGCTTCGTGCGTCCGGCCGAGAACGCGTAGTGACCCGCGACGTCTATAGCGGCAAGCGCGACCGGCGCGCCGATCCGCTCGAATCGCTCTGGCTGGAGGGGCTGCCGGAAGCGGCGGTGCCTGCCTTCGAATCGGCGCTCGCCACGGTCTGCCGTTCCGTCGCGCTGTTCCTCGACGAGGCCACCGACACCTGGCGCGTCGAGGGCGTGCGCCCGCAAGGCGCGCGGGAGGACGAGCTGGAAGCGGCGCTGGCGCTTGCCGCGATGGTCACCGGCGTCGCGCCCGTGCTGCAATCCGCGCCGGTGGAGGCGGAAGGGTGGCTCGCGCGCACCGTCGAGGCCTTCGGCGAGCAGGCCATCGGTGATGTGCTGATCCGCCCGACGCATCTGCCGCCGCGGCGCGTGTACGGGCGCACGCTGCTGGTGCTGGATGCGGGCATCGCCTTCGGCTCCGGCGAGCACGCCTCCACGCGCGGCTGCCTGCTGGCCTTCTCGGCGGTGGCGAAGCGGCGGCGGCCGCGACGGCTGCTCGATCTCGGCACGGGGTCGGGCATCCTCGCGATGGCCGCGGCGAAGCGGCTGAAGCGGCCGGTGCTGGCGACGGACATCGAGCCCTGGAGCGTGCGCGTCGCGGAGCAGAATGCGCAGATGAACGGCGTCGGGCGGCTGGTGCGCGCGGCGCTCGCGGATGGCTGGACGGCGCGGCGCGTGCGGGCGGGGCGGCCCTATGACCTGGTGTTCGCCAATATCCTGGCGCGGCCGCTCTGCGCGATGGCGAAGCATCTCGCGGCGGGGCTGGCGCCCGGCGGCACGGCGATCCTCGCGGGGCTGCTCGGCACCCAGGCGCGCATGGTGCTGGCGGCGCATCGGCGGCGCGGGATGGTGCTGGAACGCGCGCTGCCCGTCGGGCCCTGGACGACGCTGGTCCTGCGCCGGTCTTTTTCGCGCGCGAATGCGCGCCGCGCACAGACCGGCCGCGGCGCCCAGCGCCACAGCGCGTAGGCGCGAAAGCCAAGCCACCGGAGGTGGCGCCGGCGTCTGAGGTGGAAGAGTTCGCGCGCGAATGCGCGCCGCGCACAGACCGGCCGCGGCGCCCAGCGCCACAGCGCGTAGGCGCGAAAGCCAAGCCACCGGAGGTGGCGCCGGCGTCTGAGGCAAAAAAAGAAGAGGGCCGATGCCGGGGGGTGGCATCGGCCCTCTGCGTCCGCGGGACCCGGAAGGGGGGTGAGTCCCGGGGAGTGAAGCGTTAGGCGGCCTTGCGCTGCGGCGTGGCCACCCGGTCATTCGCCGCGATCGGCGCCGCCGGCGAAGGCAGGCGGAAGCCGGGCTCGAAGACGCGCGCGATGTCGCCGCGCGTCAGGCCGATATCGGCGAGGTCGCGGTCGCTCATCTGGCGCAGGCTTTCGTAGGTGCTGTGGCGCTCCGGCCAGGTGAAGAGCGTCGTGACGAAGCGGCCGACCGCCTTCACGCCGCGCACCAGCATCGCGGCGACGGCGGCGTCGCGCGCGGCGACGGCCTGGGCGCGAATCTGCTCGATGCCATGGGCGCCGGGCGCGGAGGGGAGGGCGAGGAACAGCCCGATCTGTTCCTGGGTGTCACGGGGGTTCATGATCCATCTCTGTCGCGCCGCCTGCCGGGATGGGCCCCCATGGCCTGTCTCCGATGGCGTTCGCGGATGCAACATAGGCGCGCCGAAGCAACAGGTGATGCGCCGAAGCCACGGTGGAGCCATGCGCCGTACGCATGAAATACGTGAAATCCATGTGTCATTGGTAAAGCTCTGATGACACAACCGCTGATCACGCTGCGCGCGGAGATCGCCCGATTGGGCCTCGACGGGGTGCTGATCCCGCGCGGCGATGCCTTTCTCGGCGAGTATGTGCCACCCTCCGCGGAACGGTTGGCCTGGGTCTCGGGTTTCACCGGCAGCGCCGGGCTGGCGCTGGTGACCGCCACACGGGCGATCCTGTTCGTGGATGGCCGCTACACCACCCAGGCGGCGCGGGAATGCGGGCCGGAGTGGGAGTTCCGCCACCTGGTGGAACAGCCGCCGGCGAGCGTCCTGAAGGCGGAATTCCCCGGCGCCCGCATCGGCTACGACCCCTGGCTGCACAGCGAGGCCGCGCTGGAGCGGCTGGCGGCGGCGGGGGTGGAGTTGGTCCCGCTCTCCGCCAATCCCGTGGACGCCGTCTGGACGGACCGCCCGGCCCCGCCCACCGCGCCCGCCGTGCCGCATCCGCTGGATTTCGCCGGGGTCGACTCGGCCTCGAAGCGCGAGGCGGCGGCCGCCCTGCTGCGCGAGGCCGGGGAGGCGGCGGTGGTGCTGGCCGATCCGCATTCCGTCGCCTGGCTGCTGAATCTGCGCGGCAGCGATCTCGCGCATACGCCACTGGTGCTGGCGCAGGCGCTGCTCGGCTCGGATGGCGCGGTGACGCTGTTCCTGGAGCCCGCGCGGGCCGATGCCGCGGTGCGGGCACATCTCGGCAATGGTGTCGCGCTGCGTCCGCCGGGGGAACTCGGCGCGGCGCTGGAGGGGCTGGCGGGCCGAAAAGTGCGGCTTGATCCCGATCTGACGCCGGTCTGGATCGCGCGGCGACTGCGCGACGCCGGCGCGACCGTGGTGGTCGGCGAGGACCCCTGCAAGCTGCCGCGCGCCTGCAAGAACCCGGTCGAGCAGGCGGGCGCCCGCAACGCGCATCGGCGCGACGCGGTGGCGCTGGCGCGGTTCCTCGCCTGGTTTTCCTCGGCGCCGCGCGCGGGCCTCACCGAGATGGGCGCGGCGGCCACGCTGTTGGCCCTTCGCGCGGAGGGACGAGACTTCGTCGCCGAAAGCTTCCCCGCCATCGCCGGCGCCGGCGAGCATGGCGCCATCGTGCATTACCGCGCGACGCCCGAGACCGACCGCGCGATCGGTCCGGATGAGGTGTTTCTCCTCGATTCCGGCGCGCAGTATCGCGACGGCACGACGGATGTGACGCGCACGCTCTGGACCGGCCCCGGCCTGCCGCCGGCGGAGCTCCGCGCGCGCTACACCCGCGTGCTGCAGGGCCATCTGGCGCTCGCCGCCATGCGCTTTCCGGAGGGCGTCGCCGGCCCGCATCTCGACGCCATCGCGCGGCGGGCGCTGTGGGAGGCGGGGCTCGACTACGACCACGGCACCGGCCACGGCATTGGCAGTTTCCTCAGCGTGCATGAGGGCCCCGCCGGGATCAGCCGCGCGGCGAAGCCGGTGGCGTTGAAGCCGGGGATGATCCTTTCGAACGAGCCGGGCTTCTACGCGCCGGGCGAATACGGCATCCGCATCGAGAACCTGCTGCTGGTGCAGAAGGCGGAGGAGCAGCCGGGCCAGCGCAAGCCGTTCCTGCGCTTCGAGGTGCTGACGATGGCGCCCTATGACCGCGCGCTGATCGAGGTGGCGATGCTGACGCCGGGCGAGCGCGCGCAGGTGGATGCCTATCACGCGCGGGTGCTGTCCGGGATCGGCAGGCTGGTGGATCCGGGGGTGCGCGCCTGGCTGGAGCGGGAATGCGCGCCGCTGTGACGCCCGCCGCCCGACGGCGTGGACCCGGCGGCGGCAGGCGGGCCGGCCTCGCCCTCGGGCGCGGCCGGCGGAGGCTCGGGAAAAAACACGCCGCGCGAAACGCGGGAAACCTTCGCGAAACCCCTTTGTGCGACAAGGGCCACGGGAACGTTGATCGCTCCCTTTGACTCTCCCTCCCTGGGGCCCGGCCACCCCCCCCCTTTCCCGGCCGGTCCCCTTCACCTTCAGGCGGAGTCCCCCCGGGCTCCGCCTGTTTTTTTGCCGCGTCCCAGCACCGCCACCGCCAGCGCCCCGAGGCTCGCCAGCAGCCCCACGCCGAACACCGCCGCGTGGCTGTCGCCCGTCGCGCCGAACAGGCCCGCCAGCGCGAAGCCCACCACCGCCTGCACCACCGCATAGACCGCCGTCGCCCGCACCCAGACCTCGCCGGCCCGCGCACCCGCGATCTCCCGCGTTGCCGCCAGCGTCACCGCCGTCGCCCCGATGCCGGCGAAGCCGCCCAACGGCCCGGCCAGGGCAAGCGCCACGGGGTGCGGCACCAGCGCGAGTCCGAGGGCGGCGACCTGCACTGCCATCCAGGCCGGCAGCATCCGCCGCCCGCCATGCCGGCCTGCCAACCGCCCGCCGAGCAGCGTCCCCGCGATCGCCCCGGCGCCGAAGCCGAGCCACACCGCCGACGCCCAGGCGACCGGCAGCCCGAGCCCGCGCACGCCGAGATCGGCGAGATAGACCATTGGCGGCACCATCCCCGCCGCCGAGAGCCCATAGGCCAGCAGCAGCAGCCAGGCCTTCGGCACCGGACCGTCCGCCTCGGCCGCCGGAAGGGCAGGGGGATCGGGCCAGGCGCGCCGCGCCGCCCACCACACCACCGCCGTCCCCGCCGCCAGCCCGAGCCAGGCCACCGGCAGCCCGCCCACGAGCAGCAGCGGCACCAAGACCCCGGCCAGGATGATCCCGCTGCCCGCGCCGGCCAGCACGATCCCGCCCGCGAAGCCGCGCGCCGTCGCCCCCACCGAGGCCTGCACCGCCGGCCCGGTCAGCGCCATCAGCACCCCGCCCGCCGCCCCGGCGAGCGCCCGCCAGAAGAACAGCCACGCGAGCCCCCCCGGCCAGGCGCAGGCCGCGAAGCTCAGCACCGCGAGCCCCATGCCGAGATCGAGCGATCGCGGCACGCCGAGCCGCGGCCCCATCGCCCGCCCTGCGGCCACGCCGAGCAGGTAGCCCGCGAGATTGCCGGCCCCGAGCAGCCCGCCGCCCGCGCCATCCACCCAGCCCGCCGTCACCATCACCGGAAACAGCGGCACATAAGCGAAGCGCGCCAGCCCGATCCCCGCCGCGATCGCGCCCGCGCCGGCCCAGGCCGTGCGCAGGCTCACGGTGTTGCGCGCCAGCGGCGGCAGGGGCATCTACGACGCGCGCGGACCGCCCATCCGCCCCCGCCGCCCCGAGGTGCCATGCCCCGCCCCGCTCCGACCCGTCCTGCCCTCATGCACCGCCGCGCCTTCGCCAGCCTTGCCCTGCTGCCCTTTGCCGGTTGCGCCGCCGGCCCCGTCCAGGCCCAGCGCGGCGCGATCGCGCAACTGCCGGATTTCGCCGATCTAGCCGAGCGGGTGCTGCCGAGCGTCGTCAACATCGCGGTGACCTCGGAGGCGCGGGAGATGCCGAGCGAGCTGCGCGGCACGCCCTTCGAGCGGTTCTGGCGGGACCGTCGCGGCCGGCGGCAGACCACCGGCGCCGGCTCCGGCTTCATCATTGATCCGGCCGGCCTGATCGTCACCGCCAACCATGTGGTCGGCAATGCGTCGAGCGTGGTGATCGCGCTGCAGAACGGCCAGGAGTTTCCCGCCCGCATCGTCGGGACGGACGAGCTGACCGACCTTGCCCTGCTGCGCATCGAGGCGCGCACCCAGCTGCCCGCCGTGCCCTGGGGCAGCTCGTCCGCGATGCGGGTCGGGCAATGGGTCCTCGCGGCGGGCAATCCCTTCGGTCTCGGCGGCACCGTCACCTCCGGCATCGTCTCGGCGCGCGGCCGCAACATCGGCTCCGGCCCCTTCGACGACTTCCTCCAGACCGACGCGCCGATCAACCCGGGCAACTCCGGCGGGCCGCTGTTCAACACGGCCGGCGAGGTGATCGGCATCAACACAACGATCTTCTCGCCCTCCGGCGCCAGCGCCGGAATCGGCTTCGCCGTGCCGTCCGACCTCGCCCGCCCCCTCATCGACCAGCTCCGCAACGGCGGGCGGGTGGAGCGCGGCTGGCTCGGCGTCTCGGTGCAGGACATCGCGGCGGATGAGCCGCGGCGCGGCGGCGCACGCGGCGTCGTGGTCGCGGGCGTCGAGCGCGGCAGCCCCGCCGCCCGCGCCGGGCTTCGCCCGGGCGACCAGGTGACGGCGATCAACGGCGAGCGGGTGGATGGGGCGAACGCGCTGGTGCGCGGCATCGCGGCGATCCCGCCGGGCCAGACGGCGCGGCTCTCGATCATCCGCGACGGCCGCCAGGCGGAGATCCCCGTCACGATCGGCCGCAGGCCGCCGCAGCCGCAGGGCTGATCCGCGCGCCGGTCCGGCAGGGGCCGCCTGCTGGCCGCGGCGGACCCGGCCACACGCGCCTTCCCACCGCACCATGCGGGATCGTAATTTGACGGCGATTCGGCGCTCCGGCATCCAGCGGGGCGGCCTGGGGCGAAGAGACGCATGCGAATCCTGCTGGTGGAGGACGACGCCGAGGTCGCCCGCTTCGTCCGCAAGGGCCTGATGGAGGCCGGCCACACGGTGGAGCATGCGCCGAACGGCCGTGACGGGCTGTTCATGGCCGCCTCCGAGCAGTTCGACGTGCTGGTGCTGGACCGCATGCTGCCCGGCGGCGTGGATGGCGTTCGGCTGGTCGAGACGCTGCGCGGCCAGGGCAACCGCTCCCCCGTGCTCTTCCTCTCGGCCCTCAACGCGGTGGATGAGCGGGTGAAGGGCCTCAAGGCCGGCGGCGACGACTATCTGACGAAACCCTTCGCCTTCGCGGAGCTGCTCGCGCGGGTCGAGGCGCTGGGCCGGCGCCCCGCCGCGGAGGTGCCGACCACGCGGCTCAAGGTGGCCGATCTCGAGCTCGACCTGCTCTCCCGCACCGTCACGCGGGGCGGGCGCAAGATCGACGTGCAGCCGCGCGAGTTCCGCCTGCTCGAACACCTGATGCGCCATGCCGGCCAGGTGGTGACGCGGACGATGCTGCTGGAGAAGGTCTGGGACTACCACTTCGATCCGCAGACCAACGTGATCGACGTGCATGTCAGCCGGCTGCGCCACAAGCTGGACAAGGGCTTCGAGAAGCCGCTGATCCACACCGTGCGCAACGCGGGCTACATGATCCGCGCGGACTAGGACCATCGCCCCGCCCCCGGCCATCCCGGATCCCGCCTTCGAACCGCCGCTGCTCGGCCTGCTGCGCAGCGCCTCGGGCCGCTTCGCGCTGTTCTTCGCCGGTGTCTTCGCCGCCGCCGCCACCGCGGCCGCGATGGTGCTGTGGTGGAACACCGCCGGCGCGCTCGACCGCCAGGTGGATGTTGCGATCCGAACCGATGCGAGCGCCCTGCTCGAACGCTACCGTGACCGCGACCCGGCGCTGCTGATCGAGGCCATCGAGGACCGCCTGGCGCTCGATGTCGCCAATGAGGCGCTCTACCTGCTGCGCGACGCGGAGGGCCGCTACCTCGCCGGCAATCTCAGCGGCTGGCCGCTGCCGGCGAATGCCGAGAGCGCCTGGACCAGCCTCACCCTCCAGCGCGATGGCTCGACCACCGAGGCGCGGCTGCTGCGTCTCGGCCTCGGCGACGGCATGCAGCTGATCGTGGGGCGCGACGTGGCGGAGAAGCTGCAGCTCCGCGCCCTGCTCTCGGAAGGCATCGCCTGGGCCGCCGGCGCCTCCGCGGCGCTCGCGCTCCTTGGAGCCTGGGCGCTGCGCCGAGCGCTCGAGAGCCGGCTGCGCCCGATCCGCGCGACGGCCGAGGCGATCGGCACCGGGGATCTCTCGCGCCGCGTGCCGCTCGGCGACCGCGGCGACGAGTTCGACAAGCTCGGCCGCACGATGAACGCGATGCTCGACCGCATCGCCCAGCTCATGGAAGGCGTGCGCGGCGTCTCCGACGCGATCGCGCATGATCTCCGCACGCCGATCGCCCGCGCCCGCGCCAAGCTGGAGGAGGCGCTGCACGCCGCGCAGGACGAGGAGGCGCTGCGCGGCGCGGTGGAGCAGGGCATCGCCGACCTGGACGGCATCGCGCGCATATTCCAGGCGGTGCTGCGCATCGCCGAGGTCGAGGCCGGCGCCCGCCGCGCCGCCTTCGGCACGGCCGACCTCGCGCCGATGCTGCGCGACATCGCGGATCTCTACGGCGCCTCGGCCGAGCTGCGCGACCAGCATCTCGAAACCGCGCTGCCGGACAGCCTGACGCTGGTCGGCGACCGCGACCTGATCGGCCAGGCGGTGGTGAACCTGCTCGACAACGCGCTGAAATTCACCCCCGATGGCGGAACCGTGCGGCTCGCCGCCGCGCGCGAGCCGGGCGCCGTCGCGATCATCGTCGCCGATGATGGCCCCGGCCTGCCGACCGAGGACCGCAAACGCGCCGGCGAGCGCTTCTTCCGCGCCGATTCCGCACGGAGCACGCCGGGATCGGGCCTTGGCCTCTCGCTGGTCCGCGCCGTCGCGGCGCTGCACCGGGGTGAAGTGCTGCTGGGCGACACCCATCCGGGCGAGACGCGTCCGGGCCTGACGGTGACGTTGCGGCTGCCGGCGGGGTAAGCGCCACGCAGCCTCGCCGCATGGCGTTTCCTTCACGGCGCCTTCACGGCGGAGTGGGATTCGGTGGCGCAAAGTGGCGCCATGTTTCGCTTCGGTCTGTCGGCCCCCCTGCTCGTCGCGGCGGGGGCATTGGGTGCGGCTGAGCCGCCGGTGCGGGTCACGACCGACAGCGTCGCCTATTGCCAGGCCTTGGCGACGCGGCTCGCGGCCCTGCCCGCCGCCGCGGAGGAGCCCGCGCTCAGCCTGGCCGAGGAAGGCCGCAAATTGTGCGAGACGGGCCATCCCCGCACCGGGATCGCCAAGCTGCGCCGCGCGCTGCGCGCGGCGCATGGGGAGCGGTAGGGCCGCCGCCCCCGGGGCCGGCGCTACGCGCCGGCGCGCATCAGCTTCGGGATCTCTTCCCGGAAGCGGAAGCGCAGGGCAGACCAGGTATCGTCCAGCGCGATCTGGGTCACCGGCAGGAGCCCCTCGCTGGTCACCGGGTCCCAGCCATGGTCACGGTCCAGGTCGGACCGGACGGGGCCGGTCTTCTTCGGATAGGCGAACCACAGCCTGGCGCCGATGCCGTAGAGGTTCAGCGCCCTGGGCGCGATGGCGCGCAGCGTCGCGCGGTCCGCGGCGAAGGCCAGGATCAGGTCGGCGGCGGCCGTCGCCCCGCTGGGCAGGCCGAATGTAAGGCCGGGCGGGTTGCCGATCACCGCGCAGGCCATCCCCGGGCGGTAGCCGAGCTTGCGTGCCACCTCCCCGATCACGACACCCATCGTCCAGTCAATTCCGTCAGAGAGTTGCTGCCAAGGGGGCGCTCCTAGCGCATATCCCGGCGCAACGCATGCTTTTAATCGGCAGGGCCGCCCCGCGTTTTCGTGCAGGCACGCGGAAGTGGTGGATCCCTGCCCGCCTTGCCCGGTTTCCGCGAGCATGCGACTGGCCTGCCCATGGCGGTCCCCGACCTCACCATCGTCACCGTCACCTACCGCAGCGCGGCGACCATCGCCGGCTTCCTGGCCGCCTGCCCGGCCGGGGTCCCGGTGGTGATGGTGGACAATGCCTCGGCGGATGCAACCATAGAGGTTGCAAAAAGCGCCCGCCCCGGCCTCGCCGTGATCGCCAACCAGGCCAATCTCGGCTTCGGCGCGGCCGCCAACCAGGGCCTCGACGCCGCGCGGACCGGGTTCGCCCTGCTTGCCAACCCCGATGCGCGGCTCTCGGCCGAGGCGATCGCCGCCCTGCTCGCCGCCGCCCAGGCGTTTCCCGGCCATCGCCTGGTCGCGCCGTTGCTGCTCGACGAGGCCGGCGCGCCGGTGCGCTCCTGGAATGCCGGCCAGGCCCGCCGCCGCCGCCTGCCGCGCGACCGCGAGGGCGAGCCCTGGCCGGAGGGGCCCGCCTGCGTCGAATTCGCCTCCGGCGCCTGCCTGCTGTTCCGCCCCGCCGAAGGGCTGCGCTTCGATCCCGGCTTCTTCCTCTTCTATGAGGATGACGATCTCTGCCACCGCGCCGGCGGCGCCCTGCTGGTGCCGGCGGCGCGCGTTGCCCATGCGGGCGGGGGCAGTTCGGCCGCCTCGCGCGCCATCTCCTGGCGCAAGGCGCATTGCATGGCCTGGTCGCGGCTCCGCTTCACCGCGCTGCATGGCGGCGGCCCGGCGGCGGCAAGGCGGGAGGCGGGGCGGCGGCTGGCGCACCATGCCGGCAAGGCGCTCGGCCATGCGCTGACCCTGCGCGGGGGAAAGCTTCGGGCGGACCTCGCGGGCCTGGCCGGGACGCTCGCCTGGCTGCGCGGCCGGGGGGGCGCCCCAGGGCACGATCCAGCCGGCGGTCACCCACCCGCAACATAGTTGCCTTCTGCATGTCGCCCCCGCGTCATCACCGCTTGCGCCCGGCCGGCGTTGGGCCTAGCGAGTGGCCGACGCCGGAAGCCGGACGGACATGAGTCTCCGCACAGACACGACTGATCGCCGCCACGACCGCGCCGTGCTGGACGCCGAAGGCGTGCGCGAGGCCTACCGCCGCTGGGCGGGCATCTATGACCTCGTGTTCGGCGGCGTCTCGGCGCATGGCCGCCGTCGCGCCGTGGAGGCGGTGAACGGGCTGCCCGGGACCCGCGTGCTCGAAGTCGGCGTCGGCACCGGCCTCGCCCTGCCGCGCTACCGCCGTGACAAGCGCGTGATCGGCGTGGACCTCTCGCGCGACATGCTCGCCAAGGCGGCCGAGCGCGTGCGCGACGAACGGCTCGACCATGTCGTCGGCCTCGTCGAGATGGACGCCGAGCGCATGGCCTTCGCCGATGGCAGTTTCGACATCGCGGTGGCGATGTTCACCGCCTCCGTCGTGCCGAACGCGAGGACGCTCTTCGCCGAGATGTCGCGCGTCGTGCGCCCCGGCGGCGACCTGCTCTTCGTCAACCACTTCGCCGCCGAGAGCGGGCTGCGCTGGTGGGCCGAGCGGTCCATGGCGCCGCTCGCCCGCCTGCTCGGCTGGCATCCGGATTTCGCGCTCTCCGATCTCCTCGACCCGGCGCAGGTCCGCGTCGAGGCGATGGAGCCCTGCCAGCCCGCTGGCCTCTTCACGCTGCTGCGGGTGCGGAACCCGGCGCCGCTGGTGCTCGCCGCCGCGGCCTGACGCCGTAGACGAGGCCCGCCAGCGCCACCACCAGGCCGCCCAGCGCCCCGATCACGCCCGCGGCATTCAGCGCGATCGTCGAGCCGAGCAGCGCCGGCACCGGCCCGGCCAGCGCATAGCCCACCGCGCCGAGCCCCGCGCCGAGCGCCGCACCTCCCAGCACCTGCGCGTTGTAGCGGTCCGTGATCAGCCGGAGCGCCGCCGCCGGGCAGACCAGCAGCGCCACGACGAGGATCGAGCCCACCGCCTCGAAGGCCGCGACGGCCGCCGCGGCCACCAGCATCGCCAGCCCCAGCTCGAAGCGGCGCGCCGGAATGCCGAGCGCGCGCGCATAGTCGGGATCGAAGCAGATCAGCTTGAGCGGCCGCCAGAACACCCCGACCGCGAGCGCCACCACCACCGCGACGATGCTGACGAGCCCGAGCTGGCGCGGCAGCGCGGCCAGCGCCGCCGGGTCCAGCAGCGCGCCGAGGCTGCGCCCCTCCGTCCAGACCAGCGTCTCCAGCTGGCCGAACAGCACGCAGTCGAGGTCGAGATCCACGCTGCGCGCGCCGGTCACCTCCAGCAGCACGAGGCCGACCGCGAAGAAGGTGGTGAACACCGCCCCGATCGCCGCCGCGCCGTCCAGCCGCGCGGCCTTCTGCACCACCGCGATCAGCGCCACCGCCGCGAGCCCCGCGACCATCGCGCCGAGCAGCATCGGCAGCCCCGCGCGCAGCCCCGTCACCGCGAAGCCCAGCACGATCCCCGGCAGCACCGCATGGGAGAGCGCGTCGCCGATCAGCGATTCCCGCCGCAAGAGCAGGAAGGACCCGAGCAACCCGCAGGTCGCGCCGACCAGCACCGCCGCGATCAGCGGCGGCAGGTCGAGCATGAGGAAATCCTGCAGCGTCATGGCGTCGTCCTCAGGCTGTGCGGGCTCGCCGGCAGCGCGGAAGGCTCCGGCAGCAGCCGTGCCGCGAGTTCCGCCGGCAGCCCGTGCTCGACGAGATCGGCGAGCCGGTCCGCCGCGCCGAGATCGCCCGCGCCAGCCGCCAGCAGGTGATGCTCCACCGCGCGATGCGCCCGCACCGCGCGACGGGCGAGCACGGTGCCGCGCGGCGTGAGATGCACATGCCCCTGCGCGCGCGCCACCAGCCCGCGCTGCGCCAGCCACCAGGCGAGCCGCCGCGCCTTCCCCACGCTCCAGCCGCGCGCCGCGGCGACGGCGCCGATCGGCGCCCAGCGGTCGCCCGCCGTGCCCGGGCCGGCGCCCGCCGCCTCCTGCGCTTCCCAGGCGGCGCGCAGGAAATGCTCGGTATCCATCGCCGCGCGCCGCCGGCGCAGTTCCAGCGCGCGCGCGATCAGCCCGCGCTCCGGCGCGAAGAGCAGGGCGAGCGCGAAGAACGCCGCCGCCACCAGCACCACCGCGGCACCCGTCGGCACCTCCGGTCGCAACGCCGAGATGTACGCGCCGACCGCGCCGGCGATGGCCCCCGTCAGCGCGGCGATCGCCAGCATGCGCGGCAGCCGGTGCGTCAGCAGCCGTGCCGTGGAGGCCGGGATCACCAGCAGCGCCACCACCAGGATCAGCCCGACCGCCTGCAACCCCGCGACGCAGACCACCACGATCAGCCCGAGCAGCAGCAGGTCCGTCCGGTCGGTGCGCAGGCCGAGCACGCGGGCGAAATCCGCATCGAAGGCGACCGCACGCAGCCGCTGGAAGGCCAGCAGCACGACGAGCAGCGCGGCGCCGGCGACCGCCGCCGCGATCGTCGCATCCTCCGCCCGCATCGCCGCCGCCTGGCCCAGGATGAACTTCGAGAGCCCCGCCTGCGCCGCGCCGGGCATGGTCTGCAGCCAGGAGAGCAGCGCGACGCCGGCCGCGTAGAAGGCGCTGAGCACCACCGCGATCGCCGCGTCCTCCCGGATTCGGCGCGTGCGCGCCAGCGCCTGCACCGCGAGGACGCCGAGCAGCCCCGCGATCGCGGCGCCGGCGAGCAGCGGCGGCAGGCTGCGCGGATCGGCGCCGAGCGCCGCCACGATCAGCGCCGCGACCGCCACCCCCGGCAGCGCCGCATGCCCCACCGCATCGGCCACCAGCGCGCGCCCGCGCAGCAGCGCGAAGGTGCCGACCGTGCCGGCCGCGACGCCGAGGAGCGCGCAGCCGGTGAGGACCACCAGCGTGTTGTAGCTGAGCCCGATCACGCCCCATCCGCCCCGGCGCGCACCGAGGCCTCCTCCAGCAGCGGCAGCCGCGCGCCGTAGGTCGCGGCGATGTTCGCCTGGGTGAAGGCCTGCTTCACCGGCCCCGCCGCGAAGACCCGCGCATTGATCAGCAGGACGTTGGAGAAATACTCCGGCACCGTCGCCAGGTCGTGATGCACGGCAACGACATGCCGCCCGCGCGCCGCGAGCCCGCGCAGCACCGCGACGATCGCCGTCTCCGTCGCCGCATCCACCGCGGCGAAGGGCTCGTCCATCAGCACGAGTTCCGCATCCTGCGCCAGGGCGCGCGCGAGAAAGACGCGCTGCTGCTGCCCGCCCGAGAGCTTGCCGATCTGCCGGTCGGCGAAGCCTTCCATGTCCACCTGCGCAAGCGCGGCACGCGCGGCCTCCTTCTGCGCGCGCGGCACGGCGCCCCACCAGCGCATCCGCGGGTAGCGCGCCATGGCCACGACATCGAGCGCGGTCGCCGGGAAATCCCAGTCCACGCTGGCGCGCTGCGGC
>VFQR01000783.1_pt1 | contig 33236 bp, 35 predicted proteins | sample 3512321 | NCBI WGS metagenome assembly VFQR01 (sample SAMN10412374, study PRJNA504923) | tailings metagenome | isolation source: Relicate 3 Philex TSF1 revegetated site | place: Philippines: Tuba, Benguet | collected 2017-08-29 | reverse complement strand
TCACGGCCAAGCGATCAAGGGAATCCTCGATTCACAAAAGGCGCACGACGCTCTAAAGTCTCGGAAGCACGAACGGCAACTTTCGCGCGCAGGCAGAAGTATCCCAAACGACCACAACGGGGTCGTAAGCGGATCAGGCAAACTTTGCCTGAATAGCCACTCTGAGAACGGCCGCTTACCGCCGAGCGTACCCCATAACCGGTCCGTCTGTTGTCGGCCCCATTTCTACTGGTTCTTCACCGCCATGATTGCCCCTCGGCGCTCTTCAGCGCGGTGAGCAACTCATCAGCGGTATCGGCCTTGCGAAGAGCCTCCACCACCTTTCCACTGCGCAGTTCCCTGACTATGCCGGCGATCCTGGACAAATCCTCCGGCGGCCCATCCGGCGACAGAAAAGCGATGACGATGTCGACATCGACATCGTCCGGCGTCGGAAAGCTGCAGGACTGCTGCAGGACTGCCACTGCGGCTGCTGGGCGCGGCATTGCAGGAAGCTTCCCATGCGGCAGCGCGATCCCCTTGCCGATGGCCGTCGATCCGAGCTTCTCGCGCTCGAGGAGCGGTTCGGCATAGCTCGAGGCTTCCCCGCCGAGGTCGCTCGCGAACCGCTCGGCGAGCATGTTGATCACTTCCTTGCGCTTGCAGTCCGGCACGTCGATCAGGATGCGTTCCGGAGACAGAAGCTCAGACAAGACCATCGGATTCACCGTCGATCGCCATTCTTTCCTCTTCATAACGCGCAAGTCGGCCGGAGGATCAAGCCGCTGCCAATGGCGGATTAGACATATGCACCACTGGCTGGTAGCGTCGTCCTCTTCGTTCCCTTGGCCGCAGTCCCTCCGGGTAGCTGCGGTCGCTTTTTGCGCTATTGCCCATCTTTGACCGAGCCTGGCGCCACGAGCACATCGCATCGGGCGCCGGCGAGGACATCACGCACCGTACTGCCCATCAGGAACCTCGACAGGCCGCCGCGGCGGCTGGAGCCGAGGATGATGATGTCTGCGCCCGTGGTGGTGGCAGCATCGAGAATGGCTCTCGCCGGAGCATCCTTCGCGATCCGCGCCTCCACCCGACCCTTCAGCCCGCAGCCTTCGATGAAGGCGTCGAGGTCTCGGGCGGCTTTGCGCTCCGCCCCGAGGGCTACGCGCTCAAGCTCGTCGGGATCAACACCCGCATGGGCGACCATCACCTCGCTCATCGGGCTGTAGGCGTGCAGGAAGGTCAGGCGCTCGATCGGCAGGAGGTCGAGCCGTTGGGCAAGCCCGACGGCCTCCGCACATGCTTCTGAGAGATCGGTGGCCATCAGGCCCCTTCCGTAGTCGCCAAGGACGGCCTTTGCGACGAGCACTGGCCGGCGCGCTCCCGTCGCCACCGCTTCCGGCGGGCTGTCGGCCACGCTGCTCAACGCCTGCACGACGGAAGGCGCCATGGCGACGAGCTCCGCAGCAAACTTCTTCGCCGCTTCGGTGATAGCCTCGTTCGAATAGGCGGCGCCGCTTATCATCTCCGGGGGATGCGGAGGAGCAAGTGCCGCGATCCGGCGCTCGACACGCTTCCTGATCGCATGCCGCTCCACGTCGGAGAGCGAATCGTCGGTCGCCTTGAGAACGATCAGCCGGCAGTTCCAGCGGCCCGCGAGCCATGCTGCCCTGTCGACAGCATTCCAATCCTCGCCCTCCAGCGCGGAAACGGCCAGAACCGAGCGAGCGGAGCGGCTGCCCGTCGAAGCATGCGCCGTCATGACTTCCTGACCTTCTCCCTGATCCAGTTCCAAATCTCCTCGCCGCTCAGGAAGAGCGGGATCTGCGCCTGCGATTCCGGCTGATCGACCGCAAGACCGACCTCCCTGATCTCGCCCTGCGTGCTCACCTCCCGGACCACCAGATCGACGTTGCCGCAGTTGACGCGGTCGCCCACTTCGGCGGTCCCACCCAGTCGCTGCATCATGAAGTCGCCGATCGAGTTGTCCAGCTGCCGTTCGGGCACCGAGCGCAGCCCATAGGCGTCGGCGAGCGCCGCGACGGGCTTGGCCGGATCGAGAGTGAACTTGCCGAAGAAGTCGGCATCATCCTGCGTCAGCTTCTTCGGGCTGGCGAACAGCCGGTCGAGCAGCCGCACGTATTGGGGTGCTACGAACATGTAGACGAGGTCGTGCTCCTGCAGCCGGCCCGCATACTGATAGCGCATCGACCGCCCGTCGCGCACGACGAGCGACGGCCTCGCCCAGCGCGGCAGCCTCTCCCCCTGGAGGACGGGACTGTCCCTCACCACGCGATAGACGATCAGTTCGTGATCGGCGCGGCCGGGAAGCTCCAGGCCGACGCGCTCGACCGGACCGATCCGCGCCGGGACGATCAGGCCGAGCCAGCGCGCCATCGGACGGATCGTCCATCCCTGCAGGATGAGCGAGGTCAGCACGATGATGTAAGCGACGTTGAAGAGCAACTGGCCGTTGGCCAGCCCCCCAGCGAGCGGGATGATGCCGAGAAGGATCGACACGGCGCCCCGCAGGCCGACCCAGGAGATGAAGGCAGTCTCGTTGCGCTGGTAGCCGAAGGGAAGGAGGCACAGCCAGATGGCAAGCGGCCTGCAGATGAAGGTCAGCGCGATCGCGACCGCGATCGCCGGCAGGGCGATGTCGAGGAACTCGGAAGGGGTCGCGAAAAGACCGAGTGTCAGGAACATGGCGATCTGCGCGATCCAGGTGAGGCCTTCCAGGAACCTCCGCAGGCCCACCTGCCCGGTGATGCGCATGTTGCCCGCGACGAGGCCAGCCACGTAGACGGCGAGGAAGCCGCTGCCGCCCAGCATGCCGACGAGCCCGAACAGGCAGACGGCGGCGGCAAGGACGCCGATCGGGTAGAGCGCACCCTCCAGCGTGATCCTGTTCGCGGCCGTGACGATCGCATAGCCGCCTGCGATGCCCATGACCGCCCCGAGCCCCATCTGCAGCACGAAGCCCGTGAGAACGTCCTGCCAGAGCCGGCCGGGTGCCTCGCCGGCGATGATCAGTTCCAGAAGAACGACCGTCAGGAAGATGGCCATCGGATCGTTCGAACCGGATTCCACCTCCAGCGTGGAACGCACGTTCTCGCGGATGGTGATGCCGCCCACACGCAGCAGGAAGAAGACCGCCGCCGCATCCGTGGAGCCGACGATTGCGCCGAGCAGAAACGCCTCCAGCCATGGCAGTCCGAAGATGTAGTGGGCCGCAACTCCGACGAGGGCGGCAGTCAGCGCCACGCCGATCGTGGCGAGCGTGATGGCCGGCAGGGCGGCCTGTCGGAACGAGCGGAGCTTCGTGTCGAAGCCGGAATCGAAAAGGATGATCGCCAGCGCCAGGCTGCCGATGAAATAGGCGGAGTCCGCGTCGTCATAAACGATCCCGAGCCCGTCCTCGCCCGCAAGCAGCCCGATTCCCAGAAAGACAAGAAGCAGCGGCGCCCCAAACCTGAAGGCCAGGGCGCTGGTCACGACCGATACGAGAACGAGGCCGGCGGCCACCAGGAAGGCGGGGAAGATCAGATCGAGCATCTAGTCCCGGACAGCGCTGGAGCCTCCTGCATGACACTGTGACCGATCGCGATCGACGACGCGCAGGCGTCAGACGATGAAGCGCGAAAGAATGTAGAGTGCGATGAACGCGGCGGCGATTATCGACCAGCCGAAAGCATATTGCCAAGGACTATCCTTTTTCAACGGAAAGCTCCTCTCGGTATTCGTGCGATGCCGGCTAAGGGCTGTTGCGAGGTTGGGACAGGCTTGGCTAGCCCGACAGCTGGGCTGCACCTGCTATCGTGAAGGCGATGCCGAGAACCACCAGAGCCGTCATCAGCAGTGACGCGAAGACACCCATGCCGGGTCTTGCAATGATGGCTGCAAATGGTCCGCCCGCGGCGGGCCTGCCCCGCCAGACAATCATGATCCCGGCCACTACCATGGCCAATCCGACCAGCATGGTCACATCCGTTCTCCCTGTTCGCGTGTGACTAGCTGGTTCCGTAGCCAAGCAACTGGGCAGCGCCGGCGATAGCAATCGCGATGCCGAACACGACCAGTGTCACTGCAAGGCAGGAAACCAGGTCGCTGGAAAAGTCCGAGCGGGTCCAGCGGCTCAGCCAGTTGTTGCTGTCAGGAACGCTGGCCCTCACGACGAGCAGACCTACGGCCAGCAACGCGATGCCAAGCACCAGCTTCATCATATGCTCCAACTGCTGCCGTTGACGCACAACGGGCGCCAACCTTCCGACGAGCGCGTGCTCGCTTTTCAGCTCTGGAGAAGCGGAGGCGCTCGAGGCGCCCAGGGATGATGAGAGTCGGTCGTGATCGGCGCTGGCTGGGGAGAGCGGCACCCCGAGGGTCCATCATCGGTTCCGGGGAGTGACGCTGTCGATGCTTGCGTTGAATCAAAGGAAGCGTCGAGACCGTCCTCGCGCATCCGTTGCTCGCGTTCGAGCCTCGGAAGTATGACTAAAGCAGAACTGCTGAGATCGAATAGATGCTGATCGGTCGAACCGCTGTGACCTAGTCGGCCTTCTTCGGCCTGTGCCAAGCCACCAAGAAGTAGGACGACGACCACCAACGAGAGCAAGCGTAACGCTTCTCGACCCGCATCGAGGTGCCGCTTGGCAATCATTCACTCGTTCCGCAGCGCGAATTCAAATCCATACGTCCGCTGGCTGTGAGTTTCAATACCGCAGCAGATCCCGAAAAGCCTTCCGTAACGGCGAGGCGAAACTTACGCCTGGCCACGTGCTCCCGGCCAGTTGGTGAAGCCATCCTCGCAACACTAGGCCGCAGGGCGCCGCCAGACATGTTGCCCGTCATCGCTGCGCTGGGCCCCAGACCGGACCGCAGTTTGGCAAAGAGCGTGATTGTCATGAACGTGGACCAGCGCCACCGCGCGTTACCATAGAGAAGCCTACGCCTGTTAGGCGCCTTGGCGCACCGGAAAAGTTGCGGGGCAGGTGCGCTGCCTATTCGTGAGCGGCGAGAGGGAAGAGGCCCGGCAACATCGTGACGTGGCGTTCGGCTACGTTTCTAAGCCGTACGATCCGAAGATCGTGCTCGCTTCTGTCGAGATCGCCCGTGACGTCATTGAGGGCCGGGAGCCTCCGCCCGCTCCAAGAGGGTTGGAGCTGTTCAGCAATGAAGGCAGCTCTGTAGCCTCAGGGGGGATAGGTTACGGTGAAGCAGGATCCGCGCCCTGAAGGAGAAGAACCCGCCGAAACGCGGCCGCCCAGCTGGCTCGCGAGAGCAGTCACAACCTTGGTACCCAGCCCTCCGCCCGAACGCGGGTCGTAACCTGGCGGCAGCCCGCCGCCTTCGTCGCAGACGCTGATCTCATGGGTGTCTACCATGATCCTGTAGCCGACCTCGATCCTTCCATCACCATGCTTCGCAGCGTTGGTCACGAGTTCGTTCACGATGAGGCCGATCGGCTGGATGCAGGTCGTCGGCACTTCACCTTCGTCGCCGCTCACCGTGATGGGCTTTCCCACGATGTCCGACAGATCCGCGCACATCCGTCGCAGGAACGTGATGCAGGATGTCGTCTCGGCCGCTTCGTCGGACTGGAAATGGCGGTGCACGCGCGCCACTGCCGCCACTCGGCTGGACGCGATCTTCAAGTGCTCCGCCATGGCCTCCGTCAGGTCGTGCTCCCGGCTATGCAGCATCAGCATGCTTGAGACGAACTGAAGACTGTTCATGACGCGGTGGTCGATTTCACGCGCCATGATCTCGGACTTCGCAACCGCCTTGCGGGCGGACAGCCGCAGTTCCAGCTGGTCTATGACCACGGAGGCGAGGTCCTTCAGGTCGTCGATCTGGTGTTGGTCTATGGGTCTGGGCGCCTTGTCGATGACGCAGAGGGTCCCGAGGTTGTACCCGTCGTGCGTCGTCAGCGGCACGCCCGCATAGAAGCGTAATCCGAAGTCCCCCGCCACGAGCGGGTTGGCGAGGGAGCGGGGATCAAGTCTGGCGTCAGTTAGGATGTGCGGCTCCGGCGACAGGATAGCTGACGCGCACAAGCCTGGCTCGCGATCAATCTGCTTAACAGCCAGTCCGTGGTGCGACTTGAACCAAATGCGGTCGTTGTCGACGATGCTGATGATAGAGATCGGAACGTTGAAGCGGCGCGCCGCCATTGCGGTGACGCGGTCGAACATACCATCCGGCGGTGTGTCAAGGATGTCGTAGCGCCGCACTGCAGCCATGCGCTGGGCTTCGTTCTCAGGAATGATGCCGGAGGGAAGAGCGTTCAACGGTGAGTTCCTTCCGGAGCGCCGATATGATGAGCGGCAACCTTAGTCTCAACCGTCAACCGTGTCGATCTTCAGGCATCTGTGCATCATCCGTCCCCCGGGGTTGCCGGACCCAGGAGCCCGTAATTCGTCCCGGAATCGGTCAGTCCGGAATTGGCCCCCGTCCGGGCCGAAAAGCAGGTGCCTAATGAAAGGCTGGTTGGGGTGCTCCGCACTCCGGCGTGAAGGACTGGCTTGGGGTCGTAAGCTCACCAGGCAAACTTTGCCCGATGAGGCGGACTCAGAAGGGCAGCTTACCGCTGAGCATCCCCCAGAACCGGAACGTCCGGACACGGCCCCAAATGCGACTATGCTGCTGCGGCGCCATGGTCATCGAGATGGGTGGATCGTCCGGCCGGACGATCCACCCGCTCCTTCTTCAGGAGTGTCGAGCAGGCACCTCTCTACGGTCCAGGCGCTGACGGAGCCAGTCGAGCACTTCGTCCTCAACCCAGCCGACCCTGTTGGCCCCTAGCCGCACCCGCTTGGGGAATTGGCCGGCAGCCTCAAGGCGTGCAACGTGCTGCGGCGAATACAGGACCAGTTCCTTGACCTGCCGTTTCGATAATATCCTCATCGCGAGAACTCCCTGATTGGGGAGCATCGCGATGCCCCGGTGGTGACAAGCCCCGAGGAAATGCGACGTTAGCATCAAATCATTCGATTTGCACACGAGACGCCGATCAGCGGGAGAGTGAGGTTCAGCCCTGGCGTGACTGGCCGGCCAAGAGCAGAGAAAGCTGTGGAAGCTAGCCAACCCCACCTGGTTGAGCCTACAGTGAGCCTAACTGTTCGCCTGACAGAGCTAAGTCGTTGAAAATTTTGGCTGGGGAACCTGGATTCGAACCAGGACTAACGGAGTCAGAGTCCGTGGGTCTACCGTTAACCTATTCCCCAGCAGGCGGCGGGCCGCCGAACGGCCTGCTTCTCGTATATGAGCCCAAATTAGTCAAGCAGGATCGGGATTCAAGTCCCGATCCCCGACGAGGTCCCGACGAGGAACTGCGACGAGCGGCTGGCGCGGTATCGGGCTCCAACAACGGAACGACACCGTCGAGAGGGCCGATGATGCGCTCCGGCCGGGCCCTTTCCGGCGCCGGCGCGGTGGCGCGTGTCCTGCTCCAGCCTGTTCCGATAGCGAGCAGACCCGGCGTCAGGCCGTCCGGGAGGTGCGAAGTCGCCGCAGATCGCGCTGCCGGACGGGGCTTTATTCGTGGGGCCGCCTCCGCTAATAGACGCTGCATGACGAGCGCCCGCCCTGCCTCGATACGAATTAGCGGCCCGGCCTTCCGGTAGACGCCGGAGGTCCGGGTATTCCGCCGCGCGTTCCGCGCCCCTCCATCCGATCCAGCCGGCCGGCATCCTGTCTGGCCCAATGACGGCACCCACATGACCGACACCGCCGAGAAGCTCGACTATTCGAAGACGCTCTATCTGCCGCGTACCGATTTCCCGATGCGCGCCGGCCTGCCCGAGAAGGAGCCGCAGATCGTGGCCCGCTGGGAGGAGATGGGGCTCTACCGCCTGCTGCGCGAGGATGCGGCCGGCCGGCCGAAATACGTGCTGCATGACGGCCCGCCCTACGCCAACGGCAACATCCATATCGGCCACGCGCTCAACAAGATCCTGAAGGATGTGATCACGCGCTCGTTCCAGATGCGCGGCTTTGACGCGAACTACGTGCCCGGCTGGGACTGCCACGGCCTGCCGATCGAGTGGAAGATCGAGGAGAAATACCGCGCCGAGGGCCGCGACAAGGACCAGGTGCCGGTCAACGAGTTCCGGCAGGAATGCCGCGACTTCGCGCAGGCCTGGATCGACGTGCAGACGGAAGAATTCAAGCGGCTCGGCGTCGTCGGCGATTTCGACAATCCCTACACGACGATGAATTTTCACGCCGAGGCGCGCATCGCCGGCGAGTTGCTGAAGTTCGCAATGTCGGACCAGCTCTATCGCGGCTCGAAGCCGGTGATGTGGAGCGTGGTGGAGAGGACGGCGCTGGCCGAGGCCGAGGTCGAGTATCAGGACTATGAGTCGGATACGGTGTGGGTGAAGTTTCCGGTGGTGGAGGTCGATATGCTTCTGTTTCCCGGAGGACCGGTCGCCGGCACGGGGCCCGAAGCTCGCCGTGCGTTTGAAGAAAAGGCACGTGAAACGTCGGATATTCGCGCCGACCTCAAAACTGCCTCCGTAGTCATCTGGACGACCACTCCATGGACCATCCCCGGCAACCGCGCCGTCTCGTTTTCGCCGCGCATCGCCTACGGTCTCTATGAAGTTACCGCCGCCGAGAACGATTTCGGACCGCGGCCCGGCGAAAAGCTGATCTTTGCCAAGAAACTGGCCGAGGAGTCCTTCGCCAAGGCGAAGCTTGAATTCCGCCATCTGCGGGACGTTACCGCCGACCAACTTGCGGCTCTGACCCTTGCCCACCCGCTCGCCGGCTGGCGCCCCACCTCCCCCCTTGCGGGGGAGGTGTCCGCGGAGCGGACGGAGGGAGGTGGCTCCGCTTCGCCGTCGGTGCAGGCGGCAACACCCCCACCCCTTACCCCTCCCCGCAAGGGGGAGGGGAGGGGCGAGGCCGCGCCATATTCGTTCGATGTCCCGCTCCTCCCTGGCGACCACGTCACCGACGATGCGGGAACCGGCTTCGTGCACACCGCGCCCGGCCACGGCCGCGAGGATTTCGACGCCTGGATGGATGCTGCTCCGCAGTTGAGGGCGCGCGGCATCGACACGACGATCCCCTTCACCGTCGACGATGCCGGCTTCTTCACCAAGGACGCGCCGGGCTTCGGGCCGGACCGGCCAGGCGGGGCGGCACGCGTCATCGACGACAACGGCAGGAAGGGCGATGCCAACAAGGCCGTCATCGAGGCGCTGATCGCGAAAAACATGCTGTTCGCGCGCGGGCGGCTGAAGCACACCTACCCGCATTCCTGGCGCTCCAAGAAGCCGGTCATCTTCCGCAACACGCCGCAATGGTTCGTCCACATGGACAAGGATCTGGGCGGGTACGGGATGGCCGCGACGCCGATCTCCCCCCTTGTGGGGGAGATGTCGGCGCAGCCGACAGAGGGGGGCGCTGTCCCGCCGACCTCTCAGTCCGTCACACCCCCCTCTGCCCTGCCGGGCATCTCCCCCACAAGGGGGGAGATCGGCCAGTCGCCTACGCCCGATACCCTCCGCACCCGCGCGCTTGCCGCCATCGACGCCACGCGCTTCGTGCCCGCCGCCGGGCAGACGCGGCTGCGCGCGATGATCGAGGAGCGGCCGGACTGGGTCCTTTCCCGCCAGCGCGCCTGGGGCGTGCCGATCTGCGTCTTCGTCGACGACGACGGCAACGTGTTGAAGGACGAGGCGGTCAACGCCCGCATCCTCGAGGCCTTCGAGGCGGAAGGGGCGGACGCCTGGTTCGCCGCCGGGGCGCGCGAGCGCTTCCTGGGAAGCCGCGCCAACGAGCCGTGGACGCAGGTCAGGGACATCCTCGATGTCTGGTTCGATTCAGGCTCCACCCACGCCTTCACGCTGGAGGACAGGCCCGACCTCAAATGGCCGGCCGACGTCTATCTCGAAGGCTCCGACCAGCATCGCGGCTGGTTCCACTCCTCGCTCTTGGAAAGCTGCGGCACGCGCGGCCGTGCGCCCTACGACACCGTCATCACCCACGGCTTCACCATGGCCGAGGACGGGCGCAAGATGTCGAAGTCGCTCGGCAACCAGGTCTTCCCCCAGGACGTCATGAAGCAGTCGGGCGCCGACATATTGCGCCTCTGGGTCATGACCACCGACTACTGGGAGGACCAGCGGCTCGGCAAGAACGTCATCCAGACCAATGTCGACGCCTATCGCAAGCTCAGGAACACGTTCCGCTGGATGCTCGGCACGCTCGCCCATGACGAGGGCGAGGAGGTCGCGCTCGAAGACATGCCGGAACTGGAGCGCCTCATGCTGCACCGGCTCTCCGAACTCGACGAGGTGGTGCGCAAGGGCTACGACGCGTTCGACTTCAAGCGCATCGCGCGCAACCTGCTCGACTTCATGGTGGTCGAGCTGTCGGCTTTCTATTTCGACATCCGCAAGGACGCGCTCTATTGCGACGCGCCGTCGAGCGTGCGGCGCAAGTCGGCGATCGTCGTGGTGCGCCACCTCTTCGACAGGCTGGCGACCTGGCTGGCGCCGATGCTGCCCTTCACGATGGAGGAGGCATGGCTGGAGCGTCATCCGGGCGCGCGGTCCGTGCATCTCGAGCAGTTCCGCGACATCCCGGCCGCGTGGCGCGACGATGCGCTGGCGCAGAGATGGAGCAAGGTGCGGCGCGTGCGGCGCGTGGTCACCGGCGCGCTGGAGCTGGAGCGGGCGCAGAAGACGATCGGCTCGTCATTGGAAGCCGCGCCCGTCGTCCATGTAACCGACCCCGATCTGCGGGCCGCGATCCGGGGCCTCGACATGGCGGAGGTCGCCATCACCAGCGGCTTCACGGTCAGCGAGGAAGCGGCCCCTCCCGGCGCCTTCACGCTCGACGAGGTCAAGGGCGTGGCCGTGGTGCCGCGGCTCGCGGCCGGCACAAAATGCGCGCGCTCCTGGCGCTATACCGACGATGTCGGCTCCGATCCCGATTTCCCCGATGTGTCGGCGCGCGATGCGCAGGCCCTGCGTGAACTCAGGGCGCTGGGGCGGCTCTGACGCCGATCGCGGTGGATGGCGCATGTTGCCCGGGCCGGGCTTCATTGCCCTTTGCGGCTGCCTGCGATAAGAGGCGGCGGGCCGGGGCGCCTTCATCTCGCCGGATTCGGCCGCAAGGTGAAGGCGGAGCTTGCGTCGACGCGGGCGCGGAACTCTCGACGAGGGGCGATTTGACATGATGCGTACCATCCTGGCCAGCGGCCTTGTCGGACTTTCGGCCGTCGTGCTGTCGGGCTGCATGGGCCCGACCTACGGCACCGGCAGGCCGGCGACCGAGCAGCTCCTAGAGGATCTGGGCGGCATCGTCTCCGTCTCGCCGCCCGGAACCGCGGAGCAGGAAGCGATCGCCTACAATCCGCGGCCGGCGCTCGTGCGCCCGCCGTCGACGGAAATCCTGCCGCCGCCGCAGCAGGCGGCGACCGAAAGTGGCACCTGGCCGGAATCACCCGAGCAGCGGCGCCTGCGCCTGCGCGCCGAGGCGACCGAGAACCAGGACAACAACACCTACCGCTCGCCGCTCGCAACGAATGTCAGCCAGAACCAGGGCATCGTCTCCGCCGCGCGCATCGGCGAGCGGGGCAATTTCGAGAACAACTCGACCACCAGCGTGGAATCGGCGGAGTTCCAGCGCCGGCTCGCGCTGGCCCAGCAGGGCGATCCGACCCAGCGCCGGCTGCTCAGCGAGCCGCCGATCGAATACCGCCAGCCGTCGGCCACGGCGCCGTCAGGCGAACTCGGCGAGGACGAGTGGGCGAAGGAGCAGCGCATGCGCCAGGCGACCGGCAGCGGCAGCAGCTGGCGCGACTGGATTCCCTGGCTCTAGCGCCTGCCCCGGAAGAAGCCGCGCATGAGTTCCGCCGCGCGGGTCTCGTCGAAGCCGGCATAGACCTCGGGCCCGTGGTGGCAGGTCGGCTGCGCATAGAAGCGCGGCCCGTTGACGACGGCGCCCGCCTTCACGTCCTCGGCCCCGAAATAGAGCCGCCTGACGCGGGCGAACGAGATCGCCGCCGCGCACATCGCGCAGGGTTCGAGCGTGACGTAGATGTCGCAGTCCGACAGCCGCTCGGAGCCGAGCGTGGCGGCTGCGGCGCGCAGCGCCAGCATCTCGGCATGGGCGGTCGGGTCGGCGAGCTCGCGCATGCGGTTGCCGGCGGCGGCGAGCAGCGCGCCGTCCTGCGCGATCGCGGCCCCCACCGGCACCTCGCCGCGCGCGGCGGCCGCCTCGGCCTCGCGGAAGGCGATCTCCATGAAGCCGGTCCGCGGGGAGGGATCATCCATCGGTTTTGTCTCGCAACGCCTGGCAACTCTCTGCTAGTTAGCGGCCTTCGGATTCAAGAGCCATCATGAACGACAAACGAGACAGGTCTTCCAGGGGCCCGGGTTCCGGCAAGGGCCCGCGCACGGGCGGAGCGGGGCCGAAGGCCGGCCCCGGCGGCGGCCCCAAGCGCGGCGGGCCCAAGAAGTGGGCCGGCCCGAAGCCGGGCGCAGGCCCGCGTCCGGCGAGTGCGCGCTCACAGGGCGATGCCACGAGCGGCGGCGGCGGCGAGCGCGTGGAGCGCTCGGGCAGCGGGCAAAACCGTGCTGGCCCGAACCCCGGCGGTCCGAAGAAAGGGGGCGCTTCCAAGCCCGGCGCAGGTTCTCGCCGCGACGGGGCGGGAAGCGGGGAGGGGCGGTCGCCACGGGGGCAGGACGGCAAGCCGCGTCCCGCGGGCCAGAAGGCGCAACGTCCTGCATCCCCCCGCCGCGAACGCCGGTTCCCCGACCGCGGCGCCGAGGTGCAGGCCAATGCCGGCGAGGGCGAGCGCATCGCCAAGCGGCTGGCGCGCGCCGGCGTCGCCTCGCGCCGCGCCGCAGAGGAGATGATCGAGGCCGGGCGCGTCAGCGTCAACGGCAGGGTGATCTCGTCGCCCGCCCTCGACGTGCATATGTCGGACCGCATCGAGGTCGACGGTGAGCCGATCCCGGCGATCGAGCGCACGCGGCTCTTCCTGCTCCACAAGCCGGCCGGCACCGTCACCACCAACAGCGATCCCGAAGGCCGCAAGACGATCTTCGACATCCTGCCGGAAGGCCTGCCGCGCCTCATCTCGGTCGGCCGCCTCGACATCGCGACCGAGGGCCTGCTGATCCTCACCAATGACGGCGGGCTGTCGCGCCAGCTCGAATTGCCCTCGACGGGCTGGCTGAGGCGCTACCGGGTGCGGGTGCACGGCAAGGTGGACGAGCAGGCGCTTGCCGCGCTCAAGGACGGCGTCGCCATCGACGGCGTCTATTACGGCTCGGTCGAGGCCTCGCTCGACCGTGTGCAGGGCACCAATGCCTGGCTGTCGATCGGCTTGCGCGAAGGCAAGAACCGCGAGGTCAGGAACATCCTCGCCCATCTCGGACTCGAGGTGAACCGGCTGATCCGCATCTCCCACGGTCCCTTCCAGCTCGGCGAGCTCGACCGGGGCGAGCTGCGCGAGATTCGAGGCGCCGTGCTGCGCGAGCAGCTCGGCCAGAAGCTGATCGAGGAATCGGGCGCCAATTTCGATGCGCCGATCCTCAAGCCGTTCTCGTGCAAGAGCCAGTCCGCCGGCGAGCGCGAGGAAGCCAAGCCCGCCGCGGGCCAGAACCGCAAGCGCCAGCGCGAGGAGAAGCGCGAGGCCGCGCTCGGCAAGCTGGGGACCCGCCGTCCGGAAGGCGGGCCGAAGCGCGAGGGGAGGCCGGCCGGCAAGCCGGACCGCAAGCCCGAGCGGAAGGGCAAGCCCGGACCCGGCAAGGCCGGCTTCGGCAAGCGCGACGACGCGCGGCCGCAGGCGTCGGGCGGCAAGGAACGCGACCAGCAGCGCTCGCGCGGGACCCATGTCTGGATCGCGCCAGGCGCCCGTCCGCTCTCGGCCAAGCAGATCGAGGAGAAGGCGCGCGAGACCGAAGGCCGGCGCTATGCCGGCAAGCCGCGGCCGGCCCGGCCGGCGAAGCCGCGCAAGGACAGCTAGTGCGCATCGTCGGCGGGCAGTTCCGCGGCCGACCGCTCGCTGCGCCGCGCTCGCAGGCGATCCGGCCGACCTCCGACCGCACGCGCGAGGCGATCTTCAACGTCATCGCCCACCGTTTCCCGGAGAAGCTGGAGGGCGGGCGCGTGCTCGACCTCTTCGCCGGCACGGGCGCGCTCGGCATCGAGGCCTTGTCGCGCGGCGCCTCCTCGGCCCTCTTCGTCGAGCAGGCGGTCGAGGCGCGGGCGCTGCTGCGCGAGAACATCGAGGCGCTCGGCCTCACCGGCGTCGCCCGCATCTTCCGCCGCGACGCCACGACGCTCGGGTCGGCGGGCACGATCGCGCCCTTCGATCTCGTGCTGGCCGATCCGCCCTATGGCCACGGCCTGGCGGAGACGGCGCTGGAGCAGGCGGTAGCGGGCGGCTGGCTTCGGGACGGCGCGCTCGTCGTCGTCGAGGAAGCGGCGTCGGCGCCGCTGCGGCCCATCGCGCGCCTCACGCCGGTGGAGCGGAAGGTCTATGGCGACACCGCGACCACCTTCCTCACCCTTGCCTGACTTTGGACATCTGGCGCTGGCAATGACGGCAATGTCATCGGGTGGCGCTTTGCCCGCCTGCCCCTTGTGCTATCTGTCCGTTCCCGATCCCGCGAGGCTATCGACATGCAATGGATGATGCGAGACCGCGCCCGCCCGGCGCTTGCGCTCCTGGCGACGGTGATATGGCTCGGCGCCGCCGCCCCGGCGCTTGCCGAGGAGCCGGAGATCACCGCCTTCGAGCTCGACAACGGGCTGGAGGTCGTGGTGATCCCCGATCGCCGCGCCCCGGTCGTCACCCACATGGTCTGGTACCGCGTCGGCAGCGCCGACGAGGAATTCGGCCGTTCCGGTTATGCCCATTTCGTCGAGCATCTGCTGTTCAAGGGGACGGAGAACCACCCGATCGGCGAGTTCTCGGCCCGCATCGCGGAGGTCGGAGGGCGGGAGAACGCCTTCACCTCCTACGACTATACCGGCTACTTTCAGCAGGTAGCGCCGCAGGAACTGCACGCGATGATGCACTACGAGGCGGACCGCATGGTCAACCTCGTGCTGACCGACGAGGTGGTCTATCCCGAGCTCGACGTCGTCATCGAAGAGCGCAATTCGCGCGTGGAGAACAGCCCGAACGCTCTCCTGTCGGAGGAGACGAACGCGACGCTGTTCCAGAATCACCCCTATCGGATACCGATCATCGGCTGGATGCAGGAAATCCGGGAGATGACCCGCGAAGGGGCCATGGAATTCTACAGGCGCCACTACGGCCCCAACAACGCTGTCGTGGTGATTGCCGGCGACGTCGATGCCGACATCGTGCGCGACCTGGCTGAGGCCACCTATGGCCAGGTCCCGCGCAATGACGATATCGTGCCGCGGGTGCGGCCGGTCGAGCCGGAGCAGCACACGAGCCGCACCGTCACGCTGCGCGATCCGCGCGTCGGCGTGCCCAGCATGAGCATGAGCTGGATCGTTCCGTCCTACAACACCGCCGAGCCGGGCGAGGCCGAGTCGCTCGACCTGCTGGCCGAGCTGCTCGGCGGCGGCGTGCGCAGCCGCGCCTACCAGGCGCTGGTCGTCGAGCAGGGTATCGCGACCTCCGTCGGTGCTCACTTCCGCGGCGGCGCGCTCGATGACACCGTCTTCAGCGCCTACGGCAGCCCGCGCGGCTCCGCCACGATCGAGGATGTGGAGCGCGGCATCGAGGTCGAGATCCGCAGGATTGCCGAGGACGGCGTCACCGAGGCCGAGCTCGACACGATCAAGCGCCGCTTCATGCGCAGCGTCATCTTCGCCCGCGACGACCAGTCGGGCATGGCGCGCATCTACGGCGCCTCGCTGACCACCGGTTCCACGGTCGAGGACATCGCCGAATGGCCTGACCGCATCCGGGCGGTGACGCCCGAGCAGGTGCAGCAGGCGGCCGAGCGCCACCTCCAGCTGCGCCGCGCCGTGCGCGGCTACCTGCTGCCCGAGGATGGAGAGCCGTCGTGACGAGGAGACAGAACATGTTCGCACAGGCGGCCGTCGACCGGCTGAGCCGCGCCGGCGCAATCGTGATGCTGGCCTTGGCATTCGTCACGTTTCCCGTGGTCGTCGCGGCCCGCGCCGCGGTCGACATCCAGGAGGTGACGTCGGAGAAGGGCGTGACCGCCTGGCTGGTGGAGGACTACACCGTCCCCATCATCTCGATCCGCATCGCCTTCAGCGGCGGCAGCAACCAGGAGCCCGAGCAACTCGGCGGCATCGCGACGCTGATGACCGGGCTGTTCGACGAAGGCGCGGGCGACCTCGACTCCGCCGCCTTCCAGGAGCGGATGGACGAGGCGGGCGGCGAGATGAGCTTCGACGTCGGCCGCGACGCCCTGTTCGGCTCGATCCGCATGATCGACGAGGACAGGGAGGCAGTGCTCGAGCTCTTCCGGCTGGCGATCAACGAGCCGCGTTTCGACGAAGCGCCGTTCGAGCGCGTGCGGGCGCAGCTGCAGACGCGGCTGGTGGCGCGCGAGCGCGACCCGCAGACGCAGGGGCGCGACGCCTTCGCCCGCGCGCTCTATGGCGATCATCCCTATGCCCGCCCCGATCAGGGCACGGCCGAGACGCTGGCCGCGATCGAGCCCGGAGACCTGCACGAGTTCCACCGGCGGCTCTTCGCCCGCTCCAATCTCAGCGTCGCGGTCGTCGGCGCCATCGACGCCGAGACGCTGGCGGCCGAGCTCGACCGGCTGTTCGGCGACCTGCCCGAAGAGGCCGATCTCCTTCCGGTCGCCAGCGTCGAACCGCGCCTCGACCAGGAGGTCACGTTCGAATATCCGCTCGCGCAGACCCAGCTCCAGCTCGTCTATCCGGGGCTGGCGCGCGAAGACCCTGATTTCTTCGCCGCCTTCCTGATGAACCACGTCTTCGGCGGCGGGACCTTCTCCTCGCGGCTCTTCAACGAGGTCCGCGAGGCGCGAGGGCTGACCTATGGCATCGGCTCCGGCCTCAGGACCGGCGACTATTCCAACTCGCTCGTCGTCGGCACCTCGACGCGTCCCGATCGCGTGGAGCAGGCGCTGGAAATCATCAAGGCCGAGGTTGCGCGCATCGTCGAGGAAGGACCGACCGAGGAGGAGCTGGCGCAGGCGAAGCGCTTCCTGATCGGCTCCTACCCGATCAACAACCTCGACAGCTCGAGCGCGGTGGCGCGGACGCTGGTCGAATTGCAACGCAACCGCCTCGGCATCGACTATATCGAGAGGCGCGTCGACCTGATCAACGCGGTGACGCGCGAGGAAGCGCATGCGGCCGCGCGGCGCCTCCTGTCCGCCGAGCCGGCGATCCTCGTCATCGGACCGGCGCGGTCGGGGCAGGTGCCCGGCCCGACCGACTGATCGGGGTGCCGAAGCGGGGGCAAGACATGGAGCAGGGGGCCTCCGAACCTGCCGTGAATCCGCGCTCCTCGCCGGGCGGGGCGACGCCGCGCATCGGCCTCGCCCTCGGCGGCGGGGGCGCGCGGGGGCTTGCCCATCTCCACGTCGTGAAGGCGCTCGACGAGCTCGGCGTGCGTCCGGCCGCGGTCGCCGGCACGTCCGTCGGCGCGGTGATCGGGGCAGGCGTCGCGGCCGGCCTGACCGGCGGGGAGATCGAGGACTTCGCGCGGGCGACCTTCAGCCAGACCTCCAGCGTGCTCGGTCGCATCTGGGCCGCGCGGCCGACCAGCATCGCCGAGATGATGGCCGGCGAGATGCGGCTCGGCCAATTCGACGTCGAGCGCCTCCTGCGCTCCTTCCTGCCCGATGCGCTGCCGCCGACCTTCTCGGAGCTGCCGATCCCCCTCAGGGTCACCGCGACAGACTACTACGCGCACGAGGCGGTGGTGCTGGAAGAGGGCGACCTCCTCTTCGCGCTTGCCGCGTCCTCTGCCTTGCCGGCGATCTTCCGGCCGCTGCGCCATGGCGACAAGCTGCTGATCGACGGCGGCTTCTCGAACCCGGTGCCCTACGAGTTGCTGGCGGGCCGGGCCGACATCATCGTTGCGGTCGACGTGATCGGCGCGCCCGTCCAGTTGTCGCGCAAGGTTCCGGGACCGCTCGACCTGTCGATCGGCGCCAGCCAGATCCTCATGGCGCAGCTCCTTGCCCACAAGCTCAGGGACTGGCGGCCGCATGTGCTGCTCCGCCCGCCGGTCTCCCATTTCAAGGTGCTCGACTTCCTGAAAGTGTCGCGGGTGCTGGAAGAAACCAGCGCCATCGGCGACGAGACCAAGCGGGCCGTCGAGGCGGCGATCGTGGATTTCGAGAAGGGCCGGCGAGAGGAAGCGTGAGCGCCGGCAGGGCTCAGAACGTGCTCGGCCGCTCCTCGACCGACTCCGCCGCTTCCTCGATGCGCTCCATGTCCTCGTCGGACAGGCCGAAATGGTGGCCGATCTCGTGGATGAGCACGTGCGAGACGATGTCGCCCAGTGTCTCCTCGTTCTCCGCCCAGTAGTCGAGGATCGCCCGCCGGTAGAGCGTGATGCGGTTCGGGCCCTCGCCCGACTGCGGGTTCCAGCGCTCGGCGATGCCGCGGCCCTCGAACAGCCCGAGCAGATCGAAGGGGGTCTCGAGCGCCAGGTCGTCCATGATCTCGTCGGTCGGGAACTCGGCGACCAGGATGACGATCTCGCCCGTCAGTTTGCGGAACTCCGCCGGCAAATTGGCATAGATCTCCAGCGCCAGGAGCTCGAACTCCTCGAGCGACGGCGACAGCTGGTCATGCCAGGCACGGTTCTTGTACATGCGGCCCATCTTGTTTCCTTTTGCCCGCGATATAGCCCTTCGGGCGCGGCTATGCGAGCCCCCGGCTGCAGCGGCACATTCGACAGGGCGTCACGCTCGCGCGGCCTCCTCTTCCGTGAGCTCCCTCGCTTCCGAGGGAAGCATGATCGGGATGCCGTCGCGGATCGGGTAGGCCAGCCGCGCGAGGCGCGACACGAGCTCGCAGGTGTCGCGGCGATAGGTGAGCGGCCCCTTGGTCAGCGGGCAGGCGAGAAGCTCGATCAGCTTCGGGTCGATCGCGGGGGCGTCGGGCTTCTTGCGCATCTTGCCGTCCTATTGAAGCGTGGTGCCCTCGTCGCTGTGCTCGCGCGCCAGCGCCATCTCGGTGATCGCGATCAGGGCCTCGGCGCGCGTCTTGAGGTCCGGCGCCTCGAGCAGCGCCTGCTTCTCGGCCGCGCCGTAGGGCGCCATCATGGAGAGCGCGTTGACCAGCATCGCGTTTTCGGCGCGGCTGACGCTCTCCCAGTCGGCCTCCAGGTCGTTCGCCTTCAGATAGGTGCGGAAGGCGCGCAGCAGCGCCGGCCTGTCGACCTCGTCGGCATTCGCCCCCTCGTCGAGGTCTGCCGCGAACGGTGTGATGCGGCACTGGCGGAAGGCGGTCTTCGACGCCGTCTCCTCGATCGCCCGGAAGCGGCATACGCCCTGCAGCGCGACCAGGTAGCGGCCGTCGCCCGATTCCGCCAGCGAGATCAGGCGGCCGATGCAGCCGACGGCGCAGAGTTCTGGCTCGCCGTCGTCGCGCAGCGCGCCGTCGAGACGCGGCTGGATCATGCCGATCAGGCGTGAGCCGCCGATGACGGCGTCGATCATCTCCAGATAGCGCGGCTCGAAGATGTTGAGCGGCATCCGCCCACCGGGCAGCAGCAATGCGCCCGACAGCGGGAAGATCGGAACGATCTCGGGAATGTCCGCTACCGACCTGTAGGACTTGTTGCCGGCCTTGATCATCGTGCGACGCCCTTCTCCCCCGATGCGCCCGCCAGAAGGCTGAAGCGAATCTGGCGCAGGCGGCTGCGAACTCAAGAGGCCTGGCCCGCCCTCCTCACGAGAACAGGAGCGACGAGAGCCGGCGCCTCGCCGCAAGCGTCGCCGAGTCCGTCGGCCCCCAGGCGTCGAAGAATTGGAGGAGCTGCGCCCGTGCGCCGTCGTCCTTCCACGCCCTGTCCTTGCGGATGATCGTCAGCAGGTTGCCGGCCGCCGCTTCGCGTTCGCCGCGCGCGTTCTGGATCATGGCGAGGTCGAAGCGCGCCTGATGGTCGTTTTCGTCGGCCTCGAGGCGCCGCGCAAGCTCGTCCGGATCGCCGAGCGCGGCGACCTGCTCGGCGAGCGCGATCTTGGCCTTCGCAGCGGTCAGCGCGGGGGCATCCTGCTTGTCGGCGGGCGCGCGGGCCAGCATGTCCTTCGCCTTCTCGATCTCGCCCGCCTCGGCCATCATATCGGCCAGCGCGCCGAGCGCGTCGATATTCTCCGGCTCCTGCTGCAGGACCGCGGCATAGATGCGCGCCGACTGCTGGATCTCGCCGGCCTCGCGGGCAGCCGCCGCTGCTTCCAGCGCCTCCTTGACCCGGTCGGCGTCCTCCGCGCCGGCGAGCCGGGCGATGAACTCGGCGACCTTGCTCTCCGGCTGGGCGCCCATGAAGCCGTCGACCGGGCGGCCGTCGACGAAGGCGATGACGGCGGGGATCGACTGGATGCCGAGCTGGCCTGCGATCGAAGGATGGTCGTCGATGTTCATCTTGACCAGCTTGACGCGGCCGCCGGCCGCGCGGACCACCTTCTCCAGCACCGGGGTGAGCTGCTTGCACGGCCCGCACCACGGCGCCCAAAAATCGACCAGGACCGGCTGCTGGCGCGATTCCTGCAAGACGTCGACCGGGAAGGTCGCGGTGGTCGTGTCCTTGATGACGTCGCCGGCGGCGGCCGAGGGCGCGGAGCCTCCCGCCGGGCCGCCGAAGCTCACCTGCTGCGTGTAGCCGCCCGTACCGGCGCCGAAACCGTTCTGCCTGTCGCTCATGCCCGTCCTCGTTGTTGCCGCCGGCGGCGCTTCAGCCGCGCCCTTCCGGCGTGCCTTCCTCATGTGGCAATCGGCCCGTCACATTCAAGACGAGCGCCTCGTGCCCTGTCGCCGCAACGAAGCGCAGGAGGTCGTCGCGCGCGATCGACGTCGTCGCCTCGTTGGTCAGCGGATGCGCGTTGATGATCCCGGCCTTCGCCAGCCCGGCGTCGAGCACGAAGGTGACCCTGCCCCCGGTGTCGTTGATGAGGCCGAAGGGGGTTACGGCGCCCGGCGTGACGCCGAGGAGCTCAAGAAGCGTCTCCGGCTTGCCGAAGGAGACGCGGCCCGACGCGCCGATCGCCTGGTGGATGGTCTTGAGGTCCACATCCGCCTCCTCGTCGACGGTGACGAGGAAGTGCCGGTCCTTGCGGTCGCGCAGGAAGAGGTTCTTGGTGTGGGCGCCGCCGATCGACCCGCGCAGCGCCTTCGACTGCTCGACGGTGAAGAGCGGCGGATGGCCGACCGTGGTCACCTCGATGCCGAGGCCGGCCAGAAAATCGAACAGGCTTTGTGCCGCCTCCACCTGTGAAATCCCTCCCGCGACGCGTTCCGTCGCGGCGTCATAGCCGGTTTCATTTGGCTGTTGCAATCGCCCCGGACTTCCGCCATATAAGCCCCGCTTACGGCCGTTCGGCCGCGCGAGCGGGTGTAGCTCAGGGGTAGAGCACAACCTTGCCAAGGTTGGGGTCGAGGGTTCGAATCCCTTCGCCCGCTCCAAAAAATCCAAGAAAATCAGATGTTTGGATGAAGAGCCGGTCCCCGGCCGGGGGGTATCTTTTCCTGCGGAACCAGGGCGGAACCAAGAGATGCCCGGCTCCGCAGGATGTCAGAGGCCCCTAGTGACGAGGCCTCCCGCGGCTTGCGCGTGCCGCGATCAAGTATCGAATCGGGGCGAGGGGACCTGATCTGCCGATCGATGCCTCGCACTCGTCATCGTGCTGCTCTTCGAACGGCTCGGATTCGAGATCGGAATCGCCATCCACTTCATCAAGAAGCTCGATGAGGCTGTCGATCGCATTCTCGATCGTGCTCCGTCGAAACCTCATCGCTCTCCCCAATCAATGCAGAGGCTGCCGCCGAGTGCAGAAACCGCTCGGGCGACCTTGGCGATGGACATCCCCTTCTGGCAGTGCCACTGCGCCTTCTGGAAGTAGCCTCCCGTCCCGGCAAGGTCGTCGAGATCGGGCATCGAATAGTTGAGCTCCAAGCACCTCGTACGAACTTGGTCCAGCAACGGATAGCCGGTGGGGCTGTACCTTCTGCGGTTCCTTCGGATGCCGTAGTAGCTGGCGAGCGCGGTGACCTGGAGCAGGGTGCGAGTAGGAAATGCTGCAGCGAGTTCCTCGCGTGTGGCGTGCGGGTAGAGCTTCCTCAGCCTCGAACGTTCAGCGGCGGTGCAGAGGTTGCGTTTGGGGGCAAGGCCCAACGTCCTGCATCGCGATCTGATGGCCGGATATGTTCGCCCGTGACGGTGCCGTCGCAGGCCTGCCGGGTCGCCGTGATGCAACCGACAGAGCCTATCCTCTTCCTGCGTCCAAAGCCGTTGTCCGCCCGGCGCAACGCCTCGGCGTTGGATGCGATGGCGCGTGCCCTGCGCTCGTCGCGCAAGCTGTGAATATTCTGCCAGGTACATCGTTTTTCCTCTCGATGATCGCCGCCCCGCGGCCGATCTTCGAAAGACTGATCTCAGTAGCAATCGCGCATTGCAGGCTTCCCCGCTTCTCGCGTTCTACTGTTGCTAACGGTGTGTGAAACGTGGCTCAGGACCGAAACGCTCGGGTTTGTCGAACGGCAGTTCTGCTTTGCGGCTTCCTGTCGCTACTGCTTCCTGTGCAAGCCATCGGGCAGAACGCCACGATCGGTGGACAGGCAGTCGTGGTCGACGGCGACACAATCGACGTCGGAGTGGTTCGCATCCGCCTTCATGGCATTGACGCACCTGAAGCGGGGCAGACCTGCTTGCGAGCCAACGGCCGATCCTGGCCCTGCGGCACGTCCGCCGCGGAGCGGTTGGCAGGTCTGGTCGAGGGGCAACCTATCGAATGCCTGGCGCTGGAGCGTGATCCCTATGGCAGGATCGTTGCCTCTTGCCAGGTCGGTCACGTGGATGTCGGCGCCACGCTTGTCGAGGAGGGACTGGCGTGGGCTTTCGTCCGCTACAGCGACGACTATGTCCGGCAGGAGAACGTCGCGAGAGGCGCCGGCAGAGGCATCTGGCAGGGCGAGGCTGAGACGCCGTGGGATTTCCGCGCCCATCGGTGGGAGCGTGCCGCAGCCGCTTCCCCGCGGCCGGGCTGCCCCATCAAGGGCAACATCAACCGCCAAGGCGACAGGATCTATCACACGCCCTGGTCGCCCTGGTACGAGCGGACGCAGATCGACGAGAGCCGCGGCCAGCGCTGGTTCTGCGACGAGGCGGAAGCTCAGGCTGCAGGCTGGCGGCCGGCTCGGTTCCGCTGATCAGTAAAGAACAACGAATCAAGCGCCATAAGTCTATCGATTTCTGTGGTAATATGTACGGATACTGCATTCTTACAAAATGCAGTTTATGTTGCCGCTAATCAATTGTTCTATTTACATTCCAATGATTGGCGTCATTAATGCAATCTGCACTTGATTCCGTCCAGCGGGGAACGCACAAGGGGAGAGAATAATGAACAAGACGGCTAAGAACAACAGTCGTTTAGCGGGAGCTTCATTTGCCACCGCTGTTGCTGCGGTAACCTGCGTAATCGGAGGCCTTACGCAAGCTCATGCGCAGTTCGTGTGCGGCGGCAGCACCACCGGAGCGGGCACTCAAACCGGGGCCGGTGCGATTGCGACAGGGAGCCACGCCAATATGGCGTGCGGCCCTGCCGCCAACGCCTCCGGCAATCCCTACAACGGCCAGTCAAGTGTCAATTTCGCGATCGGCCTTGACTCGAACGCCAGCGGTGACGGCTCCAACAACCACGCTGTCGGGCGTGGCGCCATCGCGAGCGGCCTGTTCAGCGTCAACACCGCGATTGGCAATCGCGCCAACGCTCCGGGGGATTTCTCGAACAATTTCGCTGCCGGTGCCTATGTCAATGCTGGGGGCAACAATAGCGTGAACTTCGCCGCCGGCTCCGCAGCGAGCGCTGTCGGATCATTCAGTCAGAACGTTTCCATTGGCTTCGAAGCAACGTCCGACGGTCTCTCCAGTGCCAACACTGCGATCGGCAGAGCGGCCAAGGCGAGTGGAGATTTATCCAGAAATCTGGCCCTAGGACGAGAGGCGGACGCGTCCGGAGAAGGCTCCCGGAACACCTCAATCGGGCGCCTCGCCCAGTCTCAAGGCGACAGCAGCCTCAATTTGGCAATTGGTGACCTGGCGTGGGCAGCAGGACACAGCGGCGTGAATACCGCGATCGGTACGAATGCCAACGCTAGCGGCTACGCCGGGCTGAACATCGCCATCGGAATGATCGCGAACGCAAGCGGCGACCAGAGCAACAACATAGCATTTGGCGGCAACGCGATGGCCGCTGGAGCCTTCAGTTCTAATCTCTCCGTAGGCCGAAGCTCCTCTGCTGGGGGCGATCATTCCCTCAATGCCGCGTTCGGTGGTCTAGCGAGGGCCGATGGTGACGGTGCAGCCAATGCCGCATACGGCTATTCAGCGAACGCCAGCGGCGCTGCGAGCGCGAATCTCGCCTCCGGCTGGTACGCGAACGCTAGCGGGAGTTCCAGCCTCAATGTTGCGGTCGGACATCTCGCCCAAGCCTACGGCAACAACCGATCGAACACCGCGGTGGGCTCTGAGGCCCACGCGCTCGGCCGGAACGCCACGGCGCTGGGAGCGGCCGCCAGAGCGGATGGAAATTTCGCTACCGCCGCCGGTGCCGGAGCGCTTGCTGCGGGCGGGTCAAGCACGGCGATCGGCCGCAACGCCTCCGCCAGTGGCGGTTCCAGTCTGGCAGCGGGCTTCGGCAGTTCAGCGAGCGGCACAGGTGCTGCGGCGGTTGGCACATCCGCCATGGCGTCGGGCGGGAACAGTTCCGCCTTCGGGCGCAATGCTTCTGCAAGTGGTAGCTCCAGCGTGGCCGTTGGTCTCAACAGTTCGGCCAGCAGCACAAATGCGAGCGCGGTCGGCACGGCGGCGGTGGCGGAGGGCGTCAACAGCTCTGCCTTCGGCCGCAGTTCTCAGGCAATCGGTGAATCTAGCGTAGCGGTCGGCTTCGACAGCCGGGCGGCTCTGGCCGGTGCGGTGGCTGTCGGCAACGGAAGCCGCGGCTTGGGAGCCGACAGCATCTCGATTGGTGCGCGGAGTCGCGCCTCTGGCAGCTCAAGCACCGCCATGGGTGTCGATAGCGTGGCCATGGCAGACAACAGCATCGCGCTTGGCCGCGGCGCACAGGCGAGCGGCGGCAACAGCATGGCCCTCGGCCGCGAGGCCGCTGCCAGTTCCAGCCGCAGCCTTGCGCTCGGTGTCCGCGCCTCCGCCACCCATACGGATGCCGTCGCCATCGGCGCCAACTCGGTGACGACGGCGACCAACACCGTCTCGGTCGGCGCGCCGGGCAGCACGAGGCGCATCACCAACGTCGCCAATGGCATCGCGGCCTCGGATGCCGCCACGGTCGGCCAGCTCAACGCGGCGTTCGCCGCCGCCACGGGCAAAACGTCGGCATCGGCCGCCGACTGGTGGCAGTCGGGCTCGCTGAAAGCCGGCATCGGGGCATCGGCCTCGCCCGAGGGCACGGCGATTGGCGACGGCGCCTCGGCCGCCGGCAAACAGGCCACCGCGCTCGGCCACCAGGCCAGCGCCTCAGGCGACCAGGCGACCGCGCTCGGCGCCAGCGCGAGCGCCGGCCACAAAGGCTCGACCGCGATCGGCCACGGGGCAGAGACGACCCGAAGCAACCAGATGATGCTGGGCTCGGGCAGCACCACCTATGCCGCACCCGGCATCACATCGGCCGCCAGCCGTGCTGCCCAGTCGGGGCCGCTGCAGGTCGTCACCACCGATGCCGCGGGCAACCTCGCCGGCGACGGCGGCGCCACCTTCGCCCGGCTCGACCGGCTCGATTCCGGACTCGGCAAGGCGAACGAGGGCGTGGCGATCGCGGTGGCGCTGCAGACCCCCTTCGTGCCGACCGACCAGAGCTTCGCGCTGTCGGGCGGCTTCGGCCATTTCAACAGCCAGAACGCCTTCGCGCTGTCGGGCGCGGCGCGGGTCAACCCGAACTTCCAGATCGAGGCCGGCATCGGCGTCGGGCTGCGCCGCTCCACCGTCGCGGCCAGGATCGGCGGGACAGTGACCTGGTAGCACCGGACCAAGACCGAGATATGAGTATCACGAAGGCTGCCGCACTACCCGCGGCAGCCTTCCGGGAGGCACGGTTGACGTGCGGGCAGCGGTGCATCAGCTACTTCTTGCGGCTCCACCCTCCACGGCAGCGCTGCTGGCGATAATACGCGCCCGGTGCCGCAATTGGAGGGGCAGATAGGGCTTCTGCTTCACGGCCTCTGCATAGGCCGCCCTGGCGATCAGCAGATGCGTGGCAAAGGCGATCATGCGCCGGTCGTTGCCCCGCTCGTCCAGTTCGTAGACGATGAAGCCTTCGCTGTAGAGATCGATGGTCGGAATCAATGCGGCCTCCTGAGCCCGATGGATGTCAGGTTCGCCGCACGAGGCATTTATTCCTGCTGCCACGTCGCTGGCAAGAGCGCGTTGCGTGACGCCGCGTGATGCGATCTCGACGGTGTGGGATGAGGTGAAGGCGCAGCACACTGGCCCAGGAGGATGTCCGGCAGGACGCATCACTCACCTGCCGGGCTAGACCATGCGTTGCCGTCAGGTCGGGCCGGCAACGTCCTGATGATGGCGAGAGGTGGTTAGGGAATGGTGAAGACCGAGCGCTTCGTTCTTCTGCCGTTCCCGGCAGGTTCCGCAACTTCCGCAACGTCACTAATGAAGAAGCGCGACCGGGCAAGGAGAAGAGGAAGGGACAACTGTCCCGCCGCGCCTGTCCATCAGGAGTATAGAGACCGAACTGGCGCAGCTGCGGGATGTTCCGCCGCTTATTGCATGAGGCCGGGCTGTTTCCAGCCGCTCCTTCCCGCTGGCGAAGCCGCCGAAGACCGGTACTGCGTGTCTAGGGGCGCGAAGGCAAGACGCGGTCAACGGCTGCCGAGGCTTTCGCTGGAAGTTATCCCTGTCGTTCCATAGCATCACACGGACTCGGCTACTCGCTACTCGCCGAGAGTTCCACGCCCGACTTCTTGAGCTCGATGATCGTGCGGTTGGCCTTCAGCAGGTCGCGGCAAGCTCGAAGCTGTTCCGCGAAGCTCAGCTCTTGCCTGCTCTTGAGCTTCTGGATGAGCAGCTTTACCTCGGTATTCGTCATGCCCTCTCCGAGCTAGTTGCGTGTGCTGCTATCATACGGCGCCGCAATCAGGCGGCAAGTGGCGCGGTGTCCTCCTGCCGTTTGCCCTCGCCCCTTCTGCTTGTCCAAGCACGAGTACGCGCTAATTGCTTCATCGAGAGAGAGGCGGAGATGGCCAACCACGACCCGCGTATCCCTCCGGTCAGGGGGAAGACAGAAGCCCGCCAAGGCCGTGTCGTTGGCCAAGGCCGCATCGTGCGCACACTGGCTATCTCGCTGGCAATCCTGGTCGTTCTGGCAATCGTGCTGTTCTACGTTTTCTAGCCGCCTGATACGCAAGGTTTGGAAGGGCATCTGGCGTTGCCGAAGGAGCGCGAGACGCCGGCCGGCATCTGAAACGCGAAAAGCCCCTTGCTCGGCCGCGAAGCCGAACAGGAGGCCCTGCACTCGCCGGCGAGCGGCCGGCCGCGCACCGCGACGGCGCCGCGATCAGGGCGGGCGCGTGTTGCCCCTCGCCTCGAGCCTCTGGACGATCTCGCGGGTGACCCGCATGTCCGATGCCAGGGCGGAGAGCGCTTGCTCGACCGCGCGCATGGCGGTCGCCGCATCGCGTGCCTGAGCCTCGACTGTCGCGATGCGCAGCTCGTGCCGGTCGAGCACCCGCGTCGTCGTCTCGACCGCCGACAGCCGGGTCTCCAGCCGCTCGATGTTGCGCGCATTGGTATCGCGGCCCTCGACGAGGGCGTTGTAGCCGATGCCCCATCCTGCCCCCGTCGCGAGTAGGGTCAGGAACAGAAGCGCGGTGTTGAGATTGATCTCGAATGCGCCCACGCGCGGTTTTGGTAGGGTCATGTTTTCGTCCGCCAATGCCCCAGCCCCTGTTCAATGCCTGTTCGTCAGGATGGTTCTCGGCCGCCCCTACTTCGGCCTGTTCGGCACGATGTAGACCAGCGCAGCGATGATCTGCGGCACCGCCCAGACGAGGAGCGTGGCCCACCAGGGCGCGTCGGGCGGCAAGACCGGCGCCGCCGTCATCGCGGTCGAGCCGGCGATGCCGCCGATCGCAGCGGTCAGGTATTTCGCGGCAGTCTGCTTCGTTTCCATGGCTGCTTCCTTTCGGTTGGTTGAGGTTCAGAACGACGCTTCGAGCTCGTCGAGCTGCCTGCGGATCGCGTTGAGCAGCGCGCGGCGCGGGTCGGGCACCGTCGGCTGGACCGGCGGCGGCCCGTCGACCATCTCGACATGCAGCCGCGACACCCAGCCCTCGAACCCGGCCGGCGTGCGGACATGCATCCACTCGCCGGAGATGCCCAGCACTTCGAGGGTCGTTCCGCGAGGCAACAGCCCGGTTGCCTCGCCGTTTGGCGTGCGGCGGAAGTTGAGGCTCGACGCGGTGACGCGGGCAACGCCGCCGGCGGGCACCGGCTCCGGTGGCGCAACGGGCGCCTCTCCGGCCAGGAGCGCGGCAACTTCGCGCCGGAGCTTGTCGCCGACCGCCTTGGCGCCGGAAACGGTCGGATCGAACGGTAGCCGGATCACGTCCCACTTGTTGCGCTGCGCGATGCCGAGATTGGCCTGGACCTCGGCATGGAAGAGGATGGTCTTCGGCCCAATCGGTATCTTGTAGAAGCGCGCCAGCTCCGCGACGGCGCGCACAAAGGCGTCCCACTGGACCTGGGTCAGCGGCGCCGGGCCGGCATTGAAGGGGCTTTCCGTTGCGCCCATCATGCCGCACATGGAGACGCCGATCGCATCCGAGTTGGCGTTGAGCGTGTGGGCGGCGTAGCCGTCCTTCGTGCCGCCGGAGTTGGCGGCGATCGACGGCACGCCTTTCAGCACCTTCGCGTCGCCCTCGACGAGGATGTGGTAGGCGCGCAGGTCCGTCGCATTGGCGCGATGCCCGCCGGCGGTCCAGTGGCCATGGATGCGCTTCATCGGCACGGCCGGCATCCAGCCGGCCGGGATCAGGTCGGTCATGACGATTTCCTCGCGTTTTGGAGCGTTGGGCTAGGCGCCGCGTGGCGGAGGCCGGGCCGGTTCTTTGAAAAAGCTGTGGTGGGCTTTGGGCCGCCCGCCGAGATCGGCGTGTCCGGGCGCTATGGCCACGCGACTTCGACTTCGACCCTGCTTGGCGTCGCGTCGCCACCGGCCGCCTGAAGCTGCACCGAAACGCTGACCGTGCCGCCCGATGTCATGTCGATGGCAGAACTGTTCTGCGAAGTGATGGGGTTGTTGCCCGAGATGGCCGCTCTTGCGTAAGTGGTTTGGGCGTTCGTGGCACGCCCGACCACGAGAAACTCAAACGCGGCGGTCCCGGTGACGCCGGCGGGGATCGTAACCGAATTCAGAAGCGATCCGCCGCGACGAAGGCGCAGGGTCTTGTTGCCAACCGAGTCGGTGATCGTGATGATGCCGGTGACCTTGAGGGTTGCGCCCTCGGCGAACACCGCCCCCGGAATTGTGTAGACGGACGGCCAGATGTCGGTCTCGGAGGATGTGCCGACCACCGTGGTTCCCGGAACCGCAATGGAGACCGGACGGCGGGGGATGGTCGTGATCAGGCTCGGCGTGATACCCGTGTTGAAGCCGTTCGTTCCCCGGCGGCGGATATCCGAGGTGAAGCGGCTGGAGGTTCCACCGGCATCGACACCCTTGATGACCGGGATGCCGGAGCCGGCGTTGATGACTTCGCCGATCAGCCTGCCGTCGATCCACGGGTTCGATCCGCCTGCACCGACCTGAATGGCTGCGTTGGTGAACGGGCCGCGCAGCACGAAGCCTTCAAGATCGGCCCCATCGGCGGGCCCACCGATGAGGATGCCGGTCTCGGTGATCCGCTCGCACTGGAAGTCGCGAGAGATGATGCCGGTGTCGTCGTTGACGGTTTCGCCGGCACTGATCTCCATGGCGATCTTGCAGAGGGCAGCGCGGTTGCCGATGTCGAGAATGCTGCGTTCGACGTAATCGCCGCCGGAGTTGCCGGTGTATTCATAGCCCTTGTTGAAGCCGTTCATGCGGTTGTTGGCGACTGTCGCGTTGCGCTGGTAGTCGTTGAGCTTCACGCCGACATCCTGCGCGCCGCCACCACCGCCGGCGTAGCGGCCGTGGCCGACATTGCCGATGATCTGCCCATCGCGAGAGCGCAGCCAGACGGCGCCGGTCACGCGATAGAACTCGTTGAACTCGACGCGTGTCGACCGACTACACGGCAGGCGTCCTGGCTGCGATCAACAAGGCCGCAGCGGAGGGACGCGAGGTCGTCCTTCCCGCTGGACGCATCAACTGCGCTACCCAGCTCGTCCTGACAGCAGGCGCACGCATCATCGGACGCGGCCAGAAGGCGATCCTCGACTTCTCGAACAAGGCGGCCACCACCGCCAACATCATCGCATTCGGCGATCTGGGGGCTGCCGTCGTCACCACTGGCGACGTTGGCTTTGGTACGGAGACGATCCCGGCGCCGGGGCATGGGCTTCAGGTCGGCGAATGGTTTCGCCTGATCTCGACCATCAACGTCAACACGTCAGCGGCCGGACCGGATCGTCTCGGCTCGCGCGCAGATACGGTCTATTTCACCGAGACCTTTCAGGTGATGGGGGTTCCTGACGCGAACAACATCACCATCAACGGCGGCGTCCGCTTTCCCTATCCAGCCGGCTCGGCGGTCAAGAAGCTCAACAGCATCAACGGGCTCGGCTTCCGCGAACTGACGATCGACAACGGCAACATCGAACGCGCCATGGCTGACTTCCGGCTTCTGCGCGAGTTCGTCATCGAGGACGTCGAGACCATCGACCCGCTCGGCCCTATCGAGGTCAGGGGTGCGGTCGATCGCTCCCGCGTGACGCGCTACAACGCGGCAGCCCGTCTCGATCATGGGCTGAGCAGTCTTCAGTTCCTCAAGGTTCGCGACGGCTGCATGGCTCTCGCGGTGGAGGGCTGCGAGATGGCGGGCGGCGGCCAGATGCTCGACATCACCTATTCGCCGACGCCGACGACCCTGGGCTCCACGCCGATCGACACTCTTGTCCGCAAGAACATCTTCCGCGACTCGACCATCGCTGGAGCGGCGATCACCGACCATCCCGGAGTGACGGGGAGTGGACCGATTCCAGCGGAGCTCCGCTGCGCGGCTCATTTTCCCACTCTGCCTTGAAGAAATACGAGACGCAGAGGGGCTCTTCATTCCGTGTAGGCCGCGCGTAAGACTGGAGCGGTCATAACCGATGGCCATCGACAAGGATGCCCTGACCCCTGACGGTAAGAGCAAAGCTGTACGCGCAGCTCTAAATGCACTCGGGGGCGCCATTCCTTTCGTCGGCGGCCTGCTGTCTGCAGGTGCCGGTTATTGGTCTGAGCGAGAGCAGGAACAGGCCGCCAATCTTCTGCGGCAGTGGGTTCAGATGCTCGAGGATGAGCTCCGCGAAAAGGGGAAGACGATCGCGGAGATTGTAGCCCGTCTCGACATGCATGATGAGCGTGTCAAGGAGCGTATTGAGTCTCCCGAATACCAAGCTCTGTTAAAGAAAGCGTTCCGGAATTGGTCGTCGGTAGATACCGAATATAAGCGCCAGAGGTTGCGAAACATTTTGGCGAATGCGGCTTCTGCTCAAACTGCATCGGATGATGTTGTTCGACTATTCATAGATTGGATCAATCTGTACACGGATTTTCATTTTGCAGTGATTGGCGAAATTTATCGTAGTCCTGGCATCTCGCGTGGAGGCATCTGGGACAACCTCGGGAAGCCAAGAGTAAGAGAAGATTCTGCGGAGGCAGATCTTTTCAAAATGCTTATTCGCGATCTCACGCTGGGAAGCGTCATTCGTCAGCATCGTCCTACGGACTACGCGGGCAACTTTCTCCGCAAACAGCCTTCAAAGCGATCGGTGCCGGCCAGCGCTCCTAGGACGGCAAAGTCGGCTTTTGATGAGGCAGAGCCCTATGAGCTTACTGATCTGGGGCAACAATTCGTCCACTATGCGATGAATGAGATCACAGCGAAAATCGAGTTCAGCGAATTCCCGGATCGACCGCCGAAATCACCCTGAAGGGAGTAGTGTCTCGGTTTGAAATCCGCTGGTCCGGCCGGCCTGTCGCGCCCGTGTTCGCACTCCTATATGCTTACCGGAAAGCATGGAGATCGGCATGGCCGGCAACCTCGAAAGTTGGGCACGGATCGAGAGGACGGCAATCCAAGAGGATATCGGAAACCTAAGGGCTGGGGGACGCGTTTTGTCGCCCAGCGGTGATGACATCACGACCGCGATCCTCGCCAAGCTCAGCGCTCGCCTAGAAGGAGTAAACAGCGTTTTGGACGACATCGACAATGCCCACCGGACCTAGGGGACAGAAGCGCCCGGCTGACGCTACCAGCTGTGCTGCCACCGCCATTCGCCGCGCGCTGCTCGTCGGTGAGTGAACCGCATGGCGCTGCTCATCTACGCGAGCTCCAACGGTGATCAATGGCTCCTCACCCGCGATGCCGAGGGCAGAGCAGTCATACGCCACGAGCCGAATCCCAGGTCCGGCGGCGAGGCAAGCCACATCGAGTTGGACGCGTTCTTGGCGAAGGATCGCGGTTCCCCGCAGCGTGAAACCCTGCTGCGGCTGATAGGGTCGCTCGTTTCCGGTGAGGATGATAGTGAGGAGCGTCAGCGAACCGCCTCTCGCGGGCCGGTACACGAATGAGACGTCCGGACGGCAAGTGATCCGATGACCAGGTCCAATCTCACCCTCACCCTCTCCGGTGAAGAGATGAGCGCCCTGCAGAAGATCGCGGACGAGTTCGAGTGCTCGCTGGAGGTGGCTGCTCGGGCCGCTCTGCGTGACTGGATAAAGGGGAACGGATACCTCAAGCAGGGCGGCTTGGAGGAAGACACGCCGACGGAGGGCAGCGCATGAGGCAGCCGAAGTCGCGTTGGGTGGTTGCCGCAGTGTGCCCGCTTCCGCCTGATTAGGCGCATCGACAAAGGAAAAGGGCCCGCGGCATGCCGCGGGCCCTTCTCTATGGAGTCTTCCGTCCCGCTT
>VFQR01000782.1_pt1 | contig 33249 bp, 30 predicted proteins | sample 3512321 | NCBI WGS metagenome assembly VFQR01 (sample SAMN10412374, study PRJNA504923) | tailings metagenome | isolation source: Relicate 3 Philex TSF1 revegetated site | place: Philippines: Tuba, Benguet | collected 2017-08-29 | reverse complement strand
ATTCGATCATTTCGTGGTAAAGGTCGTTGCCTTCGCGGGTACGTTCGCCGACGCCGGCGAACACCGAGTAACCGCCGTGCGCCTTGGCGACGTTGTTGATCAGTTCCATGATGAGAACGGTCTTGCCGACGCCTGCGCCGCCGAAGAGGCCGATCTTGCCGCCCTTGGCGTAAGGCGCGAGCAGGTCGACGACCTTGATGCCGGTGACGAGAATTTCCGCTTCGGTCGACTGATCGGTGTAGCTCGGCGCCGACACGTGAATCGGGCGGGTGCCCGAGGATTTCACCGGACCGGCTTCGTCGATCGGCTCGCCGACGACGTTCATGATGCGGCCGAGCGTGCCGTCACCGACCGGAACCGCGATCGGCTGGCCGGCGTCGGTGCATTCCTGACCGCGCACGAGACCTTCGGTCGAGTCCATCGCGATCGCGCGGACCGTGGATTCGCCGAGATGCTGCGCGACCTCGAGCACGAGGCGCTGGCCCTGGTTCTGCGTTTCCAGCGCGTTCAGAATTTCCGGCAGGTGATCTTCGAACTGCACGTCGACGACGGCGCCGATGACCTGCGTGATGCGTCCAACCTTCTTTGCCATGTTCGTCCTCGTACCTGACTTTTAGAGCGCTTCCGCGCCGGAGATGATTTCGATCAGTTCCTTCGTGATCATCGCCTGGCGGGTGCGGTTGTAAGTGATGGTTTGCTTCTTGATCATATCGCCGGCATTGCGGGTCGCGTTGTCCATCGCGGACATGCGTGCCCCCTGCTCGGATGCTGCGTTTTCGAGCAATGCCCGGAAAACCTGCGTCGCGAGATTGCGCGGGAGAAGATCGGTGAGAATTTCTTCTTCGCTCGGCTCGTATTCGTAAACCGGGGTATTCGCGCCGGCCGTTTCCGTCTTCGTTTCAGGAAGCTGCGGCGGGATGATCTGCTGCGCGGTCGGGATCTGCGAGATCACCGACTTGAAACGCGAATAGAACAGCGTGCAGACGTCGAACTCGCCGGCTTCGTAGCGCGCGACGATCTTCTCCGCGATCTCCGCCGCATTCTCATAGCCGAGCTGGCGCACGGAACGCAGGTCGATCACTTCGACGATGTTCTTCGCGAACAGGCGGCGCAGGATGTCGTAGCCCTTGCGGCCGACGCAGATGATCTTGACCGTCTTGCCCTGCGCGAGCAGCGCATTCGCACGATCGCGCGCAAGCCGCGAGATCGAGGAGTTGAACGCGCCGCAAAGACCGCGCTCCGCGGTGCAGACGAGCAACATGTGCACGTCGTCCTTGCCGGTGCCTGCGAGCAGCGCCGGCGCACCGGGCTGACCGGCCACCTTGCCTGCGATGTTGGCGAGGATCGCATCCATGCGCTCGGCATAGGGACGCGCGGCTTCCGCCGCCAGCTGCGCGCGGCGAAGCTTCGCCGCGGCGACCATTTGCATCGCCTTCGTAATCTTTTGCGTCGCCTTCGTCGTGGCGATGCGATTGCGCAGGTCTTTGAGCGAAGCCATTGGCTACGTCTTTTCCTTTACGAGAATGACTTCGCGAAGCTGTCCACCGCCGCCTTCAGCTTGCCGGCGGTGTCGTCCGACAGGTCCTTCGACGTGCGGATCGCATCGAGAATCCCCGCATGCTGGCCGCGGATATTGCCGAGCAGACCGTCTTCGAACGCCTTCACGCGGTTGATCGGAAGCTGGTCGAGATAGCCGTTGGTGCCGGCCCAGATCACGACGACCTGCTCTTCCATCTTCAGCGGCGAGAACTGCGCCTGCTTCAAGAGCTCGGTGAGACGCGCGCCGCGATTGAGCAGGCGCTGGGTCGCGGCGTCGAGGTCGGAGCCGAACTGCGCGAAGGCCGCCATTTCGCGGTACTGCGCAAGCTCGCCCTTGATCTTGCCGGCGACCTTTTTCATCGCCTTGGTCTGCGCCGAAGAGCCGACGCGCGACACCGAAAGACCGACGTTCACTGCCGGGCGGATGCCCTGATAGAACAGGTCGGTTTCAAGGAAGATCTGACCGTCCGTAATCGAAATGACGTTCGTCGGAATGTAGGCCGACACGTCGTTCGCCTGCGTCTCGATGACCGGAAGCGCGGTGAGAGAACCGGCCTTCATGTCGTCGTTCATCTTCGCCGCGCGCTCGAGCAGGCGCGAGTGGAGATAGAACACGTCGCCCGGATAGGCTTCGCGTCCCGGCGGACGGCGCAGAAGCAGCGACATCTGGCGGTAGGCGACGGCCTGTTTCGACAGATCGTCATAGATGATGACCGCGTGCATGCCGTTGTCGCGGAAGTATTCGCCCATCGCGCAGCCGGAGAACGGCGCGAGGAACTGCATGGGTGCCGCGTCCGAAGCGGTCGCTGCGACGACGATGGAATATTCCATCGCGCCCTGCTCCTCGAGCACCTTCACGAACTGCGCGACCGTCGAGCGCTTCTGGCCGACGGCGACATAGACGCAATAGAGCTTCTGCGATTCCGGAGCGCCGGCAACGTTGAGCGGCTTCTGGTTCAGGATCGTGTCGAGCGCAACGGCGGTCTTGCCGGTCTGGCGGTCGCCGATGATGAGCTCGCGCTGGCCGCGGCCGATCGGGATCAGGGCGTCGATCGCCTTGAGGCCCGTCGCCATCGGCTCATGCACCGACTTTCTCGGAATGATGCCCGGCGCCTTCACGTCCACGCGGGCGCGATTCGAAGCCTTGATCGGACCCTTGCCGTCGATCGGATTGCCGAGTGCGTCGACGACGCGGCCGAGCAATTCCTTGCCGACCGGAACGTCCACGATCGCGCGGGTGCGCTTGACGGTCTGGCCTTCCTTGATGTCGCGGTCGGAGCCGAAGATCACGATACCGACGTTGTCGCTCTCAAGGTTGAGCGCCATGCCGCGGATGCCGTTTTCGAACTCGACCATTTCGCCGGCCTGCACGTTATCGAGGCCGTAGACGCGGGCGATACCGTCACCGACGGAAAGCACCTGTCCTACTTCGGTCACTTCGGCGGCTTCGCCGAAATTCTTGATCTGCTCTTTCAGGATTGCCGAAATTTCGGCGGCGCGGATGTCCATCAGCGGACCTCTTTCATCGCGTTACGAATGGAGTTGAGTTTGGTTTTCAGTGACGCATCGATCATGCGGGAGCCGATCTTCACTTTGAGGCCGCCGAGGATCGAGGGATCGATTTTCACGTCGAGTTCGACGTTCTTCTTGCCGGAAGCGACGATCGCTTCTTTCACCGCCGCGAGATGCTTTTCGTCGAGCTTCTCGGCGACCGTGACTTCGGCCCGGGTTTCGCCCTTGGCCTGCGCGACCAGCGCGTTGAAACCGGAAATCATTTCGCGGACCGCGAACAGGCGGCGGTTCGAAGAAACCGTGGAGATGAACTTGCCGGCGAGGCCCGCGATCTTCGCCTTGGCGAGCACCGCTTCGACCGCCTTGGTCTGTTCTTCCGCGGTGAACACCGGACTGCGCACGAGACGCAGGAGGTCCTCGCTGCCTTCGAGCAGTTTCGCGAAGCGGCCGAGATCGGCCTGCACCGCGTCAATGGATTTCGCTTCCTGCGCCAGCTCGAAAAGAGCGGTCGCGTAGCGCCCGGCCATGCCGGAAATGATGGGTTCGTTGGCCGCCATCTCTGGTCTGTTCTTTGTCGTCCCGTTCCAAGCGCTCGGCGCCGCGGCAGCGGCCCCGTAAGTGCCTGGAATTCAAGTGGGAATTCCGATTGTCGCGGGCTGTCCGGAATGCCCCCGAAAGCCCCGCGAAATCGGGGGTTTGCTATCACGCAGGCCTGCAGTTACGCAATGTTTTCCCCTGTCCGATTTGCCGCATCCGGGCTCGAAATGGCGTCTTTTTCGGCCCGTTCGAGTGAGACTTTTCGGTAGCGCCCCCGGAATGCAAGGCTGCCTGCGGGAACCACCGATGATTCCACCCGAATCCAGCGTCCGGACGGGAGCCCCCGAGCGGGACTTCCTGTTCAAACCCGCGCTCATCTCCGTGCTCAAACGCGGTTATGGCCTTGCCGACCTGCGCAGCGACGCGGTCGCCGGGCTGACCGTAGCCGTGGTGGCGCTGCCTCTTTCCATGGCACTCGCCATCGCCTCGGGCGTTCCGCCGGAGCGGGGTCTCTACACCGCAATTATCGGGGGGTTCCTGATCTCCCTCCTCGGCGGCAGCCGGTTTCAGATCGGCGGCCCCGCAGGCGCCTTCATCGTACTCGTTTCGGCGACCGTGGAGCGCCACGGCTACGAGGGGCTGGTGCTCGCGACCGCCATGGCGGGCGCCATGATGCTGCTGCTCGGGCTGTTCCGGCTCGGCAGCTACATCCGGCACATCCCGTTTCCCGTGACGGTCGGCTTCACCGCCGGGATCGCCGTCATCATTTTCGCGAGCCAGCTTCGCGACCTTCTCGGGCTGGAGATCACGAAGGAGCCCGGGCCGCTCGCCGCAAAACTCGCGGCACTCTGGAGCGCGATCGGTTCGATAAAACCGGCGGCTGTTGCCGTGTCCGTGGGCTCGATCCTCGCAATCGTTCTCATCCGGAAATACCGGCCACAATGGCCGGGTCTGCTGCTTGTCGTCATCGCCGCCGCGCTGGCCGCAGCCTTCTTCCATCTCGACATTTCGACCATCGGCTCGCGTTTCGGCGCCGTGCCGGCTTCGCTGCCGGCCCCTTCGCTTCCGGGATTCAGCATGGAGAAGGCGTGGGCGGTTCTTCCCGATGCGATCGCGATTGCATTACTCGGCTCGATCGAGTCGCTGCTCTCCGCCGTCGTTGCCGACCGCATGAGCGGCCAGAAGCACCGCCCCAACGGCGAACTGGTCGCCCAGGGGTTCGCCAACATCGCTTCGGTTTCCTTCGGCGGCATTCCTGTAACCGGCACAATCGCGCGCACCGCGACGAACGTCCGCGCCGGAGCGAAGAGCCCGGTCTCCGGCATGCTGCATGCCCTTTACCTGCTCGTATTCATGCTGATCGCAGCATCGCTCGCGGTCTATATCCCGCTCGCAGCGCTCGCCGCCGTTCTTGCCGTGGTCGCCTGGAACATGGCGGAGCGGCATGAAGTCTGGCTCATTCTGAAATCATCGAAAGCGGACGCGCTCGTACTGCTCGTGACGTTTTTCCTGACCGCATTCGAAGATCTCGTGGTCGCGATCGCGGCGGGCGTCGTCTTGTCTTTCCTGTTTCGCGCCTATCGTCTCTGGCGGCAGAGCAAAGCCTAAAGAAAACTCTGCGGATCGACGTCGATCTCTACGCGCAGGCTGCCGCGCGGCGGCGGCGCAGCTTCCAGCCACTCACGCACATACTTCGAAAGCTCGAAATTGCGCGGCGACGAAACCAGAAGCCGCCAGCGGTGCCTGCCGCGGATCATGGAAAGCGGCGCTTCCGCCGGTCCCAACAGACGCACGTCGTCGGAAAGCGGCGCACTTGCTGCGAGCTTTCGCGCATGCGCTTCCGCCGTAGGTCCTTCCTTCGCGGAAACGATGATCGCCACCATGCGCCCAAACGGCGGCAGGCCGGCCTCCTCGCGTGATGCGATTTCGCTGTCGTAGAAAGCGTCGCGGTCGCCGGCGAGCAGCGCCTTCATCACCGGGTGCTCGGGCTGATAAGTTTGCAGGAGGCCTCGCCCGCCGGCTTTCTCGCGGCCCGCGCGGCCGACCACCTGATGCAGAAGCTGGAACGTGCGCTCCGCCGCGCGCGGATCGCCGTAATTCAGGCCGAGATCGGCGTCGATGATTCCAACGAGCGCCAAACCCGGAAAATGATGGCCCTTTGCGACCAGTTGCGTGCCGATCACGATATCGACGTCGCGGTTCGTAACCGCTTCGAGTTCCGCGCGCAGCCGCTCGACACCGCCGGACATATCGCTTGAAAGCACAAGCGTACGCGCTTCGGGAAATGCGGTTCGCACTTCCTCCTCGAGGCGCTCGACGCCGGGTCCGATGGGAACGAAGGAATCCGCCGTTTCGCATTTCGGGCAATGCTGTGGCGGCGGCATATCGAACCCGCAATGATGACAGACGAGCCGCTTGCGGTAGCGATGCTCCACGAGCCACGTGTCGCAGTTCACGCAGCGCATGCGGAAGCCACAGGCGCGACAGAGCGTCAGCGGCGCGTAACCGCGCCGGTTCAGGAACAGAAGGGACTGTTCGCCTCGCGCCGTCGTTTCGCGGATCGCCTGCTCGAGACGCGGTGAAATCCAGCGGCCCTTGCGCGGACCTTCCTTCTTCAGGTCGATCGCTTCGAGTTGCGGGACTTCGGTGCCGCTGAAGCGCTCCGAAAGCTGCAGGCGATTGTAGCGTCCACGCCGCGCATTGCTCTCGGTCTCGATGCTGGGCGTTGCCGAAGCAAGCACGACCGTCGCCTTTGCGAGCGAACCGCGGACCACCGCCATGTCGCGTGCGTGGTAATGCACGCCGTCTTCCTGTTTGTAGGCCGGATCGTGCTCTTCATCGACGATGATGAGTGCGAGATCGTGGAACGGGAGAAACAGCGCCGAGCGCGCACCGGCGACGACGCTGATCTCGCCCTTCGCGATCCCCTCCCAGGTCCGTGCGCGTTTGCGCGGCGCGATGGCCGAATGCCATTCGGCGGGCCGATGGCCGAAGCGCTCGGCGAAGCGATCCAGAAAGCGCGTGGTCAGCGCAATTTCCGGAAGCAGGATCAGCGCCTGCCGGCCTTGCCGGATCACTTCCGCAACGGCCTCAAAATAGACTTCCGTCTTGCCGGAGCCCGTGACGCCATCAAGCAGGCTGACGGAGAACTTCTTTGCGCGGACGGATTCGCACAGTTCTTTCGCTGCCCGGGTTTGCGCCGGATTGAGATCCGGCACGGAGAACGCGGGATCGGGTGGAAGCGCGATCGGCTCGGGCGGCAACGCGACCGTCTCGAGCGCGCCCTGATCGACCAGGCCGTCTATCACGCCGGGCGAGACCCCCGCTTCTTCCGCGGCTTCCGACTTCGAACGCAGCAAGCCGTTGTCGAGCAAGGACAGCACACGCGCACGCGCCTCGGTTATGCGCGGAGGCTTGACGCCCGTAACCCGAACGCCGACCTTCTCGCGCGCCGCACCGAGTTCTGCGCTCCGCCGAAGCGCCATGCGCAAGACCATGCCGCGCGGGGCTAACGTGTACTCCGCGATCCAGTCGATCAACTGCACGAGTTCGAGCGGCAGCGGCGGCGTGTCGGCTTTCGCAAGAATGCTCTTCAGCTTCGTCGTCGCAGGCGCCGAACTCTCGCCGGGCCACACCACGCCGGTTTCCTCGCGATTGCCGAGCGGCACATGCACGATGTCGCCGGGCGCAAGCGCTTCCGCGGCCTTATAGGAATAAGGCCGGTCCACCGCGAGCGGCACCAGTATCTCGACAATCCGTTCGGCCTGGAATTTTGCGGCCATGATTCGCGCGGGTTTCCGGGGTTTAAGCAGAAGTTAAGCCGAGCGGAGCGACAACGATATTCCATGTCAAGCCGCGGCACGCGCATCGATCCGGAAGCCCGCAGTTCCGCGGAAGACCGTCTGCTTTCGGTAGCCGCGAAAGACGTACAGGCCGAACTGAAACACTGGCTCGAATTCATGGCGAGCGAGCGGCGGCTCTCGCCGAAGACCGTCGAAGCCTATGCGCGCGACGTCTCTTTCTTCCTCGCATTTCTGACCGAGCATCTCGGGCACGCACCCAAGCTGTCCGATCTTTCGAAGCTTGCGCCTGCCGACATCCGCTCGTTCCTTGCATTCCGGCGCGGCGGCGGCGTCGAGGCGCGCACATTGCAGCGATCGCTTGCCGCCGCCCGCTCGTTTGCGCGTTATCTCGAACGCGAAGGTCGCGGAAAATCGGACGCGCTCTCCGCCGTGCGCGCACCGAAGGTCGCAAAGACACTGCCCCGCCCGCTCGATGCCCAATCCGCGATGTCGCTCGCCGATCCTGCGACCCGCGCCTACGAAGAGCGCGAGCCGTGGGTGCTCGCGCGTGACGCCGCGGTGCTTTCGCTCCTCTACGGTGCGGGACTGCGAATCGCCGAAGCACTCTCCCTGAAGCCGGGCGAAATTCCCCTGCCCGGAAAAGGCGACTCCATCACCGTCACCGGCAAGGGCAACAAAACCCGCATGGTGCCGCTGCTCCCGCAGATCGCGCAGGCGATCGCGGACTACGTTGCCATATGCCCCTTTCATTTAGCGGAGGACGAACCGATCTTCCGCGGCGAGAAAGGCGGGCCGCTTTCTCCGCGCATCGTGCAGCTTGCGATGGAAAGAATGCGTGGCGCGCTCGGCCTGCCGGACAGCGCAACCCCGCACGCGCTACGTCATTCATTTGCGACGCATCTGCTGGCGCGTGGCGGCGATCTTCGTTCAATTCAGGAATTGCTCGGCCACGCGTCGCTTGCGACCACGCAGATCTATACGCAGGTGGATACGACGCACCTTATGGAAGCCTACCGCGCAGCGCATCCCCGGGCGCGGTAACCGCAAATTCCTAGTCGTCCCCGCGAAAGCGGGGACCCATAACCCCGGTGTACGTAACTAATTGAGACAGGGGTTATGGGTCCCAGCTCGCGCTCAGCTTCGCCTCGCTTGGCTGGGACGACAGCGTCGATCACATATGAATCGGACGCTTGTCGACGGCGAGCGCGGCTTCCTTCACCGCTTCCGAAAGCGTCGGATGCGGATGACAGGTGCGCGCGATATCCTCGGCGGAACCCGAAAACTCCATCGCGATCGTGATTTCCGAGATCATCGTGCCGGCATCCGGCCCGATGATGTGCGCGCCGAGTACCTTGTCGGTCTTTTCGTCAGCGAGAATTTTTACAAAGCCATCGGTCGTGCGGTTGACCTTCGCGCGTCCATTTGCGGTGAACGGGAATTTGCCGACACGGTACGCGATGCCAGCCTGTTTCAGTTCTTCCTCGGTCTTTCCGACCGAAGCGACTTCCGGATAGGTGTAGATCACGTTCGGGATCGCGTCGTAATTCACGTGACCGGCCTTGCCGGCGATGATCTCGGCAACGGCGACGCCTTCGTCTTCGCCTTTGTGGGCGAGCATCGCGCCGCGAACGACGTCGCCGATCGCATAGATGCCCTTCACACTGGTCTGGAAGTGATCGTCGATCTGCACGCGGCCGCGTTCATCCATCGCAACGCCGGCCTCCTGAAGACCGAGGCCTTGCGTGTACGGCACGCGGCCGACGGCCACGAGCACGACATCGGCCTCGACCGTTTCCGCCTTGCCGCCGGCTGCGGGCTCCACGCTCGCCTTCAGCGTCTTGCCTTTGCTGTCGATGGCCGTGACTTTCGCGCCGAGCTTGAAGGTCATGCCCTGCTTTTCAAGGATGCGCTGGAATTGCTTCGCGACTTCGCCGTCCATGCCCGGCAGAATCCGGTCGAGGAATTCGACGACCTGCACCTCGGCGCCGAGACGGCGCCACACCGAGCCCAGTTCAAGACCAATCACGCCGGCACCGACGACCAAGAGCTTGCCGGGCACCTTGTCGAGCGCAAGCGCGCCGGTCGATGAGACCACGCGCTTCTCGTCGATCTCGATGCCCTTGAGGCGCGTGACGTCCGAGCCGGTCGCGATCACGATGTGCTTGGCTTCCACGATCTTGCCGCCGACATCGATCTTGCCTGCAGCCACGATCTTGCCGGTGCCTTTGATGGTGTCGATCTTGTTCTTCTTGAACAGGAAATCCACGCCCTTCACATTGCCGTCGACGCCTTCCTGCTTGAAGGCGAGCATCTGCTTGAGGTCGAGTTTCGGCTTCGAGACGCCGATGCCCATGCCCGCGAAATCGTGGCCTGATTCTTCGAAGAGATGCGACGCGTGCAGAAGCGCCTTCGAAGGAATGCAGCCGACGTTGAGGCAGGTGCCGCCGAAAGTTTTGTCCTTCTCGATCACCGCGGTTTTCAGGCCGAGCTGTGCCGCGCGAATGGCGCAGACATAGCCTGCCGGGCCGGTACCGATGACGACGAGATCGTAGGACATGACGAATTCCTTTTAGTCTTGGCGGCGCAGCGCCGCCTCGCTGGATTTGAAAAACATATGGCCGGGACGATGCCCGGCCACAAGTACACTTTAGAGATCGAGGACCAGCCTTGCGGGATCCTCAAGACCTTCCTTGATGCGCACGAGACAGGTGACTGCTTCGCGTCCGTCGACGATGCGGTGATCGTAGGAGAGCGCGAGATACATCATCGGCTTCACCACAACCTGACCCTTCACCGCGACCGGACGTTCCTCGATGCGATGCATGCCGAGGATGCCGGACTGCGGCGCATTCAGGATCGGCGTCGACAACAGCGAGCCGTAAATGCCGCCGTTCGAGATCGTGAACGTTCCGCCCTGCATATCCGTGATCGCAAGCTGGCCGTCGCGCGCACGACGGCCGAAGTCGGCGATCGTCTTTTCGATTTCCGCAATCGACATCTGGTCCGCGTCGCGCACCACCGGCACAACGAGGCCCTTCTCGGTGCCGACCGCAACACCGATGTGGTAGTAGTTCTTGTAGACGAGATCGGTGCCGTCGATTTCCGCGTTGACCGCGGGCACTTCCTTCAGCGCCTGAATGCAGGCCTTTACGAAGAAGCCCATGAAGCCAAGCTTCACGCCGTGCTTCTTCTCGAACGCATCCTTGTATTCGGCGCGCATCTTCATGACCGCGCTCATATCCACGTCGTTGAACGTGGTCAGCATGGCCGCGGTGTTCTGCGCGTCTTTCAGGCGGCGCGCGATGGTCTGGCGCAGACGCGTCATCTTCACGCGCTCTTCGCGCGAGGCGTCATCCGCCGGAGACGGCGCACGCATCTGCACGGCCGGTGCGGGAGCCGCAGAAGGTCCACGCTCGATCGCGCTCAACATGTCGCCCTTGGTCACGCGGCCGTCCTTGCCGGTGCCGGAAACGTTCGCGGGATCGACGCCGCTCTCCGCGCCGAGACGGCGCACCGAGGGGGCTTGCCCTTCCGCGCCTGCGCGCGGCGCAACCGGGGTCGGACCCGCGGCAATAGGCTTTGCGGTTTCGGTTTTCTGGTCGGGACGTCCAGCCGCGGCAGGAGCGCTCTTGTCCTTTGCAGCCGGCGCTGCCGCGCCACCCGCGCCTTCCTTGATCGAACCGAGCACGGCGCCGATCGTGACGGTCTGACCGTCCTTCGCGACGATCTCTTCGAGCACGCCGGCGGCAGGCGCCGGTACTTCCACCGTGACCTTGTCGGTCTCGAGTTCGACGAGCGGCTCGTCGGCCTTCACGGCATCGCCGGGCTTCTTGAACCATTTGCCGATGGTGGCTTCGGTGACGGATTCGCCGAGGGTCGGCACGCGGATTTCGGTCGCCATTTCTCTCTCCAGCGCTTAACCCAGCGCTTCTTCCATGAACTGCTGCAATTGCTTCAGGTGCATCGACATCAGGCCCGTGGCCGTCGAAGCCGATGCCGCGCGGCCGACATAGCGCGCCCGCTTGTTTTTGGCACCCACGTTCTCGAGCAGCCATTCGACGTAAGGCTGAACGAAGGCCCAAGCGCCCTGATTCTTCGGCTCTTCCTGGCACCAGATGACTTCCGCGTTCTTGAACCGCGAAAGCTCGGTGGTGAGCGCCTTCAGCGGGAACGGGTAGAGCTGTTCCACGCGGAGGATGTAGATGTCGTTGAGGCCCCGCTTTTCGCGCTCCTCGTAGAGGTCGTAATAGACCTTGCCGGAGCACAGTATCACGCGGCGCATCTTGTCGTCGGCGACCAGCTTGATCGGCTGATCCTTCAGGTACTGCGCGTCGTCCCACAACACACGGTGGAACGAGGTCTGCGGCCCGAGTTCGTCGAGACGCGAAACCGCGCGCTTGTGACGAAGCAGTGACTTCGGCGTCATCAGGATCAGCGGCTTGCGGATATCGCGCCTCAGCTGACGGCGCAGGATGTGGAAATAGTTCGCAGGCGTCGTGATGTTGGCGACCTGCATGTTGTCTTCCGCGCACAACTGCAGAAAGCGCTCAAGGCGGGCCGACGAATGCTCGGGGCCCTGACCTTCGTAGCCATGCGGAAGCAGGCAGACTAGACCCGACATGCGCAGCCACTTGCGCTCGCCCGAACAGATGAACTGGTCGAACACGACCTGCGCGCCATTCGCGAAATCGCCGAACTGCGCTTCCCAGAGCGTCAGTGCGTTCGGCTCCGCGAGCGAATAGCCGTACTCGAAGCCGAGCACGGCTTCTTCCGAAAGCATCGAGTTGATGACTTCGTAATGGCCCTGCTTTTCACCGATGTGGTTGAACGGCGTGTAGCGGTCTTCGTTCACCTGATCCGTGAGCACGGAGTGACGCTGCGAGAACGTGCCGCGCTCGACGTCCTGTCCCGACAGCCGCACGCGGTGGCCTTCCAGGAGCAACGTGCAGAACGCAAGCGCTTCGCCCGTCGCCCAGTCGATGCCTTGCCCGGTCTCGATCGCCTTCTTGCGGTTGTCGAGAAAGCGCTGGATCGTCTTGTGTGCGTTGAAGCCTTCCGGAACGGAAGTGATCTGCTTGCCGATTTCTTTCAGCGTATCGAGCGAAACGCCGGTGTCGCCGCGGCGCGGATCGTCGATTTCGCCTGCCGCCTTCATCCCGGCCCAGCGTCCGTCGAGCCAGTCGGCCTTGTTCGGCTTGTAGCTCTGGCCCGATTCAAACTCGGCTTCGAGCTTTGCGCGCCACTCGGCTTTCATGGCGTCGACTTCACCGGCGGCGACCACGCCTTCGGCCTCGAGTTTCTTCGAATAGATGTCGAGCGTCGAGGCGTGCGAGCGGATCTTCTGGTACATGATCGGCTGCGTGAACGCCGGCTCGTCGCCTTCGTTGTGACCGAAGCGGCGGTAGCAGAACATGTCGATCACGACCGGCTTGTGGAACTTCATCCGGAATTCGGTCGCGACCTTCGCGCAGAACACCACCGCTTCCGGATCGTCGCCGTTCACGTGGAAGATCGGCGCCTCAATCATCTTCGCAACGTCGGACGGATAGGGCGAAGAGCGCGAGAAGCGCGGATTCGTCGTGAAGCCGATCTGGTTGTTGATGATGAAGTGCAGCGAGCCGCCGGTGCGGTGCCCCTTCAGGCCCGAAAGCCCGAAGCATTCCGCCACCACACCCTGACCGGCGAAAGCCGCATCGCCGTGAATCAAGAGCGGCAGCGCCGAGATACGGTCTTCCGGCTTGTCGCCGAACAGATCCTGCTTCGCACGCGTCTTGCCGAGCACCACCGGATCGACGATCTCGAGGTGCGACGGGTTCGCGGTCAGCGACAGGTGAACCTTGTTGTTGTCGAACTCGCGGTCGGACGAAGCGCCAAGGTGGTACTTCACGTCGCCGGAGCCTTCGACTTCCATTGGCGTCGAAGAGCCACCCTTGAATTCGTGGAAGATCGCGCGGTGCGGCTTGGCCATGACCTGCGAGAGCACGTTCAGGCGGCCGCGATGCGCCATGCCGAGCACGATCTCTTTACATCCGAGCGCGCCGGAACGCTTGATGATCTGCTCGAGCGCCGGAATCATCGCTTCGCCGCCGTCGAGGCCGAAGCGCTTGGTGCCGGTGTACTTCACGTCGATGAACTTCTCGAAGCCTTCGGCTTCGACGAGCTTGTTCAGGATCGCGCGCTTACCTTCGCGCGTGAAGGTAATTTCCTTGTCCGGCCCTTCGATACGCTCCTGCAGCCATGCCTTCTCCTCCGGATCGGACATGTGCATGAACTCGATGCCGATGGTCTGGCAGTAGGTACGCCGGAGAATCGCAACCATCTCGCGCACGGTCGCGAATTCGAGACCGAGCACGTGGTCGATGAAGATCTTCCGGTCGAGATCGCCTTCGGTGAATCCGTACGACGCGGGGTCGAGTTCGGGATGCGGCGCGGGCGGTTCGAGGCCGAGCGGATCGAGCTGCGCCTCGAGATGGCCGCGCATGCGGAAGGCGCGGATCATCATCAACGCCTTTACCGAGTCGCGTGTCGCCTGCTGCACGTCGGCTTCGGAAAGCTCGACGCCCTTTGCCTGCGCTTTACCCTTGATCTTGTTGCCGACCGCGATTTCGGTTGCGGCCCAGTTGCCGTCGAGCGCCGCGACCAGTTCGCCGTTCGCGATCATCGGCCAGCCCGGCTTCTTCCACGACGGGCCTTTCGCGCTTTTCTCGATCGAAGCGCGGTCGTCGCCCTTCATCTGCTCGAAGAACGCGCGCCAGCTTTCGTCCACCGACGAAGGGTTTTTCTCGTATCGCGCGTAGAGGTCTTCGATATAGGCGGCATTGCCGCCGTCGAGGAAAGAAGAGTTCAGAAAGCCCTGGTTGCTTGCTTCGCGTGCCATGTTCATCCCGGACGAAAGCGTCCGCCGTTTGCGCGCCTGCCCGAGGGGGCCGCGCTGCCGTTTCAATGCCTACATAAGACTTCGAAAATATGAGGAAACGAGGTCCTATCAGGCCCCCGCGCTGCGCAGGGCTCTTTTAGTCGGGCAAGGCCCTTACCTCAATATAAGAAGGCGTCCGTAACGGATGATTTAAACGCGAAACGGGCGCCATCCGGTCCCGGAAAGCGCCCGTTTTATAAGCATTTCTACGAGGTCTGGCGGCTTAGCCCTTGAGGACTTCGACCAAGGTCTTGGCGAGACGCGCCGGAGACGGCGAGACCTTGATACCGGCGGACTCCATCGCCTGGATCTTGGACTCCGCATCGCCCTTGCCGCCGGAGATGATCGCACCGGCATGGCCCATGCGGCGGCCCGGAGGCGCCGTGCGGCCTGCGATAAATCCGGCCATCGGCTTCTTGCGGCCCCGCTTCGCCTCATCCTTCAGGAATTGCGCGGCATCCTCTTCGGCCGACCCGCCGATTTCGCCGATCATGATGATCGCTTCGGTCTTGGGATCGCCGAGGAACAACTCAAGCACGTCGATGAACTCGGTGCCCTTCACGGGGTCGCCGCCGATACCGACGCACGACGACTGGCCGAGGCCTTCCGCGGTCGTCTGGAACACCGCTTCATAGGTGAGCGTGCCCGAGCGCGAGACGATGCCGACCTTGCCCGGTTTGTGGATGTGGCCCGGCATGATCCCGATCTTGCACTCGCCCGGCGTGATGACGCCCGGGCAGTTCGGCCCGATCAGCCGCGACTTCGAGCCCGAGAGCGAACGCTTCACGCGCACCATGTCGAGAACCGGCACGCCTTCGGTGATCGTGACGATGAGCGGGATTTCGGCTTCGATCGCTTCGCAGATCGCATCCGCGCAACCCGCCGGCGGCACGTAGATCACGCTCGCATCGGCGCCGGTCGCTTCCCTCGCTTCGCGCACGGAATTGAACACCGGAAGACCGAGATGCTGGGTGCCGCCTTTGCCCGGCGCAACGCCGCCGACCATTTTCGTGCCGTAAGCCAGCGCCTGCTCGGTGTGAAACGAGCCGGTCTTGCCGGTCATGCCCTGCGTGATGACTTTGGTATTCTTGTCGACGAGGATCGCCATCTCACTTGCCTCCCTTCAATGCCTTCACAATCTTCTGTGCGGCATCGTCGAGATCGTCGGCGGATACGACGTTCAATCCCGATTCGTTGATAATTTTCTTGCCCTGCTCCACGTTCGTACCTTCGAGGCGAACCACCAGCGGCACCTTCAGGCCGACTTCCTTCACCGCGGTCACCACGCCGTTCGCGATGACGTCGCACTTCATGATGCCGCCGAAGATGTTGACCAGGATGCCCTTCACGTTCGGGTCGGCCGTGATGATCTTGAACGCGGCCGTGACTTTCTCGGTGGTCGCGCCGCCGCCCACATCGAGGAAGTTCGCCGGCGCTTCGCCGTAGAGCTTGATGATGTCCATGGTCGCCATGGCGAGACCGGCGCCGTTGACCATGCAGCCGATGGTGCCGTCGAGCGCGATGTAGGAGAGATCGTACTTGGAAGCTTCGATTTCCTTCGGGTCTTCTTCCGTGAGGTCGCGAAGCGCCACCACGTCCGGATGGCGGTAGAGCGAGTTCGAATCGAAGCCGACCTTCGCGTCGAGACAGATCAGCTGGTTGTCCTTGGTGACGACGAGCGGATTGATTTCCAAGAGGCTCATGTCCTTGGCAACGAAGGCGTTATAGAGCTTGGTCGCCATCGCTTCGGCCTGCTTGGCGAGATCGCCTTCGAGCTTCAGCGCCTGCGCGACGCGGCGGCCATGATGCGGCATCACGCCGGTCGCCGGGTCGACCGAGAACGTCACGATCTTTTCCGGCGTGTCGTGCGCGACCTCTTCGATGTTCATGCCGCCTTCGGTGGAGACCACGAAGGCAACGCGCGAGGTTTCGCGGTCGACCAGCATCGAAAGATAGAATTCCTTCGCAATCGCCGAACCTTCTTCGACGTAGAGCCGGTTCACTTCCTTGCCGGCAGGGCCGGTTTGGTGCGTGACCAGCGTCGAGCCGAGGAGGCGCTTGGCTTCCTTCTCGACGTCCTCGATCGACTTCACGACCTTGACGCCGCCGGCCTTGCCGCGGCCGCCGGCGTGGATCTGCGCCTTTACGACCCAGACCGGACCGCCGAGCTTCTTTGCCGCTGCCACCGCCTCTTCGACCGAAAGCGCGGGAATGCCGTTCGCAACGGACACCCCAAACTCACGAAGAACCGCCTTGCCTTGATACTCGTGGATATTCATCGCGAGCTTAGCCCCCCAGTTTCGTTTTATTTCGCGAGATCCGGTGCGATCTTGATGCAGGCCTCGATGAGGCCCTTCACCGAGTCGACCGACTTATCGAACATCGCGCGCTCGGCCGTATCCATCTTGATATCGACCACGCGCTCGACACCCTTGGCGCCGATCACGACCGGTACGCCGACATAGATGTCCTTGAGGCCGTACTCGCCGTTCAGGTGAGCCGCCACCGGAAGCACGCGCTTCTTGTCCTTGAGGTAGCTCTCGGCCATCGCGATCGCGGAAGCCGCCGGCGCGTAGAACGCGGAGCCGGTCTTGAGCAAATTCACGATCTCCGCGCCGCCGTCGCGTGTGCGCTGGATGATCTTGTCGAGACGCTCCTGCGTGGTCCAACCCATCTTCACGAGGTCCGGCAGCGGAATGCCGGCGACCGTCGAGTAGCGCGCGAGCGGCACCATCGTGTCGCCATGGCCGCCGAGCACGAAGGCGGTGACGTCTTCGACCGAAACATTGAATTCGTCGGCAAGGAAGTAGCGGAAGCGCGCCGAGTCGAGCACGCCCGCCATGCCTACCACCATGTTCTTGGGCAGGCCGCAGGCCTTCTGCAGCGCCCACACCATGGCGTCGAGCGGGTTCGTGATGCAGATGACGAACGCGTTCGGCGCATACTTCTTAATGCCGGCGCCGACCTGCTCCATGACCTTGAGATTGATGCCGAGCAGATCGTCGCGGCTCATGCCGGGCTTGCGCGGAACGCCGGCCGTGACGATCACGACATCGGCGCCCTGGATCGCTTCGTAGGAATTCGCGCCGGAGAGCTTGGCGTCGAACATGTCGACCGGCGAAGATTCGGCGAGATCGAGCGCCTTACCCTGCGGAATGCCTTCGGCGATATCGAACAGGACGACGTCGCCCAGTTCCTTCAGTCCTACGAGGTGGGCGAGGGTACCGCCGATCTGACCGGCGCCGATCAAGGCGATTTTGTTGCGAGCCATGGGAGAAAACTCTTCGCTAGCGTTGAAAAGACTGCGCTGGCTTATCGATTCGACCGTCGCACCGCAACACAACCTCGGGCTTATTTGCGTCCCTGATATACATAATACCAGCAGCTAACCCGGGCTTCGTCTAGGCGGAAAACGCATAAGCGCCGCAGCAAAAGTCGCTGCTGTGCGGGCTTTTTCAGGCTGATCGAGCCGTTCGATTGCAGGGGTCCCGGAGGCGCCGATTACCGCGGTTCGGCCGCCGATCCATGCGGCAAAGCGAGGTACTCGGTCGAACCCATTTCGATCAGGCGCGACGACGTACGCCTGAACTCCGTGGCTTCGATGGTGCCTTCGCCCTGATAAATCTCTTCCCGCTCGGCCGCGGCCGAAGCGATCAGCTTCACCGCGTTATCGTAGAGCGCATCGATCAGCAGAATGAAGCGCTTGGCTTCGTTGCGCTGCGCCGGGCTCATCACGGGGATGTCCTCGATCACCACCGTATGGAAATGGTGCGCGATCTGCAGGAAATCGGCGGCGCCAAGCGGCTGGTGGCACAGGTCCTCGAAATCGAAGCGCGCGGCACCGCGGCCCGCGAAGGGAACGCGGATCGTCCTTCCGCGATAAGAAAGCTCCATCGGAGCGCCGCGTTCGCGGCCGACGAGTTTGCGCCACACCTCGTCGATCTGCTGCTGCGCTTCGCGATCGGCGGGCACGTGCCACATCTGCGTGCCTTCGAGTTTCTCGAGCCGGTAATCGGTGCGCGCAGCGAGATGGATCGTCTCGCACTTCTGTTGCAGCAACTTCACGAAAGGCAGGAACAGGGGACGGTTCAGGCCCTCTTTATAAAGGTCCTGCGGCGGCACGTTCGAGGTCGCCACCATGACAACGCCCTGCCCGAACAAGCGCTCGAACAGGCGCGCGAGGATCATCGCATCCGCGATGTCGTTCACGTGAAACTCGTCGAAGCAAAGCAAGAGCGCCTCTTCGGCGAGCGCGTCGGCCACCGGCCCGATCGGATCGCCGTCCTTGACCCGGCCGTCCTTGATCGCCTGGCGGGCCTGCACCAGCCGGTCCTGCACGTCGGCCATGAACTCGTGAAAATGGGCGCGGCGCTTCTTCTCGACGGCTGCCGTCTCGAAGAAGAGGTCCATCAGCATGGTTTTGCCGCGGCCGACGTCGCCCCACATATAAAGTCCGATCGGCACGGCGGGCTTGGGGCCGCGGGCCATCAGCCAGCCGAGCGAAGAGGATTTCGAGGGGCGGCGGTAATTCGCAAGCTGTTGCTGCAGCATTTGCAGGCGCTCGACCGCATCCGCCTGGGCAGGATCCGGCTCCAGGGCGCCGCTTTCGGCCAGCTGCGCATAACGTTCGGCGATCCCCGACATGCGAGCGGGCGGCCTTTCTCTCTTTATGTGTCGACTGGACCTAAGCCGCGGACAGGATTCGGGCAAGCAGGCGAAGGGCTATCTCGCAGGTGCAGCACGGTATTGCACAGCGCGCATTAGGGAATTGTTAAGGATCCCGGAAATCTACGAATACACCTAAAGAAACAATAGTTTAGCTGGATTTCGCTCTCGCCTCGCTTTTGCCTCCCGGGTGTCATGCCTCCGCTACATGACAGGTTCAGTCTTGCAAATTGCTGCAGTGCACATACATGCTTTCCGTGAACGGAAAGCTGGCCTCGATTCGAAGGCCACGGACCTGAGGACGAAACGATGACGACGCAAGAAACGAAGACCGCGCAGATCTATTTCCGGAAGCTTTGGGCTGCCGACACGGGGGCGCTGAAAGCGCACCTCCTTCGGCTCGATCCGGAGAGCCGGCGCACGCGTTTCGGCACGCCGGTCGGCGACTATTTCATCGAACAGTATGCGGAGAACGCGCTCGGCAATCACTCGGTCGCGCACGGCTATTTCGTCGATGGCGTTCTGCGCGGCGTCGCGGAGCTGCGCGGCTTCCGTGGTGTTGCGGGCGGCGACGCCGAAGCGGCTTTCAGCGTCGAAAAGGACTTCCAGAACAAGGGAATCGGCACCGAATTGTTCTCCCGCACGGTTCTGGTCGCCAGAAACCGGGGAATTTCGAAGCTTTTCGTCAATTTTCTCTCGCAGAACGCCCGCATGCAGGCGATTGCGAAGAAATTCGACGCGGTCGTCACCTACGATTCGGACGGCGGGCACGCGGAAATCGAAGCGCCGCGCGCCAATGCGTTGTCGATCTGGAAGGAAGCCATGACCGACAGCCAGGATCTTGCGGATTCGCTGATGCAATCGCAGGTCCGCGCGCTGCGTTCGGCATGAAGCGCCGCCTTCACCGGCCAATTCGTTAAAAGTTTCCTGCGGGCGCCATCGGCGCCCGCTTTTCGTTTCGGCGCGGGCTCATACGAAACGAATCACTTTGCGCGAATCAGTGCGCGTTTTGCCAAAAAATGACTCGCACTGACGTTTTCGGCGCTCGTTTTCGTGCGCCTGTGAATAATTTTTTCAAGAGGGTTAAACGATTCCGCGCAGGATTCTTTCTTGAGTCGCACGGACTCCGAGTCAGAATCGGCGCATAAAAACCCGACAAGGCTAACGTACTGATAGTTCGAGTGTTTTCTTTTAAAATGAAGCGCGACGGAGAGTTCTCGTTGTCAATCGAAAACTGATTCTCGAATCAAGTTTCCGAACGCAACACCTCGTGCACCGGCTCATGCTTACGCACGATATCTGCTCTGCCTATTGGCAAATGACTCAACCGTGCGCGATATGTCGCTGCCGGTTGTTTGATTCGGAAGCGAATGCCCAGGAGCGACTCAACCAGTCCCATGATGGGCATCTTCGGGATCGAACCGAAGGATAAATCTCCTTCAAGACCGCGCCGCACGAAGGAGCCGAAAGCTAAATCCGGTTCTGAAGCGCGCAACCCAACATCCGCCAAGAGGCATATCATGGCAAAACGTAAGAAGAAGGCGAAAGCGAAGAAGGCCAAGAAGGCCAAGAAGACGAAGAAGCGTCGCAAGAAGAAGAAGGCGATGTAACTCTTCGCTACTCGCGATTAGTTTCGATGGCCGTATGCCGCAAAGCATACGGCCATCAGCTTTTTTAAGCCCCGATCGCCTACTCCGGCTTGTGGCAGACCGCTTCGATGTTGTGGCCGTCCGGATCGAGAACGAAGGCGCCATAGTAATTCGGGTGATAGTGCGGGCGTAAACCCGGTGCACCGTTATCCTTCGCGCCCGCAGCCAGCGCCGCTTTATGGAAGGCATCGACCTCCGCACGGCTTCCGGCAACGATTGCGATGTGCAGGATGCCGCGCAGGCCGCCCTCGCCGCCGATCCAGAAGTCGGGTTTGTTGTCCTTGCCGAACCCCAAGGCCGCCGCTCCGCTTTCGGTAACGTCGGCCGGCGCTTCCATAACGATGGAATAGCCGAGCGGCGCGAGCGCCTGCAGGTAGAACGCCTTCGATCTGGCGAGATCCGCTACCGGGAAGCCGATGTGATCGATCATGCTTTCAACTCCTCCTGTCGTTTGCAGAGAGGATAGCGCGAAAGCGCCGGAACGCGCCGGAGCGGGGAATGCCGTTTCCCGCTTCTTAACCGCTCCCACACTACAGAAGACGGCATCGGACACCGCCCGCGGTTACCTCGATGCGATCGTTCCTGCGAATCTTCCTGGTCTTCTGGATCGCCGCCGCGGCGTTGGTCGGCATTGCGCTGGCGCTCGCCGCGCTCAAGACCGTCGCGCTGGTCGCCTCGGCCTCGCTCTACGGCGCACTCGTGCCCATGATCCCCGGCGGACAGGCCATGGCCGTGCTGGCGTGGGGCGCCGTGCTCGGAATCGTGATCCTGCCGGTGTTCGCGTCCTGCATCGTGCTCGTGCTCGGCATCACGCGCATGCTGAAGGGCTGGCCGTTCCGCGCAAGCGGCCCCGTGGACTGAGCGAAGCGATCAGAGCTGGCGCGTCACCATCTTCTTTTTGATCTCCGCGATCGCCTTGGCCGGGTTCAGGCCCTTCGGGCAGGTGTTCGCGCAGTTCATGATGGTGTGGCAGCGATAGAGCCGGAACGGGTCTTCCAGATTGTCGAGACGCTCGCCCGTCGCCTCGTCGCGGCTGTCGTTGATCCAGCGATAGGCCTGCAACAGCGCGGCCGGACCGAGATAGCGCTCGGAATTCCACCAGTAGCTCGGACAGGATGCCGAACAGCAGGCGCAAAGGATGCACTCGTAGAGCCCGTCAAGCTTCTGGCGGTCTTCGTGGCTCTGCTTCCACTCGGCGGAAGGCTCCGGCGTCGTGGTCTGGAGCCACGGCTCGATGGAGGCATGCTGCGCATAGAAATTCGTGAGGTCCGGCACGAGGTCCTTGACCACCGCCATGTGCGGCAGCGGATAGACTTTCACCGCGCCCTTGCTCTCGTCCATGCCGCAAGTGCAGGCGAGCGTGTTCGTGCCGTCGATGTTCATCGCGCAGGAACCGCAGATGCCTTCGCGGCAGGAGCGGCGGAAGGTCAGGGTCGGATCGACGTTGTTCTTGATCCAGATGAGCGCGTCGAGGACCATCGGGCCGCAGTCGTCGCGGTCGACATAATAGGTATCGATGCGCGGATTGGCGTCCTGATCCGGGTCGTAGCGATAGACACGGAGTTCTTCGATGTTGGTGGCGCCTTCCGGCTTCGGCCAGGTCTTGCCTTCGACGACGCGCGAATTCTTGGGAAGTGTCAGTTCGACCATGGCTATTTCTCGTATCTCTCGAATGCAAAACCCGCTTCGCGCAGCGCGATGAGGGCGTCGTTGATGGTCTGGAACGCGCCGGTCGGAAGACCGGCAGGAGCGCTCGATTCCGGCACGATGGTGAAGTCGGCCTGGTTGCGGTTCAGCATGGCAAGCTTCGTGGCCTTGCCGGCCTTCCAGGCGGCGTCTTCGTAGATGGCGAAATCGTTCCCATCCGAAACGAGCGCGAGTTTCATCTAGTAAACCCGCGCCTTCGGTTCGATGTACTGGATCTCGTTCGTGAGCGTGTAGGTGTGGACCGGGCGGTAATCGATCGCGACCTTCTTCTTGTCGAAATCGACCCAGGACAGCGTGTGCTTCATCCAGTCCTTGTCGTCGCGCTCGGGGAAGTCTTCGCGGGCATGTGCGCCGCGCGATTCGGTGCGGTTCAGCGCCGAGTCCATGGTCACCACGGCCTGCGAGATCAGGTTGTCGAATTCGAGCGTCTCGATCAGGTCGGTGTTCCACACGAGCGAGCGGTCGGAGACTTTCACATCGTCCGCGCTGCCGAACACGCCATGGATGAGCTTGGTGCCTTCCTCGAGAATCTCGTTGGTGCGGAAGACCGCGCAGTTGGTCTGCATGACCTTCTGCATGTTGAGACGCAGGTCGGCGGTCGAGGTCGTGCCGGTCGCATAGCGCAGGCGGTCGAAGCGCGTGAGCGCCTTTTCGGTCGGGCTATTCGAAAGCATCATGTGCTTGTCGTTGGGCGTCAGTTTCTCGGCGCAGCGGTCGGCGGCTGCCTTGCCGAACACCACGAGATCGATCAGCGAGTTCGAGCCGAGCCGGTTCGCGCCGTGCACCGAGACGCAGGCTGCTTCGCCGATCGCCATCAGGCCGTTGACGATCGTGTCGGGGTCGCCGTTCTTCTTGGTGACGACTTCGCCGTGCGGGTTCGTGGGAATGCCGCCCATGTTGTAATGCACCGTCGGAATGACCGGGATCGGCTCCTTGGTGACATCAACGCCCGCGAAAATACGCGCCGATTCCGAAATGCCGGGCAGACGTTCGTGCAGCACCGCCGGATCGAGATGGTCGAGGTGCAGGTAGATGTGGTCCTTGTTCTTGCCGACGCCGCGGCCTTCGCGGATTTCGATGGTCATCGAGCGCGAGACGACGTCGCGCGAGGCGAGATCCTTCGCAGACGGCGCATAGCGCTCCATGAAGCGCTCGCCCGCGGAGTTCACGAGGTAGCCGCCTTCGCCGCGCGAGCCTTCAGTAATCAGACAGCCCGCGCCGTAAATGCCGGTCGGATGGAACTGCACGAACTCCATGTCCTGCAGCGGCAGGCCTGCGCGCAGCACCATGGCGTTGCCGTCGCCGGTGCAAGTGTGCGCCGACGTGCAGGAGAAATAGGCGCGGCCATAGCCGCCGGTCGCAAGAATCGTCTCATGCGAGCGGAAGCGATGCAGCGTGCCGTCGTCCATTTTCAGCGCGAGCACGCCGCAGCAATCGCCCTCGTCGTTCATGAGCAAATCGAGAACGAAGTATTCGATGAAGAACTCGGCGCGGTGTTTCAGCGCCGCGCCATAGAGCGTATGCAGGATCGCGTGGCCGGTACGGTCGGCAGCGGCGCACGTGCGCTGCGCGGTGCCTTTTCCGTAGTGCGTGGTCATGCCCCCGAACGGGCGCTGGTAGATCTTGCCGGCTTCGGTGCGCGAGAACGGCACACCCCAGTGCTCGAGCTCGTAGACCGCCTGCGGCGCGTTGCGGCAGAGATATTCGATCGCGTCCTGGTCTCCCAACCAGTCCGACCCCTTCACGGTGTCGTACATGTGCCACCGCCAGTCGTCTTCGCCCATGTTGCCGAGCGCCGCCGAGATGCCGCCCTGCGCCGCAACCGTATGCGAGCGCGTCGGAAATACCTTGGTGATGCAGGCCGTCTTCAGGCCCGCTTCCGCACAGCCCACGACCGCGCGCAGACCCGCGCCGCCTGCGCCGACGACGACGACGTCATAGAGATGTTCGGTGATCGGATAGGCGCGTCCGTTGATCGCGGTCATAATTTACAGCCCAAAGGAAATCTTGAGAACGGCGTAGATGCACGAAAGCGCGACGCCCCACGTGAAGAAGGTGTTCAACATCAGGAGCGTCACCTTGCGAAGCGGGCTGTGCACGTAGTCCTCGATGATGATCTGCATGCCGAGCCGCATGTGGATCGAAACCGAAATGACCGCGGCAACCAGCAGCACGGCAACGAGCGGCTTCGAGAGCGTCGCGACTACCGTGGCGTGGGTGCTGCCGACCAGCGTGACCATGATGCCGATGAGAACAACGAGAAGCAGCACGTTGGCCGCGGCCGTGAGGCGCTGCTGCCAGAAATGTTCGGTACCGTGATGGGCGGCGCCGAGGCCGCGAATGCGGGAAAGCGGGGTGCGCATCGGCCTAGCTCCTGAGCAGAAGGGCCAGCGCCCAGAGAAGAATGGTGATCGAAACGGATCCGATCAGCGTCATGCGCGCGAGCGCCTGCCGCTCCGGGCCGTAGCCCCGGCCGGTATCCCAGATGAAATGGCGGATGCCGCCGAGCATGTGATGGACGAGCGCCCACGTGTAGCCAAGCAGGATCAGTTGCCCGAACCAACTTCCGAAGAAGGCGTTGGCGACGTCGAAATGCTTCGCGCCGGTGGAGGCAGCGACGAGCCACCACGCAAACAGCAACGTGCCGAAATAGAGCGCCGATCCTGTCACGCGGTGAACGATGGACATCACCATCGTCCAGGTCAGGCGGTAAATGGTCAGATGCGGCGAAAGCGGGCGCGGACGCGCCGGAGTGTCTGTCATTCGTGGCTCTTTCGTAGAAGCGCCGGAGCATTGGCCCGCGAGTGCGGCGCTGCAATCGGAAGTCCGCGCAATCCACATGGTTTGGAATTGCTCTGACTTCGCGTTCGGCGAACCATATTCGGGGCAACCTTCCTCACAAGCCTTATTTGGCGTAGTATTCCTTCGTCAAAAGCGAAGGATTGGTATACCAGCGGCATTTCGCGGATTCGGAGCTTTCGTGCGTTTCGACCTTTCCGACTTAAGTCTGTTTCGTCACGTCATCGACGCCGGGTCGATCACCCATGGCGCGGAGCGGGCCAACCTGGCGCTCGCGGCGGCGAGCACCCGCATCCGGAATATGGAAGAGGCGCTGGGCGCACCGCTCCTGACCCGGAGCCGGCAGGGCGTCTCGCCGACACAGGCCGGGCGCATCCTGCTCGCGCATGCCCGCTCGATGCTCCAGCAGGCCGAGAAGCTTCGCGAAGAACTCGGCGTCTTCGCAGGCGGACAGGCCGGGCAGATCAAGGTCTTGTCCAACACCAACGCCCTCACCGAGTTTCTGCCCGAAGCGCTCGCATCGTTTCTTTCCGCCAATCCGAACGTCAGCGTCGATCTCGAAGAGCGCCTCTCCGACGAAATCGTGAGCCTGATCGCGGAAGGCGTTGCCGATCTCGGCATCGTCGCGGGCACGGTCGATTCCGGATCGCTTGAGACCTATCCGTTCCGCCGCGACCGCTTCGTGCTCGTGGTCGCGCACGATCATCCGCTCGCGGTGCGCTCGGCCGTATCGCTCGCACAGGTGCTCGACCACGATTTCGTGGGACTGGATCGCGCCTCCGCACTCCAGCGCTTTCTCGCCGACAAGGCCGCGCGCATCGGCCGGCCGCTACGGCTGCGCATTCAGCTCAGAAGCTTCGACGCGGTCTGCCGCATGGTCGAGCGCAATGTCGGCATCGGCATCGTGCCGGAGACCACGGCGCGCCGCGCCGCCCTCTCGATGGCGGTAACTTCCGTTTCGCTGAGCGACAGCTGGGCCGAGCGCGACCTCACGATCTGCGTGCGGAAGTTCGACGAACTTCCCGCGTTCGCGCGGGAACTCGTGACTCACCTGCGGGCGCAGGAAGAGTGAATTAGCGCGGAATCAACGCCCAGTAATCGAGGTCGAGAATGACACCGGCCTCGTATTCCTCGCCGTTCTTGTACGGATGATCCGCGCAGGGACGGTCCTTGGTCGCGATCGTGCGAAGACGCAGTGCACCGGCGTCCTTGCGGCCCGGCAGCTCCTGCGCATCCAGCACCTCAGTCCACGCGAACACGCTGTCGCCGGCAAACAGCGGCGCCACATGCCGTCCGCCGTTGATCGCGGCGATGTGGAATGCGCTCGCAAGGCCGTTGAACGAGAGCGCCCGCGCGAGCGAAATCACGTGACCGCCGTAGATCAGGCGCTTGCCGAAGCGGTCGGATTTCTGCGCGAAGTGGTTGAAGTGCACCTTCGCAGTGTTCTGGTAGAGCCGGGTCGCGATCTGCTGCTCGGCGTCTTCGACCGTCATGCCGTCGACGTGATCGATGCGCTCGCCCGGTGCGTAATCCTCGAAGCGATGCTCGCTGCCAGCGAGCCGGAAATTGTATTCGCGCACATCGATCGGCGGAAGCCCGCCACCAAGCATGTCCGGCGTGATCGCGGACGGCAGCTTCGGCACCACCGGCTCCGGCGGCGTGTCGTGCTCGTTCTTCTTGCGAACCATGACCCAGCGCACGTAATCGAGCACCTCGACGCCGTCCTGATTGAAGCCTGTCGAGCGCACATAAACGACGCCGGAGGTCTTGTTCGCGTTCTCGCGAAGCCCGATCACTTCGGAGACCGCAGTCAGCGTATCACCCGGATAGACGGGGCTTAGAAAGCGGCACGCGGCGTAACCGAGGTTCGCGACAGCATTCAGCGAGATATCCGGCACCGTCTTTCCAAACACGACATGGAAGACGAGAAGATCGTCGACCGGCGCACGCGGATAGCCGATCGCCTTCGCGAAGCTTTCCGCCGACTGCACCGCGAAGCGCGTCCCATAGAGCGCCGAATAAAGCGAAACGTCACCTTCGGTGATCGTACGCGGTGTCGCGTGATGAATGACCTGGCCGAGGTGAAAGTCCTCGAAGAAGTTTCCGGCCGAGGTTTTCGCCTTGGTTACGACGGGGTTCACTGGGCGGCCTCCCGCTCCCGGATCGCGTCGGCGACTGCAACCGTGCGCTTTGCGATTTCCGCATGAAGAATTTCGTACATTCGGCCGTCGATCTGCAGCACGCCCTTGCCGGCGTTCTCCGGCAGGTCGAACGCGGCAACGATCTTGCGCGCGTTCGCTACTTCCTCCTCGTCCGGCGAGAACGCCTCGTTGCAGGGCGCGATGTGCGTCGGGTGAATGATGGTCTTGCCGTCGAAGCCGAGATCGCGCGCTTGTGCGGCCTCTTCCTTCAGCCCGTCGATGTTCGAAATGTCGTTGTAGACGCCGTCGATCACGTCGATGCCATAGGCCCGCGCCGCGGCAACCGCGTTCGCGAGAAACGGGATCAGTCCCGCGCGTCCGCGCGTGATCTTCGCGCGTGTCTCCTTCGCGTAGTCGTTGGTGCCGAGAATGAAGACGGAGAGACGGGTCTTGTCGTCCTTTGCCATCGACGCGATCTGCTCGAGCCGGAACGCGGAGACCGCGGTCTCGATCATGATCCAGATCCGCGTCCGTGCATCCGCACCCGCCTGCGCGAGTGCCCGCGCGATGTCCTGCATTTCGTCGGCGGAAGAAACTTTCGGCACCAGAATCGCGTCGGGCTTCGCGTCCGCCGCGGCCTTGAAATCGTCCATGCCCCACGGCGTCGAAAGCGCATTCACGCGGATCGCAATCTCACGTTTGCCGTAGCCGCCTGCTTTCACGGCCGCCGTCACCTGCTCGCGCGCCGCCTGCTTCGCATCCGGCGCCACCGCATCCTCGAGGTCGAGGATCAGCGCATCGGCGGAGAGCGTGCGGGCCTTCTCCAGCGCGCGGGCGTTCGAGCCCGGCATGTAGAGCACGCTGCGGCGTGGGCGAATTTTCGATGCCATCGGACCCCCTCAACTGGAAACCTCTCTCCTAGCCTCCGTGTATCGGGTGTGCCAAGCCTTGACGTGGACGCGAGAGTGCTTTCTTTCGTAGGAACGCTTCAAAAATCGCGCGAGAGGATCGAGAATCGTGGACTTTCCCGAACGGCTGACCGAAGGCTATCGCAACTTTCTCTCGAGCCGGCTGCCCGACGAGCAGGCGCGCTTCAGGGATCTGGCCACGCGCGGCCAGAAGCCGGAAGTCATGGTGATCGGCTGCTGCGACAGCCGCGTTTCCCCCGAAGTCATTTTCGACGCCGCACCCGGCGAACTTTTCGTCGCACGCAACGTCGCGAACCTGGTGCCGCCCTATTCCCCGGACGGCGCGACCCGCGCCGTCTCGGCCTCCCTCGAATTCGCGGTGCAGGCGCTGCGCGTGAAGCACATCGTCGTGCTCGGTCATGCGCAGTGCGGCGGCATCGCGGCGCATGCCAATCACATCGAGCCGCTCTCGCCGGGCGACTTCATCGGCAACTGGATGAAGCTGATCGAGCCCGCGGTGCAAAGCATGCCGCGGCGTGCGCACAACGAAAGCGAGCGCGATTACCTGACCCGGCTCGAGAAGGCTTCGGTGCTCCTGACCATCAAGAACCTGATGACGTTTCCCTGCGTCAACATTCTCGTCGGCAAGGGCAAGCTGAAGCTGCACGGCGCGTACTTCGGCGTCGCCGACGGCGACCTGCTGGTTTACGACGAGCAGAAGAAGGAATTTCTGCCGGTCGCAAAAGCCGAGCACGCGGCAGCGGTCGCAGCGCCGCGCTTCTGAAGCGCGCGTCAATTATACTCGTTATTCACACCCTCGCAGCTTTACCTGGCGAGGCCGGCAGCCACTAATTGCCCCATATTCTTTGGGGCAATTGCATGAAACATCAATTCCACGCCAGCTTGTTTAGCGGCTTTGTTTTGTTCTCGCTTACAACTTCCGCTTCGGCGGAGGCGATGAAGGGCTTTTATATTGGAGGCGGAGGCGCTTCCATTATGCAGCGTAGCCAGGCAAACAATTTCACCGCCGCAGGCAACTACATTTCAACGATCACGCGTGAGGCAAACTATCCTCTTGTGACCTTTCATGTGGGATACACAGCACCGCTTGGGAACGACTGGTTTGTTGGCGCTATCGTCAACACCAATTATCTGCTCTCCAAGGATCTGATTGGTGGCGCCGTTGTCACCACGATAAACAACTCATGGGCGCACAACGCAAGAATTCGATTTGGCTATTCATTGACTGAACGCTTTTCAATAAGCGGATCGGCTGGCGTTGCCTGGACCGAATCAAAATTCACACGCACGGCCGGCGGCATCTCGGACACCGCGCATGCATTTAGAACCGGGGGCGTCGTCGGGGCTCATCTAAACTATAGGCTTAGTGAGAAATGGAGCGCCACAGCTTCGGTGAACCACTTCATCTTTCCCGAAGAGCGGATTGAGTTTCCGAACGCAAACTTCTTCCAGATGAGCAAGGCAGAAACTACCTCGCTCGCACTCACCTTTAGCTACCATTTCGGAAACTGACGTACCGCAGCAAAATGGCCAGGTTTCCCCGGCCATTCTTCATTCTCGATCGGCTTGAAGCTTACGCCGCCTTCTTCTTCGGCTGCACCAGCTTGCGGTTGACGAGCACTTCCGCGATCTGGATCGCATTCAGCGCGGCGCCCTTGCGCAGGTTGTCCGAGACACACCAGAAGTTCAGGCCGTTCTTGACCGTGTGGTCTTCGCGGATGCGCGAGATGTAGGTCGCATCTTCGCCGGTCGCTTCGAACGGCGTGATGTAGCCGCCGTCCTCCTGCTTGTCGACGACGAGAAGTCCCGGCGCTTCGCGGAGCATGTCGCGCGCCTGTTCGGCGCTGATCGGATTCTCGAACTCGACGTTCACCGCCTCGGAATGGCCCACGAACACCGGCACGCGCACGCAGGTCGCGGTGAGCTGGATCTTCGGGTCGAGAATCTTCTTGGTCTCGACATCCATCTTCCACTCTTCCTTCGTGTAGCCGTCCTCGCGGAACACGTCGATGTGCGGAATGACATTGAAGGCGATGCGCTTGGTGAACTTCCCCGGCTCGACCGAGTCGTTCACATAGATCGCCTTGGTCTGGTTGAAGAGTTCGTCCATCGCGTCCTTGCCGGCACCCGAGACCGACTGATAGGTCGCCACCACGACGCGCTTGATCTTGGCGGCGTCGTGCAAGGGCTTCAGCGCCACCACGAGCTGCGCGGTCGAGCAGTTCGGGTTCGCGATGATGTTCTTCTTCGTATAACCGGTGATCGCGTCCGCGTTCACTTCCGGGACGATTAGCGGCACCTCGTCGTCGTAACGCCAGCACGAGGAGTTATCGATCACGACGCAGCCCTGCTTGCCGATCTTCGGCGACCATTCCTTCGATACCGAGGAACCCGCCGACATCAGGCAAAAGTCGGTATCCGAAAAGTCAAAATTTTCGAGCGCTTTGCACTTAAGTACGCGGTCGCCATACGAGACCTCGACACCGAGCGAGCGGCGCGACGCAAGCGCCACGACTTCGTCCGCGGGAAACCCGCGCTCGGCAAGGATATTGAGCATTTCGCGGCCGACATTTCCCGTCGCGCCGACTACGGCAATCTTGTAACCCATCGTTCACTTTGGCCGCGAAAAGCCGCGGCTTTCTCCTGTATTTAACCGGAATGCGGCGGGTTCTACGCGAGAAGGGTGACGACGCCAAGCCTCGAGCCAACGAGGCTGGCCGCCTTGGAACGGAGGCAAGAAAATGCAGCCGCACGAGCCGATTTCGGTACTTCGAACCCCGCCGCGGGAACATCCCCCGCGACGTCTCCGTCTCAGCGGAACGCAAATCCTGCGGCTGTCTTCCACCATCGCAGCGCTGTCGACGGCGGCCCTGATCGTGCGTATCGCCGCGGAGATTGCGTCCGTCTGATTACTGTTTCAGGAACGGATTCTGGAAGCCGCGGGGCTGCTGCCGCGGAGGAAATGCCTTCGCCAGATAGTCGAGAATGACCTTGCGGTCCTCGCCCTCGAGCTTGGCCATGCCGTGCCGCTCGGTCATCAGGTCGATCGTTTCGTCCCAGCGCTCGCGCGAGAAACCCTGGCTCGCGACCAGTTTGAAGGCGTGGCACGCGCCGCACATGTAGAAGGCTTCGTCCCGGCCGGCTTCATCCGGAAAGTTCTCCGGCTCTTCCGCCTTCGGCGTGAACGTCTGTTGCGCGGCGGCAGGCGTCGCCAGCGCGAGTGCCGCCACAAGGAGAAGGTGGCGGACGGCATTTGCCGTCCGCCCTTTCGCTTTCGTGTTCATTGCATCAACCGATCAGCACGGCGATCCGGTGGAAGGGGTTCGCACCGTAGCCGCTCGGGTTCCAGAACGGCGCGGTGTGCGGCTGCATCTTGCCCGCGGAGTCCGTCGCACGGCTCCAGACTTCGTAGTAGCCGTCGCTCGGCACTTTCACGTTGGCCGTCCAGCGCTGCCAGTCGAACTTGTTCTTCGGCTGGCTCAGATTGGCGCGCACCCAGCTCTGTCCGAAGTCGACCGACACCTCGACCTGCCGCACCGTGAGATCGCCTGCCCAGCTTGCGCCGCGCAGCTTGAGTTCGCGCGTTCCGGCGGCAAGCTTGGTGCCGTTCGACGGCGACGTGATGACGGAACGCACCGGCATCGATTCCAGAATCCGCATGTTCTTCGGATCGGACTTCGAGCCCGGCACGATCGGATTGATCGTCACGCGATAGCTGTTGCCGGTCATGCCGGGGCCGTCGTGTTCCTTGTCGCGGATCGTGATCTTCGTGAGCCACTTGTGCGAAGCCGAACCCGCCCAGCCCGGAACGACGAGGCGCAGCGGCGCGCCGTGCACGTTCTCGAGCGGCTTGCCGTTCATCGCCCAGACCAGAAGCGACTCCGGCTCCATGGCCTTTGCGATGCGCACGCCTCGCGAAAGCGTCAGCCGCTTCGGATCGCCGGAGAGATGCGTGTCCGCACCATAGTTTGCGGTGTAGATGCCGGACGGTTTGACACCCGCCGTGCGCAGCACGTCGGCGAGCGAAACGCCGGTCCACTCGGCGCAGCCCGCGCCGCCGTTGGTCCACTGGTTGCCGCTGGTCGGCGGCGAGAAGAACGAGCGGCCGTTGCCGCCGCACTCCAGCACCATGCGCAGCGTCTTCGGCCGGTAGTTCTTCTTGAGGTCGCCGAGCGTGATCTCGAGCGGCTTGTTCACTTCGCCGTCGATAGTGAGTTTCCAGGCGTCCGGGTTCGCCGGCATCTCGGGCGGATTGCCGTTGTTGCGGATGTAGAACTTGGAGTTCGGCGTCGTATCGTCGTCGAGCAGATGCTCCGGCGTCTCCGCAACCAGCGGACGGTCGCCGATCACGACCAGGCCTTTGTCCTTGCCCGGAAACTCGAGATACTGCGGGCCCTTCTTCTCCGGCGCAGAGGCAGTGCCTTGCGCGAGCGCTGCAGGCACGAAGCCTGCGGGCATGTTCTGCGCGAACGGGATCGATCCGCCGACCATGGCGCCCATCGCGGCGACACCTGCACCGCCGAGAAAGCCGCGTCGGGACGGCCCCGTCTTCCGATCATGAAGCAGCGCGTCGGCGCGCTCCGGGTCGTCACGATACAATTCTTCAAGCGAACGCTCGCGCTTCTTCATGGTTTCCTCCCTGGCCTCCGCTTACGGCGGGGCTGCGACGAGTATTTTTTTCGGACGAGCGCTTACGGCGCTGAGTCCATAATTAAACGTATCGCAATACGTGCATCCCTCAACATGCAACGCAGCAACGCAACTGCGTTAATTCACGAGGACTCGAATTCGATGAACCGGATTTGCACCGTAGCCGTGTGGATTCCAGCCGAGCGCTTCGTTGGGCTGTGTTTTGCCCGCACTGTCCGTGGCACGCGACCAGATTTCCTGCGCGCCTGCAGCAGCGAAGGAAACCTGCGCCGTGAAGCGAGTCCAGTCGTAAGCATTCTGCGGCGGCACGAGTTCCGCGCGTTGCCACGTCGCGCCACGGTCGCTCGATACTTCCACGAGCCGCACCGTCTGATCGCCCGCCCACGCAGCGCCGCGCACCGC
>VFQR01000781.1_pt1 | contig 33250 bp, 36 predicted proteins | sample 3512321 | NCBI WGS metagenome assembly VFQR01 (sample SAMN10412374, study PRJNA504923) | tailings metagenome | isolation source: Relicate 3 Philex TSF1 revegetated site | place: Philippines: Tuba, Benguet | collected 2017-08-29 | reverse complement strand
AACTCGATTACATCGAGCGGCTGCTGCGGGATTTCTGATTCAGGCGAAGGCGGGGCGCGCCTGCCGGGCCGCGAGGGCCGCCCGGAGTTTTTCCTTGATCTCAGGCAGCGTGAACGGCTTCAGGATCACGTCGTGCACAAGCGCATTCAAGCCCTGTGCGCGTTCCTTCTCGCCCGCGTAACCCGTCATCAGCACGATCACGAGGCCCGGATAATCGCGCGACGCGGACAGCGCGAGCGCGACACCATCCATTACCGGCATGCGGATGTCCGTGAGCAGGAGATCGAACGGCTCGCTCGCCGCTCCTAGTACATCGAGGGCCGCGGCACCGTCCGGTGCTGTTTCGACATCGTGTCCGTCGAGCTTCAGCGCCCGCGAAAGCAGATCGCGGACAGGCTGTTCGTCCTCGGCAATGAGAATACGTGCCATGGGCAACCTCGTTCAGCGTGATGACGTGAGGTCGCTGCGGCTCAGGAACCGTACCAGCACCTCGCGGCCATCGGCGGGCGGAGACGCGAGACGGCTACGAAAAGCGATTCGCTCGCCGTCCGCAAGGATCGAACGGGGCAACATCGAGGTCCAGGAATAAAGTTCCCGCTGGTTCTGGTCGAGAATGGCGAGCCGCAGGCGCGGCAGTTCAACCGGCTGGCGTGTCACGTTGACGACTTCACCTTCGATCACAAGGACGGTGATGCCATCCTGAACTTCGCTGCCGGTATTCACGGCGTAAAATTCCAGCCCGCGCAGATTTACCGGCAGGCCTATCGCCGCATAAAGACTGGCGAGATCGGGCACCGTTCGCACGATGGTGGTGCGCGATCCGATTGCAACGGTAAGGATCGCGGCCAGCACGGCGGTCAGGGTCAGAAGCTTAGACTTCCCCGTCTTGCGAGTTGGGACGGCGGATTTCTGCGCCGGCTTTTTCGCCGAAGGGCGGGGTGCCGGATTGCGCGGTGCCGCGGGCATGGCCGGTACGATCGGCGGTGCATCGGCCACGTCATAGGTGGCGGCCTCGCTCCACTCGATCTTTTCCTGCTCGGGAATCAATCCGGTGATCGGAGCGATCGGCGCCGGTACCGGCGGTTCGGGCGACATATCGCCGGCGACGGCCAGTTCAAGTTCATGCACCTTCACATCCGCCGGAGATGCGAACCAGACATTCTTGCAGACGGCGCAACGAACGTTGCGGCCTTCGGCACCGAGCGCCTCGGGCTTCACGTTGAACGAGGTCTGGCACGACGGGCAGGCGAGTTGCATGGCAATCCGAACGGGTTTCCGGCAATCGTCCGGGATTGTGGGGGCGGTTCGTTAACGGGCGGATAACCATGTTGAAAAAGGACTGTCACACCCGGGGAATACCGCTCTAACCGCAGGTTTCGGGACCCTGACGGCCCAAATTCGCCTCTGGAATCGCGATATGCGGCGTCTCCGGCGCTAGATTGCGCGGGTCGATTCGCTCCGGGGGACCCTTGATCCGATTCGAAAAAGTCGGCCTTCGCTATGGAACAGGTCCCGAAGTCTTGCGGGACGTTTCCTTCACGATCGAAAAAGGCACCTTCCAGTTTCTGACCGGCCCTTCGGGTGCAGGGAAGTCGAGCCTGCTGCGCATGCTGTTCCTGTCACAGCGGCCGACCCGGGGCCTGGTCACGCTGTTCGGCCACGATGTTTCGAGCCTGACACCCGACACCATCGCCAACGTCCGCCGCCAGATCGGGATCGTGTTTCAGGATTTCCGGCTGCTGGACCACATGACGACCTACGACAACGTGGCGCTGCCGCTGCGTATCCTCGGACGTGACGAACGCACCTATCGCGCGGAAGTGCTCGAACTCCTGCAATGGGTCGGGCTCGGCGACCGTATCCGCGCCTTGCCGCCCGTTCTTTCCGGCGGCGAGAAGCAGCGCGTCGCCATCGCCCGCGCGCTGATCCGCCGCCCCGAAGTCCTGCTCGCCGACGAGCCGACCGGCAACGTCGATCCGCCGCTTGCAAAAAGGCTGCTGCATCTCTTCGTCGAACTGCACAAGGCAGGCACGGCAGTGATGATCGCGACCCACGATCTGGCGCTCATGGAGCAGTACGACGCGCGCCGTCTCGTGCTCAGCGAAGGACGGCTCTATGACGACTGAGACCGTCCGCCGGAAAACAAAACCCGCCAGCACGATCAAGCGCGAACTTGTGGAGGCGATGTCCACGCATCAGCAAGCACCCATCGTGCCCGCATCCAGCGTGACCGGAAATGCGCTCGTGATGGTCGTCGCGATCATGACGTTTCTTGCGGCCATCACCGTTGGATCGATCACGCTCGTGCGGGAGGCGGCACTCCACTGGCGCGGCGATCTCGCGCGCGAGATCACGATTCAGGTGCGCGCGCGCGAAGGTGTCGACATCGCCGCGGAAACTTCCCGGGCGGCGGAAGTCCTGCGCAAATTTCCCGGCCTCTCCGGTGTGCGCATCCTCGACCGGAAAGAAACCGGCAACCTGCTCGCGCCCTGGCTCGGACAGGGCACCGATCTAGGCGTGCTGCCGGTGCCGGGCCTGCTCGTTGCCCGCATCGACGAGACAAACCCGCCCGACTTCGCCGCCCTCTCCGCCACCCTGAAACGCGAAGCGCCGGACGCATCGCTCGACGATCACCGCGGCTGGTCCGCAAAACTCTCCGTGATGTCCGATGGCGTGCTGCTCGCGGGCTTCGCCATCCTTGCGCTCGTGCTTGCATCCACGGTGCTGTCGGTGAGTCTCGCAACCCGGAGTGCCGTCGCCGGCAACCGTGCGATTGTGGAAGTTCTGCACTTTGTCGGTGCTAGAAATTCCTATATCGCGAGCGTGTTCCAGCGGCATTTCCTGCTGGCCGCGATGAAGGGCGCGTTGGCAGGCGGCCTGGCCGCGGCGGGGCTATTCGCCGCCGCCTCGCTAACCCCCGATTTTATCTCCAGACTGCCCGGAGCCGGCAGCACGGCCCTGCTGATCGGAGAACTCGTCCTGCCACTCCTGGGTTATGCAGGAATAGCGGTGGTTGTGCTGCTGGTGGTTACGATCGCGACCGTTGCCGCCCGTTTGACCGTTTACCGGACCATCCGTTCGATCGACTGACGGCTAATCAGGGACCGTGGCATGCGGTAAATTGAACTAGGAGTTCGATCTTGCAGACACCGTACAGCGATCATGGCCAGCAGCCACCGGGTGCCCTCACCCGTGGCGTGCAGCGCGTGAGCCGCTGGATCCGGCGGCTCGCCTTTGTGGCGTCCGTGCTGATCGTGTTCGCCGGAATCGGATTTATCCTCTTCGCCAATTCCATTCCGCGTGCCGAAGAAAAACTGACGCAAAAAGCCGATGCGATTGTCGTCCTGACCGGCGGCGCATCGCGCATTGTCGACGCGATTGAACTCCTCGCCACGGGCCACGGCAAGAAATTGCTGATCTCCGGCGTGAATCCCAATACGTCACGCGCGGAACTGGTGAAGACCAACCCCGATTTCGAGCGGCTGTTCGACTGCTGCATCGACCTCGGCCACCGCGCGCAGAACACCATCGGCAACGCGTTCGAGGCTTCCCGCTGGGTGCGCGAAAAGAAATTCAATTCGGTCATTCTCGTAACGTCCGGCTGGCATATGCCCCGTGCACTGGTGGAAACGGAGAAGGAACTGCCGGGCGTGAAGCTGATCCCGCACGCGGTCATCAGCGAAAGGATGCGCGAGGAGCCATGGTGGTCCGATCCTGCGACCGCAAGGCTTCTATTCGTGGAATATGTGAAATATATCGTCGCTTATGTTCGGGTCCGCATTGATCCCCTGAACATCTTCGGCAGACTGATCAGCGGCGAACGCTAACCCGTATCCGGTCCCTTCCGTGCATATTGTCCGCGCGACCATCTTCAATACGCTGTTCTATCTCAATGTGCTCGTTCACATCGTGATCGGACTGCCGCTCTTCTTCCTGCCGCGGCGCCTGCTATGGACACTCGTACGTTCATGGACCGCATCGAGCCTGTGGCTGCTGCGCGTCGTCTGCGGAATCCGCTACGAGTTCATCGATCTGGAACGGATTCCAAAAGGCGCGCTGCTCGTCGCCTCCAAGCACCAGTCGGTGTGGGAGACGTTCGTGCTGCCGAATCTCTTTTCCGATCCAGTGTTCGTGCTGAAGCGCGAACTGCTGTGGCTGCCGTTCTTCGGATGGTTCCTGCAAAAAGCGCAGATGATTCCGGTCGACCGGGGCAAGCGTTCAGTCGCCTTGAAGGCGATGACCGAAACCGCGCGCGAAAAAATCGCCGAAGGCCGGCAGATCATCATTTTCCCCGAAGGCACGCGCCGCGCGCCGGGCGCGGAGCCGAACTACAAATTCGGGGTGGCGCATCTCTACCGGGAGCTTGGGGTTCCATGCCTGCCGGTCGCGCTGAATACCGGCTGCTACTGGCCAAGGCGAAGCTGGGAGTTTCATCCGGGCACCATCCGCGTGGAATTTTTGCCGACCATTCCGCCGGGCCTATCGGCGGAAGACTTTCTCGCACGGCTTCAGAACGACATCGAAACGGCCAGCAACCGGCTTTTGGATGACTCCAAAAATGAAAGCCAATAAGCCCGGAACCAATGCGCTTGTTCCCGCATTGGCGGCATAAGCGGTGGGAAAAATTCCAGCCCGCTTGACAGGGCGTCATTTTGTTCTAGTTTTGTTCTCCTGTGATCTGAGCGACTTTTGGGCGGGCCAGGACAATGACACTCGAATTCAGCACCCAGAATTTTGAACCCGGTTATGCAGGCACCCTTCAGGCGCCTCGCGATCCGGCCTTGGCCCGCAAGTTCCACTTCTGGCGGGGCATTTCCGGACAGCGTTATGCTTGTACGCGTTTTCCGGTGAGCAAGGTTCCAGCCTACGAAGATTCGGTCGCACTGTTTGTCCGCCGTACTTCCGAAGGCCCTGTAGTCGTGGGTGCCGCTCCGGGCCATCGCGCCAATTCCTCACCCTCGGGCACCGACGAAGTGCACATCCACCTCGTTCAGGGTGGACAGGATGCCGTGATGGAAGCGTATCGCGACCTGTCGGCGCTGATCGAATTCACGCCGGTCCTGCATTTCATCAACCGGCAGGCGGCCTGACGCGGTCGAGTCTCGCCGCGAGCCATTCCAGCGCCTCGTCGCGAATTCCGATTTCGCGCATGTGCCGGACAGTCTCGATCACATAATCCGGGTTGGCGCCGGATTGCCCGATTCCCTGCCTGACGTGATGGAGTTGCGATTCCAGCGGCAGCTTCCCCGCATACTGAACATGTGAACGGTCGACGATGTAGCAGAGCGCGCGAACGCTCTTCTGCTTTCCGTCGAGCAGATCGACCGGCCGCATCGCTTCCTTGTAGACCTTGGTGATGAGTTCGCGCTCCTGCAGATAGGCGAGCGTGGACTTTGCATTTTTCGCTTCGACCAAAAACGCGACCCCACGGCAACTGCCGCCGCGATCGAGACCGAGCACCAGTCCCGGTCTTTCCGGCGTGCCCCGATGATTGTGTGAATAGACGCAAAGCGAACGGTGCGCGCCGATCAGCTTCGCCTGCCGCCGCTCGATATAGTCGAAACCCGTTCGCCACATCAGCGAGCCGTAGCCGAACACCCAGAGATCGCCGCTTCCAACATCGGTCATGGCGAAATCCAGACGGCGTCAGTCGCTCGCATAAGGCCGGGGGATCGCGACTTCCTCTCCGCTCGCGTGGCGGCGCCCGAAATCCGGCTCGGCCGTATCCTGTCCGACCTCGATGATGGATTTACGGATCGCGCGGGTACGCGTGAACGTGTCGAACAGCGTCTGCCCGTCGCTCGTCCTGATCGCACGCACGAGCTGGTCGAGATCGTTGTTGAAGCGGGACAGAATCTCCAGCACCGCATCCTTGTTATGCAGAAAGATATCCCGCCACATGGTCGGGTCGGAAGCAGCGATGCGCGTGAAGTCACGGAAGCCGCCCGCCGAAAACTTGATCACTTCGGAGCGCGTATGCGTCTCGAGATCCGCCGCCGTACCGACGATATTGTAGGCGATGAGATGCGGCAGATGGCTGGTGATCGCGAGTACCAGATCATGATGTACGGCGTCCATCACCTCTACATTGGCGCCAATCGCTTCCCAGAAACGCCTGAGCTTTTCGACTGCCGCATTGTCCGTTCCCGCGGGCGGCGTCAGGATGCACCATCGGTTCTGGAACAGCTCCGCGAAACCGGCATCCGGGCCTGAAAACTCGGTGCCTGCCACCGGATGCGCCGGCACGAAATGCACGCCCTTCGGCAGATGCGGGGCCATGTCCTTGATGACGGCGGATTTGACCGAGCCGACATCGGAAACGATGGCGCCCGGCTTCAGCGAGCCTGCGATTTCCTTCGCCGCCTCGCCGCTGGCACCGACCGGAATGGACACAATGACGAGATCAGCGTCTTTCACCGCCGCGGCATTCGTCTCCGCCACCTGATCGGCAATCTTCAGCTGCTTCACCCGCTCGCGGGTCTTCGCCGAGCGGGCGGTCGCGACGATCGTGCGCGCGGCCCCCGTCGCCTTCGCCGCACGCGCAATCGACGAGCCGATCAGCCCAACGCCGATCAGTGCGATCCGCTCGAAGACCGGATTTCCGTCACCCACGCGCCGCTCCGTTCAGGAACGACTTGAGTGCATCGACCACGAGCCTGTTCGCTTCCTCGCCGCCGACCGTCATGCGAAGCGCATTTGGCAGGTGATAGGCCTCAAGCCTGCGCAGGACGAGACCGCGCTTTACCAGAAACTCGTCCGCATCCTTGGCGGTCTTGCCTTTGTCAGTCGTGAAATGAATCAGGATGAAATTCGCCACACTGGGCGTCACCTGCAAACCGAGTTTGCCGATCTCGTCAGAGAGCCAGCCGACCCATTTCGTATTGTGTGTGACGGCCTTCTCCGTGTGGGCGGGATCGCCCATAGCGGCGACGCCCGCCGCGATTGCCGGTGCATTCACGTTGAACGGTCCGCGCACACGATTGATCGCATCCACCACGGCGGCGGGCGCGTACATCCAGCCGATGCGCAGCGCCGCCAGTCCATAGATCTTGGAGAACGTCCGCGTCATCACGACGTTCTCGCAGGTCGCGACGAGTTCGATTCCCGCCTCATAGTCGTTGCGGCGGACATACTCAGCATACGCCGCGTCAAGCACGAGCAGCACGCGAGGCGGCAGTCCCGCCTGCAAGCGGCGCATTTCGCTGTGGGAAATGTATGTACCAGTCGGATTGTTCGGATTGGCAATGAACACGATCCGCGTGCGCGGCGTCACCGCCGCCAGAATCGCATCGACATTCGCGGTGTAATTCGTCTCCGGCACTTCCACCGGCTTTCCGCCGGCGGCCAGCGTCGCATTGCGATAGACGAGAAAACCGTGGCGGGTGAACACCGCCTCGTCGCCCGGCGCGAGATATGCGTGCGCAAGGAGGTTTAAAAGATCATCCGAACCGCAGCCGCAGACGATGCGCGCCGGATCGAGGCCGAAACTCTTGCCGATGGCTTCACGCAGCGCCGTCGCCGCACCGTCCGGATACTGTTCCAGCTTGTCCGCTTGGGAACGGAACGCCTCGATCGCCTTCGGGCTGGGCCCGAGCGGCGTCTCGTTCGACGAGAGTTTATGCACCTTCGCAGCACCAGGCGCATGGCTGCGGCCGGGGACGTAGGCGTTGATATCGAGAACTCCAGCCCGCGGTGCGGGCCGCTCATTGACGCTCATCGGGAACAATCCGTTTTGTGGTCAGACGGTATAGCGGTTCGCGTGCCCGCCGACGAGGGCGCTGGACCGTACGGTCGAGCCCGCTTTCAGCAGGGCATCGAGCGCTTCCGCGAGCTTGCGTCCCGGCGGCACCGAGATCAGGAGTGCGGCACCATCCATCGCATCCGGCACGACAAGGCTCTCGGCCAGCGGCGCCAATGCTTTCGCAGCCGCCGGGCTCCATCCCGCAACCCGCACGCTCCACGTCTCCACTTCCATGACCGCCGCCTCGACCGGGCGCGAGACCACAAACATCGGAAACGACGCCGGGTGATTGCTGCGCTCGACGAAAGGCACGCGCGCAATGATCTTTGGCGCGTGTTCGCTTTCTAGCGCGGACCACCATGCAGCGCCCGTTGCAACACTTTTCGCCGGAACCAGGCCGAGATCACCGCGCGAAGCCGCAACGGCTTCAATCACGGCACCCGCACCCGAATGTTGCACGAGCGGAACCGTGAAACCGAAATGAAAGCGCGCTGAGTCCCGCACGGCGGTATCGCCGCCCGACATATCCGCGTGCACCGAATACGGCGCCTGCACATAGGTGAACGTCGCGATGATGACGCGCCAGATGCTTTCGACCGTGTCGAGCGGCAGGATCCCGCGATGGCGTTGCACCAGCCGCCGCATCATGTCCGCTTCACGGGCCGGCCGGAACGCGGCACCGGAGTCCTGCGTTCCCTTAACCTTGATGAGCTCGCCGATAATCTCGCCGCGTTCCATCAGGCGCTCATGGACCTCCGCATCGATACGGTCGATCTCCGCGCGCAGGTCGCCGAGTGTAAGCGGTTGCCCGCCTTTCGCCTTGGTTTTACCGGTTTCAGACATATCTCTGGGCCATTCCGTGCGGCGCCCTGATAGCGGCGGCGCTAACGGAACGCAAAGAAAACATTGACAGGCTAACGGGGCCCTACCTAGCTCTACCGCCTGCCCGGGCCTAAAAGGCTGGCCTCTGAGGACTTTATGAGCGTCGTGAAAGTAGACCTCGAAGCGCCGGAAAACCGTGCCAAGGCCATTCGCCGCGAGGCCGATGAGCCGCGCTCGCAGGTCGTCCGCTTTGGCGCCGACAAACCACTGCGCCTCGACGCGGGCGTCGACCTGTCGCCGTTCCAGATCGCCTACATGACCCACGGCGAACTGAACGCCCGGAAATCGAACGCGATCCTCATCTGCCATGCGCTGACCGGCGATCAATATGTGGCGAGCGAACACCCGGTGACCAAAAAGCCCGGCTGGTGGGAAACGCTGATCGGACCCGGCAAGCCGATCGATACAAACCGCTTCTTCGTCATCTGCTCGAATGTGCTTGGCGGTTGCATGGGCACCACCGGTCCCGCCTCGCGCGATCCCAAGACCGGCGAGCCTTATGGATTATCGCTGCCCATCGTCACCATTCGGGACATGGTGCGCGCGCAGGCGATGCTGCTCGATCATCTCGGCATCGACACGCTTCTTTGTGTCACCGGCGGATCGATGGGCGGCATGCAGGCGCTGCAATGGGCGGTGAGCTATCCGGAGCGCGCGTTCTCCGTGCTGCCGCTTGCGACCGCGGCACGCCACTCGGCTCAGAATATCGCCTTCCACGAAGTCGGCCGTCAGGCGGTGATGGCCGATCCGGAATGGCGCAACGGGTGCTATCTCGCTGAAGGACGCAATCCGAGCCGTGGCCTCGCGGTCGCGCGCATGGCCGCGCACATTACGTATCTGTCGGACGCGGCATTGCACCGGAAATTCGGACGCGAGTTGCAGGATCGTCAGGCACTGACCTTCGGTTTCGACGCGGACTTCCAGGTGGAAAGCTATCTGCGCTACCAGGGATCGAGCTTCGTCGACCGCTTCGACGCGAACAGCTATCTCTACATCACCCGCGCGATGGATTATTTCGATCTCGCGGCCGAACATGGCGGCGTGCTCGCCAACGCCTTCAAGGGCGTGCGTTCGCGTTTCTGCGTGGTCTCGTTCACATCCGACTGGCTGTTTCCCACGAGCGATTCCCGCGCCATCGTACATGCGCTGAACGCTTCGGGCGCATCGGTGTCCTTCGCCGAAATTCAGAGCGACAAGGGCCACGACGCTTTCCTGCTCGACGAACCCGAACTGTTCGCCATCACGCATGGATTCCTGGAATCCGCCGCCCGCTCGCGCGGACTGTAAGGCTGGAAATTGGCCAACATGCTCACCCGCACCGAACCCCTTACCCCCAAGACGCGCCGCGTCGACCATGTTGTCGTTGCCGACATGGTGAAGTCGGGCGCACGCGTGCTCGACGTCGGATGCGGTGACGGCGAACTGCTCGGCCTGCTCGCGGAATCCCGCGGGGTGGATGGCCGCGGCATTGAAATCTCGCAGGCCGGCGTCAATCGTTGCGTGGCCCGTGGTCTCGCAGTCATCCAGGGCGACGCGGATGTGGACCTTGTTCATTATCCCGACGACGCCTTCGATTACGTGATCCTGTCGCAGACCTTGCAGGCAACGCGGCACCCGCGTTTCGTGCTCGAGCAGATGCTTCGCATCGGACGTCACGCGATCGTTTCATTTCCGAATTTCGGACACTGGCGCATTCGCCTGAAGCTCCTGTTCAGGGGCCGCATGCCGGTGACGGCGCATTTGCCGGAAAGCTGGTACGACACCCAGAACATCCACTTCTGCACCATCCGGGATTTCGTTGAACTCGCCCGCGAGATCGATGTGAAGATGGATCGCTCGGTCGCACTCAATGCGCGCGGCTGGCCCGTGCGCTGGCACGCGCCGTGGTGGCTCTGGAATTTGTTCGGCGAACAGGCGGTCTTTCTGCTTTCGCGCAAGAAATAATCAGATTCCGGCAGGCTCCGCCGACGGCACCAGCACCGGTTGGGATTTTTTGACCTTGCGGGCGGGCACCGGCCGCCAGACCTGCTTCGTCGCCTCGACAATGTGAAGCCCGGCGAACGGCAACGACAGGCGCTTGCCGATACGCTCCCACGCCACTGCGGTTCGCAGCAGAGGCGTTGCGTTGAACGGCGGCATCCAGAGCGCTTCGTCCCAGCTTACCGGAGTGAACAGGGCTTCGCGCAGCAGTTCCACAAGCTGAGATTTTGAATACGGACGTCCATGACCGAACGGCGTCGTGTCCATGCGCGCCCAGATTCCGCGGCGATTAGGCACTACGATAATGAGCCGGCCGCCACCGGCAAGCACGCGCCAGACTTCCTGCAACATTTCGGCCGCGTGATAGGTGGATTCCAGCGCATGCACGATCACCACCCGGTCGACGCTGGCATCCTGCAAGGGAAGCAGCGTCTCATGCACAAGCGAAGAAAGCGTCCGTGACTTCGTCGGCCATTTCATCACGCCCTGAACCGCCGGCATGAACGCGAATGTGCGTTCGCCCTCGTGGCGGAAAAGTCCCAGATACGGCGTCGCGTAACCGAGGCCCACGACGCTCAGGCCGCGCGCATCGGGCCAGCGCGAACGGACGGCTCGGTTCACGAGCCTCCGCGTCACCTGTCCGAGCGGCGAGGAATAGAAGCCGCGAAGATCGACGATGTCCTGATACATCCGTGGTTCCAGACGCTGCGGTAGAACTGATAGCGCGTCGAGCGTTCGTGTCCAATCTCGCGGTCTTTCGCCGGGCTTTCACTTGCCGCAAGCAGCCCAGATGTTAGTTTGAGCGGAACCACAAAATTGGAGTGATCAATGGCCGTCGAAATCCGGCTCGTGCCGTGCCTGAGCGACAATTACGCGGTGATCCTGCATGAAGCGGACACCAACACCACCGTGCTGATCGACGCCCCCGAGGCGGCGCCCATCGAGAAAGCGCTCGATGCCAGCGGCTGGAAGCTCACGCATATGCTCATCACCCACAAGCATGGCGATCATGTCGAGGGCATTGCGCCCCTGAAAAAGAAATATGGCGCCACGGTCATCGGCCCGCGCGGCGAGGCGAACGAAATCCCGATGATCGACACGAAAGTCGCCGAAGGCGATGTCGTGAGTGTCGGCAACATGAAGGCCAAAGTCTTCGAAACCCCCGGCCACACGGCAGGCCACATCGTATTCTGGTTCGAGAAAGAAAAGCTGTTATTCGCGGGCGACACGTTGTTCGCGCTCGGATGCGGACGCTGTTTCGAACGCCCACCGGCGACGCTGTGGGAATCCATCCTGAAGATCCGCGACCTCCCCGGCGACACCAGGCTCTATTGCGGCCACGAATACACGCTCTCCAACGCCAAATTCTCCGTGACGGTCGACCCGAAGAATGCAGCGCTCAAAAAGCGCTTTGCAGAAATCGAAAAGGCCCGCGCCGAGGGCAGACCGACCGTGCCATCGCTCATGAGCGTGGAGCGCGAAACCAATCCGTTTCTGCGGCCCGACCATCCCGATGTAGCGGAGGCCGTCGGCATGAGAGGTGCCGATCCCGCGGCGGTGTTTACCGAACTGCGCGAGCGCAAGAACAGTTTTTGATGCCGCTCGACGAAACTCTTTCCGCAGCGGATGTCATCAGGATGCTGGATCTTAGGCGGCATCCGGAAGGCGGACATTTCCGCGAGACTTTCCGGGATCCGAACACAATCAACGGCCGCGCGGCGTCCACCGCAATCTATTTCCTGCTAGCAGCAGGAGAACGCTCGCAGTGGCATCGCGTCGATGCCGCCGAAGCGTGGCACTGGCATGCGGGTGCGCCGCTGGCGCTGGAAATCTGCGCGGAAGGCAGCAAGATCGTTGAACGGATCGTGCTTGGTCCGGACATCGCCAAAGGCGAGCAGCCTCAGGCGATCGTACCCGTCATGGCGTGGCAGGCCGCGGAGACGCTTGGCGCGTGGACGCTGGTCGGCTGCACGGTGGCCCCGGGATTTGAGTTTTCCGGTTTCGAGCTTGCGCCAGCCGGGTTCACACCCGGCTGAGCTGAGTCAGGCCATGAACTGGCCGCCGTTCACCGACATCGTCGAGCCGGTGATATAGCCGGAATCGTCCGACGCCAGGAATACGACGCAGCGCGCGATTTCCTCCGGTTCGCCGAGACGGCCAAGCGGAATGAGCGGAAGCACGGCCTTGTCGAGCACATCCTTCGGCATCGCGCGCACCATCTCCGTGCCGATATAGCCGGGGCAAATGGCGTTCACCGTAACGCCCTTGCGCGCGTTCTCCTGCGCCAGCGCCTTGGTGAAGCCGATCTCGCCGGCTTTCGCCGCCGAATAATTGCACTGGCCCATCTGGCCCTTCTGGCCATTGATGGACGAGATATTGATGATGCGGCCGAAGTTGCGTTCGCGCATGCCCTCGATCACCGGGCGGCACATGTTGAACAGCGAATTGAGGTTTGTGTTGATCACCGCCGCCCACTGCTCGACGGTCATCTTGTGGAACATGCCGTCGCGGGTGATGCCCGCATTGTTGACGAGAATATCGACCGGCCCAACTTCGGCCTGCACCTTGTCGATGCCGGCGGCGCAGGACTTGTGATCGCTCACGTCCCACTTGAACACGGCGATGCCGGTCTCATCCTTGAACTTGTTTGCCGCCTCGTCATTTCCCGCGTAGTTGGCGGCGACCTTGTAGCCGGATGCCTTCAGTGCCTTCGAGATGGCGCCACCGATACCTCGGGTGCCGCCGCTAACCAGAGCGACGCGACTCATCTTCCTCTTCCTCCCGTTGGCGCGATCTGCTCAGCCGCGCTCAACACACATTGCAATGCCCATGCCTCCGCCGATGCAGAGCGTGGCGAGACCGCGCTTGGCGTTGCGCGCCTCCATCTCGGCAAGCAGCGTAACAAGAACGCGGGCACCTGACGCACCGACCGGATGGCCGATGGCGATGGCGCCGCCGTTCACGTTCACCTTGGACGTATCCCAGCCCATGTCCTTGTTCACCGCGCAGGCCTGTGCGGCGAATGCTTCATTGGCTTCCACGAGATCGAGATCGTCGGTCTTCCAGCCCGCCTTCTTCAAGGCCGCGCGCGATGCCGGGATCGGGCCGGTGCCCATGATCGACGGATCGACACCGGCCTGTGCCCACGAAACGATGCGGGCGATCGGCTTCTTGCCTTCCTTGGCGGCCTGCGCGGCACTCATCAGCACAATCGCGGCCGCCCCGTCATTGATGCCGGACGCATTGCCGGCCGTTACCGAGCCTTCCTTTTCGAAGGCCGGGCGGAGCTTTCCGACCGTATCCATGGTCGTGCCGTGACGCGGATATTCGTCGGTGTCGACGACGACATCACCCTTCTTGGACTTGATTGTCACCGGCGCGATCTGGCTCTTGAATTTTCCGGCTTTCTGCGCGGCCTCGGCTTTCTGCTGCGACGACACCGCGAACTCGTCCTGCTGCTGGCGCGTGATCTGCCACTGCTTCGCGACGTTCTCGGCGGTATTGCCCATGTGATAGCCGTTGAAGGCATCCCACAGACCGTCCTTGATCATCGTGTCGACCATTTCGAGCGAGCCCATCTTGGTGCCGTTGCGCAGATACGCGCAATGCGGCGCCTGGCTCATCGATTCCTGTCCGCCGGCAACCACGATCTGCGAGTCACCGTTGACGATTGCCTGATAGCCGAGCGCCACTGCGCGCAGTCCCGAGCCGCAAAGCTGGTTGACACCCCATGCCGGAGTCTCGACGGACAAACCCGCCGCGATGGAAGCCTGCCGCGCCGGATTCTGTCCCTGACCTGCCGTCAAAATCTGGCCCATGATCACTTCGGAAACACGGCCCGCTTCGACGCCCGCGCGCGACAGCGCGGCCTCGATCGCAACCTTTCCAAGCATGTGCGCGGGAAGGCTCGACAATGCACCATTGAATGCCCCGACAGGGGTACGAACCGAGCCAACGATAACGACGTCTTCACTCATGAGGCCTCTCCATGCGCCGCCCGGCGCCGGAACGAATGCCGGAACGGGGCGATGTGTCTGAATTTCCCCTCCATCGTTGGTAGCGGCGGGTAGCGATGTCAATAAGGCAAACGGCGTTTACTGCCTTTGGCGGACCTGCCGACAAATGGGTAGCCCCTCCCCGGGAAACGTCCTAAGGTGAAAGACCCGCCGGGAGAGTTTGTGCCAACAGGATTTTTTTGAGCGACATGTCCAAGACGCAAGAACCGGTCACAATCAAGAAATACGCCAATCGGCGGCTCTACAACACTGGCACGAGCACCTACGTCACGCTCGAAGACCTTGCCGTGATGGTGAAGGATGGCGAGGATTTTGTCGTGTTCGACGCCAAGACCGGCGACGACATTACGCGCTCGGTCCTTACCCAGATCATCTTCGAGCAGGAGAACAAGGGCCAGAATCTTCTGCCCATCACGTTCCTCCGGCAGGTGATCCGTTTCTACGGCGACAGCATGCAGACGCTGTTGCCGCGCTATCTGGAAGTGTCCATCGACAGCTTCACCAAGGAACAGGAAAAGTTTCGGGATCAGATGTCGAAGACCTTCAGCACCGGCGGCTTCAATCTGATGGAAGACCAGGTGCGCCGGAACATGGAAATGTTCGAGCGCGCCTTCTCGATGTTCCTGCCCTTCGCGAAGAAGGAAGGGATGATGGACGAAAACACGCCGGGCGCCGGTGGCGAGGACATCAACGAGCTGAAGAAGCAGGTCCACGAAATGCAGAAGCGCCTTGAGCGCCTCGGCGACCGCAACGACAAGTAATCAGCCCGCGGCGGCTTCGGTTTTTTCCAAAATTCCGGAATTTTCGATCGGTCGCGACGGCATTTCCGCGAGACCCACCAAGGCTCCCTGAAAATAATCGCAGCCCCAGCTCACTAGCGTGGCGGCAGCCGTTTCGCTCTGCACCCACTCCGCCACTGTCTCAAGACCGAGTTCCCGGGCAAGCTCCAGCAACGCGCGCACGAACACCCGGTCGTCGGGCGCCGTTTCCAGATTCGCGACAAACGAGCCGTCGATCTTGACCATGTCCACGCCGAGGCGGCGCAGGTTGCGGAATGACGTGTAACCCGCACCGAAATCGTCGATTGCCACCCGGCAGCCAAAGCCCTTCACGCGGGCGACGAAGCGGCGGGCCGCTTCCACGTCGCGGATCGCGGCGGATTCGGTGATTTCGACGATCAGCCTGGCGCCGATGTTGTTCCGCATCTCGGCGGCGAATGCCGCGAGCCAGACCGGATCGTGCACGGTGGAGGCGGATACGTTCAGCGACAGAACGAGATCGGGATCGCGGCGAAGCTCCTCGGCGGCGAGTTCCATCACGCGATGATCGATGAGCCGCACAAGATCGAGTTTTTCCGCGACCGTCAGAATGGTCATTGCATCCACTTCACGGCCATCCGGGCCGGTGACGCGAACGAGACATTCCTTGAAGGCAATCTCGCGGTTTCCGGCGCGGACGATCGGCTGGAAGGCGAGCTTCACGCGGCGGTCGTTCAGGGCAGCAACGATCAGATCGGTGACACGCACGTTTTCGCGGCGGCGCGCTTCGCTCTCAATGCTCGGCTGATAGACGCGGAACGAACCGCGCCCCGCCTCGCGGGCAAGTTCGAGCGCTTCCTGCGCCGTACAGATCGTTTCATGCAGATCGCGCGCATGACGCGGCGCGATGACGCCGCCCGCGGTCACGGAGATGGTGAGCGGGCCGGCAGGCGTTTCGATCGGCGTTTCGCGCACGGCATTCACAAAGCGCGTCGCGGCCACAGCGAGATCGTCCGGGCTGCAATCGTTCAGGACGATGCCGAACTTTGTGTCGGAGAAGCGGGCGAGCGAATCCGAGCCGCGCTTGCGCGCAAAAAGACGTTCGGCAACCGCGCGGATTGCCTGGTCCGCGATGTCGAAGCCGTAAGAGCGGTTGATCCGGCTCAGATCGTCGATGCCGATCAGCAGCAGGCCGACACTACCGCGCATGCGCACGGCCCGCTCGATCATTTCATCGAGCACCTTGCAGAGCTTGTCGCGGTTCATTTGCCCGGTCAGGGCATCGACGCAGGAAAGCTCGGCAAGCCGTTGCTCGCGCAAATATCGTTCGGTGATGACGCGTACCACGCCGGCCGCCCGCGAAGGCTTGCCGTCCGCACCGGCGAACCAGCGGCCATTGTCCTCGATCCAGACCGGTTGCTCGCGCCCCGGCAGGCGCAGCGCGTAACAAAGTTCATAGGCGACACCGGACCCCGCATCGCGTTCGGACGATCCGATGATCACGTCGTACCGGTTCGCCGGGCTGGAGGAATCGAGCACGGACGCAAACACGCGGCCCGAGCCGATTTCCGCAAGCGATTTCACGCCAAGCACGAGCGGCGCATTCGCACTCCAGCGCAGTTCGTCCGTGCTGAGATTCCAGATATAGGCGGCGTCACCGGCCGCAGCGGCGATGGCGGCTGCATCCGCTGGCGCGAGCGCCTGCGGAAATGGCGCCGGTGCCGGTGTCGCACCGTTCGTCCGGCCGCTGTGTCCTGATTCTGGTCGCAGTTCGCCCGCTTGCACGCAACACCTTCCGGGCCGCTTCCTGCAACCCACGTACAAGTTCTAGCCCAGAGCCCTTAATGTCGGGTGAGCGCCATTCGGCCCCGTGTTTGCAACGTGACCCTCAGGGAAAGCGTTATGTCCCGAAATGGGACGGAGTCACGAAATGCGAGTGTCCGCGAGCATCCATACCGGAATCGAAAGCCAGCACAGGCCTCAGCGGCAAGCGCTGCGCGCGTCTGCAGAAGCGACCGCGAGTCTCCCTGCTATTCGGCCTGCAGCCGGCCCGCAGCAGCCGCAGGAATTGCGTCTCCGCTTCCGCCCGCTGGCTCCTGTTATCGCGCAGCTGGCAGCGACAGCAAATGACGATCCATCGACGCGCGCGCGACGCAGGACGTCACCCGAGATTGCGGCAAGCCTCTACGGCCTCGCCGCTCACACGGCTACAACCGCGCGGAAAAGCACGATCCGGATTGTCTGAATTAAACGGCGTCCCCGGGATGCCGGTCGACAGTGAAATCCCGCCGCGCGCTGCGGACTGAAACCGACCAGCCGCCGAGCACATCGACGAGCGAAATCATCAGGAGTGTGGCGAACACCGAGGTCGCCGCTTCCTTGACCAGCAGGAATTCCACGAGCGCCGCCACGAATACGACCGTCGACAGAAGATGGTCGAACAGCGAGCGCTGGCTCGTGCTCGTCGCCTTCAGCACTTCAAAAAACAGGAAGACGAGGGACAGCGCGATCAGCGCATCGCCAAGCGTGATGTCCCACGAAACCCCGGATTGCATCGGTACAGACAGCAGCACCGTCGTCCATGACGTACCGGGCGTCAGGAACACGACCATGTTGTAGATCGCGAACGAGATCAGAAAGAGCGGAAAGCTCGTCCACATGATCGTCTCCTGACCGGGGGCTGTTCAGGCTTCGATGACGATGAAAGCGATCAGGCGTCGGCCTTGCGCTTCAGGATCTGCCGGCCGCGATACATGCCGGTCTTCATGTCCACATGGTGCGGACGGCGAAGCTCGCCGGAATCCTTGTCCTCGACATAGGTCGGGTTCTTCAGCGCGTCGGCCGAACGGCGCATGCCGCGGCGGGACGGGGACGTTTTTCTCTTCGGGACTGCCATTTTTTGCTCCTGAGGTGCAGCCTCGGCCCACGAGTGTTCCATGGGCCCGGCGCCGGGTTCGCGGCCTTATAGAGGATCGTTTACGGCCTTGCCAGTGCGGTTCAGCGGCGCAACTCGAGGCATTGGGTGGAAAGACCACCATCCCGGTCCACGGCCGCGAGATTCCGCCCGGCGACGCGCCTGAGCGCGGGACCGGGCCGGGATGGATGCCGGACAAACGGGTTGGGCAGGGTTCCGGCCAGCAGGGACGCCTCTTGCGGGCTAAGGCTGCGCGCACTTTTGTTGAAGGCTCGCCGCGCCGCCGCCTCAGCCCCGAATTCTCCGTTTGGACCCCATTCGGCGATGTTCAGATAGACCTCGACCATCCGGCGCTTGGGCCAGGCGAGGTCGATATAGAGAGCGATCGGAATTTCGATCGCCTTCCGGATGAATTGCCGCCCCGGCCACAGGAACAGATTCTTGGCGACCTGCATAGGAATGGTCGATGCCCCGCGCACGTCCATCCCTTCATCCGCCTCCTCGATAGCATCCTGTAATTCGCGCCAGTCGATACCGGAATGAAAACAGAGCCGCGAATCTTCACTTACCACCACCGCGTTCACGAGGTTCGGCGAAATCTGTTCCAGCGGCAGCCATGTGCGCGTCACGGGCTGGAACGTGACCCAGCGCCAGATCATCAGCGTCGAAACCGGCGGCACATACGCATAGAGCGTGACGAGCACGAGAACGGCCAGCACATAGCCAAGCGCCAGCTTGAACAGGATCGAAAAGATGCGTGCTATCATCCGTTCATGTCTAACCCCGCCGGTCTTTTCCAACAACGCCTGAACGAAGTTGGCGCCGCAACGGAAGCGGCGCTGATGCGCTTTCTCAGTGCGGAACCGGCACCCGGAGAAATCGCGCGCCCGGCGCGGTTGATGGAGGCGATGCGCTACTCGGCCACCGGCGGCAAACGCCTGCGTCCATTCCTGACGGTCGAGAGCGCGGCACTTTTCGGCATTACACAGGATGTATCTTTGCCGGTCGGTGCCGCTTTCGAATGTGTGCACTGCTATTCGCTGATCCACGACGACTTGCCTGCGATGGACAATGACGGCATGCGCCGCGGCCGGCCCACTGCGCATGTGAAATTCGATCAGGCCACCGCCATTCTCTCCGGCGATTCCCTGCTGACCCTTGCCTTCGATCTGCTGGCGAACGCGCGCACCGACGACGCGACGCGCGTGGCACTCGTGCGCTTGCTCTCGCGCGCATCGGGGATGGGCGGAATGGCCGGCGGCCAGATGCTCGATCTGGAAGCCGAGGGACGTTTCGCGGCGGACCACAAGCCGTTGAAACATTCGCTGGCTGAAATCGAGAAGCTGCAATCCATGAAGACCGGTGCCTTGCTCGCAGGAGCGTGTGAGGCAGGCGCGATTCTCGGCAAGGCGGGAGACGGCGAAAGAAAATCGCTCGCGGTCTATGCCCGCGCACTCGGTCTCGCCTTCCAGATTGCGGACGACCTGCTCGACACCGAGGGCGACAGTGCGAGCCTCGGCAAGGCGGCGGCGAAGGACGCAAGGATCGGCAAGGCCACGCTCGTTTCGCTGCTCGGCGTTGTAGGGGCAAAACAACGGCTCGGCGAACTTGTGAAAGAGGCTGTCGGTGCGATGGCCGTTTTTGGAAAACGCGGCGATGTTCTCGCCGAATGCGCGCGTTTTGTTGCGGAAAGAAAAAGCTGAGATTTACTCGGCGGCCGGACGCGAGACGACACCCCAGCGCCGCGCCACATATTCCTCGACCATTTGCTTGAACTGGCCGGTAAGGCCTTCGCCGCGCAGGGTCGCAACCTTCTTGCCGTCAACGAACACGGGTGCCGTCGGCTGTTCGCCGGTGCCCGGCAAAGAAATGCCTATATCGGCGTGTTTCGATTCTCCCGGACCGTTCACGATGCAGCCCATCACCGCGACGGTGAGCGTTTCCACGCCCGGATAGTTCTTCTTCCATTCGGGCATCCGTTCCCGGATGAAGCCCTGCACATCCTGTGCGAGTTCCTGGAAGGTCGTCGATGTCGTGCGCCCGCAACCAGGGCAGGCCGCCACCAGCGGCACGAATGTCCGCAGACCCATGGTCTGCAAAAGCTCCTGTGCCACCTGCACTTCCCGCGTGCGATCGCCGCCGGGTTCGGGCGTCAGGGAAATGCGGATCGTGTCGCCGATGCCCTGCTGCAGAAGAACGCCGATGGCGGCACTCGAAGCGACGATGCCCTTAGAACCCATACCAGCTTCGGTCAGCCCCAGATGCAGCGCGTAATTGGAGCGCCGCGCGAGTTCGGCATAGACCGCGATCAGGTCCTGCACGGCGGAGACTTTCGCGGAAAGAATGATGCGGTCACGGCCAAGACCGATCTCTTCCGCGCGCGCGGCCGACAGCAATGCGGACTGCACCATCGCCTCGCGCGTGACCTCGCGCGCATCCTTTGGCGCGGCAGAACGCGAATTCGCGTCCATCAGCGCGGTCAGCAATTCCTGATCGAGCGATCCCCAGTTCGCGCCGATCCGCACCGGCTTTCCGTATTTCAGCGCAAGCTCGATGATGGCGGAGAATTGCCGGTCGCGCTTTTCCTTGAAGCCGACATTGCCCGGATTGATCCGGTACTTGTCGAGCGCTTCCGCGCAGCCAGGAAATTCCGTCAGCAGCTTGTGACCGATGTAATGAAAGTCGCCGACCAGCGGTACATTCATTCCCATCGCCAGCAGCTTTTCCCTGATCGCAGGAACGGCGGCCGCGGCTTCCTCGCGATCGACAGTGATGCGGACGAGTTCGGATCCAGCGCGCGCGAGATCGGCAACCTGACGCACCGTGGCTGCAACGTCAGCAGTATCCGTGTTCGTCATCGACTGGACGACAACCGGCGCCCCGCCACCCACCATCACGTTGCCGACGCGCACGCCGACCGAAACGCGGCGGGGCGATGGCCCGGCGGAAAAATCGGAGATGGTGAGGGAATGGTTCAAGGCTGTATCGTCCATCACGCAGGAGAAACACGGCAGGTCTCGCAAAGACCCTTGATCTCGAGCACCGGAGCATGCGCCTCGAAGCCGACCGCATTCGCGGCCTTGCTCAAATCGCGTCCCACCGCACCCGAAGTCACCTCGGCCACGGTGCTGCACCGTTCGCACAGCAGGAACACGACAATCTCCTCACCGTCGTGACCCCTGTTACACGCAAGAAACGCATTGCGGCTTTCGATCCTGTGCGCGAGCCCCTCGCCCACCAGAAAATCGAGCGCGCGATAGACCGACATCGCAGGTGCCGCCTCGCCGGATTTTTTCAGCCGCTCGACGATGTCATAGGCGCCGACGGGCGCATGACTGCCGGCGAGAACTTCCAGCACCCGGCGGCGTAAGGGTGTGAGCCGGACGCCGCGGATGTCGCAAGTCTTCTCGGCATGGGCCAGCGTGTCGGCGACGCAGACCGTGTGATCGTGACCGGGACTTGGAAATCCTGATTTCATCGGGCTTTTCTCGTCACATTCTAACGCGGCGGGCCCACTTGAGAAACCTCGCCTCGCTGGCTATGTTGCATCGCACAAATTTGCCGCGCCATGCGCCCCGCTTGTCCTCAGTTCATATAGGAGTTCATCGTGCTGAAGGGAAAGAACGCCCTCGTGACCGGCTCGACCAGCGGCATTGGCCTCGCCATTGCCCGGTCGCTCGCCATGAACGGCGCGAACGTGATGCTGAACGGCTTTGGCGACAAGACGGAAATTGAAAAGCTCCGGTCCACGATCGCGAGCGAGGCGAAGGTTGATGCCGCCTATTCACCGGCCGACATGACGAAGCCCGCCGAAATCGCAGCCATGATCGCCGACACGCAAAAGAAATTCGGTTCGCTCGATATTGTCGTGAACAATGCCGGCATCCAGCATGTGGCTCCGGTCGAGGTCTTCCCGGTAGAGAAATGGGATCAGGTGATTGCGATCAACCTGTCGTCCGCATTTCACACGACCCGGGCATCGGTACCCGGCATGAAAAAGCGCGGTTGGGGACGCATCATCAACATCGCTTCGGCACACGGCCTGGCCGCCAGCCCCTTCAAGACGGCTTATGTCGCGGCGAAGCACGGGATCATCGGCCTTACAAAAAGCGTGGCACTCGAAGTCGCCAACGCAGGCATCACCTGCAACGCGATCTGCCCCGGCTGGGTGTTGACGACACTCGTGCAGGAGCAGATCGTCACGCGCGCGAAAAATTCCGGCAAAACGGTCAAGGAAGAAGAGATCGCATTGCTGTCGGAGAAGCAGCCGATGCACCAGTTCTCGACGCCGGAAAATCTCGGAGCGCTGGCCGTATTTCTTTGCAGCGATGCCGCGTCGTCGATCACGGGCAGCTCGTATTCGATGGACGGCGGCTGGACCGCCCAATAACGGGAGGCATGCGCAAGTTTTGAACGTATTCCGCCGCAGCGGCAAAAGCAGCAAAACCGTCAACCTTGCCTTGCAGGGCGGCGGCGCGCATGGCGCGTTTACCTGGGGCGTACTCGACCGGCTGCTGGAAGAAGAGCGCCTTTCCATCGAAGGCATTTCCGGAACGAGTGCCGGCGCGATGAACGCGGTAGTCCTCGCATCCGGATACAAGACCGGCGGCCGTGAAGGTGCCCGCGAAGCGCTGCAAAAATTCTGGCGTTCCATTTCCCGCGACGGCCGCCTGAACCCGATGCAGCGCAGCCTGATGGACCGCGTGCTCGGCAACTGGTCGCTCGATCAGAACCCGTTTTTTCTCGCGCTCGACGTGGCAAGCCTTTTCGTTTCGCCCTACGACTTCAACCCGTTCAAGATCAATCCGCTGCGCGAGATTCTCGAGCGCGAAGTCGATTTCGAGGCGGTCCGCGCCTGCCGTGACATCAAGCTGTTCATCTCCGCTACCAATGTGCGGACCGGGAAAGCGCGCATCTTCCACACCAACGAAATCACGCCCGATGTGGTGATGGCGTCGGCCTGTCTGCCGTTTCTGTTTCAGGCCGTGGAGATCGACGGCACGCCCTACTGGGACGGCGGCTATGTCGGCAATCCGCCGCTGTTTCCGTTCTTTCGCAGCAGCGCCACCGAGGATCTGATCATCGTGCAGACCAATCCGGTCACGCGCGACGAGACCCCGCAGACCGCACGCGACATCCTGAACCGTATCAACGAGATCACATTCAATGCCTCGTTGCTTTCGGAATTTCGCGCCATCGGTTTCGTGCGCCGCCTGATCGAACGGGGCGTGATGCGCCGCTGGACCGGCAAGACCGACTATCGCAGCGTCCGTCTGCACCGGATCGCGGGCGACGAGGAACTGAAGAAGCTCACATCGAGTTCGAAGTTCAACACCGAATGGCCTTTCTTCCTGCACCTGCGCGACATCGGGCGCTCGACGGCGGACGCATTCCTGAAACGCCACTTCTCGGCCATCGGCAAGCGCGGCTCGCTCGACCTGCGCCGAGAGCTTGCCTAGCCGCCGCCGTCACGCGCGGATAGAATTTCGCGATGCAACCGAAAACGCATTTGATCGCCGATGCACTGGGCGCGCGGTTCGAGATCGCCATCGGCGACATTACGCATCTTGATGTGGATGCAATTGTGAACGCTGCCAATACCTCGCTACTCGGCGGCGGTGGCGTCGACGGGGCAATCCACCGCGCCGCCGGTCCTGAACTTCTTGCCGAATGCAAAGCCCTTGGTGGCTGCGCCACCGGCGAAGCGAAAATGACGCGCGGTTACAATCTTCCCGCGCGGCACGTGATTCACGCGGTCGGTCCCGTCTGGAACGGAGGCGGCAGCGGCGAGGAAGAATTACTTGCAAACTGCTACCGGAATTCCCTCTCGATCGCCGCCCGGCATCGCCTCGCGTCCATCGCATTTCCCGCGATTTCCACCGGCGTCTATCGTTTCCCCGCCGATCTCGCGGCAAAGGTAGCGATTGCGACAGCGATTGCGGAAGTTTCCGCCGGCCGTGCTCCTGCTCGGATCGTCTATTGCTGCTTCGGCGAGGAATCGGCCATTCATCACGCAACCGCTTTCGCGGAAATGGGGCTCGTGTGAAGCCGCTTGTCACCGATGCGGACATCCTTTCGCGGCTCCTGCACCGGGACGGGCTGGTGCTCGTCATCGACAAGCCCGCCGGCATTCCGGTGCATCACGGTCCCAAGGGCGGCGAGACGCTGACCGATCATCTCGATGTGCTGCGGTTCGGCCTGCCCAATCCGCCCGAACTCGCGCATCGTCTCGACAAGGATACTTCCGGCTGTCTCGTGCTGGGCCGCCACCGCAAGGCGCTTGCAAAGCTCGGTGAGATGTTCGCGCAAGGGAAAGTCGGGAAAACCTATGTCGCGGTTGTTCGAGGCGCGCCTTTGGATGATGCAGGCCGCATCGAGCTGAAACTGAAAAAGCGCTCGCCCGTGCGCGGCTGGTGGGTTGCGGTCGATCCCGAAGGACAGGATGCCGTCACCGACTGGCGCGTGCTCGCGCGCGGCGACAATCTTTCGGTCGTGGCCGCGTCGCCGCTCACTGGCCGAACGCACCAGATCCGGGCGCATTTCGCTGCCGCCGGATTTCCCGTGCTTGGTGACAGGATTTACGGGCGCGAACCCGCTACTCCGTCCGGTCCCGTGCTGCACCTGCATTCGCGCCGCGTCGTCTTGCCGATGAGCAAGAAAGGCCCGCTGATCGTCGCGGCACCTTTGCCCTCGCACATCCGCTTAACGCTAAACGCGCTCGGCATCGACCCGGAGACAATGGAAAAAAGCGCAGACGCCGCCTTCGGCTGATCAACGCGGCGGCAATTCGCCGGTGAGGCGTGCGGCACCGAGCAGGCCCGGCGTTTCATGAATGATCACCTTCGTCGGGATCAGCGCGAGCCTGCGGTCATAGGGCGGATGTTCCTCGAATGCCTGCCGGAACGGCGAGTTCGGCATAAACGGCCCGAGCGAACGCCCAAGCCCGCCCGCGATGAACACGCCCCCTCGCGCGTCGAAGACCAGCGCAAGATCGCCGGCGACGCGGCCAAAAATCCGCAGAAAAAAATCGACGGTTGCACGTGCGGCAGGATCGCGATTGTGCGCGGCTTCGATGATCGCTTCGGGCTTTACATCAGCACCCGACAGAATTCTATGCAGCCGCGCGAGGCCTGGGCCGGACAGAATATGCTCCACCCCCGGCTTTCCGATTTCCTTCACAAGCGCGTTGAGGACACGAAACTCGTCTTCGCTCGTGGCACCGAGCCGGATGTGACCCGACTCGCTCGGAAATGCCTGAACCCGATTTTTTCCTTTCAACAGGAGCGCCGATCCGAAACCGGTTCCGGGTCCGCAAACGAGAACGGCCCGCCGTGGATCGGCGCGGACGCCGCCCGTATCGAAAAGCTCTGACGGCTTCAGCCCGCCTACCGAATGCGCCACCGCAACAAAATCGTTGACGACCAGGAGCCGGCCGATCCGGAATTTCTGCCGCAACTGGCGCTGCGAGAATGACCATGCGCGGTTGGTCAGGATCAGATGATCGCTGTCGACGGGTGCCGCGACCGCGAGCACGCAGGAAGCGGGCCGCCATGGCTCGAAAGTACGGATCATTTCCTCGAAAAGATGGAAAATATCGCGGAAGCCATCATTGGTAACGATGTGAATTTTTTCCAGCCGCCCGCCCCGCGCGCGCGCAAACCGCGTATTCGTCCCACCCATGTCGACGACAAGAACCGGAGATTTCATCGGTGCAATCTGATGGCCGCCGCGGCGGAGATCAATGGCCGATCCGACGGCCCGAAGGCACATTGTATTCGCGGTAACGGTCTGGTTAGATTGCTGAAAATCCGGGAAAAAACGCCATAGGGAGGCTCTATTGCAACGACTTCTGGTCGCCGCCGCACTCGGTATTGCTTTTTTCTTTTCCCAAGCCGCCCATGCGCAAGTGCTCGGTATCGGCACCAGTCCGCAGGGAACGATCGTTTATTCGCTGGGTGCGGCCCTCAGCAAGGCGTTGAAGGAATCCGCCAACGTCGAATCCCGCGTGCAGCCGTCGAGCGGAACCGGCGTGATGATCCCGCTGGTGAACACCGGCGAAATCGATTTCGGTTTCTGCAACTCGCTGGAGCTTTATGAAGCCTTCACCGGCACCGGCACATTCGACAAACGGCCGAATCCGAAAATCCGCACCGTCGGGGTTTTGTTTCCGCTGCGTACCGGCCTGTTCGTCCGCGCCGATTCACCGATCAAGACCATGGCCGACCTGAAGGGCAAGACGATCGCCTACGGTTTCACGAGCCAGGAAATCATCAAGACAACGGTCGACGCGATGCTGGCAAGTGCCGGCCTCTCCATCTCCGACATGAAACCGGTACTGGTGCCCAATCTAATTCGCGGCGTGGACGAACTGATCGCGGGCCGTGTCGATGTCACGACTTTTGCCATCGGCGCCGCGAAGGTGGCGGAAGCAGACGCCGCGATCGGAATCCGGTATCTCGATCTCGGTACGTCGCCTGAAGCGGCCACGCAGATGAAGAAACTGTTTGGCACCGCATATATGAACGCCGTCGATCCCGCGCCCAATCTTCCTGGCGTCAAGGAACGCGTCAACACAATGCACTATGACTACACGGTGTTTGTGAATGCTGACGTCCCCGCCGAACGCGTGAAGGCGGTGACGCGCGTTTTTGCCGAACAGAAAGATTTGCTTGCACAGGCCATGCCGCAATTCCGCGGAATGAACCCGCAGAGGCTGGGCACCGATATCGGCGTGCCGTTCCATCCCGCTGCGGTCGAACTGCTGAAGGAAAAGGGAATCCCGACCGGCAAATGATCCCGTCGAATTTCGGCCCTGACCGGATTCGGAGATGACCTCGCGCACGATCAATGTCGCGATGGCGATAATGAAACTCGCCATCGTCGTAGCTGTCATTGCGTGGATCGCCAACGTCCCATCCCGGCTCGGCATCGCTCTCTTCACCGAGCAGATGCTGGCGGCTGTGCTTGGTTTTTCACTGGCACTGACGTTTCTGATGTATCCGCTGAGTGGCCGGCACAGCGGCGAAGAAGCCGTGGCGATGTCCGTGCTCGAGAAGGACAAGCAGGCGCAGGCCGGCTGGATCGACATTCTTCTTGCCGTCCTTGCCCTCGCAGCCTGTCTCTATGTTGCGGTTCGCTACCAGTCGCTGATCCGCGAACTGGTGTATCGGCCCTGGGACGGCATCCTTGTCGCGACCGTCATCGTGCTCGCGGTGCTGGAAGCAACCCGCCGCGTGACCGGGTGGGCGCTGGTGATCATCGTGCTTCTGCTCTGCGCGCACGCGATGCTCGGCTGGATGCTGCCGGAACAGTTCGCGAGCCGTCCCGTCCACCTCAGCCGTCTGCTCGTCTATCTAGGCATCGACACGAACTCGCTGCTCGGCAATACGTTGCAGATCGCGATCATCGTCGTGGTGCCGTTCATCATTTTCGGACAGGTGCTCAACCGTTGCGGCGGATCGGAATTTTTTGGCGATCTAGCAGCCGCCATCATGGGGCGCTTTCGCGGGGGCTCCGCGAAGATTGCCGTATTCGGCTCGGCGCTGTTCGGAATGATTTCCGGCAGTGCTGTCGCCAACGTCGCGAGCGTCGGCACGGTGACGATCCCCTTGATGAAACGTTCGGGATTTCCGCCGCACACGGCGGGCGCCATCGAGGCGGTGGGATCGACGGGAGGCCAGATCGCTCCGCCCGTGATGGGTGCCGCCGCCTTCCTGATGGCTGAATACCTGCAGGTTTCCTACGCCAGCGTAATGGTGGCCGCGATCATTCCGGCGTTTCTCTATTACGCCGCCCTCTTCGCACAGGTCGATCTTGAATCCGCAAAGCTCGGCATTCAGGGAACGCCGCGCGACGAAATCCCTTCACTCGGCCGCGTGCTGATTGAAGGCTGGCATTTCGTCGTACCTTTCGCGGTGCTGATTGCAGGGCTTGTGTGGTGGAATCTGGAAGCCGAATACGCGGCCCTCTACGCGACCGCCGCGATGATCGCACTTGCGCTTGTCGTACCTCACAAAGGCAAGCGTCTTGGATTTCGTCAAATCGGCAATGCCTTCGTCGCTGCTGGCGGCAGTGTCGTCGAGATCATCGCCGTCACGGCGGTCTCCGGCCTGCTGATTGGCGTGCTGGCGCTGACTGGTGTCGCTTTCGCGCTGACGCAACAATTGCTGCTGGCCAGCGGCGGGAATCTGACCATCCTGCTGATCCTGACTGCGTTTGTTTCGTTCGTACTCGGCCTGCCGCTTCCGACCCTTGGAGTTTACGTCATCCTTGCAACGCTGGCCGCGCCTGCATTGGTGCAGGCAGGATTGTTGCCGATGCAGGCGCATATGTTCGTCTTGTTCAGCGGAATGCTCGGCATGGTAACGCCGCCGGTTGCCCTCTCGGCATTCGCCGCGGCCGCCATCGCCAAGGCGGACCAATGGCGCACCGGCTGGACGGCAACACGCATCGGCTGGTGCGCCTATTTCATTCCGTTCATGTTTGCGTTCTCGCCGGAACTGATCATGGAAGGCTCGCCGCTGCGCATCCTTCTGGTACTTGCGCTGGTCTGCCTCGGAATCTTCATGGGCTCGGTCGCAGTCGTCGGATATCTCACGGCACCGGTGCCGGCCGCATTCCGCATCGCCTATGGCGCCATTGCACTGATGCTGCTCTATCCGCCGGGTGCCTTCGCATCCGCGATCTATATCAACTTCGCGGGGGCGGTGTTTGCTGCGCTCGCGATCTCCCGCGAATTGGCGCGCGGCAGGCAGCGTGAAAAGCGTCCCGCCTGATCAGGTGAATTTCTTTCCGGTCAGCTTCTCGATGTTGCCGGAATAGATTTTCTCGCGATCCGCCTTGCTGATGTCGAGCGCATCGATGATCTTGATCGTCTCCCGGATATAGGCCGGTCCTTTTTCCGGATCGAACGGGCTGTCGGAGGCGAAGATCACCTTGTCGATCCCGAAAAAAGCAATCCCGCATTCGGTGGCCGGACGCGAGCCGAACGTTGCCGTGTCCGCATAGAATTCCTTGAAATAGTCGAATGGCCGTTTCTTCAGGCTCTTGCGGAGCGAGACATAATCCTCGTCGCTCGTGCGCGCGCCGAGCTGGTCCCAGCCCGGACCGACGCGGCCCTCGAAATATGGAACCATGCCGCCGAGATGATGCGTGATGATTTTCAGATCCGGATAGCGGTCGAGCATCTTGGAGAACACCATCCGCGCCATGAAGGCCGACGTCTCGTAGGGCCATCCGAACGTCCACCAGATTTCGTAAAGCGATTTCTGTTCGTCGAAATAGTCGGGCATCGACGAGGTGCGCGTCGGATGTACCCAGATCGGCATTTTATTCGCATTCATCGCCGCGAAGAACGGCTCGAACTCCGGACGGTCGAGCGGCTTGCCTTTCACATTGGTATTGATCTGCACGCCGGCGGCACCGAGCTGCTTCAATGCGCGTTCAGTCTCCCGTGCACCTGCATCGGCGGCCAGTAACGGCGCCTGCGCCACGAACCCGCAGAAGCGATCGGGATGTTTCGCGCAAAGCTCGGCCATGCCATCGTTCGCGATCTTGCAGAGATCCTCGTTCATGGATGCCGGCGCGAATTCCTCCGGCGGCGGCAGCGCCACCGAGATGATCTGCTTGTAGTCGCTGAACGAATCCATCGAGCGGAAACGCGCGTCGAGATCGTGGATCGCCGGGATGTTGCGGATGCGCTTGCCAATATCCTTGTGGCCAGAGGCGACCTCTTCGATTTTCTGAAAGTAGGCTTTCGGGAAAAAGTGATTGTACGCGTCGATCCGCATTGGATACTCCATCAAGGGTGCCCTAGATCGCATGGGGACAACATGAATCGCAACTGCGGCTGCGGCAGCATGGTCTTCCGGCCGCCGCAACGAAGCCAGGTTTCGGGAGTTCTAGAGTGGCAAAATTCCTTCCGCGCCTCAGCCGGGACCGTTCGATGAAACCGCTTGTTTCCATTGCCAGCTTTCTGTTGCTCACTTCAGCAGCCACCGCCCTGGCGCAGGAGGCACCACCGAAATTTCACACCAACCAGTCCTATATCGAGGATGTGAACAGGCGCACGTCGATTCCGGCGGATGATGTGAAGAAAATGTTCGGACTTGTGCTGGAGAGCCTGCCCGAGCGCGTCACGGTCTATCCCACCGAAAATTATTACTACTTCTATTTTTATCATAACGGCGTCCGCTACGCTGGAAACTTCCGCCTCGATCCGCAGGGGCGCGACGAGGGCAAGATCAACTTCGCCTATTTCGTGGAACTGCAGGAATGGAAATCGCGCGAGGGCGTTACCTACGCGCTGCTCGGAAAAGACGAAGGTGTCACCGTGGAGCGCGTCGAGCCGTTGCTTTATCGCGTTTCCTATGGCGCAAAGAGCGTCCTCTTCGCGCTGAACGATCTGTCCGCCGTCACGGCTCCCGCAACATCGCTTGGACCGGACGACAGGTTTCTCGGCCCGATCTTCGACGAATCCGGAATCCGCTTCTTTCTGGTGTTCAATTCCCGCCTGAAGATTTTTCACTATGTTCTCGACGAGACCATCCCGGTCGCCGACGAACTCGTGCCCGTCGCCAAGCGCGAGCGGCTTCTGATCGGCCGCCGTACCGGCTTCGCCTACTACCGCGACCACAAGCTTGAGCGGAAAATCCTGGTAGGCGTGTTCGCCAACAACTCCAATGTGAACAATTATTTCGACGGGCCGTTCGACCAGCTTCCCGACAATTTCATCAAGGGAGATGAATTGCGCGAAGCAATCATTGCATCTGCCCCTTCACAGAAGGGAAAGATCGATCGTTACGGAAATTCACCCGACGGCGCTTCCCGTTACCTGATCGGCCCCTACATTCATTATCGTAACGAGGACGATCTGGTGATGTTCGACCGTTGCGCGAACGACAAAAAAATTCCCGCCAGCCTCTATCATGCTTGCTTCGCGGTGACCGACACCGGCGAGGCTCCCCCACCCGCGAAGAAATCTCCTGCGAAGAAGAAGTAATCAGCCGGGCAGAGTCCGTCCGCTTGCCTCGTATTTCGCGACAAAGACCGGTGAAAGCTTGCGGAGTTTTTCCGGTTCGATCCGTCCCGAACGCGTGATGTAGCTCATCGCGAAATCCAGCGGCGCAAGGCCCATCTTGTCCCGGAAATTCTCGTACCACAGAGCACTGGCCCGCGCCCCGCTGACGATCTTATCGAGCACGGGGCGCCGCCCTATTTCGTATTGTTCCAGCGCACTGCCGACATTTGCCTCATCCGCCAATGCCCTGTCGAGCGCAATCGCATCCTCCATCGCCAGCCGCGTTCCGGATCCAATCGAGAAATGCGCCGTATGCGCGGCATCGCCTATGATGACAGAATTTTTGTGTGCCCACTTTGAGCATCGGATCACCGGAAACCTACGCCAGATCGAGTTGTTGGAAATCAGCCGCTCGCCTTCGAGCGTATCCTTGAAAATTTCCTCGCAGACTTCGATGGTTTGCTTTTCACTCATCTTGTCGAAACCCGATGCGCCAAACGCGCACTCGTCCGTCTCGACGATGAACGTGCTCATGCCCGGCTCATAACGATAATGATGCGCGTTGAAGAATCCGCGCTCAGTCTTCCGGAACGTTTGCGTCAGCGTCGCAAATGGCTGTTTGGTCCCGAACCAGGCAAAGCGGTTCGTGAGCTGATCGGCATGTGCGCCCAGTTCCTTTTCAAAAGTTCTTCGCACCATTGAGTTGACGCCATCCGCACCGACAATCAGATCGGCGTCCGAAAGCTCGGCAAGATCGCGGATGACATGTTCATGCATCAGTTCGACGCCGGCCGCCTTCGCGCGCGACTGCAACAGCTTCAGCAACTTCAATCGGCCAATGGCCGCAAAACCGACCCCGTCAATCGCGATCCGCTCCTCTCGATGCACGAGCGTGATGTCACGCCACGATTCCAGCATCGGCGCGATGGCCCGGTATGTCTCGGGATCGTCGTCGTTCAAAAATTCCAGCGCGCGGTCGGAGAACACGACGCCGAACCCGAAAGTGGCATCGGGTGAATTCTGCTCATGGACACGGACTTCCCAACCGGGATGCCGTCGCTTCAGCAGATAGGAAACGTAGAGGCCCGCCGGTCCCGCGCCGAGGACAGCGACGCGCATCGCTCAGTAGGTTTCCACGTGGTAGCGGCCTTCATCGCGCATTTTTGCGCGCGTCGCGTTCCAGTCGATGCCGTTCTGCTCGCAAATCGCCTGAAAGGACTTCTCGACGCCTTCTTCCATCCCGCGCAGTCCGCACACATAGACATGTGTAGTGCCACGCTTCAGCAACACGGCAAGATCGGTCGCGCGCGTACGCATCCGGTCCTGCACATATTCTTTCTTGGCGGGATCGACGCGCGAGAACACCAGTTCCTGATCCATCAGTTTTTTCGGGACCTTTTGCAAAGGTCCGAAATAAGGAAGTTCGTTCGGCCCCCGCGCACCGAAGAAAAGATAAAGTTTTCCGTCTGCACTCGGCATCGAGCGCCTGCGCCGCTCAGTAAAGCCGCGGAAGGGCGCCGCACCTGTTCCGGTGCAGATCATGATGATGTCCGCGGCCGGATCGTCTGGCATCAGAAACGTCGAGCCAAAAGGCCCGGCGACCTTCACCTTGTCGCCCTGCTTCAGATCGCAGACGTAATTCGATGCGAGACCGCGCCGATCGCTGCCATCTTTATTTTTTTCGGCGACGCGTTTTACCGTGAGCGACAGATTGTTGGTGTTCGGCCGCTCGCCATCGCGCGGACTCGCGACCGAATAAAGCCGCATCGGATGCGGACGGCCGTTTTCGCCCGTGCCCGGCACCACAATGCCGATGCTCTGCCCCTCCAGCACAGGAAAGGCGGTCGCTCCAAAATCCAGGATCACGTGCCGGATGTCGGCACTCGCATCGTCCGAAGTGAGCCGGAAATTGCCGGTGACCGTCGCCTCGACCGGATTGCT
>VFQR01000780.1_pt1 | contig 33259 bp, 33 predicted proteins | sample 3512321 | NCBI WGS metagenome assembly VFQR01 (sample SAMN10412374, study PRJNA504923) | tailings metagenome | isolation source: Relicate 3 Philex TSF1 revegetated site | place: Philippines: Tuba, Benguet | collected 2017-08-29 | reverse complement strand
GCCATTTCCAGCACGCGCTTTTTCAGCCGCGCCTTGCGGCTCTGCCACCCGGCACCACCCAAACGATCCAGTTCGGCGCCTGCTTCATCGGAACCGTAGCGCGAAAGGAGTTCGAGGTTTTCCACCGGCAGGAACAGCCGCGAGCCTTCCGCGTAATGGATTTCGAGACAGTCATGCGGCGCGCCCAGCGCCTCGATGGATTTCAGGCCGACAAAGCGGCCGATGCCGTGATCGACGTGAACCACGAGATCGCCCGCCGAAAGCGAAGTCAGTTCGGAAATGAAATCCTGCGCGCGTCTTTGTTTTCGGGAAGGCCGCGCAAGGCGATCGCCGAGCACGTCCTGTTCGGAGATAACGGCGGCATCCGCGCTTTCGAATCCCGCTTCGAGCCCTAGCAGCGCCAGCCCGATCGTGTCCTTCGGAAGTGCCGTCGCCTCGCTCCAGGCGTTCACCGGCCGCAGGTCAGAAAGCCCGTGGTCGCCGAGAAGATGCCCGAGGCGTTCGCGCGAGCCCTCGCTCCATGCCGCGAACACAACGCGCTTGCCCTGCCCCTGCAAAGCGCGCGCGTGATCGGCGGCGGCGGAAAAAAGATTCTTGCTTTCGTCGGCGCGTTCCGGCGCGAAGTTGCGGCCCGGCCTGCCGCCCGCGTCGAGCGTATTTCTTTCGTCCGGCACGCCGAACGGATTGAGCCTCGCAAGGGCCGCTTCGCCGAGCAGCCGCGTCCATTCGGCTTCGCCGAGATACAAACGATCCGGCGCCAGCGGGCGATAGAGCGGCTGCTGGTTTGCGGCGAGCGCTTCCCTGCGCGCGCCGTGATAGTCGGCGATCTGCACGAGGCGTTCGCGCGCGGCTTCTTCCACCAACGGCTCCAACACGACCGGCGTGCCGGGCAGATAATCGAACAGCGTGTCGAGCTTTTCGACGAACAGCGGCAGCCAGTGTTCGAGGCCCGGGTGGCGGCGGCCTTCGCTTACCGCTTCGTACAGCGCATCACCGGAAGCGTTGCCGCCAAACTCCGCAAGATAGGCCATGCGAAAACGCCGCTGGGAATCCGCATCCAGTTGCACTTCACTGGTTGGCACAAGATCGAGCGCACTCAGGCGGCCGGTCGTGCGCTGCGATTCCGCATCGAAGGTGCGGATCGATTCCAGTTGATCACCGAAAAAATCGAGCCGCACCGGCGCGTCACTGCCCGGCGCGTAGAGATCGAGAATGCCGCCGCGCACTGCGTATTCGCCGACATCGCGCACGGTGGACGAACGGGAAAATCCGTTCGTCTCCAGCCAGCGCACGATGTCGTTCATCGCGCGAACATTGCCGGGCTTCAGCGAAAGGGATTGCGCGGCGACCATTTCTTTCGCCGGCACGCGCTGCAGGAGCGCATTGATGGTGGTCAGTACAATCGTGCCGTTTTCCGGCTTGTCGTCGGCGAGCCTCGCCAGCGTCGCCATGCGGCGCGCGGAAACTGGCGGGTTCGGCGAAACGCGGTCATAGGGCTGGCAGTCCCACGCCGGAAACAGCAGCGTCTCGATTTCGGGCGCGAAGAATTTGAGCGCGCGTTCGAGGGCCGTCATCCGCTCCACGTCGCGCGAGACGACCAGCAGGCTGGCGCGCGGGGATTTTGCCCGCGCGGAAATCGCGCGCGCGAGATCGGAAACGACCAAACCTTCGAAGCCGTCCGGCACGCCCGCGATGTTGAGCGCGCGGCCGGCGGCGATACGGGATGCCGGTGAGAGGTCGGGCTTGTTCATCGCGCGGCCAGTCCTTTGCCCTCGCGATGAAACCGCATGATGCGGCGAAACATGGGCGTGTCGTTCGCTGAGGGAACCGGCGCCTCGCCCATCAACCATGCGAGCAGGTCGGGATCGGGCAGTTCGACCAGATGTTCCAGTTCGGCGACTTCGGCGGCGCTGAAGTTTTCGAGTTCGGCATCGACGAAACGTCCGAACAAAAGATCCATTTCCCGCGTGCCGCGGTGCCAGGCGCGGTAACGCAGCTTGCGGCGGCGGGTTTCAAGGTCGTCGGGAGCGGTATCGGACATCTGCAAACGCCAAAAACCCGGACGGCGCCGGGTGGAAGTTATATAGTCGCGGGATCGAACAATGTCATGCCCCGCCAAGGTGAGATTGCCACCCGGTTTGCCTTCCGCCAGTTTCCCGGACCATGCGGCCGCCTGTTCTCGATTCCCTGTTCGCTCCGATCACAACGCTGAAGGGCATCGGCCCGAAGCTTGTGAAGCCGTTTGCGAAGCTGCTGGACCGCAACGAGCCGCGGCTTGTGGATCTCCTGTTCCACCTTCCCCATTCGGCGATCGACCGGCGCGCGCGGCCAGCAGTCCGCGAGTTGCAGGACGGACAGATCGCAACGCTGAAGGTTGTGATCGACCGGCACCAGCCGGGACGCGGGCGCGCACCGCATCGCATCTTTACGAGCGACGACACCGGCACGCTGGAGATCGTCTATTTCAAGCTGCCGGAAGACCGCGCGAAGAAAATGTTTCCGCTTGGCGAGACGCGTTACGTCTCCGGCAAGATCGGCATCTATGACGGCCGCTTCCAGATGGTGCATCCGGATCGCGTGCTCGATGAAAAGGGCCTCGCGGATTTGCCCGACATCGAGCCGGTGCATCCGCTGACCGAGGGGCTGGCGGCGGGGATCGTACGGCGCTCGGTGTCGCTGGCGCTCGCGCGGCTGCCCGATCTCGATGAATGGCAGGACGCGGCGTTCGTAAAGGCGCGCGGGTTTATTTCATTCTCTCAAGCGTTGCGGAGATTGCAGGCGCCGCAGGAGCCTTCGGACGTATTGCCGGAATCGAAATTCCGCGCCCGCGTCGCCTATGACGAACTGCTTGCACATCAACTGGCGCTGGCGCTCGTTCGCAGCGAAATGAAGCGCGAGGCCGGGCGCGCATCAAAGGGCGACGGAACCAAGCGCGCGAAAATCGAACAGGCACTTCCCTTCTCGCTCACGCAATCGCAGCGCGCCGCCATCGCGGAAATCGATGCCGATCTTGCTTCGGACACGCGCATGTTGCGCTTGCTGCAAGGCGATGTCGGCTCCGGCAAGACACTCGTTGCGCTGCTCGCTGCAGCGACCGTGATCGAGGCCGGGCATCAGGCGGCGATCATGGCGCCGACGGAAATTCTCGCGCGCCAGCATCTCGCGCGCATAGCACCTCTATGCGAGGCCGCGGGCATCCGCGTTGCGATCCTGACCGGGCGCGAGCGCGGCGCGCCGCGCGATCAGCTCCTCGAATTGCTCGCTGATGGAAAAGTCGATCTCCTCATCGGCACCCATGCGCTGTTTCAGGAAGGCGTCGAATTTCGTGATCTGGCGCTTGCGGTCGTCGACGAGCAGCACCGTTTCGGCGTGCATCAGCGGCTGGCGCTCGCCTCCAAGGGCGAAGCCGTGGATTTGCTCGTGATGACCGCGACGCCGATCCCGCGCACGCTGGTGCTGACCTATTTAGGTGAAATGGATGTTTCCGAACTGCGCGAGAAGCCCGCCGGCCGCCAGCCGATCGACACGCGCACGGTTTCGCTCGACCGGATCGAGGAAGTCGTGGACGCGGTTGGCCGCGCGATCGGTGAAGGTGCCCGCGCCTACTGGATCTGTCCGCTGGTGGACGAATCCGAACTTGTCGATCTCGCCGCCGCGGAGGAACGCTTCAAGATTTTGAAACAACGCTTCGGCAAGGATGTTGGACTGGTCCACGGCCAGATGCGCGCCGCCGAGCGCGACGAGGCGATGGAGGATTTCGCGGCGGGCCGCACCAAATTGCTTGTCTCCACCACCGTGATCGAAGTCGGCGTCGATGTGCCCGAAGCCACCATTATGGTGATCGAGCAGGCCGAGCGCTTCGGCCTTGCACAGTTGCACCAGTTGCGCGGCCGTGTCGGCCGCGGGCGCGACAAATCCACCTGCCTGCTGCTCTACAAAAATCCGCTGGGCGAAACCGCGAAACGCCGTCTGAACAAGCTGCACGAGACGGACGACGGTTTTCTGATCGCGGAAGAAGACCTCGCCTTGCGCGGCGAAGGTGAAGTGCTCGGCACGCGGCAGAGCGGCCTGCCCGGCTTCAGGATTGCGCTGCCGGAACTGCACCGGGAATTGTTGGAAGCAGCGCGCAAGGATGCGGCGCTGATCCTGCATCGCGATCCGCATCTGGCGAGCGAACGCGGGCGCGCACTGTTGCTGTTGCTGTTCTTGTTCGACCGCGATGAAGCGGTGCGGCTGATCGAGGCCGGCTGATCAGGCGCTCGCGCGGACTTTCAATTTTGCGTCGGCCGCAAGCTTCGCGGTCTTCACGCGATACTCCGGCGTCACGAGCCCCGCCGAGATCACCATCTTCGCCGCTTCCTCGATCGTCATGTCGAGCTCGATCATCTGGCTGCGCCGGATGAACAGCAAATAACCGGAAGTGGGGTTGGGCGTGGTGGGCACATAAACGTTCATCAGATCGTCGGCGGGATCGCCCGCGTCGTCGAGCTTCACGCGCACTTCTCCGACGGCAGCACTCGAAACGAACGCGATCGACCATAATCCCTTGCTTGGATATTCGATTAGAACGACCTGGTTGAAGTTCGTGGTCTTGCCCGAGAGCATCGTCTCGAACATCTGCTTCAGGCCGCCATAGATCGAGCGGACGAGCGGCATGCGGCCGAGCAATCCCTCGCCGTAGGAAATCAGCGAACGGCCCAGCAGGTTCGCGGTGAAAAATCCGAGCAGCGTGATGGCGATGATCGCGACCAGCACACCGAAACCCGGCACGGCGAACGGCAGATACTGTTCGGGATTGTAGCGGGCAGGAATCAGCGGCCGCACCCAGCCGTCGATCCAGCCGACCGTCCACCAGACGAGATAGACGGTGATCGCGAGCGGGGCCGCGATCACAAGTCCGGTCAGGAAATAGGTCCGCAATCGCGCGCCGAAACCCGGCCCGCGGGGGAGAATTTCCTGCTGTGTCGGTTCCGCGCCCTGCATGTATTGGCGCGATGCTACTCAAACGCCGCCGCGTTGGCGAGACGCAAACGGGGCGCAGAAGCGCCCCGTTCCGTCTTGCTGAAATTTTCCTTACGAACGGCCGGACTCGTCCAGGAACGCTTGCACCGCTTCGAAGAGTTTCATCCGGTTCTTTTCCATGACGATCGTATGCGTCCCCTCCGCAAGCATCACGAACCGCTTGCCGGGTGCGTTGACGAGCAGCGGGAACAGCGTCTGCGCCATATAGGGCGGCGTGTCGCGATCCCATTCGGCGACAACAAGCAATGTCGGCACCGTAATCTTCGCGGGGTCATAATACGATTTCCCGGCCGCCCAGAAATCGGCGGTGTCCTGCAAGATTCCGTTCGGCGCGCGTAGCGTCGGCGGATTCTGCGCGTTGCCTACCGGGTCCGTGGCCCAGGTTGCATCCGACCAAGCCTCGAACCAGCCGGCCGGGATGAGCGTCGCTTTCTTGTCCTCCGGCACGCCGGTCAGCCAGCGATCCTTCGCAGCACTTTTTGGAACGGTGCGATAGGCCGCGATCGGACCCGCGCCCGGCTGCACCAGCGACGGCGTCTGGCGAATCCACTGCGGCGCGTAAAGGGCGAGCCGCTCGACCTTGTCCGGATTCTGCGTGGTGTAGGTCGACATCAGCGTCGTGCCCCACGACCATGCGAGCAAGGAAACGCGCGGAATGTTGCGGCGCTTCAGGATGTGATCGACCACCGAGCCGATATCCTTCACGGCCACATCGCCGCGTGTCAGCGGCGGATTGTTCTTCGGGTCTTCTTCCATTTCCTTCGGGCGCGTGGATTTTCCGTAGCCGCGAAGGTCGAGCAGATAAACGTCGTAGCCGCGTGCCGCGATGTAATCCATCCACGACATGCCATCGAGCTGCATGTCGAATGCCGTATGCGCGGGATAGGTCGCGCCGTGGACGAACAGCACCGTGCGTTCCGGACGGAATGTATTCATGTCGGCGGGACGCTTGTTGCGGACGTAGATCTGGATGCCGGCGTCCTGCGACGGCACCATCATTTCTTCCATGACGATTTTTGGGGTTTGCGCCTGTGCGCCGCTGGCGAACGCAAGCAAGCTGGCTGCCAGCATCATTGAAACGGTTTTCATTGTTTCCTCCCTGAGGAAACAAAACCGTATCAGAGGGCAGGAATGTGAGAAGGCATCGCAGCGGGTTACCGCGGCACGTTTTGTCACGAGTGCTTGATTTTATGTTCGTTTACGCGAGCGCGCGTTACTCGACCGTCACGGACTTCGCGAGGTTGCGCGGCTGGTCGACATCCGTACCGCGCGCCACCGCCACATGATAGGCGAGAAGCTGTACAGGCAGCGCATAGACGAGCGGTGTCACGGTCGCCGGCATTTCCGGCAGCTTCAGCGTCACCGCACTTTTCACGCCTGCTTCCTTCGCGCCCTTCTCGTCGGTGAACAGCACGATGCGTCCGCCGCGTGCCAGCACTTCCTGCACGTTGGAAGCGGTCTTCTCGAATACCTTGTCATAGGGCGCGATCACGACGACCGGCATTTTCTCGTCGATCAGCGCGATGGGTCCGTGCTTCAGTTCGCCCGCCGCGTAGCCTTCGGCGTGGATGTAGGAAATTTCCTTGAGCTTCAAGGCACCCTCGAGCGCCAGCGGATAGCTGGTGCCGCGGCCGAGATAGAGCACGTCGGCGGCGTGTTCGAGTTCCTTCGCGAGCTTTTCGATTTCGGGTTCGAGCGCCAGCGCATCGACCATCAGGCGCGGAACTTCGGTGAGTGCCCGCACGAGTTTCTTCTCGTCCGCGTCCGAGAGCACGCCACGCGCCTTGCCGGTCGCAATCGCGAGGCAGCAGAGCGCCGACAACTGACAGGTGAACGCCTTGGTGGAGGCGACGGAAATTTCCGGCCCCGCCAGCGTGCGGATCATCGCCTCGCTCTCGCGGGCAATGGTGGAGTTCGGCACGTTCACAATGGCGAGCGTGTGCTGGCCGTTTTCCTTCGCGTAGCGGAGCGAAGCCAGCGTGTCGGCGGTCTCTCCGGATTGCGAAATGACGATCGCAAGGCCGCCCGGCGACATCGGCGCCTCGCGGTAGCGGAATTCGGATGCGACATCCAAATCCACGGGCAGCCGCGCGAACCGCTCGAACCAGTATTTCGCGACGAGGCCTGAATAATACGCCGTGCCGCAAGCCGAGATCGTGATGCGCTCCATTTTTCCAAGATCGAACGGCAGTTCGACCGGAAGGCGCACTTTTTCGTTGATGAGATCGAGCATCGACGCGAGCGTATGGCCCACGACTTCCGGCTGCTCGTGGATTTCCTTCTGCATGAAGTGGCGGTGATTGCCCTTGTCGACGAGAAACGCGCCGGAGCCGACCTGAGAAATCGTGCGCTCTACTTTCTTTCCCTTCTCGTCGCGAATCTCGACGCCCTTGCGCGTGACGACGCAGAGATCGCCTTCTTCGAGATAGGCGATGCTTTCGGTGAAGGGCGCCAGCGCGATGGCATCGGAGCCAAGATACATTTCGCCGGTGCCGTAGCCGATCGCGAGCGGACTGCCGCGGCGAGCACCGATCATGAGATCGTTCTCGCCTTCAAAGATGAACGCCAGCGCGAACGCGCCCTTCAGTTGAGGCAAAGAAGCCACCACAGCCTCAAGCGGTTTCTTCCCGGCTTTCATTTCGGCGGTGACGAGATGCGCGATTACTTCGGTGTCGGTTTCGGTGAGAAACTTCGCGCCGGATTTTTCCAGCCGCTCGCGCAGTTCGCGGAAATTCTCGATGATGCCGTTATGGACAACGGCGAGCCTGTCGGTCGCGTGCGGGTGCGCGTTGGTCTCGTTCGGCGCGCCGTGCGTTGCCCAGCGCGTGTGGCCAATGCCAATCGTTCCGGCGAGCGGCTCGGACTGCAGGCGTGTCTCCAGATTGCGGAGTTTGCCCTCGGCGCGGCGGCGCGTGAGGTGGCCGCCTTCGAGCGTCGCTACACCGGCGGAATCGTAGCCGCGATATTCGAGGCGCTTCAGCGCATCGACGAGCGCGCCCGCCACCGGTTCACGGCCCAGAATTCCGACAATGCCGCACATGAAGAATGAACTCCCCGCTGCCTTGCTTGTAGCGGTTTATGGTTTAGGAGCCGTTCCCGGCCCCGAAAAATCAAATCAGGACACAGCTTGTTGCAAATCAAACCGCGGATTGCGGTTAATCCTTGCTGGATTTGCCGCCTTTTCCCTTGGCTTTCAGCGCCCGGTAATCCTTCGCCCAGCCGGGCTTGTTGGACTGTTTCGCGCGTCCCAGTCCGAGCGCGTCGGCGGGTACCGTTTCGGTGATTACGGAACCCGACGCCACATAGGCGCCGTCCTCGATCTTCACCGGTGCCACCAGCGACGAGTTCGAGCCGATGAAGGCGCCGTCGCCGATCATGGTCTTGTGTTTGTCGTAGCCGTCGTAATTGCAGGTGATGGTGCCGGCACCGATGTTCGCATCCTTGCCGACGGTGCTGTCGCCGACATAAGCGAGATGGTTCGCCTTCGATCCCTTGCCGAATTCGGCAGCTTTGGTCTCGACAAAATTTCCGATGCGGACTTTTTCGCCAAGCTTCGTGCCCGGACGCAACCGCGCATAGGGTCCGACAGAAGCGCCGGCACCCACATGCGCGCCTTCCAGATGCGAAAACGAACGGATGGTGGCGCCCTCCTCGACCACGACGCCGGGACCGAACACGACGTAAGGCTCGACAACGACGTCCTTCGCGAGTTTGGTGTCGGACGACAGAAAGACGGTATCCGGTGCGACGAGGCTAGCACCAGATTTCATCGCCGCTTCGCGCAGCCGCTTCTGCAGGGCCGCTTCGGCTTCGGCGAGCTGCGACTTGTCGTTGATGCCCATGACTTCCTCCTCGCCCGCTTCGCGCACGGCGACCTTGAGGCCCTCGGCGCGCGCGAGTTGAACCGCGTCGGTCAGGTAAAATTCCTGCTTGGCGTTGTTGTCCTTGATGCGCTCGATGATATTGAGCGCATGTTCGCCGGAAAACGCCATCAGCCCGGCATTGCAGAGCGTGATTTTCTTTTCCTCGGCGCTCGCATCGCGTTCCTCGCGGATCGCGGCAAGACTTTCGCCGTGCATGACAAGACGCCCGTAACCCGCTGGATCGGCGGGACGGAAGCCGAGCACCGCGACGGCGGAATCCTTCAGCGCATCGAGGAGCGACGTCACCGTCTCGGGCCGCACCAGCGGCGTGTCCCCGAACATGACCAGCACGTCGCCGCGCCCGTTCGCCAAAACCTCTTTCGCGGCCAGCACCGCGTGCGCCGTGCCGCGCCGCTCGGCCTGCACGAAGGTGGATGCCCTGGGTGCCGCCTTGCGGACAGTTTCCGCCACATCCTCGCGGCCAGGCCCCACCACGACCGCGACCCTGCCGATTCCGGCACCCCTTACCGCCGCCAGCACATGCGCGATCAGGGGCTCGCCCCCGATCCGGTGCAGCACTTTCGGCAGGGATGACGCCATGCGCGTGCCTTCGCCCGCGGCGAGCACGATCGCGATTGGCTCCGGCATCTGGCCTCCTGACAGCATTTCGGACCGGTCGTGTAGCTGAAGCGTGCAAATCCCGAAAGCCGAGGCTCGCCGCCCCGGTTTACCCGGCCCGACTCTGGTAAATTCCAGTGTCGGCTGATTCGCGGGGGTAGCGCATCAGCCGCAGGGGCCACGGATGGAGTTGAAGCAGGCGGCGCAGGACCTCAAGGACCTGCGGAACCTAAGGGACATGGCGCAGAAGAAACCCGGCATCACGCGCTACGTGGTCTGGGGGTCGGTAGCCGTGTGCACGGTGTTCGCCGCCGCCCTCTCGATTGCGCTGGCCGTGAGTGCCAGCCGCACCACCAAGGCGCCGGTCATCGCGGCGAAGCCGGCAACACCTGCCCCGGCGCAGCAGACAACCGCATCGATCCCTGCTCCGCCGCCAGCGCCCACGAAATCCCAGACCGATCTGGAAATCTCCAAACTGCAGGACGCACTGCGGGCACTCGCCGCCGAGCGCGACCGCTTGGTGAACCGCGTCGACCAGCTCGAGCGCAGCGTCGGCGACATCACCGCGAGCATCGCGAAGGAAAAAGAAAAACCCGCATCGCCTACTCCGCGCGCCAGCAACGAAGCGGCGATCCAGCCATCCGCGAGCGGACCGCAGGCGCGTCAAAGCCCGGCAATGCCGCCCATGCGGCCCGACAGCGCGCCGAACCAGATGGCCATGCAGCAACCGTCACTACAGATGCAACGCGGCCAGCAGCGCGCGATGGATGACGACGATGCCCCGCCTGCACCGCAGGCGCGCGGCGGACCGAACTCGCCGGGCACCTTCAACCAGACCACGATGAATGCGCGGCAGGTGCAGCCGCCTCCCGTGCCGCCCGCACCCATCGGCGCGAACCGGCTGCAATATCCGAACCAGCAGGCCATGGCGCCGAACCAGGCGTCGCCGCAACCTTCGGATTCGACCGCGTCACGCACGGAGTTCGCGATCGACCTCGGCGGTGAAGCCTCCATCGACGGACTGCGCGCGCTTTGGGCGAACATCCGCGGCAACCATGGCGCGGCACTCGAAGGCCTGCGTCCGCTCGTGAGCGTGCGCGACGGTGTCAAGCAGGGAACCGTCGAACTCCGGCTCGTCGCAGGCCCGCTCGCGAATGCGGGTGCCGCCGCCCGCGCCTGCGCGATGCTCCACGCCAAGGGCGTGCCCTGCCAGACCACCATCTTTGACGGCCAGCGCCTGGCACTTCGCTGATCGCATCAGCCATGCAGCCCGGCCGGTTGTGAGTTGCCGCACCGGCTGATAGGCCGGTGACCCCGCATCCGGCTTTTCCATGCAATCGAAGTTCAGCACTTACGCAATTCTTCTCCTGATGCCGCTGATCTTCTCTTCCAATGTTCTCATTGGCCGGGCTGCGGCAGAACTCGTCCAGCCTTGGACGATGGCGTTCGGACGATGGGGAATTGGTGCCCTTGTCCTATTGCCTTTCGCGCTTGGCGGAATCATTGCGGCATGGCGGCCACTCAGAGCCGCCGCACCCGATATTTTTCTTCTGGCGTTTCTCGGCATGGTTGTTTGTGGTGGAGGGGTCTACATCTCGCTGCATTACACGACCGCTACCAACGCCGCCCTGATCTACAACTCGTCGTCGCTGCTGATCGTGCTGATGGACGCGTTCTATTTCGGCAAGCGCCTGACGTGGCTGCGGATGCTCGGCCTGCTGATCGGCTTCGCCGGTGTGGCGGTGATCGTGCTGAACGGCGACTTGGAAAAGCTCCGCTCGTTCCAGTTCAATATCGGCGACATCGGCATGCTGGTCGCCGCGATCAGCTGGGCGATCTATTCGGTGATGCTGAAGCGTGAGACGCTTAAAGACCTTCCCACGCTCCCGCTATTTTCTTCCATCGTTATCGTTGGAGCACTTTGCCTATTTCCGCTCATGTTGTTCGAAGTGCTATCCACCGGCGTCGTTCCGACCAGTGGAACCGCATGGATTGCCATCGTCGCACTTGCGCTGATTCCTGGAGTGGGCGCTTTTGGGCTCTTTCAAGTCTGCGTGAAACGCGTCGGACCTTCGGTGACCGGAATTTTCTTTTACCTGACTCCCGTTTTTGGCGTGATCATCGCGATCCTCGTTTTAGGCGAACAGTTCAGGGGTTATCACGCGGTGGGGCTCGTGCTTGTCATCGCGGGTGTTGTGATCGCGACCGATCCTTTTAACCGCGAACCGGCAAAGCCCGGCTGAACGATTGCCCCGCGGTGGCCGGGCATGGCATCGTTGGTCATGCGCTTCTTCCTGCCCAATCCGCGCCAGACCAATCTTGCCGTCGTCCTCGGCTTCGCGGCACTTTTCGTCGCGTTCTATCTGCGGAATTTCATTCTGGATTCACGCGAGCTGGAAGCGGCTTGTCTCGCGGGTATTGCCGATCCGAAATGTTTTCTGCGCCGCGCGGCCATCGATTTCCGTGACGCGCAAATTTTCGGCGGGATCGCGCTGATCGCCGCCGGCTGGCATTTGTGGAAACCCGATTTCAGAATCTTCTTGCTCGCACTGGCCGCCGCGGTACCCGGACTTCTTCTTTCCAACACCGCCGTTTCAGCACTAGCGGCCGGGCTGCTGATTATATCCTTCGCTCGCCCCGTGCCCGCACCAGCACCCACGCGAGAGCGAGCAGCAGGGCTTCGAACCACAGCGCCTGCCAGTTCGAAGGCCCCTCGCTAAAGAACAAATACAATGCTGATGCGCCAAGCAGGGCCGCCGCGGAAACTTCCGCGACCCCGCTGCGGCGTTCGCCCGCCGGATTCCAGAGCGCAACGACGAGCAGCGACACAACCGGTGCGGTGAGCGCCGCGAAAGGAATATCGCGCGCGGCCGGCTCAAAGACGAGACCGAGCGCCATTTCCACGGCGACCAGCGTCACCAGGATCAGCACGTACGTGATGACGCGCGAGAATGACTGCACCAGATTGCGCGACAGCGGATCGAGTACCGCCGCAAATCCTTCGAACGGTACAAGCCGGATCGTCACGACCGCGCACAGCATCGGAACGGCGACCACAAGGGCGAGCAGCAGCGCTCCGTAGATCCAGTCCAGCGGCGAGCGGCTTTGCAGGGCCGTATCGGTGAGCACCTCGCCGATGGACAGCCCCGCCGCGAGCGCGATTCCCGCAACCGGTAGCCAGTTCAGTTTCTGCACGTTCACCGGACCGCTGCTCCGCGCGCCTAAAAAAGCGGAAGCGAAGACGACAAACGCGCACATCAGGCCGATCACGCCCTGAAAAAACCAGTGCGGATGATTTCGTAACTGCCCGCCGAGCCGGAATTTCGGCTCGCGCGTTTCGCCGTCGAAGAGGCCCATGTTGGCGGCCGCGGTGCCGTTCCGCATCCGCCATGGCTGGTCGAAGGCTTCGGAAAGATGCACGCGGAAATTCCCCGCCTTGCCGGCCGCGAGCATTTCCTGAATGGCGAGCGCCTGGTTTGCGCGCGACGGTCTCGCGGCTCCGCGCATCCGTCCCTCGCTCGGCCACCCCGCTTCGGCGAAAATCACTTCCTTGCCCGGAAATACGCTTGCGAACTTGGCGCGCGTCTCCCGCAGGTTCTGCTGCAACGAACCGGCGGCCAGCGGATAGCGCGCGGCATAGGGCGCAAAATTCACGGTGATGGTCTCGACGATGCCCACAATGTCGGAGGCGCGCAGCCATGTATCGGCGCCGTCGGCATAGCTAACCGGCACGCGCGCGGTCTGGCGGACGTTGCGGATGATGACGGCGAGTTCCGCCGTCGTAAGATCACCACGCGAGAGTACGCCATTTCCGACCACCAGCGAGCGCACGGCGGCGCGGTTTGCATTGATCGTCGCGATCGCGCGGTCGATCTCGCGCTTGTTCTCCGCCTGATCGCGGGAAAGCGCCAAGCCCAGCACCGTCGCCATGCCGCGCTTCTGCGCGAGCGCCGGAACGCGATCCAGCCCATAGGCAAGCGTTTCGGTGCGCACGCAGGACGCAAGCGGAGCGAGCCTGGCGAGATCCTGATCGATCCGCTCGGGCGGGATCGCAACACCCGCACCCGGCGCTTCTCCGGCACGGAACGGCGAATAGGTGATGCAGTCGAGTTTTTCGTTGGCACCCAGCGGCGTGCGCGGCAGTTCAACCGGCCAACCCAGCCCGAACCATGTGAGCGCAACCAGCCCGGCAACGGCCGAGAGCAGGATCGCTGGATTACGCAAAAACGCTGGAATTTCCATTCGCGGCTCTCACGAATGGATTAGCCGCAATCCGGCGGGGTGTGAAGCAGGCGGCGGCACATCCCGCGGGTTCGGTAAATCAGCGCGCGGCAGCGGAGTTTTTGAGCCGGCGATAGACATATTCGCCGCCCGCCTGACCGGCGGAAAACGCCTCGATCAAACCGTGATCCGGCGAAAGATGGCAGACGGGATCGGTTGCATTCATGTCGCCGGTCAACGCAAAAGCCTGGCAGCGGCAGCCGCCGAAATCCTGCTCGCGGCGCGAACAGCTCCGGCACGGCTCCTTCATCCAGTCCGTGCCGCGAAACGCGTTGAATGCGGGTGAATGTTCCCAAATCTCAGCGAGCGAGTGATCGCGCACGTTCCAGAATTCGAGCGGCAGCGTTTCGGCGGCGTGGCACGGCAACACGCGGCCCGAAGGTGTCACGTTCAGCGAGCGGCGGCCCCAGCCGCCGACGCAGGCTTTCGGATAACGCGCGTGATAGTCCGGCGCCACGGCGTCAATAACAATTTGCCCGCGATAGCGTTCGCGCAGCGGCACCAGTTTTTCCGCCGCGCGCTCGGCCTGATCGCGCGTGGGCATCAGGGCGGCGCGGTTCGTGAGCGCCCAGCCGTAATACTGCACATGCGCGATCTCGATGCGGGAGGCGCCATAGGACAGCGCCAGCTCGATCATTTCCTCGACGCGTTCGATATTCGCGCGATGGACGACCATGTTCACGGTCAGCGGAAGACCGAGAGCCACCGTATCCTTCGCGAGTTTTTCCTTGCGCTCGAACGCGCCGTCATAACCCGCAATTTTGTCAGCGGATGCGCGCTCGCTATCCTGGATCGAAACCTGCACATGATCGAGACCCGCATCGGCCAGTTCGCGCAGGCGCGCGGTGTTGATGCCGACACCGGAAGTAATGAGGTTGCTGTAGAGACCGGCGTCGCGCGCGGATTTCGTAATTTCGACCAGATCCCGGCGCGAGCCCGGCTCGCCGCCGGAAAGATGAATTTGCAACACGCCGAGGGCCGCGGCTTCGCGAAACACGCGCGCCCAGGTACCCGCGTCGAGTTCGCCTTGCATGGCCTCGAGTTCGACGGGATTGGAACAGTACGGGCAACCCAGCGGGCAGCGGTGGGTCAGTTCCGCGAGCAGGCCGAGCGGCTTCGGCAGCGCTGCGGCAGCGACGCTCATTTGATGATTACCATGCGCTTGGAGACCAGTTGCGCGAACAGTCCCGAAACGTCGGCAAAAATTTGCTCGCGCGGCGCCTCGAAGGTCGTCGCCAGATCGCTGACGATCCACGCGATCGAATTCACGCCGTTGCAGCGCCTCAGAATCTCATAGGAAATCTTGTCGGCCTTCAGCACGCGTTCCGGTGCGAGCAGCACCCAGCCGCCATGCGCCTCGCTGTTGGCGAGACGGACCCCGGGCGCGAACATCGGCTTTGCGTCCGGTCCCAGAAATTGCGGCGCCTGCTCGTTCACGTCTGATCCTCCGGCACGAATGCTCCATGCGGCACGAATTTCGGGTCGACATAGGCATGATACAGCGCATCGAGCATCGCCCAAAGCACGCTGCATTTGAATTCGAGCGCCTGCAGGACGAGTTGCTGCTGCTCCGGCGTTTTGGCGTGGCGCTTGACGTAGTCGAGCGCGAAGTCGGCGTCGCGTCCGGCCTGCGGCGGGCGCTTGTCGAAATAGGACAATGCCTCGGGCGTCACGAATTTGTAGTTCGCAAGCATTCCGCTCATGCGCTCGCTGATGATGACCGGCGAGAACATTTCCGTCAGCGAAGAGGCGACGGCTTCCAGCAGCGACTTTTCGCGCACGAAACGGACATAGGCTTCGACTGCGAAGCGCGTTCCCGGCAGGATCGCGCGGGTGGATTTCACCATCTCGCGATCGAGCCCGAGTGAATCCGTCAGCTTCAGCCAGCGCGCGATGCCGCCGTCATCCTCGCCGGTGCCATCGTGATCCTCAAGCCGCTTGCGCCATTCTCTACGCAGTGCGCTGTCCTCCGCGCGCGCGATCAGGCTTGCGTCCTTGATCGGGATCATCGCCTGATAAAAATACCGGTTCAGCGCCCAGGCCTGCACCTGCCCCTTTGTGCAGCGTCCGCCATGCAGCATCTCGTGAAATCTGTGCAGGCGGTGATAGCGCTTCGCTCCGATCTCACGGAGTGCGGCCTCCAGCTCATCGCCCGTCATCAGCTTCAAAGTTCGATCTCCATCCCGTCCTCGGCGATCTCGAAGCCTGCCTGTTCCGCTTGCGCGCGTTCGCGGGAATCCTCGATCAGCAACGGATTGGTGTTGTTGATGTGGATATAAATGCGCCGCACGCGTGCGGACGCAAGTGCGCGCAGCGAGCCGCCCTCGCCGCTCACCGGCATGTGACCCATGCGAAGCCCGGTTTTTTCGCCGACACCGAGCCGGATCATTTCGTCGTCGGTGAACAGCGTTCCGTCGAACAGCACGGTGTCGGCTTTTTCAATTCGCTGCATCAGTGCGGCCGGAACGGATGCGGCACCGGGGATGAACATCAACCGCGCGTCGCCGGCGGAAATTTCAATCCCGACATTCGTGCCTTCCTGCATCGTGCCGGAACCTTCGAGATAGAGCGGCACTTTGCCGGGCACCGGAAACAACTCTGCCCGCATCCCGCCCGGCAGATCGAACGGCTCGCCCGGCTGCACGGCCGCGCGCCGCACCGTTCCATCCGCCAAAGCGGCGAACATCGGATTGGCCTTGAGCGTGGCCTGCGTTTCGGCGGTCGCGAACAAGGCGAACGGCTGGCTTTCGCGCAGATGCAGCAGCCCCGCCGCCTGATCGATTTCGGCTCCGGTCAGAACGACCGCCGCAATCGGGCTGTCGCGCCTGCCGCGCGGCTGCAAATCAACGGTGCGCGCAATCTGCTCGCGCAAATCCGGAGCGGCGTTGAGAATGATCCAGTGCTTGCGGTCGGCGGAAACGGCGACGCTTGTCTGCGTGCGTTCCTTCACGCGCGGATCGCTGTCCCACGCGAGTGCGCAGACAGGACAGCGGCAATTCCATTGGGGGAAGCCGCCGCCTGCCGCCGATCCAAGAACAATGGCGGTCAGGCGCGGCATGCGATCGGGCGCCCGCAGGCGCCGTTACTTACTCGGCGGATTCGTAGCCGGTGACTTCCATGCCGATGCAGACTTCGACGAGGGCCGGTTTGGTCCATGCCATTGCTTTTTCCCTTCGCGTTGCTTGCCGCTTCGGAGCGGTCGTAATCACAAGACACTAGCGCATATTTGGTTGCGTGACAGCACGTCCCGCGGACATTTGGCGGGAAGCGATGGAACGGAAATTATCCGCATTATCATGGCCTTATTTGGACGCCGCAAAATGAGCAAGTGCAGCAATATCGGCATCGCTCGCGCCGAAGATGGCTGCTGTCATCTGGGTATCCGCGCCGGAACGCTTGTTGTCGCGAAACTCCTTCAGCGAATGGATCAGGTAGTCGATGCGCTGTTTGGCGAGCCTTGGCATCTGCTCCTGGCCGGACAAATCCGGCAGGTGGCAGGACTCGCAACGCCGCGCCGCTGAAATCGCGGCCCCGCGTCTGGCGAGTTCCGGGTCGATTTTTTCCTCGCTGCGCTTCGGTTCAAGTTTCGCGAAATGCTCCGAAAGCGCCTGCAGATCCGCGTCCTTCAGATCCTTCACAAACGGCATCATCGCCTCGATCTTGCGCACACCCTCGCGCATGAGAAAAAGCTGGTTGAGGATGAAGAACGCCGGCTGGCCGGCGAGCGAGGGAATGTTCTCGAGTTGCGAATTGCCGCCCTCGCCGTGGCATGACGCGCATTGCTCGATGCGCTCCTTGAGCGAAAGCGTTTGCGCCGATACCGGCAACGCGAGAAACGCAGCGGCCGCTGCAATGAACAGCGGCCGCCAGTGATTGTGCAGACGGAACTTCAACCGGAACACTCGCTCCTTACCGTCCGTAAGAGATGCGATAGATCGCACCGTTCTGTTCGTCGGAGACGAGCAACGAGCCGTCCTTCATCGGAAGCACGTAGGTCGGGCGTCCGTTGAACTCATTGGTCTTGGGATCGAGGAAGCCTGTGAGGAACGGCTCGATGGTCGCCGTGCCGTTCGGCTGCGTGCGCGCCACGATCACGTCGTAGCCCGACTTCTGCGTCTTGTTCCACGAACCGCGGCGGGCGATGAACGCGGCGTTCTGGTACTGCGCCGGGAACATCTTGCCGGAGTAGAACTTGATGCCGAGGGCCGCCGTGTGCGGTCCGAGCAGAGCCGCCGGCATCACGACACCGGCACAAGCGTTCGGGATGGTGATGTCGTTATCGACGATTCCGCGCGCATGGCAGTACGGGAAGCCGAAATTGGCGCCTTCCTGTCCCTTGCCGATACGGTTCAGTTCGTCTTCGGGACCCGAGTCACCGGCCCAGTCCTTGCCGTTGTCGGTGAACCACAGTTCCTTCGTCTGCGGATGCCAGTCGAAGCCAACGGTGTTGCGCACGCCGCGTGCGACGATCTCCATGCCGGTGCCGTCCGCGTTGTAGCGGCGGATCTGCGCGTGCGTCCCCGGATTGATCTCGCAGATGTTGCAGTTGGCGCCGACCTGCACATACATTTTTCCATCGGGACCGAAGTCCACATATTTCCAGTTATGATGGATCGTGTCCGGCAGGCCGTAAGCCTCGGTCAATTCGACCGGAGCCGGCGGATTGTCGAGGTTCGCCTCGATGTTGTCGTAGCGATAGACCTTGTGGATCGCGAACACGTAGAGCGATCCGTTGCGGAACGCGAGGCCGTTCGGCTGCGTCAGTCCCTGCGCGATGGTCTTCACTTCCTTCTTGTCCGCCGTGATCGCGTAGACGCGGCCGATGACGCGGGTGCCCATGAAGATGGTGCCCTTGTCGCCCATCACCATGGTGCGGCCGGCGGCGTGACCGTGCGAATAGACTTCGATCTTGAAGCCGGCGGGAACCTTCAGCTTGTCGACCGGCAGCTTCTCCCGCGCGGCGGCGATCGGCGGCGTGGCGTGCGGCTTGAGGTTGCCGTCCTGCTTGCTCTTTCCGACACTCGACTTGTCCATCGCCGAGAAGCCGGGCGGACCTTTCGGCGCGGGTGCCGCGGGTGCGGCCGCTTTATCCTGCGCGAGTACCGAGCCGCATACGAAGATCGCAGCGATCGTTCCCGCAAACAGACTCGTAATGTTCGCTGAACCCATGGAGACCTCCCTCGCTCTTTGCATGTTTCCGGCGGTCTGTTGCCACCAGTTTGAATACCAACAGTCTGTGCCAATCGGCCGGCGATTGGAAGCCGCAGAATTACGTCAAATGCTGGTACGAAATTGGCAAAAATATTTTCGTCATGGTTCCGGGCTGCCGGATGCTGCATAGCAAAAATCGGCAGGCGTGGAATTCAGACCGAAGGCAAAAGCTCAAATCGTGGACGGGTAATGCCCTGCACGACATCGGCGAATTCGGCTGTCCGCAGGAACTTGATGAGGCCGGGAAGTTTCGGCCCGAACGCCGCCATGGAAGGCAACAGTTGATCGAAATGATTTGGATCGCCCTTGATCGATCCCACGAAACCGGACCAGCTCGTGCCGGCCAGAAAATCCTTCAGCTCGATCAGCGCCGGATGATTTTCAGCAACAGACGGCGTGGTCCAGTGCTTCAAGGGACCGATGAAATGCAGTATCTCCGGAGAGAAGGCCTGCGCCAGCTCCGTATGCATCCATCGCGAAACAAAATTGAACGAGGGTGACAGTTCCAGCCATTTTTTCCGGAACAACTCATTCAGAATTTGCTGCTCACGGTTGGCAAAGGAAAGTTTGTCTTTGGACCTGATCAGGTTGAACGCCTGTTCCTCTCTGCCATTCCGTCGGTAGGCGGCGGCATCGAGTAAAATCGCTCCGCCATTAAATGCTTTCAGCCTGAAGTAATCGATGGCCCGCACCGCCCCGATTTCCATTCCCTTCATATCGAGATCGAAAAGCCCGAAGACGGCAGGCGAAGCGACAAACATATCGATATCGATGTAGAAGATGCGGTCGGTGTGGGGGAGCAGCCGAGGCAGGCACATGCGGTGATAGGAAAATTTCTCCCAGTAAGTAGGCTGATGCTTGCCGTAATCGGTGTCGTCGAAATCACAATCGATCAGAACCAGATCGGGCACGAGCGCTTTCGCTTCGGCGAAGCCCGGCTTCCAGTCGGAAACCAGAACGATGTCCGTATCGGATCGCGGATTGAGCCTTGAAAGTTTCCATGCAAGGAAAACCGCGGCAGGAAAGAGTTTTTCGTCGGACAACAATGCAAGGGCATTCCGGGCCACAGCTTCCAGTCCTCTCTTCAAAAGCCGGTCCTGAAGCAGCAATATCCTGCTTTGCGATTCTTATCCACGCTGCACGGGGCTGAAATGGACATTCTCTGGAAGGGTATTCTCGGCGGGCTTGTCACCGCGTCGATCGTCTGGGCATCGAAGCGCGGTAATATCTTGCCGGGCGTGCTGCCGCTGTTTCCCATCTTCACAATTTTCGCGCTGCTTGCGGTCGGCTCGAAGGGAAGCATCGAAGGGATTCACGAAACCGCCACCGCGGCGGCGAAGACCGTGCCGGTCTATCTCACATTTCTCGGGACCGCCTATTTCCTCGCCGACAAGGTGGACTACCGGCTCGCGGTGTTTCTGGGTCTCTGCGCGTGGTTCGTTGCCGTGTGGGCGATGTTCCTGCTGCCGAAACACCTCTGACCGCGCTATCCGTCCAGTGCGGCAATCGCGAGCTTTGCGATCCTGAAATCCACTTCGGGGCTATGGTTGTCGGCGATCATCCAGACCGCCGACAGGCCGGTCCAGGCAACGATCCATTGCAGCAATCGTTCGCGCTCCAGTCCCGATTTTTGCAACACGATGTCCAGCCGTTCGGAAAACCGTTCCGGCAAGGTCGCCACCGGAATATCGGTGCCCGCAATATCGGGGTTGGTGAAAATGTTCGCGTAATCGAAACCGCGCTCGCCGCGCAGCCGCTTCGGATCGATGGCGAGCCAGCCGCGTTCTCCAAAGTCGAGGACGTTGTCGTGATGAATGTCGCCGTGGAGCACGACGACCTCGCGCGGACTGTTCAGCAACTGCCTTGCCGCCACACAAGAACGATGCAGCAGGCCGCCGTACTTCACGGCTCCCGGCTCCAGATCCTGAAACCACGCCGCGAGCGGAACGAGTTCTGGCAAGGGCTTTTTGCGGGGTGTGTGCAGCTTCGCAATCACATCGCAGATGATTTCAGCCGCTTCCGCATCGCGGCCGGTGCGCGCATATTCGGATAGCGAGCGCGTGCCTTCCGCGCGCTCGATCAGGATCGCGGGGCCTTCCCGTGCCAGCACGCGCGCGGCACCCTCGCCGCCCCACCATTCCAGCAGCCGTCCACCGAACTGCTCTTCCGGTTCGGTCGCGATCTTCAGCATCGCGGCATCGTCGCCGCGCCGCACGGGCAGCAGCAAGGCGCGCGGTGTCTGAATCGATTTTCCGTCGGCCTTGAGATTCCAGCGCTCGAGATACGTCTCAAGCATCAGCTTCTGCGCGCATTGAGATGCAGGAGCACGCCCAGCCCGAGCAGGATCAGGCCAATCACCGCGATGGTCGCCGGCAGAAATGGCCGGAACGCGCCGAGGCCGGAATATTTCGCGATCCAGCCGGGTACGGCGTAATACTGCCGATAGGCGAAGGCGCAGGCGGTACCGATCGAAAGCCAGCCGCTGGCCTGCAGGATCAGCGCAACCGCAAGCGCATAGATTTTCACGCAGGCATTGCCTTTTCGACGAGCCGCACCCAGTAGCTCGCGCCGAACGGGATCACCTTGTCGTTGAAGTCGTAGGCGGGGTGATGGAGGTTCGCGCTGTCGCCGTTGCCGGTGAAGATGAATGCGCCGGGACGCTTCTGCAGCATGAACGCGAAATCCTCGCCGCCCATGACCGGAAGTACATTTGGATTGACGTTGTCCTTGCCCGCGATCTCGCCCGCGACGGACGCTGCGAAATCCACCGCACCCGGATCGTTCACCACCACCGGATAGTCGCGGCCGTAATGCACCTTGGCCGTAGCACCATGGAGTGCCGCGATGCCCTCGATCACTTCCTTGACGCGCTTTTCCAGCAGATCGCGCACTTCGGGACGCAGGCTGCGGCAGGTGCCGCGCATGAACGCCGTCTGCGGGATCACGTTGTCGGTGTGGCCCGCTTCAAATTGAGTGATCGACACAACCGCGTTGTCTATCGGATCGACGTTTCGGGAAACGATTGTCTGCAGCGCGTTGATGATCGCCGCACCGACTACAACGGTGTCGATCGCCTTGTGCGGACGCGCGGCATGGCCGCCCTTGCCTTCAATCTCGATCCGCAGCCGGTCCGCGGCCGCCATGATCGGACCCGGACGCATCGAGAAGGTGCCGACGGGCTGGCCGGGATAATTGTGCATGCCATAGACTTCGTTGATCCCGAACCGCTCGAACAGGCCGTCGTCGATCATGGCCTTGGCGCCGGCGCCGCCTTCTTCGGCGGGCTGGAAGATCACCACCGCCGTGCCGTCGAAATTTCTCGTTTCACAAAGGTGCCGTGCCGCCGCGAGCAGCATCGACGTGTGCCCGTCATGGCCGCAGGCGTGCATCTTGCCCGGCGTCTTCGACGCATAGGGCAAGCCGGTGATTTCCTCGATCGGCAGCGCGTCCATGTCGGCACGCATGCCGACGACCTTGCCGCTGGCTTTGTTCTTGCCGTGGATCACGCCGACGACGCCGGTGCGGCCGATACCGGGAACCACCTCGTCGCACCCGAACGATTTCAGCTTCTCGGTGACGACGCCCGCGGTGCGGTGAACGTCGTACTGAAGCTCCGGATGCATGTGGAGGTCGTGGCGCCACGCGGCAATTTCCTCGACGCGGCCTGCGATGTGATTGTTGACGGGCATGGGTACTCCTCGGCGCCACTGTAGATGCGGAAAGCCGCGGTCGCCAGCCGGAACCCGGTCGGCGGGAATCTACGGGACTTTGCGGCACTTGCTGCCCGTGACCAATAGTCCGTTGCCGGGGCGTTTGGGCTCGCCCTCCGCTATTGACGCGGCGCAACAGCGCCCGTACCTCTGCCCGCATTGGGGGCCCGTAGCTCAGCGGTAGAGCGGCTGACTTTTAATCAGTAGGTCAATGGTTCGACTCCATTCGGGCTCACCAATACAAGCACCCGGCGGCATCACGCACCGCAAGTTCCGCGCCTAATCGTAATCGAGTTCGTTCTGCGCAATCGCGGCGTCGAGCCGCTCGGGCGAAAAATCCTTCAGGCCGTCGAACACCGCCATCCGGCCCACATATTCACGGATCGTGCCGAACTCCGTCAGCACACCGTACTTTTCACGGTCGAGAAAGTCGTCGACCAGCAACGTCCAGCCATCCTTGCCGCGGAGCGCCCTGAACGCCTTGAGTGCGCAGGCGATGCGGAAACGGCCATCGACGAGCACCAGCAGCGGCGTCTTGCCGTTCAGCTCGCGCAGCGGAAAATCCGAATACCGTTTGAATTTTTCCCGGCGGGAATTGCGCGGGCGGAACAGCACGATGGGGCGGCCATAGCGATGGGTCGGGCCGATATCGGCGTAGCGGTATTCCTGCCTTGCCGGATCGAATTTTCCTTCCGCCTCGATGCCCTTCATCAGCTTGTCGAGAAAGCGCCGGTCGGATTCCACCGAAATGAACGGAACGCCCGCGCGCGCGGCGACAAAGGTGGAGCCGCCCGATCCGAACTCGACGTAAAATTTTGAATTTCGGATTTGCTGTTCGAACCAGTCAACCGTGCCGGTAGCGCCGAACGACGGTGACGACTGGATCTTCGTTCCCTTGCGCAGGCGCTTGGCATGAAACCGGATGGCCTTGGCAATTTCGCGCATTCGCTCAACCCGCAATCAGCCGAAGAACAGTTTTATTAATACGTCCCGAACAGGCTGCGAAACCACTTCCACTTGATCCACCAGGTGTCGATCTCGCGCGCCGGACGCGGACGGCTGTGTTCCTTGGAAATTTCCCAGTCGAAATTCAGGAACTGCCGGCTGTGGCCGGCTTCCGCGCCCCATTGCTTGATCTCGTCGCGCTTGCGCCAGTAGATCGTCCGGTTATGCGAACGGTCTCGCTGCAAGGTGTGATCGGCGTCGATGCCTTCGTCATCGTTCCGGATCAGATGATATTTTTTCGACAGCTTCAGCACCAGCGAGCCGTGATAGCGGTGGAACGATGAAAGCGATCCGCCGACATAGCCGTAGTGCCCCGCGAATTCCTCGTCGTAGCCATAAAAGCGGAAAAAGCGGGCACGCGACATGAAGAAAGTGTTGGCGTGCGCCTTACGGGCAAACTTCTTGTAGCGGGTCGTGTATCTCCAGAAGCGATAGAGACGGCGGCCGGGATTCCGCATGCGCAACAGCTTGCGCATGGTGATCTCGGGGATTTCGTGGTCGAGGTCCATGAGGACAATCTTGTCGGACTTCGCATAGACCACGCCAAGATTACGGGCCCCGCTCAAATTCCATGGAATGTTTTCCGTGATCCGCAGCCATGTGATGTTGAGATCGAGGTCGGGCAGCGGAAAGCGGTCGGGCGAGCCGTCATCCACCACGACAAACTGGACTCGGTCGCGAATATCGGACGGCAGCGATTCATATTGCTTGAGCAGATAGAGCAGCGACGCGTTCGATTTCTTGTCGAAATAGAACGGAAAAATCACGCTGAGCTGGATGTGCTGCTTGTCGAAGGCGGCAAGGTTGCCGGTGGATGCGGCCTTGAGAGCCGGGCGCCGCGTCCACTTCCGCCAGCGGTCTACCAAACTCATTGCTACAGCCTTCGCCTTGCATTTCCCGCGCGCAGGGAATGCTCCCCTATTGCAACCTTATCGGAACTCGGAACCCGATTGTCCAGCGGCGAAAGCCGCCAAAAGCCTGAGACTTCCCGCCAATCGCACTCCCGCTGAGGTTGTGCTAAAGTCTCGCCGTGGCGGGGGCTGCAATGAAAAATTTATACGGCGCCGAAAACGGCGATACGCCGGATCAAGCCGTGCGCATTTTCCGGGAACTGGTCCGGCTCGCGGAAGAAAAAGACCAGCTGGAAATTTACATCCGGCTGCCGCTCGCCTGGGCGATTCTTGCGCAACTCGACAACAGTGCGATACCGCAGAGTAAAGTGGGCGCAATACGAACCGAATAAACGCCGCGTAAGACCAACGTCGCACGAAATTCCGGCTCAAAGCCGATTCATCGCACAGTTGCGTCACGGAATCGTCCCATTGCGGCTCGCAAATGCCGCGATCCCACAACGATTCAATCAATAGTTCCCCGGCCGCGATACTTTTTTGAACTACGACCCCCGCATGCAAAGTTTGATGAACGGCGCCCGAACGCTGCTTCGTGCTCGCAACTATCGCCGCGAGATGATGGCGCAGCGCGCGGAAGCCGGATCGATCGTGCTGTCCTATCCAAAATGCGGACGTACCTGGCACCGTATCCTGTTGGGCCGTTATCTCAGCGGACTGATGCAGGCAGATCCGTCAGCGTCGATGGATGTCGAGGCTCTGAGCGCGCAGTCCGGCGCGAACCGTGTGCATTATTCGCATAACGGCTCCAGTCCCACCGAGCGGATTCCCGCCTCGCACGCACTGGTCGGATCGCCGCTTGGGTGGTCGGAGCGGGACGTCATCGTGCTGGTGCGCGATCCGCGCGACGCGATGGTGTCGATGTATTATCACATGAAATTCCGCGAGCGCGGTTTCGACGGTTCGATCTCGGAATTCGTACGGTCATCCGACATGGGTGTCGCGAAACTCACGGCCGCCTGGAAGCGCTGGTCGGAGAACCGTCATCTTGCGACGAGCTTCATCGTTCAGTCCTATGAACAGATGCACAGCGATCCCAAGCGCGTACTGCGCGAAACGCTTGGTTGGCTTGGACTGAAAACTATCGACGAAAAGCTGGTCAACGAAGCGGTCGAGTTCGCATCGTTCGGCAATCTACGCGGACTGGAATCGTCCAACTATTTCAATTCCGAGGCGCTCAATAACGAGACCGGCGACCCGCGCGCAGCCAAGGTGCGCGAAGGCAAGGTCGGCGGCTACGAAAGCGAACTCTCCGCCGATGACATCGCCTTCATCGAAAATGCCGTGCAAGAAATAGGCGATCCGTTCGGCACGCTGAAGCCGCACACGGCCTGAGATTTCCGTTTTTCACCCGCCGCGAAAATCGACCAGCCCATGCAGGCGGTCGAGCGTGCAGGCGTACCACTCCTTGCCGATCGAAAGCCGCACCAGCTTCTTGCCTTCGGCGGCGATCTGTACGCTGACGGTCTTGAATTCCTTCGCCGGGATTCCGTAGAGCCGTTCGCCTTCCGCCGCGCAAATTCCGCCGGGGTCTCCGCTTACCCGCTCCGGAACAGGATGCAGCTTCCATGAGTCGTCCTGCTCGGCGATGGCTGCGCTTGAGGCAGCGGACAGAGCAATCAAAGCGATGGCGATGGTAGTTCGCTGAAGCGACGGCATGATTGTGGCCCGGATTCCCGCAGATTCGCCCGATCATCGGATTTTGGGCGAGCGAGGGCAAACGATCAATTCGCCTCAAAATCAGGAAGCAAGGCGACTAGCCGACCATTTGCGGAAGAATAAACGGTCCGTCCGGCACGCCCCGGACCTTTGCCGGCATGCCATAGAGATTCGAAATCAGCGCGTTGGTAATCACTTCATGGGGCGTGCCGCGCGCGACCGCGGCGCCATCCTTCAGCGCCAGGATTTCATCGGCGGCAATCGCCGCGAGATTGAGATCGTGCAGGACCATCAGCACGCCGCCGCCGTTATCCGCATGCGTGCGCGCGAGTTTCAGCGTCAGTAACTGGTGCGAAAGATCAAGGCTCGCGGTCGGCTCATCGAGCAGCAAATAGCAGCCCTGCCCGGAATACGTCTGCACCAGCACACGCGCGAGCTGCGCGCGCTGCTGCTCGCCGCCGGAAAGCTGGTTGAAGATACGCGGCGCAAAATCCGGCAGATCGACCTCGTGCAAGGCACGCGCGACAAGTGCCGCCGTTTCGGCTTTTGCGGTTTGCGGCGGCAGTCCGAGGGCGACGATTTCCGCAACGCTGAACGGAAACGCTACATGCGTGGATTGCGGCAGCACCGCGCGGCGGCGCGCGAGTTCGCGCGGCGGAATTTGCCTGAGCGGCACACCATTGAGAGACACGCTCCCGCCAAAGCCGGTGAGTTCTCCCGACATTACTTTCAGGAGCGTCGATTTTCCCGCGCCATTCGGTCCGACAAGGGCCGTAACCTTGCCCGGCTCAAGCGTGAGATTGACGCCGGCCACGATTTCCCGGCCCCTCACCCGCACGCATATGCCGGTTGCCCGATACATTTCAGCCGCCCAGAGCCGCGCGATGACGGCGCAGCAGCCAGAGGAAAAACGGGGCACCGATGAACGCCGTCACCACGCCGAGCGGCAATTCCGCAGGCGTCACGATCGTGCGCGCGATCACGTCGGCGCCGACGAGCAATGCCGCGCCGAGCAGCGCGCTGCCGATCAAGAGATATTTGTGCGAGGGACCGATCATCAGCCGCAGGAGATGCGGCACGACGAGCCCGATAAATCCGATCACGCCCGCGACTGCTACGGCGGCACCGACACCGGCCGCGACGCCGACAATCGCGATCTTCTTCAGGCGCTCCACATCGATGCCGACATGGAAAGCCTCCGCTTCGCCGAGCGTCAATGCGTCGAGCCCGCGCGCGAGCGTCGCCGCGATCAGAAAGAAGCCAATGCTCCACGGCGCGATCAGGCCCACCTTGCTCCAGGTAGCGCCACCCAGACTTCCAAGCGTCCAGAAGGTGAACTCGCGAAGCTGCTGGTCCGATGCGAGGAAGATCAGAAGCCCGGTTCCGGCTTGTGCCAGCGCGCCGAGCGCGATGCCGCAAAATAAAAGTGTTGCAACCGCCGTGCGCCCGCCACTGCTCGCCACCTGTTGCAAAATCAGCGTTGCGCCCAAAGCGCCCGTGAACGCCGCGAACGACAGTCCGTAGCGCGCGATGAATTCCGGCAGCAGCGCCGAGAGCGTACCACCGAGCACGATCCAGAGTACGGCAGCGAGTGCGGCACCCGGCGAGATTCCGACGAAAATCGGATCGGCCAGCGGATTGCGGAACATGCCCTGCAACACCGCACCCGCGACGGCGAGCGAGGCGCCGACCAGCATGCCGAGCATCATGCGCGGCAGCCGCACATCCAGCACGACAATGGCATCACGCAGCGCAAGCCCCTCGCCGCGCGCGCCGGAGAAAATTGCGTTGAACAAAATTGAAATAACCCGTTCCGGCGCGATGGTGACGGGTCCGACCGCGAGCGAAGCGATCACGGCAGCGAGCAGCAGGACTGACGCGATGGCGATTCCGGCCGGTGCGCGCCGCACCGTGCGTGGCGGCATGGCTGACGCCGTGAAACTCATTTCCCGGCGCCGCCGTCCGTCCATGGCCGCTGCGGCAGCGTTGCGATGGACAGTTCCGGATAGAGCGCCGCCGCGAGGTCGCGCGCCGCATGGGCCGTGCGCGGACCAAAACCGAGCAGATAAAGGCCCGGAAGCGATACGATTTTCTTCTCACGCGCGGCCGGTGTCGCGGCAAAAGCCGGCATCGCGAATACCGTATCGGCGGTCATTGCGTGATTACGCTCTGACATCATCACGACCGCGTCCGGCTGGGCCGCGATCATCGCTTCGTCGGCCGCTGGCTTGTAGCCCTCGAATTTTTCGAATGCGTTTTCGACGCCCGCGAGCTTGAAGATCGCGCTCGCACCCGTGTGTCCGCCTCCGACAATGGGACTGCCATTGCCGAGTGCCAGCACGAATGCGGCCCGGCGGCGATCCTTGATGCGTTCGCGCAAGCCGGCGAGCGTACGGAAATCCTCCTGTATCGCGCGCGCGAGCTTTTCGCCTTCCTCGCTCATGCCGGCGGCTTCGGCAACGAAACGGATTTTCTTCATCACGCCGTCTTCGTCGAATGCCTGCGGCACGAGCACGAGCGGCACCGAGGCGTTCCGCAAAACGTCAATGGCCGCAGGCGGTCCCGCCTCCTCGACCGCAATCACGAGCGAAGGGCCAAGGGCCAGCACCCCTTCCGGCGAAAGCGCGCGGACATAGCCGACATTCGGCTTTTTCATTGCGGCGGCCGGATAGGTGCTCGTCTGGTCAATGGCGATAATCCTGTCACCCGCACCGAGCGCGTAGAGAATCTCCGTCACCGCACCACCGACCGAGACAATCTTCGATGTATCCGCGATCTCGATTTTTCTGCCGGTTGCGTCCGTCATCGAAATTTTTTGCGAAGATTTCTGTGTCGTATGCGCAACAGCCGGAAAGATTCCCGCCGCGACAATCGCGGCGCAGAGCACGATCAACGGAACAAAATTCTGCATGCGTTTCATTTGGTGAGGATCAACTTGTTCTGCGCGGTGAGCCGGAGCCGATAGACTTCGCCGGCATGTCCAATCGTGATTTCGCGCGTATCCACAAAGAGATCGCGGCTCTCGATGCGATGCCTGGCGTCGACCGGAATCGCGCGCACTTCCGGTGCGGCGCTACCGGGTGTGGATTTTTCGACGCTCAGTTTCGAATTATTCAAGTTTCAGACAACCTCAGTTTAGAACTATTTTATTGTTGTTTTTCAAAGCCTTAGTTGACTCCCGTAAGTGAATCCATCGATAAAAGCAACAACACGTTCGAGCGGGAAAACTCTCGCCGCGTGTTGCCCGCCAGCAAGCGCCGCCCGATGCGGCCGCCCGCCAGCCACGGCCAATGAAAACAAACGGGGCTGGGTCAATGCAGAATTGGGCAAGGCGCACGCGTGCGCTTCGAACAGGAACAATTACGCTCGGGGTATCCGTCGCGGCACTTCTCGCCGCGCAGAATATTTCCCGCGCACAGGAAATCTCCCTCGATCCGATCACGATCGTGGCGTCGAAAGTCGCCGAGCGCGTCAGCGAAGCGCTGGCGGCAGTCTCGGCCATTCGCGAGGAACAAATCAGACAGGTGATGGCGACACGCTCGCAGGAACTTGTCTGGGGTGTGCCGAGCGTCACCTCGCAAAATCGCGGTGACGATCCGGGCCTCGCTCTGAATGTCCGCGGTCTGCAGGATTTCGGCCGGGTCGCGGTCGTCGTGGACGGCGCGCGGCAGAATTTCCAGCGCAGCGGTCACAACGCCGACGGACTGGTTTACATCGATCCGGAGCTGATCGGCGGCATCGACATCGTGCGCGGCCCGGTCGCCAACATCTACGGCTCCGGCGCCATCGGCGGCGTTGCATCGTTCCGCACCCTCGACGTAGATGACATCCTTCGCCCCGGCGAAAAGAGCGGATCGGTCTGGCATTTCGGCGGCGGAACGGGTGCCTACGGATATGGCCTCGGCTCGATGTTCGCGGCGGCGCGGATGGGACCGAATGCGGAAATCATCGCTGGCGGGTCGTTCACCCATCGCGACAGCTACGATTCCGGCAACGGCCGTCATTTCGAGAACACCTGGAGCCAGACCGGTTCCGGCCTCGCGAAACTGACGATGCGGCCCGCTGACGGACATGAAGTGAAGTTCAGCGGCCAGATTTCGGAATTCAACTTCCGTCAGGGTCAGGCGAACGGCGGCGCCACCACCACTTACGACACGACGGTGCTGAACGAGATCGCCGGCGTGCGCTGGCGCTATTCGCGCCCTGAAGACAAGATGTTCAACTTCGACATCAACACCTACTGGACGCGGACCGAAACCGACCAGCGCAAGGTGACGGGCGCTCCGCCGCCGGCGGGCGTCGGCGCGATCGGCGACACCAACTTTTTTGCGATTGAGACGATCGGCATCGACGCGAACAACACGTCGCGCTGGGAGAACGGCGCCTGGCGCAATGCCTTCACATGGGGCGTCGACGCTTTTCAGGACAAGGTCATCACCGGCGGTCCGAGCCAGAACTTCACGCCGGACGGCGAACGCACGGTGGCGGGCGGCTTCTTCCAGATGAAGAGCAATTACTCGACCTGGCTCGAAGTCATCACGGCGTTGCGTTTCGATTACTACTCGCTTGAGGCGAACACGCAGAACGGTCCGGTCTCGACCGACGCCAATCGCGTGTCACCGAAGATCACGGTCGGCTTCACGCAGTTCCGCGGCTTCACGCCGTACGCGACCTACGCGGAAGGCTACCGTGCGCCGGCGACAACCGAAACGCTCATCTCCGGCATTCATCCGGTGGGTGTCGCTCCCTTCACGTTCCTGCCGAATCCGAACCTGAAGCCCGAGGTCGGCAAGACGAAGGAAGTCGGCATCAACTTCTCCTACGACAACGTCTACAAGCAGGGCGACACGTTCCGCGCGAAGCTCAATGCGTTCCGCAACGACGTCGACGACTTCATCGAGCTGCGTCCGGTGCTGAACGGCACCAACGGCGACGGCGGTTTCCCCTGCACCACGCCGGTATTCAACTGTCAGGAGTACCAGAACATCCGCGCCGCGAAGATTCAGGGCGTGGAATTCGAATCCAATTACGACGCGGGTGCATGGTTCGCCGGGCTATCCGCCCAGCATATCCGCGGGCGCAATCTGGAAACGGATTCGCCGCTGCTGAAAATCCAGCCGGACAGCGTTTCCGGCACGCTCGGTGCGCGCTCGGCCGACCGCAAGTTCACGCTGGCGCTTCGCTACCAGCTCGTCGCGGCAAAGAAGGCCAGCGACATTCCCTACGAGGATCCGCCCGGACCGACGCTGCCGCGTCCGATCCTGCCCCCGAGCAGCCAGTTCAACCTGCTGCACATCTATCTCGGCTACGCGCCGGACACGAACACGCTCTGGAGTTTCTCGGTCGAGAACCTGCTCGACGAGAACTACGCGAAATATCTCGACTCCTATCCGGGCGCGACGACGGCGGCAGGTCCGCAGCCGTTCTTCAGCCCGGGCCGGACGTTCAAGGGTTCCTACAAGGTTCGTTTCGCAAGCTAACGCCTGAAGCGGCACCCGCGCCGCTTCAGGTTCCACGAAGTGGCGCGGGAGCTAAAAGGGAGGAATGCGATGTTCATCGCAATGAACCGGTTCAAGGTTACGATCGGCCGGGAAACCGATTTCGAGAAGGTTTGGCGCGAACGCGAGACGCACATCGCGCAGGTGCCGGGCTTCGTTGAGTTTCATCTGCTGCGGGGACCGACCAAGGACGACCACACGCTCTACTCCACCCATACGACGTGGAAGGACCGTACGGCGTTCGAGGGCTGGACCAAGTCTCAGGCATTCGCCGACGCCCACCGGAACGCCGGCAACAATGCCGGTCTCTACAACGGGCATCCGGAATTCGAGGGCTTCGAACCCGTGATTTCCCTGCTGCCAAAGGGCAAGGCGGCCTGATATAGCGAGGGCCGTCATGCCCAAGCGGAACGCATCGAAAGCGAAGGACCAGCAGGCGCCCAAAGCGCCTGCGGTCGTTCTTGCGTTCTCCAAAAAGAAACAGGCGCCGGAAGTCTCGCCTCCCGGTGCAACGAAGGCTACCGAGCAAGCCTTCTCCACCAAGCTGCCGGAAATTCCCGCCCACGGCGAGCGACCGACCCTGTTCACCCCGCGCGTGCGGGAATGGGTGAAGATCGCGCTTGTCGCGTCAGTCGTGCTTCATGTCGCTTTCGTCGCCGCGTTCTGGCTGCGGAACGAGGAAGACCTCGCCCGCGCGAGCGGTGCAGCGGCTTCCGCGTCCAGCGACGGTGCTATCATCATGGAAGTCGACGTCATCGTGAATGCGCCGATGCCGGTGGCGTCGAAGCAGACCAATTTCACCAAGGACGCGAAGGAAGTCACCAACAACGCGCCGCAGCAGCGCGCGGAGCCGAAGCCGCAACCGAAGCAGGAAGTGGCCAAGGTTGAAGCCGCGAAGGAAGCGGAAAAGCCCACACTCGCGACGGATGAGCTTGCTCCGCCGAAGCCGGTCGAGACGGCGCCGGTTTCCGAAGCGCCAAAAGTTGTGGTCGAGGAAAAGAAGCCCGAACCGCAGCCCAAGGAAGTGGCCAAGGATACGCCGGAGAAGAAAGCGGACCAGAAACAGGCGAATGTCGCGCCGACTGCTGCCGCCAATCCGAACCGCGCGGCTTCCTCCGGCTCGCAGGGACGCGCGGGTGCGGGCGGCGTCACGGACGCGGGCGGACGGGCGGCGATCTCGTCCTATCAGGCGCAGGTGCTGGCGCATCTCCAGCGCCATCGCGTCTATCCGAGCGAGGCGCAGAGCCGGGGTATCACGGGTGTCGCGCGCGTGCGGTTCTCGCTTTCCTCGAACGGCAGCGTGATCTCCGCATCGCTTGCGGGATCGAGCGGAACGTCGGTGCTCGATCAGGCGGCCATTGCGATGGTGCGCCGTGCGTCTCCCTTCCCGGCTTTTCCGGCGGGCATCCAGCGCGCGCAACTCGATTTCGCTGCACCCATCCGGTTCGACATTCGCTGATGTCTCATCCTGAGGCGCCGCGCGA
>VFQR01000779.1_pt1 | contig 33283 bp, 28 predicted proteins | sample 3512321 | NCBI WGS metagenome assembly VFQR01 (sample SAMN10412374, study PRJNA504923) | tailings metagenome | isolation source: Relicate 3 Philex TSF1 revegetated site | place: Philippines: Tuba, Benguet | collected 2017-08-29 | reverse complement strand
AAATCCGCGATGCCGGGTCCGCTGCAGGTCGGCGCCACATTGTGGAAGCACCTGACCAACCCGTTCTACGACAACGGTCCGAACGACAAGGGCCTCGGCATCCAGCTTGCCTATTCGATCGGGCGTGTCGCGCTCGGCTATCTGCTCGCGGTACTCGTAGCGATCCCGCTCGGCTTCCTGATCGGCATGTCGCAACTGATGAGCCGCGCGCTCGACCCCTTCATTCAGGTATTGAAGCCGATCTCGCCGCTCGCCTGGATGCCGCTCGCGCTCTACACGATCAAGGATTCCAACTACTCCGCGATTTTCGTGATCTTCATCTGCTCGGTGTGGCCGATGCTGATCAACACGGCCTTCGGCGTCGCCTCCGTCCGCAAGGAATGGCTGAACGTCGCGCGGACGCTAGAGGTCGGCGCCTTCAAGCGCGCCTTCACGGTCATTCTTCCCGCAGCTGCGCCGACGATCCTGACCGGCATGCGCATTTCCATCGGCATCGCCTGGCTCGTGATCGTCGCAGCCGAGATGCTCGTGGGCGGAACCGGCATCGGTTACTTCGTCTGGAACGAATGGAACAACCTTTCGATCACGAACGTGATCAATGCGATCCTCGTCATCGGCATCGTCGGGATGATTCTCGACCAGATCCTCGCGCGGGCTGCGAAGCTCGTGACCTATCCGGAGTAAGGCGATGACCGAGAAGCTCATCTCGATCGAGGCGATCGCCAAGCGTTATCCGGCCCCCGGCGGCGGCGAGACCGCGGTGTTCGAGAACCTCTGGCTCGGCATCAACCGCGGCGAGTTCGTCTGCATGATCGGCCATTCCGGCTGCGGCAAGACCACGGTGCTGAACATTCTGGCCGGGCTCGATGCGCCGTCCGAAGGCGTCGTGATCGTCGACAACGTCGCGATCGACGGACCCGCGCTGGAACGCGCGGTGATTTTCCAGAGTCACGCGCTGCTGCCCTGGCGCACGGTGCTCGGCAACGTCGCTTATGCGGTCGGCGCCAAGCACAAGGACTGGAGCAAGGCGCGTATCAAGGAACACGCGGAAAAGTTCATCGATCTCGTCGGCCTGAAAGGCTCCGAATACAAGAAGCCCTCCGAACTTTCCGGCGGCATGAAACAGCGCGTCGGCATCGCCCGCGCACTTTCGCTCGAGCCGAAAATGCTCTTGATGGACGAGCCGTTCTCCGCGCTCGACGCGCTGACGCGCGGCACCTTGCAGGACGAAGTGCGCGGCATCTGCCTCGGCACCGGTCAGACCGTTTTCATGATCACGCACGACGTGGATGAAGCGATCTATCTCGCCGACAAGATCGTACTCATGACGAACGGTCCCGAAGCGCAGATCGCAGAGATCGTCGAGAACCCGCTGCCGAAAAACCGCGAGCGCAACCAGATCCACAAACACGCGGACTATTACGCGATTCGCAATCACCTGATCGATTTTCTGGTGACGCGTTCGCGCACCTTCAAGAACGAAATCGCCGGCAAGCCGTGGGACCCGATGAACGTGCCGCTGGTACGGCCCCTGGCCGAGCCGCCATCCGCGCCCGAGCCGATGCGCAAGCGCGCCTGAGCCAATTTCAACGCAAGGAAGACGACCATGAAACGCGAAGACCTCTCCGAGAAGCTGCTCGACATCAAGCGCGAGAAGGGCTGGAAGTGGAGCTACATCTGCGAAAAGATCGGCGGTTTCTCGCCGACGCTGATTGTCGGCGCCTTGATGGGCCAGATGAAGCTCACCAAACCGCAGGCGCAGGCCGCGGCCGAGTTGTTCGGACTTTCGAAAACCGAGCAGGCGATGCTGAACGAAGTGCCCTATCGCGGCACCGGCACGCCGATGCCGCCCACGGACCCGCTCATCTACCGTTTCTATGAAATGGTGATGGTCAACGGTCCGGCGTGGAAGGCGCTGATCGAAGAAGAATTCGGCGATGGCATCATGTCGGCGATCGATTTCGACTTCGTAATGGAGCGGCAGGCGAACCCGAAGGGCGACCGCGTCAAGATCATGATGACCGGAAAATTCCTGCCGTACAAATATTACGGCGCCTCCGGCAACATTCCCGAATACGGCTTCAAGGAAGACTGATCGTCATGCGTCCGCCGCTGCCGCCGTTCGACGCCGAGAGCGCCGCGAAAAAAGCGCGGGCGGCGGAAGACGCATGGAATTTACGCGATCCGGAGCGCGTTTCGCTCGCCTACACCGAAGACAGCTGGTGGCGGAACCGCTCCGAGTTCTTCTCGGGCCGCGCTGCGATCGTCGCCTTTCTCACGCGCAAGTGGGCGAAGGAGCAGGACTATCGCCTCATCAAGGAGGTGTGGGCCTTTCACGGCAATCGCATCGCCGCGCGCTTCGCCTACGAGTATCAGGACGCGGACGGTAACTGGTTTCGCGCGCACGGCAACGAGCAGTGGGAGTTCGACGAAAACGGCCTGATGCGCCGCCGCGAGGCGAGCATCAACGACGTGCCGATCAAGGAGAGCGAGCGGAAATTCCGCTGGGCGCAGGGTCCGCGGCCCGCGGATCACCCGGGGCTCACGGAACTGGGAATGTAGGCGGTCAGCGAACGGCGATCGCCTCGATCTCGACGAGCAGCGCGGGCGAAGCGAGCCCTTTCACCACGAGCAACGTGACGGCGGGCGAGGGTACGCGCCAGTAAGGGGTCGCGGCCTGCACGACTTCCGGCGTGTGCGCCGCATCGGTCACGAAGATCGTGAACTTCGCGACATTGTTGATGTCCATATCGGCGGCTTTCAGCACCGCGGTCAGGTTCTTCATGGCCTGGTCGGCCTGCCCGCCGACGCCCTCCACGATACTGCCATCCTCCCTCATGCCGATCTGGCCGGAGATGAAGAGCACGTCCTTCACGCCGGTGGCTAATGCGCCGTGGTGATAGGAGGTGACGGGCGTAACGCCCGGCGGGTTGATCAGCTTCAGCATCGTTTTCTTCTTTTTCTTCGAAGGCCGGGCTTTCAGTCGAGCGACAGCACGCGTTCGTCGATTTCGGAAATCTTGTTCACGCCGCAAAGGGCCATCGACATGTCGAGCTCCTTGCGGATGCACTCGATTGCGGTGCGTACGCCCTGCTGGCCGTTCGCGCCGAGGCCGTACACGAACGCACGGCCGATGAGCGCGCCCTTCGCGCCGAGCGCGATACCGCGCATGAGATCCTGCCCGGTGCGCACGCCGCCGTCGAAAAGAATCTCGGTCTTGTCGCCGACCGCGTCCACGATCTTCGGCAGCGCCGAGATCGAAGACGGTGCGCCATCGAGCTGGCGTCCGCCATGGTTGGAAACGACAATGCCGTCCGCGCCGTGCTTCAGCGCGAGACGCGCGTCGGATACTTCCATGATGCCCTTGATGATCAGCTTGCCCTTCCAGAGCTTGCGGATCCACTTCACGTCTTCCCAGTTCAATGCGGGATCGAACTGCTCCGCGGTCCACGCGCCGAGCGAACCGGTATTCGAGAGGCCTTTCACGTGACCGACGAGGTTGCCGAAGCTTCTGCGCTTGGTGCCGAGGATTCCCATGGCCCAGCGCGGTTTGGTCATGATGTCGAGGATGTTCGCGACCTTCATTTTCGGCGGCACGGTGAGGCCGTTCTTGATGTCGCGGTGACGCTGCGCGAGAATTTGCAGGTCGACGGTCAGCACCAGCGCCGAGCACTTCGCGGCGGCCGCGCGTGCGATCAGGTTGCGGATGAATTCGCGGTCCTTCATGACGTAGAGCTGGAACCAGAACGGCTTGTTGGTCTCGCTCGCTACGTCCTCGATCGAGCACACCGACATGGTCGAGAGCGTGAAAGGAATGCCGGCTTCCGCAGCGGCCCGGGCGGCCAGGATTTCGCCATCCGCATGCTGCATGCCGCAAAGGCCGATGGGCGCCAGCACGAGCGGCACGTTGACCGGCTTTCCGGCGATCGTGGTCTTGGTGTCGCGCTTGGAGACGTCGGTCAGGATCTTCTGCTTCAGCTTGATCTTCTGCAGGTCCTCGCGATTCCACTTCAGCGTCTGCTCCGAATAGGAGCCGCTCTCCGCGTAATCGATGAACATTTTCGGGACCCGCTTCTTGTAGATTTCGCGAAGGTCTTCGACACAGGTGATGGTTTGCATGGCGCGGCCCCGAGACGTTAAACTTGAGGCGCGACTACTAGCACTTTTCCCGAAGACTGCCAGCGGCAGAAGCGAAGCCCTGACCCGATGCCCGATCAAGTCCCTGCCGCCGCAACCAAGCCGCTTCGCGTCGGTCTCTTTGCAACCTGTCTGGTCGATCTGATGCGCCCACGCGTGGGCTTCGCCGCGGCGAAGCTCTTGCAGGATGCGGGATGCATCGTCGAAGTACCGGAGCAAACCTGCTGCGGCCAGCCTGCGTTCAATTCCGGCGACCGCGCGACCGCACGCGGGCTTGCGATGCAGGCGATCGCGGCATTCGAAGGCTACGACTATGTCGTGTTGCCCTCCGGTTCCTGTGCGGGGCAGGTGATCGTGCATTATCCGGAATTGCTCGCGGAAGATCCTCAATGGGCGCCGCGTGCGCGTGCGCTGGCTGCGAAGACGTATGAACTCACGGTTTTTCTCAGCGACGTGCTGAAGGCGAAACCGCGGGCGCAGTTCGAGGGCAGCGTCACCTATCACGACTCCTGCTCGGGCCTGCGCGAACTCGGCATCCAGGCGCAGCCGCGTGCGTTGCTCGCGAACGTAGAGGGTCTCTCGCTTATCGAGATGAAAGACCCGGATGTCTGCTGCGGTTTCGGCGGCACCTTCTGCGTGAAGTATCCGGACGTCTCGAACAAGATCGTCGAGAAGAAAACCGCGAACATTGCGGCGAGCGGCGCGACGACGCTGCTCGCCGGCGACCTCGGTTGCCTGATGAACATGGCCGGCAAGCTTGCACGCGAGGGCCGGGAAATAAGAGTGCGCCATGTTGCGGAAGTGCTGGCAGGCATGGGCGACGAGCCCGCCATCGGGGAACCCGAGTGATGAGTCAGGCGATCAATTCCCCGCACTTCAATGCGAATGCGCGCAAGGCACTCGACGACGCATTCCTGCAGAAAGCGCTCGCGCGTTCGGAGAAGGGGTTCATCGAGCGGCGCAAGGCGGCGGTCGAAAAGCTTCCCGAGTATGATGCGATCCGCGATTCCGCGCGAGATCTGAAAGACCACATCCTCGCGCATCTCGATCTCTATCTCGAAGCCTACGAGAAGAACGTGATCGCTTCCGGCGGACACGTGCACTGGGCCGCGACCGCGGAGGAAGCGAACGAGATTATCCTTTCCATCTGCAAGCGGCTCGACGCGAAAACCGTCGCCAAAGGAAAGTCGATGGTTTCCGAGGAGACAGGCTTGAATGCCTATCTCGAAGAGCATGGCATTCGTCCGATCGAAACCGATCTCGGCGAGTACATCATTCAACTGCGCGGCGAGACACCCTCGCATATCATTGCGCCCGCGCTGCATGTGACCAAGGAGCAGATCGAGGCGGATTTCCGCCGCGCGCATACCGAACTTCCGCCGGAGCGCAATCTCGAAGAGCCGACCTCGCTGCTCGCCGAAGCCCGCGCCATGCTGCGCGAGAAATTTCTCGAGGCCGATGTCGGTGTCACGGGCGCAAACTTCCTGATCGCGGAAACCGGATCGTCGGTGATCGTGACGAACGAAGGCAACGGCGATCTCACCCAGACGCTCGCGAAAGCGCATATCGTGATTTCGAGCATCGAGAAGGTGGTGCCGACGCGCGAAGATGCCGCGACCTTCCTGCGCCTGCTTGCGCGCACCGCCTCCGGGCTTGATCTCTCGGTGTATACGACCTTCTCGACCGGCGCGCGTCGCGCGGGCGATCCCGACGGCCCGCTCGAATATCACGTGGTGCTGCTCGATAACGGCCGCTCGAACATGCTCGGCAGCAAGTTTCAGGAAATGCTCCGCTGCATCCGTTGCGGTGCCTGCATGAACCATTGTCCGGTGTTCCATGCGGTCGGCGGACATGCCTATGGCTGGGTCTATCCCGGGCCGATGGGCGCGGTGCTGACGCCTTCTCTTGTCGGGGTGGAGAAGGGCGGGCAGTTGCCGAACGCATCCACTTTCTGCGGCCGCTGTGAATCGGTTTGTCCGGTGCGAATTCCGCTGCCGAAGCTGATGCGGAACTGGCGTGAGCGCGAATTCGAGCGGCACCTGCAACCGGCAACGGTTCGCTACGGCCTCGGGGTGTGGTCCGCCTTTGCAAAACGCCCCGGGCTGTATCGTGCCGCCACATCGCTCGCGATGAAGCTGCTGCGGTTCTTCGGCGGCAAAGGGCGCATGCGGTCGTTGCCGCTCGCTTCCGGCTGGACGAAGCATCGCGATTTCCCCGCGCCACAGGGCGAAACCTTCCAGGCGCTCTGGAAGAAGCGGAGCCCGTCCCGATGAAGGGCAGGGAAGCGATCTTCGCGAACATCAAAAAGTCGCTTCGCGTATCCGGCGAGGACATCGCGCGCCGCGAAACCGTTGCGGCGCGTCTCGAAACGCATCCGCGCGGTGTCGTTCCGGCGCGCGGGCAGAAGCCGGACCGGGAAAGACTGGAACTGTTCCGGCAGATGGTGGAAGGCGCGAAGGCCTCGATCGTCGTACTGGATCGCAAAGAAGATGTACCGGCGGCCGTTGCCGCCTACCTGCGCTCGAAAAACCTGCCGCAGTCGATCCGTCATGGCGATGACGAGCGGCTGGCGCACATTCCTTGGGCAAAGGAGCGCACCTTGGAGATCACGAAAGGTGCATCGGACGGTTCGCAGCTCGCATCGGTGTCCTATTCCTTCGCCGCGGTCGCGGAGTCGGGCACACTCGTGATGGTATCCGGCGCCGACAATCCGACGACGCTCAACTTCCTTCCCGACCATCATCTCGTCGTGGTTGACGAAAAAGACATTGCAGGCGATTACGAAACGGTCTGGGACAACATCCGCGAACGGTTCGGCGCGAAGGAAATGCCTCGGGTCGTAAACTGGATTACCGGACCGTCGCGGTCGGGCGACATCGAGCAGACGCATTTGCTCGGCGCGCATGGTCCGCGTAGCCTGCATGTTCTGGTGGTGCGCAGTACCTGAATTTCATCGCGGCCGCTCCCGGCCGCACCGACGGGCAATACAATTCGAGAGGTGAGTCATGGCCAAGAAGTCGAAGAAGAAGAAAGCGAAAAAGAAGAAGGCGAAAAAAGCGAAAGCGCCGAAGCGCAAAGCCGCGAAGAAGACCAAGAAGAAAGTAGCCAAGAAGGCGAAGAAGGCCGCGAAGAAGAAGTCGTCGCCGAAGAAGAAGGCCGACAAGAAGCTCGACAAGGCGCTCTCGCAGAGCTTCCCGGCTTCCGATCCGGCGCCCGTGACGCCGCAGCCGGCGCCGAAGCCCTGGTCGCCGTTCGGCTCGAACTAACCGCAGCGGGCGCCCGGCGGCGCCCCTCCGCAGACGATGCAAAGCCGGTCCCGCAAACGGGCCGGCTTTCGCTTTTCTGCCTTTGGAACGGTTCTGATATAAGGCCTCCGCGCGCGAAGGCCGTGCGCGTTTGCAGGAACCTCCCTCATGGTCGCAATGCCCGCTCCCGACACCTCGGTGCTCTCGCGCCGCGAAGCGATCGTGACCGCCTTACGCGGGATCGTTCCGGGCGAAGGCGTGATCGCAAGCGATATCGCGATGCGGCCCTACGAGTCGGACGGGCTCACGGCCTACCGCCAGCTGCCGATGGTGGTGGTGCTGCCGGAAACCACGGAGCAGGTCTCGAACGTTCTCTCTTATTGTTATGCGAACGGCATCAAGGTGGTGCCGCGTGGAGCGGGCACTTCGCTCTCCGGTGGGGCTTTGCCGCTCGCCGACGGCGTGCTCCTGGGCATGGGCAAGTTCAACAAGGTGCTCGAGATCGACTACGCGAACCGCGCGGTCGTCGCGCAGCCGGGCGTCACCAATCTCGGGATCACCAAGGCCGTCGAAGGCAAGGGCTTCTATTACGCGCCGGATCCGTCGTCGCAGATCGCCTGCACCATCGGCGGCAACGTCGCGGAAAATTCCGGCGGCGTGCACTGCCTGAAGTACGGGCTGACCACGAACAACGTGCTCGGCGTCGAAATGGTGTTGATCACCGGCGAGGTCGTGCGCTTCGGCGGCAAGCACCTCGATGCCGAAGGCTACGACTTCCTCAGCCTCATCATCGGTTCCGAGGGGCTGCTCGGCGTCGTGACCGAAGTCACCGTCCGGATCCTCAAGAAACCCGAAACCGCACGCGCGCTGCTTGTCGGCTTCCCGACCTCCGAGGCCGCGGGCGATTGCGTGGCGAAGATCATCGGCGCCGGCATCATCCCCGGCGGCATGGAAATGATGGACAGGCCTGCGATTGCCGCGGCCGAAGCCTTCGTCAAAGCCGGGTATCCGCTCGACGTGGAAGCGCTCCTGATCGTCGAGCTGGACGGACCCGAAGCGGAAGTCGACCACCTCATCGATCGCGTGTCTTCGATCGCGAAGGAATGCGGATCGTCGACGCTTCGCATTTCGAACAACGAAGAAGAGCGGCTGAAATTCTGGGCGGGCCGCAAGGCGGCGTTCCCCGCGGTCGGCCGCATCTCGCCGGACTATTACTGCATGGACGGCACCATTCCACGCGCGAAGCTGCCGCTCGTGCTCTCCAAGATGCGCGAACTCTCGGAGAAGTACGGTCTGCTCGTCGCGAACGTGTTTCACGCGGGCGACGGCAACCTGCATCCGCTCATTCTTTACGATGCGAACAAGGAAGGCGAACTCCAGCGCGCGGAGGATTTCGGCAACGACATTCTTCGTCTCTGCGTCGAAGTCGGCGGCGTGCTGACCGGAGAGCATGGCGTCGGCGTCGAGAAGCGCGATCTGATGCCGACCATGTTCAACAAGATTGATCTCGACCAGCAGCTTCGCGTGAAGTGCGCGTTCGACGACAAGGGACTCCTGAATCCCGGCAAGGTCTTTCCGGAACTGCACCGCTGCGCCGAGATGGGCCGCATGCACGTCCACGGCGGCAAGACCGCATTCCCTGACATTCCCCGGTTCTGATGCAAGACAATCTCAAACCACGCGACGCGAACGACGTCGCAGAGGCAATCGTGTCGGCTGTAGCCGGCGGCAGGCGGCTCGAACTGATCGGTCGCGGCTCGAAGCGCGAAATCGGCCGCGCGACGCAGACCGATGCCACGCTCGACCTGTCCACGATCTCCGGGATCACGCTCTACGAGCCCGAAGAACTCGTGCTGTCGGCGCGTGCCGCGACTCCGATCGCCGAGATCGAAAAGGTGCTTGAAGAAAAGAAGCAGGAACTCGCCTTCGAGCCGATGGATTACGGTCCGCTTCTGAACCGTCAGGCCGGCGAAGGCACCATCGGCGGCGCGATCGGCGCCGGGCTTTCGGGCCCGCGCCGGATCAAGGCAGGAGCCGCACGCGATTTCATGCTCGGCGTTTCCGCCGTGTCCGGCCGTGGCGAAATCTTCAAAGCCGGCGGTCGCGTCGTGAAGAATGTTACGGGCTATGACCTGCCGCGCCTGCTTGCGGGTTCGTGGGGCACGCTGGCTGCGATGACGGACATCACGCTGAAGGTGCTGCCGCGCGCCGAAGACTGCGCGACCGTGCTCGTCTTCGGTCTTACCGATGCGCGGGCAAACGAAGCGATGGCGGCGGCGATGGGCTCGAGCTGCGAAGTCTCGGCGGCCGCGCATCTGCCGAAGGGGCCTTCGGATCGCATTCCGGAATTGCATACGCCCGGCAAAGCCGTCACCGCGCTCCGGCTCGAAGGCATTTCGCAATCGGTCGCCTATCGCAAGGCGAAGGTCGAGGAATTGCTTCGTCCGTTCGGAGAACTCGGATCGCTCGACGCCGCGCAATCGCGCGCCTTCTGGAAGGGTGTTCGCGATGTAATGCCGTTTGCGGATCGCACCGCACGGCCGGTGTGGAAACTTTCGACGACGCCCGCGCTCGCGCCGGGGATTGCTGCCGCGATCAGCGCGGCTGCAGGTGCGCACTATTTCTATGACTGGGCCGGCGGACTGTTGTGGCTGGAAATGCCCGATGACAAGCCGCAGGAAAATGCGGTGCGCTCGGCGCTCGCAGGCAGCGGACACGCCACGCTCATTCGCGCGTCCGCTGCGGCACGCGCTTCCGCCGCGGTGTTCGAGCCGCTCGATCCGGTCCGCACCGCGATTTCGCAGCGGCTGAAAACGAGCTTCGATCCGAGCGGCGTTCTCAATCCCGGGCGGATCTACGTCGAAAGCTGAACAGGACTCGCGGAGCGGCGCATGCCGGGCAAAGTCGTTTCGGGCGAAGACCAGATCAAGCTGAGACGATTCCTCGTTCGCCGCTTCTGGCTCGCCGCGCGCGGATTTTGGGGCAAGGCGGGCGAGCGCTGTGCATGGTGGCTGGTTGCACTGTTGCTCGCGATTGTCGCCGCACAGGTTTATGTGAGCTACCACATCAATGTCTGGAACCGCGCGATCTTCGATGCGCTCGACCAGAAGAATGCCGCCGCCGTCGCGTGGCAGGCCGCGGTCTTCGTGCCGCTTGCGCTTGCTTCGGTCGTGCTTGCGGTCGCCGTCGTTTATGCGCGCATATCCGCGCAGATCCGCTGGCGCGCATGGCTCACGACGCACCTGATCGACCGTTGGCTCGCCCACGGACGCTACTTCCATCTCAATTTGATGGAAGGCGACCACGAGAATCCCGAATATCGGATTTCCGAGGACATTCGCGTCGCGACCGAAGCGCCGATCGATTTTCTGGCGGGCATCGTTTCGTCGTTTCTGTCGGCAGCGACGTTCGTCGGCGTGTTGTGGGTGGTCGGCGGCGACATTGCCTTCGGCTGGGGCGGCACGACCATCACGATCCCCGGTTATCTCGTGCTTGCGTCCGTGCTCTATGCGCTGCTCGCAAGCGGCGTGATGGCGCTGGCCGGGAAGGGCTACGTGCCGGCGAGCGAGGCGCGAGCCCAGTCGGAAGCCGAACTGCGCTATGCGCTGACCCGCCTGCGGGAAAACGGCGAAGCGATCGCGCTGATCGACGGCGAGCGGCAGGAGAAAGAGGGTCTCCGCGCGATCCTCGACGATGTGCTCGCACGCTGGCGCGAGGTGCGCCGCCAGTTCATGCGTACGACGGTCGTCGCGCAATCGAGCTTCCTGCTTGCGCCGGTGATCCCGCTCGTACTTTCAGCGCCGAAGTATCTTGCCGGCACGATGACGCTCGGCGAAGTGGTGCAGGTTTCGGCGGCGTTCGTGATCGTGCAGACCGCGTTCAACTGGATCGTCGACAATTATCCGCGCATCGCGGACTGGACCGCCGGCGCGAGGCGCGTGTCGTCGCTGATGGTCGCGATCGACGGCCTCGAGAAACTCGACGCCGATCCCGGCACGAACCGCATCCGCTTTGCGGAAGCGTCCGAAGGCGTCGCGCTTCATCTCGACAGCGTTTCGGTCACGCTCGACGACGGCACCAGTGTTCTGAAGGAAGCGGAAGTCTCGATCCGGCCCGGCGAGCGTGTGCTCCTCGTCGGCGATTCCGGCTCGGGTACGAGCGCGCTCATTCGTGCGATCGCCGGTTTGTGGCCCTGGGGCGGCGGCAGGATCGCGCTCGCGAAAGGTGCGCGCATGGGCTTTCTTTCGCAGCGGCCCTACGTCCCGGTCGGGTCGCTCCTGCACGCCGCAGTCTATCCGATGGATGAAACCCAGATCGACCGGCAGAACGTGATCGAGGCGCTGCATGCAGTCGGCCTCGACGAATGGATCGCACGGCTCGACGACGAGAACGTGTCCTGGGAACAGCGCTTGTCGTCCGGCGACAAGCAGCGTCTCGCCTTCGCGCGTCTGCTCGTGCAGGCGCCGGACATCGTGGTGCTGGACGAGGCCACCTCGGCGCTGGATACGGCAAGCCAAGCGTATCTCATGAACCTCGTGCATGAGCGTCTTCCGGCGATGACCGTCATCAGCGTCGGCAATCGTCCCGAGCTTGAGGAGTTTCACGAGCGCAAGCTGGTGCTGGAACTCGACAAGGACGGGGCGAAGATCGCACAGGACATCGACATGGACACGATCGCACGCCGTTCTCGTTACTTCTTCCGGCGCATCTTCAGTGCAAAGCCGCAAGAGAACGGCGAAACGCAGCCCTGAAAACGACAGCCCCATTGCCATCCATGAACGGTCGTGAGACGTAACCCAGCATGCAGACCCATTTTTCTCTGAAGCAGCTCGCCGATCCGGACATTGCGGAATCCGACAAAATTCTGCGCGCCTGCGTGCATTGCGGCTTCTGCACCGCGACCTGTCCGACCTATGTGCTGCTTGGCGACGAACTCGACAGTCCGCGCGGCCGCATCTACCTGATCAAGCAGATGCTGGAGCAGGATCGTCCGGCGAGCCGCGAAGACGTGAAGCACGTCGACCGCTGTCTCTCGTGCCTTTCCTGCATGACGACATGCCCCTCGGGCGTGCATTACATGCACCTCGTCGATCACGCGCGGAACCATGTCGAGAAGACCTATCGCCGTCCGCTTTCCGACAGATTTTCGCGCACGATCCTGCGTCTCGTGATGCCTTATCCCGCGCGCTTCCGCGCCATGATGCGCCTCGCGCAGTTCACGCGGTGGGCGGCACCCATCGCAAAGGCGCTGGGCATGATCCGGATCGCCGCGATGCTGGCGCTCGCACCGCGTTCGCTGCCGGCTGAGGCAGCGCGGCTTGGCCACACGCATGCGCCGCTTGGCACGAGGAAGGGGCGTGTCGCGCTGATGTCGGGTTGCGTGGATCAGGTCGTGAAGCCCTCGATCCGCGAAGCGACGATCCGGCTGCTCACGCGCCACGGCATCGAAGTCGTGCTGCCCGAGGGCGAGGCGTGCTGCGGCTCGCTCTCGCACCACATGGGCCGCGAGCACGAAGCGCATGCCTTCGTGAAAAATAATGTCGATGCATGGACCCGCGTGATCGACAACGGCGGGCTCGACGCGATCCTGATCACCGCGTCCGGCTGCGGCACGACCGTGAAGGACTACGGCTACATGCTCCGCAACGACAAAGCCTATGCCGGGAAGGCGGCGAACGTTTCCGCGCTCGCCCGCGACATCACCGAGTACCTTGCCGCACTCGGCCTTGAGGCCACGAACCCGATCAAGGTTCCGGTCGCCTATCATTCGGCCTGCTCGATGCAGCACGGCCAGAAGATTACGCAGGCGCCGAAAGCGCTGCTGGCCGGGGCGGGCTTCGAAGTCCGCGACGTGCCGGAGGGGCATCTCTGCTGCGGCTCGGCCGGTACCTACAACATGCTCCAGCCGGAGATTGCCGAGCGGCTACGGGAGCGAAAAGTCGCAAACGTGCGCTCCACGGCGGCCGGCCTGATCGCCACCGGCAACACCGGTTGCATGGTCCAGATCGGTTCGGCGCTGGAATGGCCGATTCTCCATACGGTCGAACTGCTGGATTGGGCCACCGGCGGTCCCAAACCAAATGCCCTGGACGGCTGGAATCCCCCGGAGGGTTTGTGGCATAACGCGGCCACTTTAAATCCAAGGGAGAAGGCCGATGGCCTCCGCGAAGAAGTCAAAGCGTAAGGCCAAGCCCAAGGCGAAAGCCAAGGTTAAGCCCAAGGCTAAGCCCAAGGCGAAACCGGCCCGCGCCGCGAAGAAGAAGTCCGCGAAAAAAGCGGTCAAGAAAGCCGTCCGCGCCAAGGCGAAGGCCCCGGCAAAGAAGGCGTCCGCGCGCAAGGCCGTCGCTCCCGCTTCCGTCCGCATGGGCGGCGTTTCCATCCGTGCGCAGCGCGGTCCGCGCTTCGACGAGATCCTGACGAAGGAAGCGCTCGCGTTCGTCGCCGAGCTGCACAAGAAGTTCGAAAAGCGCCGCGCCGATCTGATGGAAGCGCGCCTGAAGCGCCAGTCGCGCTTCGACAAGGGCGAACTCCCGGACTTCCTGAACGAGACCCGCAAGATCCGCGAAGCCGACTGGAAGATCGGCAAGCTGCCGAAGGACCTCATCGACCGTCGCGTCGAGATCACGGGTCCGGTGGACCGCAAGATGGTCGTCAACGCGCTGAACTCCGGCGCGGAAGTCTTCATGGCCGACTTCGAGGACGCCTGCTCGCCGAGCTGGGACAACCTGATCGAAGGCCAGATCAACCTCAAGGATCGCTGGGACAACAAGATCGATTTCGTCGATCCCACGACCCACAAGGAATACAAGCTCGGCAAGGATCTCGCGACCCTGATCGTGCGTCCGCGCGGCTGGCACCTGATGGAAGAACACGTGACGGTCGGCGGCAAGCCGGTGTCCGGCGCGCTGTTCGATTTCGCGCTTTATTTCTTCCACTGCGCATCCCGCGCCCGTGCGGCGGGTTCCGGTGCCTACTTCTATCTGCCGAAGATCGAGAGCCATCAGGAAGCGAAGCTCTGGAACGACGTGTTCATCTTTGCGCAGCGCAAGTTCAAGATGCCGAAGGGCACGATCAAGGCCACCGTGCTGATCGAGACTTTGCCCGCCGCGTTCGAAATGGATGAAATCCTGTACGAACTGCGCGATCACATTTGCGGCCTCAACTGCGGCCGCTGGGACTACATCTTCTCCTTCATCAAGCGGCTCGGAAAGAACAAGCGCTTCCTCACGCCCGACCGCGGCGTGATGACGATGGATCGCGCATTCCTCCGCGCCTATTCGCTTTTGCTGATCCGCACCTGCCATCGCCGCGGCGCGTTCGCCATGGGCGGCATGGCGGCGCAGATTCCGGTGAAGGGCGATGCGGTGAAGAACGAAGCCGCGTTCACCAAGGTCCGCCAGGACAAGGAACGCGAAGCCGGCGACGGGCACGACGGCACCTGGGTTGCGCATCCGGACCTCGTGCCGATTGCGTCCGAAGTGTTCAACCGCATGATGAAGACGCCGAACCAGCTCGACAAGCTGCGCCGCGACGTGCAGGTCACGCGCGACCAGATGCTCGAGATGCATTCGGGCGAGCGCACAGAAGAAGGCCTGCGCCAGAACATCCGCGTCGGCATTCAGTACATCGAAGCCTGGCTGCGCGGGCGCGGCGCGGTGCCGCTCTATCACCTGATGGAAGATGCTGCGACCGCGGAAATCAGCCGCGCGCAGGTCTGGCAGTGGCTTTATCACCGCGCGAAGTTGGCGGACGGCCGCGAAGTCACGCAGGAACTCTTCGAGTCCGTGCTGCGCGACGAAATGGCGAAGGTCCGCAGCGCCATCGGTCCGGATGTCTACGACAAGGGCCGCTTCCAGGAGGCCGTCGATCTCTTCCGCGAGATGTCGCTCGCGCACGAGTTCGCCGAGTTCCTGACCATTCCGGCGTACAAGCTGATCACGGCGGCGTAAGCCGCCTCCGAGAATGCCAAATGAAAACGGGCCGCACTTTCGTGCGGCCCGTTTTGTTTTGTCGCCCGCTTGAAGCGTGCTGACGCTACTGTGAATTAGAGAACGACAACCCGTGCGCCGACTTTGACGCGCTCGTAGAGATCGATCACGTCCTGGTTGCGCATCCGGAAGCAGCCCGACGAAACGGCGCTGCCGATGGTGTGCGGCTCGTTCGAGCCGTGAATGCGGTAGAGCGACGAACCCAGATAGAGCGCGCGTGCACCGAGCGGATTGTTCGGGCCGCCGGGCATGTGCTCCGGCAGGTAGGGCTGACGCTTGCGCATCTCTTCGGGCGGACGCCAGTCCGGCCACTCTTTCTTCGCGGAGACGGTTTTCACGCCCTTCCATTCGAAGCCCGGGCGGCCGACGCCGACGCCATAACGCAGCGCGCGTCCGTTCGGCTGCACGAGATAGAGATAACGTGTGCGCGTATCGATGATGATCGAACCCACGGGGTGTTCGGTCTTGTATTCGATGTCGGCACGCTCGAAACGCGGATCGAATGCCGCGCGCTGCGGTCGCTCCTGCGGATCGACGCGGGCGACGTTGAGCGGCTGCTGATACGACGGCGCCTGCTGTTGATAATAGGCAGGCTGCTGCTGTTGCTGCGGCGGCTGGTAATACTGCTGCTGTTGCTGCTGCTGCGGAGGATAGTAATAGCCTTGCGGCTGTTCCTGACGGACGGCAGGGCCGCTCCGGCCGGTAACCAGAAACTCGATGAAGCCGCCGCCAAGGTTCGCCGGCTGCTGTTGCTGCGCGTGCTGGGGCGGCGCGTAATAGTACTGCTGCTGTTGTTGTTGGGGTTGCGCGTAGTGATACTGCGCGACCGGCTGCGCCTGCATGTAGTGGCGCGGCGGTGTCTCGGCTTCGTCCCACTCCTGCCGCTGCGGCTTTCTGCGCGCATTCTGCTTGCGCGGCTGGCGGACGTCATGCGGGTCGGTGATGTAGCGCGGCGCCCGGATTACGGACGGTCCCTGCTGCGCGAGCACGATCGTTTCGCGCGCTGGAACCTGCGCGTCCTGGGCTGCTGCGGGAACCGCGAACGCGGCGGCTATGAAGGCAAGAGCGAATTTACGCATCGACGTACTCGTGACTGAAATCGCCGAACAACAAGCGCGATCGAAAACGCTCGCGCTTGTTTCGTTAGTATTTTGTCATCCCAACCGATTGGTAAATTCGCGCGGGCTCAACCCGCAAACGCTGGGCTTTCGCGCATGATCCTTCCGATCATGGTTTCCGCCGGCTTTAGGATCATGGTTTCGGAAGGCTTAACCGGCCGCGGCCGTCAGGATGGCCGCCGGATGCCTAGGAAGCATGCGAACGCGACCGTGATGAAACAGGCGGTCAGCCCGAGCGCGGCTGGGTCCGAAACGTAATCGATGACGAGCGCCATCGCGATCGGTGCCGCAGCCTGCACCGCAAGCGCCGGGGCCGCGAGGCGGCCGACGAGATGCCCGTAACCGTTTGGGCCGAAGAGCGCGAGCGGAAGCGTGCCGCGTGCGATTGTCATCAGGCCGTTCGCCGCTCCGAACATGATGACGAAGACGGCGGCGGTGGCGGCGCTGATTCCGAAGACGGCAAAGACCCCGAAGCCTGCAATCAGGAGTACTGCAGCGAAGCGGGCGACGTTCAGCGGATGCGTGTGCCGTGCGACGGCAAGCTCGCAGATGCGCGCGGCCACCTGCGACGGACCGAACAACGCGCCGATCGCGACCGCCGTGGCGCGGTCCACGCCCATGCGTTCGTAGATCAGAAGCATGTGGGTGAGCATGCCCGATTGCGCGAACATGAACGTCGCAAAGGCACAGGCGACGAGCACAAATACGAGACCCTTCGCGGCGAGCACCGTGGGCACCTTCGCGCCTTCGACAGGAACCGGCGCCTTCGCGCGGCTTCGCGGAACGGCGAAGGCATGTAGGGGCGCGACGACGAGCGCCATGATGGCGGCATAGATGAAATAGGTGCCGCGCCAGTCGGTGAGCTGCAGCAGGAGATGGGTCGAGGGCCAGCTTACGGTCGAAGCGAAGCCGCCCATCAGGGTCAGGAGCGTGATCTGTTTCCGCGCTTCGGCTCCGAAGATACGCGTGAGCGTTGCGAAGGCGGGGTCGTACAAATTAGCGGCCATCGCAACGCCGAGCGCGGTCCAGGTCGCGAAGAACGCAGCCGGATGCGTGGCGAAGGGCAGGGTCGCGAGTGCGCAGGCACCGAGCAGCGAGCCTGCGGCCATGACGTAGTGACCGCCGTAGCGGTCGATTGCTTTGCCGATCTTCGGGGATGCGAACCCGCCCGCCAGCAGGCCGACCGAAATACCGCTCATCACGAGCGCGATGGGCCAGCCGCGCGCCTGCGCGAGCAGCGGAAGCAGCAAGGCGGCGGAATAGAAAAGCGTCCCCCAGGTCAGGATCATGGTGATCCCGAAGACCGGTACCGCGCGGTGAGGCCCGCGCAGCTTTTCAAGCCAGGAGGTGGGCCGTGACATTCGCCGTCTTTTTGCCGCTTCCGTTAAGCGCGGGCAATGTCTGGCGGCGGCTATCAAAGGATTTTCTGCGGCAGCCGCGCGCATGGCGGCCCTGCGTTTCTTAACTCTCTCTAAACCCCGGCCAGCCATTTTGCGGCGCATGGCGCGCGGACGTTTGTATCTCGTCGCCCCGCTCGTCGCTTTGGGGCTGTTTGGCTGCCGCGCTCTCAACATTGAAGAGCGTGCGCCTTGGCGTGCGCAGGCCGAAGAGCAGTGTGTCGCGCAGCGGCTCGTGCAGGTGAGCGCTTACGTCGAGCCGGTTACCGAGATCAACGGCAACTATTCCTGCGGGATGAATCATCCCTTCAAGATTCTCGCGGCCTCCGAAGGCCAGGTTTCGCTCAAGCCCGAGGCGACCCTCGGCTGCCCCATGACGGTGGCATTCAACCGCTGGCTTTCCGAGATCGCACAGCCCGCCGCCCAGGCATGGTTCGGCGAGCAGATCGTCGAAGTTCGGCAGCTGTCTTCGTATTCGTGCCGCCGCATCGGCGGGAGCGGCAACATGTCGGAGCACGGCTACGGCAACGCGCTCGACGTTGCGGGTTTTACGTTTACGAGCGGACGCATCGTGACGGTCAAGCACGGCTGGGGCGGCTCGCCCGAAGAACGCGGCTTCCTGCGGCAGGTGCATGCGGGCGGCTGCGAAGTGTTCACGACCGTGCTCGGTCCCGGCTACGACGCCGCCCATCACGATCACTTTCATTTCGATCTCGCGCGCAGAAACACCGTGGTCTGCCGGCCGAAGCCCGAACTGGTCTCGCCGCCGCGCCAGCCGTACCGCTATCCCAACGACCTCGGGCCCATGGTGCAGAAGCAGCAGAAGCACTACGAACGCTTCCCGGTCGCGCGCGTCCCTTCGCAGAAAGATAAGGATTACCAGAGCGCCGACCTGCCGCCGCCGCAATTGATCGCGCCGCGCGGCAAGCAACAGCCGCTGTCGCCGGAGCAGGCCTATCCGCCCGCGCCGCAACAATATCCCCAGCAGCAATCCGGTCAGCCGCTCGCGATCAATCCGCAGCAGCCGCCGCAGCAACAGCCGCAATACATGCGTGCGCCAACCGCACAGCAAGGGCCGCAGCCGCAGATGCAATGGCAGCAGGGACCGCAGCCCGCGCCTTACAATCCTAATCGTCCGGTGCCGCCGGCGCGTGTTGGTTCGAAGAAGAATGCCGACGAGATCCTGACCGGCTCGGTCCAAAACCGGAAGTATTACAAGGACGCCCCGGCGACGAAGAAGAACGCGCCGAAGGCTGTGCCGGGCGAAGACTAGGGCGTTTGACCGGCCGGCGAAGCTGTCGCTAGCCTGCGTTGCATGACCATCACGCACAACGGTCACGCCATCGATTACGTTGAATCCGGCGACGGACCGTGCATCGTTTTTGTGCCGGGCTCCTTCAGCGCGACCGCAGCGTGGCGGCCTATCATGCAAGCACTGAACGGTTTTCGGGTCGTCGCGACCAGCCTGCCCGGTTGCGGCGGCTCCGCTCCCCTGCCGGAGGGGCGCACGTCGGCCGACGATTACGCGGATCGCATCGAAGCGGTGATCGATCACGTCAAGGCACCGGTTCATCTCGTCGGCCATTCCTGGGGCGGAACGCTTGCCGTTGCGACCGCGCTTCGCGGGCGTGTGCCGCTTGCAAGCCTGACGCTGATCGAGGCGAACCCTTGCGATGTGCTCCGGCAAAGTGGCGAGGACAAACTCTATGCCGCGGCGAAGGCCATGAGCGACGCCTATATCGCGGCCTATCACGCAGGCGAAGCCGAAGCCGCCCGCCGCGTAATCGATTTCTGGACGGGTGCAGGGGCCTTCGACGCGTTGCCGCCGAAGATGCAGGAATATGCCGTGCAGACGACGCCCGCCAATATCGTCGACTGGCCGGCGATGTTTGGTTTTCGCCGTCCGCTCGCGGACTACGCTGCGTTGAAGCTACCTCTGTTGCTCATCCACGGCACGGATTCGCATCCTTCGCTGCATCGGATCGCCGCTCGGCTGCATGCAGCGATTCCCGGAGCAAGGCTCGAGACGATTTCCGGTGCGAGCCATCTTCTGATCGGGACGCACCCGAAGGAGATTGCGGCGCTGATCGAGGCGCATGTGAAAGTCGTCGAGTCGCAGGACTAGCTCAGGAAGAACCTCCTCATCCTGAGGAGGCCGCGAAGCGGCCGTCTCGAAGGATGAAGCCTCATGGTTCGAGACGCACTCGCTTGCGCTCGTGCTCCTCACCATGAGGAATCAAGCCTTCCCGTACCCACCCGCGGTCGGCGTCACGATGATCACCGCTTCGCCGGCTTCCAGCACGGTCTGGTCGCAGCCTTTCAGCTTTTCTTCCGTACCGTTCAAACGCCGCACGCGGTTCTCGCCGGTCCGTCCGTCCTCGCCGCCGGCAAGGCCGAACGGCGGCACGCGGCGGTGGCCGGAGAGAATGGCGCAGTCCATTTTTTCCCGGAAGCGCACGCGGCGATAGATGCCGTCGCCCGCGTGCCACTTGCCGCGTCCGCCGGAGTTTTTCCGGATATGGAAGTCCTCGAGCACGACGGGAAAACGGAATTCCAGAATTTCCGGGTCCGTAAGCCGCGTGTTTGTCATGTGCGTGTGCACGGCATCGGTGCCGTTGAAGCCGGGACCTGCGGGAGAACCGGAACAGATCGTTTCGTAATACTGGTAGTTGTCGTTGCCATAGGTGAGGTTGTTCATGGTGCCCTGCGCGCAGGAGAGCGCACCCAGCGCGCCGAACAGGCAGTTCGTCACCGCCTGCGAGGTCTCGACGTTGCCCGCGACGACCGCTGCCGGATATTCCGGCGAGAGCATCGAGCGCTCGGGCACCACGATGTTGATCGGCCGCAGGCAGCCTGCATTCATCGGAATGTCGTCGTCCACCATCACGCGGAAGACGTAGAGCACGGCCGCGCGCGTCACCGGCGCGGGCGCATTGAAATTCGTGTTCTGCTGCGGGCTGGTGCCAGTGAAATCGACCGTCGCCTCGCGTTTTTTCTTGTCGACCGAGATCTTCACCTTGATGAAGGTGCCCTGGTCCATTTCGTAGGAAAATTCGGAATCGTGCAGCCGGTCGAGCACGCGCCGCACGGACTCTGCGGCGTTGTCCTGCACATGGCCCATGTATGCCTTTACGACCGGCAGGCCGAACAGGGCGATCATCTTGCGCAGCTCGCGCACGCCTTTCTCGTTGGCTGCGATCTGCGCCTTCAGGTCGTTCACGTTCTGCAAGGGATTGCGTGCCGGATACTTCGCGCCGCGGAGCAGTTGATACAGCTCCTTCTCCCGGAAACGGCCGCGATCGACGAGCTTGAAGTTGTCGATGTAGACGCCTTCCTCGTCGATATGGGTCGCAAGCGGCGACATCGAGCCGGGTGCGACACCGCCGACATCGGCATGATGTCCGCGCGACGCGACCCAGAACAGGATGTTCTTGCCCTTTTCGTCGAACACCGGCGTGCAGACGGTGATGTCGGGCAGATGCGTGCCGCCGTTGTAGGGCGCGTTCAGCGCGTAGACGTCGCCCGGTTTGATCTTGCCCTTGTTCGCGCGGATTACGGTTTCGACCGAGCGGTCCATCGAGCCGAGATGCACCGGCATATGCGGCGCGTTCGCGACCAGCGAGCCGCTCGCGTCGAACACGGCGCAGGAGAAATCGAGCCGCTCCTTGATGTTCACGGAGTAGGCGGTGTTCTGGAGGGTGACGCCCATCTGCTCGGCGATCGACATGAAGAGGTTGTTGAAGACTTCGAGCAACACGGGATCGGCGGTGGTGCCGATCGCGTGCTTGCGGGCGAGCGCTTTCGCACGCGTGAGCACCAGGTGATCTTTCGGCGTGAGCTTCGCCTGCCAGCCGTCTTCGACGACAACCGTCTGGTTCGGTTCGATCAGGAGCGCCGGGCCTTTGACGACATGGCCGGGTTTCAACTGGTCGCGGGTATAGACCGCGGCTTTCTGGAATTTGCCGCGCGAGAAGAATTTGGTCTTGCGGCGCGGGGCCGGAAGCTTCGATTTCGAAGCTTTGGCCGCGCGCTCGGAAAATTTCGCGCCGCCGCCGATGGCTTCCACGGAAACCGCTTCGACCACGATTTCCTTGTCGCGGTCCATGAAGCCGAAACGCGCCTTGTGCGCGGATTCGAAGTCTTGCTGCATTTTCCTGATGGAGCCGGCGATGACTTCGAGCGGCGTGTCGGTGCCGGCATAGCGTAAGTGCGCGCGGACCACGACCTTGATCTGCGAAGACGCAACCCCTTGGGACGCGACTTCGCGCTTCACTTCCGCGCCGAGTTTCTTGCCGATCTTATTCACCGAGGCGAGTGCCTTCGCATTCAAGCTTTCTTCCAGCGCCTGTGTCCGCGTCGCGCGGATATCGGCGAGCCCCATGCCATAGGCCGAAAGCAGGCCGGAGAGCGGATGGATGACCACGCTCTTCATGCCGAGCGCGTCGGCCACGAGGCAGGCGTGCTGTCCGCCCGCGCCGCCGAAACAGTTCAGCGCATAGCGCGTCACGTCATAGCCGCGCGCAACCGAGATCTTCTTGATCGCGTTCGCCATGTTCTCGACGGCAATCGTAATAAATCCGTCCGCTATGTCTTCCGCGGTCTTTCCGCCGCCGACCTCTTTTGCGAGGTCCGCGAAGGCCCCGCGCACGCTTTCTGCGTCGATCGGCTGGTTGTTGGTCTTGCCGAAAATCTTCGGGAAGAAATCAGGAATGAGCTTGCCGACCATGACGTTTGCGTCGGTTACGGCAAGCGGTCCTTCGCGGCGATAGCACTTTGGTCCGGGATCCGCGCCTGCCGAGTCCGGTCCGACGCGGAAGCGCGAACCGTCGAAATGCAAAATCGAACCGCCGCCTGCGGCGACCGTATGAATCTGCATCATCGGTGCGCGCATGCGCACGCCCGCGACTTCGGTCTCGAACGCGCGTTCGTATTCGCCGTCGAAGTGCGAAACGTCCGTCGACGTGCCGCCCATGTCGAAGCCGATCAAGCGCTTGAAGCCGGCGCTTTCACCGGTCTGCGCCATGCCGACGACCCCGCCGGCCGGGCCGGAAAGAATGGCGTCCTTGCCTTGGAAAAGATCGGCCGCGGTGAGGCCGCCCGACGACATCATGAACATGAGCCGTGCGCCGGAATTCTTCGCATCCAGCTCTTTGCTGACGCGGGCGACATAGCGCGCGAGAATCGGGGAGAGATAGGCATCGACGACCGTGGTGTCGCCGCGGCCGACGAGCTTGATCAGCGGCGAGGTTTCGCAACTGACCGAAACCTGCGCGAAGCCCATGTCGCGTGCGATCTTCGCCGCGAGCTGTTCGTGCGCGGGATAGCGATAGGCATGCATGAACACGATCGCGACGGCATTGATGCCGTCGCGCTTCGCGGCTTCCAGTGCCGCGCGGATTTCCTGTTCGTCGGCTTTTTGCTCGACGGTGCCGTCAGCGAGAATGCGCTCCGAAATTTCCGCGACTTGCTCGTAGAGCATTTCCGGCTTGATGATTTCCTTGGCGAAGATTTTCGGGCGCGCCTGGTAGCCGATTTTCAGCGCGTCGCGGAAACCTTTGGTGATGAGCAGAAGGGTGCGGTCGCCTTTGCGCTCCAACAGCGCATTGGTTGCGACCGTCGTGCCCATCTTTACGGCACCGATCATGCCGCGCGGGATCGCCGCGCCTTTTTCGAGCCCGAGACACTCGCGGATGCCTTGCACCGCAGCATCGGGATAGGCAGGCGATTCCGAAAGCAACTTCTTCGCGATCAGCTTTCCGCTGGGCGGTCTTGCGACGACATCGGTGAAGGTGCCGCCGCGGTCGATCCAGAAATCCCAAGCGCGCGTTGCAGGTTTTTTCGCCATCGCATCTCTCCCTCCGCCTACAAATAAATCGCCGACGATTTATTGACAAATTATTTGTGAGCGATACGCTCGCAAAATCTCAGGCATTGTTTCGCAAGGGGAGGCGAAGTGCCAAAGGGCTCGCTTGCGGCAAACGGCAAGGCGGATACTTCGCTGGGGCCGATCGTTTCGTCCGCGCATCTCGCCGCGGGCGCCATGCCTTCGCTTTCCGAACTGGAATTCGGGCTTATTCTTCTCGGCCATGCCTTCGAACGCTGGATGGTGCGCTGCGTGGCAGCGGCAGGCCTTCCCGACGTGAACCCAATGGAAGTGCTGGTGCTGCATGCGGTTGCGCACCGCAACCGGCCGAAACGTCTCGCCGATATCTGCCTCGTGCTTTCGATCGAGGACACGCATCTCGTGACGTACGCGGTGAAAAAGCTCGAAGGTGCGGGGCTGCTGACTTCTGGCCGCAAAGGCAGCGAGAAAACAGTTTCGCTTTCGGCCAAAGGCGAAGCGGTCGTCAAAAAATACGGAAAAATCCGCGAAGCGTTGCTGGTCGCTCCCGTGAAAGCCACGGGTGCCGACGAAAAGCGTTTATCCGAAATTGCCGGACTGATGCGTGCTCTGTCCGGTCATTACGATCAGGCCGCACGCGCCGCAGCAAGTCTGTAGCCGGGGAACTTGAACACGTAGCCTCGGCTGCTAGCCTAACGTCACGAAAGGGGACGGTGTTTCGCCGAACCCCGAAGGGAGAGTGGAATGAAACAAATTACTGGGCTGCTCGCGGGCGTTGCGATCTCGGCTTTGGCCGCGACTGCAGCGAACGCGCAAACGAAATGGGACATGCCGACGCCTTATGGCGACGGCAATTTCCACACCAAGAATGTCGTGCAATTCACGAAAGACGTCGAGAAAGCGACCGGCGGCAAGCTTGTCATCACCGTTCACTCGAACGGCTCGCTGATCAAGCATCCTGAAATCAAGTCGTCGGTCCGCCGCGGCGTTGCGCCGATCGGCGAATTGCTGATCTCGAACCATCAGAACGAAAGCCCGATCTACGGCGTCGACTCGGTGCCGTTCCTCGCCACCAGCTATTCCGCCGCACGCAAACTCTATGCAGCCCAGAAGCCGTTCCTCGAGAAGAAGCTCGCGGACGAAGGCCTGATGCTGCTGTTCTCCGTGCCGTGGCCGTCGCAGGGCATCTACGCCAAGAAGGAAATCAAGACGATCGATGACCTGAAGGGCCTGAAGTTCCGCACCTACAACACCGCGACCCAGCGCATCGCGCAACTCGCCGGTGCGATCCCGACGCAGATCGAAGTGCCGGATATTCCGACCGCCTTTGCGACCAACCGCGTGGAAGCCATGATCACCTCGCCGTCGACCGGCGCGGACACCAAGGCGTGGGACTATCTCACCCACTTCCATCACACGCAGGCCTGGCTGCCGCGTAACATCGTGATCGTGCAGAAAACTGCATTCGACGCGCTGCCGGCCGACGTGAAGGCCGCGGTTCTCAAGGTCGCCAAGGAAGCCGAAGATCGCGGCTGGAAGGCTTCCGAAGCCGAGACCGACGAGAAGATCAAGGTCATGGCGAACAACAAGATGACGATCGTGCAGCCTTCCGACGCGCTGAAAAAAGGCTTTGCTGAAATCGGCAAGACCATGACGGCGGAGTGGGAAAAGAACGCTGGCGCGGATGGAAAAACCATCCTCGACGCGTTTCGCAAGTAAAAAGGAAAACGGCCCGCTCTAACCGGCGGGCCGTTTCATATTGTCATGCGCAAACTGCTCGACGGCCTTTACGCATTCACGCTCTGGCTTTCCGCCGCGTGTCTCGTGATCATTCTCGTTCTTGTCGCCGCGCAGATCTGCGGGCAGATATTCGATACCGTTTTAAAGTGGCTCGGTTATCCGCCTTACGGCTTCCTGATCCCTTCGCTGTCCGAAATCGGCGGCTATCTCTTCGGTGCCGCAAGCTTCCTCGCGCTCGGTGCAACGCTGAAGCGCGGCGCGCATATTCGCGTCACCATGCTGCTTCAAGTCGTAAAACCGGGCCTGCGCCGTATCTTCGAAATCTGGGCGCTGGTAGCCGGCTTTGCGATCGCGCTTTATGCGTGCTGGTCGCTTGGCACGCTCGCCTACTTCTCGTGGAAGTTCGGCGATGTCTCGTCCGGCCTCTTTCCGATCAAATACTGGATACCGCAGAGTGCCATGACGCTCGGCCTCTTCACGCTCTGCGTTGCGCTGCTCGATGAGCTTGCGATCACGCTCAAAAAAGGCGTGCCTTCCTTCATCAAAGCGGAAAGCGTGATCACGCAGGGCGTGGAGTAGGGACATGGGTTTCGTCGAATGGACGATCTTCCTCGTCCTGCTTCTCTTCGTTGTGCTTGGTTCGGGCGTCTGGATTGCGCTTGCGCTCGGCGCCGTCGGTTTCGTCGCGATGAAAATCCTTTCGGCGGCTCCTGCCGGAGCATCGCTGTCGACATCGCTTTGGCAGTCGCTGAACGGCTGGGACCTGATCGCACTGCCCATGTTCATCTGGATGGGCGAGATATTGTTCCGCACCAAGCTCGCGGAGGATTTGTTTGAAGGTCTCGCGCCGTGGGTGCAGCGGCTCCCGGGCAGGCTTCTGCACGTGAACGTTGTCGGCTGTGCGGTCTTCGCTGCCGTTTCGGGATCTTCGGCAGCGACCTGCGCCACCATCGGGCGCATTTCCTTGCCCGAACTGAAGAAGCGCGGGTATGACGACCGGATGGCGATCGGTACGTTGGCGGGCTCCGGCACGCTCGGCCTTCTGATTCCGCCTTCCATCATTCTGATTGTCTACGGCGCGGCGACCGACCAGTCGATCGCGCGCCTGTTCATCGCCGGGGTCATTCCCGGCATCATTCTCGCCTTGCTGTTTATGGGCTTCGTCGCGGTCTGGGCGCTCGCGAACAACGACAAGATGCCGAAGGCGGAGCCGCCGATTCCCTGGCGTGAGCGTCTGGGCTCGATGCGGCGTCTTGTTCCGGTCGTTCTGCTTATCCTCGGGGTAATCGGTTCGATCTATGGCGGGTTGGCTTCCGCGACCGAAGCCGCGGTGGTCGGCGTCGTGCTGTCCCTGCTCATGTCCTGGTGGCAGGGCCAGCTATCGAAAACGACTTTCCTGGACGCGCTCATGGCGGGCGCCGTCACCTCCTGCATGATCGCTGCAATCCTCGCCGGTGCTGCGTTCCTTACGACCGCGATGGGTTTCACGGGGATCCCGCGCGCACTCGCCGAATGGATCACGACACTTGGCCTTTCGCAGTGGCAACTTCTCGTTGCGCTCACCATTTTCTTCATCATCCTCGGCTGCTTTCTCGATGGCATCTCGATGGTGGTTCTCACCACCTCGGTGATCATGCCGCTCGTCACCGCCGCGGGCTTCGACCTGATCTGGTTCGGCATCTACATCGTGCTGGTCGTGGAGATGGCGCAGATCACGCCGCCGGTCGGCTTCAACCTGTTCGTGCTGCAGGGCATGACCGGCCGCTCGATCTTCGCGATCGGCGGCTACGCCTTCCCGCTGTTTTTGCTGATGTGCGTTGCAGTCGTGCTGCTCGCGGTGTTCCCCGAACTTGCGCTATGGTTGCCGTCGACCATGCTCGACGTAAAACCGTAACGCAGGAAACCACCTATGCAATACGTCCGCTTCGGCTCGACCGGCATGAAGGTCTCGCGCCTGTGTTTCGGCTGCATGACCTATGGGTCGAAGAGTTGGCGCAAGTGGGTGCTCGACGAGGCCGAGTCAAAACCCTTCTTCAAGGCGGCGTTCGATGCCGGCATCAATTTCTACGACACCGCGGACATGTATTCGCAAGGCGTGAGCGAAGAGATCGTCGGCCGCGCGATCAAGGAACATGCCGCGCGCCGCGACGAGGTGGTGCTTGCCACCAAGGTCTTCAACGCCATGGGTACGGGCCCGAACGGCAAAGGCCTTTCGCGCAAGCACATCATGGAAGGGATCGACGCTTCGCTGAAGCGGCTCAAGACCGATTACGTCGACCTCTACATCATTCATCGCTTCGATTACGACACCGAGATTGAAGAGACGCTGGAAGCGCTTTCCGATGTCGTGAAGGCAGGCAAGGCGCTTTATCTCGGCGCGTCCTCGATGTGGTCCTGGCAGTTCGCGAAGATGCTGACCCTGCAGAAGGAGCGGGGGCTCGCGCGCTTCGTCTCCATGCAGAACTACTACAACCTCATCTATCGCGAGGAAGAACGCGAGATGCTGCCGCTCTGCAAGAGCGAAAAGATCGCGGTGACGCCGTGGTCGCCGATCGCGCGCGGTTTCCTTGCCGGCAACATGCCGAGCCAGGGCGACCGCACGGTGCGCGGCGAAACCGACGACTATTCGAAGATGCTCGGCATCGGCGCGAGCGACACCGATTACGAGATCGCCGACCGCGTACGGATCACCGCCGAGAAGCTCGGCGTGTCGCGCGCGGCGGTCGCGATTGCATGGACGCTCGCCAATCCTGCCGTCACCGCGCCAATCGTCGGCGCTTCCAAGCCGCATCATCTGACCGACGCGCTGAAAGCGCTTGAAATCAAATTCGATGACGAAACGAAAAAGTTTCTGGAAGAGCCCTATCGTACGCGCAAGCCAGTCGGACACGCATAAAGTGTTTGTCGTCCTGGCCAAGCGAGCGAAGCTCGCGCGAGCCGGGACCCATAACCACCCGCCTCAAGTCTTGAACGCGGTGATTATGGGTCCCCGCTTTCGCGGGGACGATAAGTTATGATTGCGATGCTCCCGACCGATCCTCTCTTCTATCTCATCGGCCTGACCACGATCTTCATCGTTTCGGTCGGGAAAGGTGCTTTCGGCGGTGGGCTCGCCATTCTCGGCGTGCCATTGCTCTCGCTGGTGCTGCCGCCGCTCGATGCTGCGATCGTGGGCGCGCCGCTCGTCACCTTCATGGATTTCTTCGCGTTCGGCAGCTTCGGGAGAAACACCTGGTCGAAGCCCGATCTCGTGTGGCTGGCGCCGGCGCTGCTCGTTGGTATCGCGCTCGGATACGTGTTCTTTGTTTATGTCGATCCTAGGCTTGTCGCAGCCGGCATCGGCGTCATTACAGTGATCTTTGCGCTCGACTGGTTTCTGCGCGGCAGAAAATCCCAGCACAAGGAGCGGCCGGTCTCGCCGCCGCTCGCGCTCGTCGCGGGAAGTGCGGCGGGCTTCACGACCTTCGTGGCGCACGCGGGCGGGCCGCCGATGACGGCGTACCTGCTCTATCGCGGACTGAACAAGACCGTGTATGCGGGCACCGCGGTCGCGCTCTTCAGCCTCGGCAATCTCGTGAAGCTCATTCCCTATTCCGCGCTCGCATTGGCAAAGCCTGCGACGCTGCTGCAGGCGCTCGTGCTCGCGCCGGTCGTGCCGCTCGGCGTCTGGCTCGGCAAATACATTCACGACCGGCTCGATCAGGCGCGGCTCTTCTTCTGGTGCTACGTCATCCTGCTCGTCGCCGCGGTCAAACTGCTGTTTGACGCGCTCCGCGCGTTCTCCAGTTAAGTATCTGTAAAGAAAGTACTTTTTCGAACGATCCTTGACTCTTATGCACAGCGCGGGCTATTCCCTCCGCCGCTGGCACTCGGAATATGCGAGTGCCACATCCCTTTTCCGCGCGTCATCGCGCGACACTTGAGGAAGCATCCATGAAAAAATTCCGCCCTCTGCACGACCGCGTCGTCGTGAAGCGTATCGAAGCCGACCAGAAGACCAAGAGCGGCATCATCATTCCCGACTCCGCGCAGGAAAAGCCGTCCGAGGGCGAGGTCGTCGCTGTCGGCAGCGGCGGCCGTGACGAGTCCGGCAAGCTGATCCCGATCGACGTGAAGGTCGGCGACCGCATCCTGTTCGGCAAATGGTCGGGCACCGAAGTGAAGATCGATGGCCAGGAACTCCTCATCATGAAGGAGTCGGACATCATGGGCATCATCGGTAAGTAAGCCGGCAACCACACATTCAGCCTCGTCCTGAGGAGCCCGCGTAGCGGGCGTCTCGAAGGACGGGAGACAATCACCTCATCCTTCGAGACGGCGCGCTCCGCGCCGCCTCAGGATGAGGTTCAGCGAAGGAAAATCCCAATGGCCGCCAAAGAAGTAAAATTCTCGACCGACGCGCGCGACCGCATGCTGCGCGGCGTCGACATTCTCGCCAATGCCGTGAAGGTGACGCTCGGCCCCAAAGGCCGCAACGTCGTGCTCGACAAGAGCTTCGGTGCACCGCGCATCACCAAGGACGGCGTCACCGTCGCCAAGGATATCGAGCTTGAAGACAAGTTCGAGAACATGGGCGCGCAGATGGTGCGCGAAGTCGCCTCGAAGACCAACGATCTCGCAGGCGACGGCACCACGACCGCGACCGTGCTGGCGCAGGCGATCGTGCGCGAAGGCGCGAAATCCGTTGCCGCTGGCATGAACCCGATGGACCTGAAGCGCGGCATCGATCTCGCCGTGAGCAAGGTCATCGACGACATCACCAAGAATGCGCGTGCCGTGAAGTCCTCGAAGGAAGTCGCGCAGGTCGGCACCATTTCGGCAAACGGTGACGAATACATCGGCAAGATGATCGCCGAAGCCATGCAGCGCGTGGGCAACGAAGGCGTCATTACGGTCGAGGAAGCGAAGTCGCTCGAAACCGACGTCGACATCGTGGAAGGCATGCAGTTCGACCGCGGCTACATCTCGCCGTACTTCGTCACGAACGCCGACAAGATGATCGCGGAACTTTCCGATCCGTACATCCTGATCTTCGAAAAGAAGCTCTCGACGCTGCAGTCGATGCTTCCGGTGCTCGAAGCGGTGGTGCAGACCGGCAAGCCGCTCCTCATCATCGCCGAAGAAGTCGAAGGTGAAGCGCTCGCGACGCTGGTCGTGAACAAACTCCGCGGCGGCCTCAAGGTTGCGGCGGTGAAGGCGCCGGGCTTCGGCGATCGCCGCAAGGCCATGCTCGAGGACATCGCGATCCTGACGAACGGCCAGATGATCGCCGAGGACCTCGGCATCAAGCTCGAGTCCGTCACGTTGCAGATGCTCGGCCGCGCCAAGAAGGTCGTGATCGAGAAGGAAAAGACCACGATCGTCGACGGCACCGGCAAGAAGAAAGACATCGAGGCCCGCGTCGCGCAGATCAAGCAGCAGATCGAGGAAACCACCTCGGACTACGACAAGGAAAAGCTGCAGGAGCGTCTCGCGAAGCTCGCGGGCGGCGTGGCCGTGATCCGCGTGGGCGGTGCGACCGAGATCGAGGTGAAGGAGCGCAAGGATCGCGTCGATGACGCACTGAACGCAACCCGCGCGGCGGTCGAAGAAGGCATCGTGCCGGGTGGCGGCGTCGCGCTCTTGCGCGCGAAGAAGGCTGTCGGCCGCATCAAGGACAATAACGAAGACGTGCAGGCCGGCATCAACATCGTACTGAAGGCGCTGGAAGCTCCGATCCGCCAGATCGCGGAAAACGCGGGTGTCGAAGGCTCGATCGTGGTCGGCAAGATCACGGATCAGAACGACGCCGACTACGGCTTCGACGCCCAGACCGAAAAGTACGGCGATATGTTCAAGGCCGGCATCATCGACCCGGCCAAGGTCGTCCGCACTGCGCTGCAGGATGCGGCCTCGATCGCGGGCCTTCTGGTCACGACCGAAGCGATGATCGCCGAGCTTCCGAAGAAAGACGCGCCGGCGATGCCGCAGATGCCCGGCGGCGGGATGGATTTCTAGTCGGTAAGCGATTTTCTGACGATCCGTTCGGAAACACGAAAGCGCGGGAAGAAATTCCCGCGCTTTTTTTGTTGTGTTTCGTCATCGTTTGCAAAGTTCAACTGCTGTTCAGGCGGCGGGTCTGACATTGCACGTGCGCTTTGCGCGCGGAGGTCCGATGACGATAAGCAAAACTGTTATCTGTAGGCATCACCACCCGATCGCTTTCGGCAACCAGAGCGCCAGCCCCGGCCACAGGAAAATGACGAAGGTCGCGAGAATTTGCATGCCGACGAACGGGATGACGCCGCGATAGATATCGCTGGTTTTCACTTCCGGCGGCGCGACCCCTCGCAGGAAGAACAGGGCCCAGCCGAACGGCGGGGTCAGGAACGAGGTTTGCAGCATCACGCAGATCAGGGATGCGATCCAGACGAGATCGAGGCCATGCGCCTGCATGATCGGCAGAAAGAGAGGCACTGCGATGTAGCAGATCTCGATCCATTCGATGAAGAAGCCGAGAATGAAGATGATGAAGAGCATGAACCAGATTTCGGCGGCGACGCCTCCCGGCAGCCACTTGAAGGCGTCTTCCACGAGCTTCTCGCCGCCGAGACCGCGGAATGAGATCGCGAAGATCTGTGCGCAGATGAGAATGAACATCATCATGGCGGTGATTTTCGTCGTGGATTCCACGGTTTCGCGCAGCACCTTGAAGGTGAAGCGGCCACCGAGCGCGGTGACCAGGATCGAACCGAGTGCGCCCATCGAGGCGGCTTCGGTCGGTGCTGCGATGCCGGCGATGATCGAGCCGAGTACCGCGCCGACCAGCGCGATCGGCGGGAGCGCGACACGCGCGAGCTTCTTCCACAGTTCGGCGCGGGGCAGCGCGCGGCGCTCTTCGAGCGGTACCGGCGGCACCATATCCGGCCGGATGATGCCGAGCCCCAGAATGTAAAGAATATAGATTGCGGAAAGCAGCAACCCCGGAATAACGGCGGCCGCAAACAGCGTTCCGACGGATTCGTTCAGAATGTCGGCCAGCAGAATGAGAATGAGACTCGGCGGAATGATCTGGCCCAAGGTGCCCGAGGCGCAGATCATCCCCGCGGCGAGTCCCTTGTCGTAGCCGCGGCGCAAAAGGGTAGGCAGAGTCAAAAGGCCGAGCGTGACGACGGTTGCGCCGACGATGCCGGTTGTGGCGCCCATCACGATGCCGACCAGAATGATGCCGACGCCGAGACCGCCGCGAAGATTTCCTGCGAGATGGCCGACCACCTCCATCAAGTCTTCGGCAAGCCGCGATTTTTCCAGCATCACGCCCATGAACACGAAGAGCGGAATGGCGAGGAGGGTATAGCTCGTCACCGAACCGAAGATGCGGTTCGGGACGAGATTAAACAGAAGCGGACCGAAGCCGATGTAGCCGAACACCAGGCCGGAGACGGCGAGGGTGAGTCCGACGGGAAGACCCATCATCAAAAGCACGAAGAACGCACCGAGCATCCCGAGCGCAAGCGCTTCATTTCCCGTCATTATGAGGCTTTCAGTTCTTTAAGCTTGATCGACCACTTGATCGCTTCGGCCAGCGACTGCAGCGCGAACAAAGCGAAGCCGAAGGGAATGAAGGCTTTCAGGACGTAGCGGTACGGAATGCCGCCGGGGTTCGCCGAACCCTCGCCGTAACGCCACGACTGCAGCACGTAGGGAAGCGAAAGACGGATCACGATCACGCAGACGATCGCCGCAAGCAGTGCGGTTGCGATCTCTGCGATGATCTTCGTGCGTTCCGGGTAGCGCGAGAAGAAGATGTCGACCCGCACATGCTCTCCGTGCCGGA
>VFQR01000778.1_pt1 | contig 33311 bp, 32 predicted proteins | sample 3512321 | NCBI WGS metagenome assembly VFQR01 (sample SAMN10412374, study PRJNA504923) | tailings metagenome | isolation source: Relicate 3 Philex TSF1 revegetated site | place: Philippines: Tuba, Benguet | collected 2017-08-29 | reverse complement strand
CGTCGACGCGAAGGCGAAGGCCCTGAAGGCGAAGGGCGAGGACGTGATCGGCTTCGGCGCCGGCGAGCCGGACTTCCCCACGCCCGAGCACATCGTCGAGGCCGCGGCCAAGGCGTGCCACGACCCGAAGTACCACAAGTACACCCCCGCAGCGGGCCTCCCCGAGCTGCGCGAGGCGGTGGCCGCGAAGACCCACCGCGACAGCGGCTTCGTGTGCAGCGCGTCGCAGGTCCTCATCACGAACGGGGGCAAGCACGCCGTCTTCACCGCCTTCGCCGCCCTGTGCGACCCCGGCGACGAGGTGATCTGCCCGGCGCCCTACTGGACCACGTATCCCGAGGCGATCTCCCTCGCCGGCGGCGTGCCGGTGGTGGTGCAGACGGACGAGTCCTCCGGGTTCAAGGTCGCCCTCGACCAGCTCGACGCCGCCCGCACGCCGCGCACGAAGGTGCTGCTGTTCGTCAGCCCCGACAACCCGAGCGGCGCCGTCTACTCGCCGGCGGAGGTGGAGGCGATCGGGCGGTGGGCGGTGGAGCACGGCATCTGGGTGATCACCGACGAGATCTACGAGCACCTGGTGTACGGCGACCACCGCTTCGCGTCGATGCCGACGCTCGTGCCGGAGCTGGCGGACCAGTGCGTGATCGTCAACGGCGTGGCGAAGACGTACGCGATGACCGGGTGGCGTGTCGGGTGGATGATCGGGCCGGCCGACGTGATGAAGGCCGCCGTCAACTTCCAGTCGCACTCCACGTCGAACGTCACGAACGTCGCCCAGGTGGCCGCGCTGGAGGCGGTGCGCGGCGACCTGGCCGCCGTGGCCACCATGCGCGAGGCGTTCGCCCGCCGCGCCGTCACCATGCACCGGATGCTGAACGACATCCCCGGCGTCACCGCGATCGAGCCCGAGGGCGCGTTCTACTGCTACCCGAACCTCACCGGCCTCCTCGGCCGCCCCGTCGGTCCACGGGGGACGGTGTCCTCCACCACGCTCGAGCTCGCCGACACCGTCCTCGAGGAGGCGAAGGTCGCGTTCGTGCCGGGTGAGGCGTTCGGCACCCCCGGCTACGCGCGCTTCTCGTTCGCGATGGCCGATGCCGACATGGAGGAGGGCATCCGCCGCATCGCCACGTTCGTCACCTCATCGTGACGGCGCCGCCGGACGGCGTCGGCGCCACGGGCGCCGACGCGGGCTTCGACGACCTCGCCATCGGATGGCTGCGGGCGAAGCCCGGGGCGAAGTGGCACCAGCACCCCGGCCGGCTCAACGCGTGGGTGGCCGACATGGACTTCCCGCCGCCCCCGGTGGTGGTGGCCGCGCTGCGCCACCGCCTCGAGCAGGGCGACCTGGGCTACCCGGACTGGGGCTACCCGCGGCCCGTCTCGCCCGTGCCCCAGGTGTTCGTCGAACGGATGGCGAGCCGGCACGGGTGGGAGGTGCCGGTCGGGGAGGTGCGCGAGCTCTGCGACGTGACGCAGGGCGTGCAGGTGGCCCTCCACCTGGCCACGTCACCGGGCGACGGCGTGGTGCTGCACACGCCGTCCTACCCGCCGCTCTGGCGCACGCTGCGGCACATGGGGCTGCGTCAGATCGACGTGCCGGCGCGACGCGCCGCCGCCCATGGCGACGGCGAGCCCTCCGTGGCGTTCGACCACGACGCGCTGGCCGCGCAGCTGGTGCACACGCCCGCGCGCGTGCTGCTGCTGTGCAGCCCCCCCAACCCCAACGGGCACCGCCTCCGACGCCACGAGCTGGAGCAGCTCCTCGAGCTGGTCGTCCGCCACGAGCTCCTCGTGATCAGCGACGAGATCCACGCCGACCTCACCCACGGCCCCGAGCGGCACGTGCCGTTCGCGTCGCTCGGCCCGGAGGCGGCCACGCGCACGGTCACCATCACCTCGGCCTCGAAGGCCTTCAACCTGGCGGGGATGCGCCACGCCCTCGCGCACGTCGGCCCGGCCGCCCTCCGCGAGCGGATGGACGCCCTGCCCGACCACCTGCTCGGCGAGGTCGGCCTCCTCGCGGCCACGGCCACCGAGGCCGCGTGGCGCCACGGTGACGAGTGGTTGGCGGCGGCGCTCGCGCACCTCGACCGCAACCGCCGCCTGCTCGCCGAGCTGCTGGCGCGGCACCTCCCCCAGGTGCGCTATCGCCCACCCGAGGCCACGTACCTGGCGTGGCTCGACTGCCGCGCCCTGCACCTCGGCGACGACCCGGCGGCGGTGTTCCGCGAGCGCGGGGTGGAGCTGAGCCCGGGCCTCGACTTCGGCGCCGCCGGTGCCGGCCACGTCCGGCTGAACATGGCCACGTCGGCGTCGGTCCTCACCGAGGTCGTCGAACGCATGGCGTCGTCCTGAGCCGACGCGAGCCGGCGTCCACGAGGACGGCGCTCAGCGCCACCACAGCCCGGAGCGGGCGGCGAGCCCCGTGGCCACCACCATCACCAGGCACTCGGCCACCTGCTCCGCCGCGCCCAGCACGTCGCCGCTGATCCCGCCGATCTTGCGGCGGGCCAGCACCGCCGTGGCCGCCGCGCCCGCCGCGGCCGAGACCGCGAGCGGCGCCACCCACCAGCCCGTGGCCAGCGCAGCGATGGCCGCTCCGGCGACGGCAGCCACCGCCGCACGGCCGGCGGTGGTCGTCTGGCCGTAGTCCGTGCCGAGCCCGTGGTGGCGCACGGCCGGCGCCGCGGCCATCAGCACCACCGCCGCGCTGCGGGCGAGCACGTGTGCCGCCAGCGCTGTCGCGAACATCGCGGCCGGCCCGAGGAGCGACCCGAGCGCGACCACGCGCACCACGATCGACGCGCACATCGCGGCCACCCCGTAGGTGCCGTGGCGGGAGTCCTTCATGATCTCGAGCCGGCGCTCGACGGTCCACCCGCCGCCGAAGCCGTCGGCCACGTCGGCGAGGCCGTCCTCGTGGAACGCGCCGGTGACGAGCAACCCCACCGTCACCGCGAGCGCGCCGGCGACGAGTGGGGGCACCACGTGCCAGGCGGCCGCGCCGGCCGCGCCGACGACGGCGCCGATCGCTGCGCCGGCCACCGGGAACCAGACCACCATGCGCGCCCGGTCGGGCGGGTGGGACAGGTGGATGGGCACGCGGGTGAGGAACTGCAGCGCGGCGAGCGGCCCGGGAGCGCTCAGCCGAACCACTCCCCGAACGTGGGCACCTCGGAGACGCCCGCGCAGGCCATGCTGACGAGCGGCACGGCGGCCATGGCACCCGACCCCTCGCCGAGGCGCATCCCCAGATCGAGCAGCGGCGCCAGGCCGAGCAGGTCGAGCACCCGCCCGTGGCCCGGCTCCGCCGATCTGTGCCCCGCCAGGCAGTGCGCGAGCGCGTCGGCCCGGCACGCCCACAGCGGCATCACCGCCGCCGCGACCACGTAGCCGTCGAGCAGCACCGGCAGGCGCCGGCGCCGAGCGGCCACCACCGCGGCGGCGATGGCCACCAGCTCCGCGCCGCCCACCTCGCGCAGCACCTCCAGGGGATCGGTCCACCCGGCCACGCGGCGCACCGCCGCCCCGACCGCAGCGCGCTTGCGGGCCAGCCCGGCGTCGTCGACGCCCGTGCCGCGACCGACCCACGCCTCGACCTCGCCGTCGTCGTCGCCGTCGCCAGCCGACAGCGCAGCGGCCACGGCGGCCGCCGCGGTGGTGTTGCCGATGCCCATCTCGCCCAGCACGAGCAGATCCGCGTCGAGGGCGTCGACGGCGCTCACGGCCACCGTCACGGTCCGTTCGAACCGCTCGCGGTCGAGCGCCGCCTCGGTGCGGATGTCGCCCGTCGGTCGGCCGACCCCCACGTCGACCGCTTCCACCGTCGCCCCCGCGACACGGGCGAACGCGGTGACGGTGGACCGCTCTGCCCGGTACGCGGCGAGCATCGCCGCGGTCACGTCGGTGGGGTAGGCGCTCACGCCCTCCGCCGCGGCGACGCCGTGGTCGGCGGCGAAGATCAGCGCCGCCGGCCGTCGCACGGCGGGCCGCTCCGTCGCCTGCCAGCCGGCCATCCACGCCGCCACCTCGTCGAGCCGGGCCAGCGCGCCCGCCGGCCGCAGCACCTGCGCGGCGCGGGCGGCGACGGCAGCGGCGGCCGCCACGTCGGGCTCCGGCAGCGCGTCGAGTGCGTCGGACAACCAGCTCACGCGAGCACCCGCCACGGGTCGTCGAGGGTGAGCGCCCGGCCGGCCACGAGCAGCAGCGAGCGGTCGGCCACCTCGGCCACCGCCTGGTTCAACCTGCCCAGCTCGTCGCGGTACTCGCGCCCGAGGGGCGTCTCCGGGTGCAACCCCAGCCCCACCTCGTTCGACACCACGACGGTGTCGCCCGCCCGGGCACGCAGCGCCGCCACCACCCCGGCGGCCGCCGCGGCACGGTCGGCGACGCCGCGGGCGAACAGGTTGGCCAACCACACCGTGAGGCAGTCGACCACCACCAGGCCGCCGGCGGCCGCGCCACGCACCGCCTCGGCCAGCTCGACGGGTGCCTCGACCGTCGGCCAGCCCGGCCGCTCGTCGCGGTGGCGCTCGATGCGCACGCGGAGGTCGTCGTCGAACGGCTCGGCCGTGGCCACCACCGTGACCGGTCCGGCGTGGCGGCGGGCCATCTCCACCGCCAGCGAGCTCTTCCCGCTGCGCGCCCCACCGAGCAGCAGGGTGAGCATCAGTAGTCGATGCCGCGCTTCGCGGCGATGCCGCGCTCGTAGGCGTGCTTCACCTTGCGCATCTCCGTGACGGTGTCGGCGATGTCGACCAGCGCAGCCGGCGCGTCGCGGCCGGTGACGATGACGCTGATGGTGCGCGGCCGGTCGCGCAGGGTCGCGATCACCTCGTCGACGTCGAGCCACGACCAGTTGAGCAGGTAGGTGAGCTCGTCGAGGATGACGAGGTGGTGCTCGCCGGCGGCGATGAGCTCCGCCGCCTGCCGCCAGCCGGTGCGGGCCAGCTCCTGGTCGTGCGTGAGGTCGCTCGAGTCCCAGGTGAAGCCGTCGCCCACCGACAGCCACGTCACCCCGAGCTGGCGGCCCATCACCTCCTCGCCCACCTTCCAGTCGCAGCTCTTGATGAACTGGACGACGGCCACCTTCCACCCCCTCGCGAGGGCGCGCAGCATCACGCCGAACGCCGCGGAGCTCTTGCCCTTGCCGTCGCCGGTGTTGACGAGGAGCAGCGAGTCGGTGCCGTGCAGGCCGAGCGGCCGTGGGTCGTCGGTGGGCGGCTGCTCCGGCGCCGGCGGCGCGCCACCGGTGGGTGTGTCGGGGGCCATGGGCTTGGGAGTGTACGCACGGCGCGCTATGGTCGTCCCGCCCTGAACCAGCGAAGTCCGGTGAGACCCCGGCACTGTCCCGCAACGGTGAAGCGTGCGGCCTCCCGGCCGTCACGACGAGTCCGGTCGCCTGGGGCTGGGGCGCGATGACCACACCCTCGAGGCAAGGGCAGGATCGCAGCGGGCAACCGTTCGGACCTCTCACTTGTCCTCCCACCCTGCGGAGGATCTCCATGTCACGGACCACCCACCGACGGCGCCTGGCCGCCATCTCGTTCGCCGCGCTCGTCGCCGTGCTGCCGACGGCCTGCGGCGACGACGACGACACGCCCGGCGCCGGCGCCACCACCACGGCGGCCGCCACCACCGAGCCCGCCACCAGCGCACCCGCCACCACGGCCGAGCCGGCCACCACGGCCGCGCCAGCCACCGACGGCGCCGGTGAGCCTGCCGGTGACCCTGCCGGCGAGCCGATGCGCATCGTCAGCCTCTCGCCGTCCGCGACGGAGATGGCCTTCGCCCTCGGCGCGGGCGACCGGGTGGTGGCCGTGGACGACCAGAGCAACTTCCCGGAGGAGGCCCTGTCGGTGCAGACGGCGCTGTCCGGCTACACGCCGAACGTCGAGGCGATCGCCGGCTACGAGCCCGACCTCGTCCTCCACGACGGCACGACCGACCTCGGCACGCAGCTCGACGGCCTCGGCGTCGAACACTGGGTGGGCGCAGCACCCTCCACGCTCGACGACGTGTACGACCAGGTGGCCGACCTGGGCGCCGTGCTCGGCTTGGAGGCGGAGGCCGAGGCGCTGGTGGCCGAGATGCGCGAGCAGGTCGAGGCCGCGCTGGACGCGGCCGGCCCGATGCCGGAGGCCGGCATGACCTTCTTCCACGAGCTCGACCCGACGCTCTACAGCGTCACCTCCAACACCTTCATCGGCGAGATCTACGCGATGTTCGGCCTCCGCAACATCGCCGACACCGCCGAGGGCACCACCGACTACCCGCAGCTCAGCCCGGAGTTCGTGATCAGCCAGGACCCCGACCTGATCTTCCTCGCCGACACGAAGTGCTGCGGGGAGAGCGCCGAGTCGGTGGCCGCCCGACCGGGCTGGGCCACGATCGCCGCCGTGGCCGACGGCAACGTCGTCGAGCTCGACGACGACATCGCCTCGCGCTGGGGCCCGAGGATCGTGGAGCTGATCGAGGCCGTCGCCGCCGCCGTGCAGCAGGCTGCGGTGCCGGCGTGACCGTGGCGGGCTGATGGGTCGTCGCGGCCGCTGGTGGCTGCCGGGTGCGTGCGTGCTGCTGGTCGGCGCGCTCGTGCTCGGCACCATGATCGGCCCCGCCGGGAACTGGGGCACGGCCGACTGGAACATCGTCTGGAACGTGCGCCTGCCGCGCGTGGTGCTCGCGGCCGTGGTGGGGGCGATGCTGTCGCTCGCCGGCGCGAGCTATCAGGGTGTGTTCCGCAACCCGCTGGTCGACCCCTACCTCCTCGGGGTCGCCGCCGGCGCCGGCCTGGGGGCGACGATCGTGTTCGCCGTCGGGCGCAGCGCGACCAGCGGCTGGCTCGTCGACCCCCTGCCGCTCGCAGCGTTCGTCGGCGGGCTCGCGGCGGTCTTCGTCACCTATCTCGTCGGGGCGTCGTTCGGCGCGTCGCGCAACGGGGTCACGCTCGTGCTCGCCGGGGTGGCGGTGACCTCGCTCGCCACCGCGGTCCAGACGTTCGTGCTGCAGCGCAACAACGACGTGATCCGCGAGGTGTACGGGTGGATCCTCGGGCGGTTGAGCACGGCGACGTGGGGCGACGTGCGCCTCGTCACGCCGTACGTGGCGTGCAGCGCGATCGTCCTGCTGCTCCACCGCCGCCACCTCGACGTGCTGCGCGTGGGCGACGACGAGGCCGCCGCGCTCGGCACGCAGGTGCGCCGCGTCCGCCTCGCCGTGGTGATCGCCGCCACGATGGGCACGGCCGCGGTGGTGAGCGTGAGCGGGCTGATCGGGTTCGTGGGCATCGTGGTGCCGCACCTCGTCCGGCTCCTCGCCGGCGCGTCGTACCGCCGGCTGCTGCCGCTCAGCCTCGTCGTCGGCGCCGCGTTCCTGATCCTCGCCGACATCCCCGGCAGGGTCCTCCAGGACCCGGCGGAGACGCCCATCGGCGTGGTCACCGCGTTCTTCGGCGCGCCGTTCTTCATCCTCGTCCTGCGCACGCGGAGGATGGCGTGAGCTCGATCAGCTTCCGCGACCTCGGTGTCGCCTACGGGCGCCGCCTGGCCATCACCGGCTTCACCGACGCCGTGCGACCGGGGGAGTGGCTGTGCCTGATCGGGCCCAACGGCGCCGGTAAGTCCTCGATCCTGCGCGCGGTGGCGGGCCTGGTGCCGCACACCGGCGTGATCGAGGTGGACGGCGCGCCGCTCGCGCTGCGCTCCGCCCGCCGGCGGGCGGCGATCGTGGCCTACGTCCCCCAGATCCCCGACCTCCCGGCCGACATGACGGGGGCGGAGTACGTGCTGCTCGGCCGGAACCCGTACATCTCGTACTTCGGCGTGGAGAGCGCGCACGACCGGTCGATGGTGGCGGCGGTCCTCGACCGCCTCGACCTCGCCGAGCTGTCGGGCCGACGGCTGGGCTCGATGAGCGGCGGCGAGCGGCAGCGTCTCGTGATCGCTCGCGCCCTCGCGCAGGAGGCACCGATCCTGCTCCTCGACGAGCCCACGAGCGCGCTCGACATCGGCCACCAGCAGCAGGCGCTCGAGCTCGTCGACCGCCTCCGGCGCGACCACGGCCTCACCGTCGTGAGCGCCATGCACGACCTCACGCTCGCCGGGCTGTACGCCGACCGGCTGGTGCTGTTGCACCAGGGCCACGTCGTGGCCTCCGGCGACGCGCAGCAGGTGCTGAGGCCCGAGACGCTCAGCGAGTTCTACGGCGTCAGCGTGAGCGTCCGCCACGAGGACGACGGCACGGTGGTGGTGGTCCCCCGCCGGTCGGCGATCACCTGAGCGGCCGCGGCACCACGGCGCTCGTCAGCCGGTCGGTACGAACCAGCGGTCGCCGGGGGCGAGGATCCGGTCGGCCTCCGCGGGCCCCCACGACCCGCGGAAGTACGGGTGCACGGGGCCGGGGTCGTCGAGGGCCGGCTGCACGATCCGCCACGTCTGCTCCACCACGTCCTGGCGCGCGAACCGGCGCGGAAGCCCCGCCAGCGCGTCGTCGAGCAGTCGCTCGTAGGCCTCGCGACGCTCGCCCAGCGCGGCGGCGAAGTCGACGGCGAGGTCCACGTTCTGGCTGTCGAGGTGGGGACCCGGCGTCTTCGCCTGCACCGTGAAGGTGACGCCGTCGTGGCTGCCCAGGCGGAACCTGACGAGGTTGCGGTGCGGCGCAGGGCCGCCGGCCTCGTCGAACAGCAGCGCCGGTGGGTCGCGGAACTCCACCACCACCTCGGTGGCCGCGGCGGTCAGCGCCTTGCCGCAGCGGAGGTACCACGGCACACCCGCCCAGCGCCACGACTCGATCTCCACCCGGGCCGCGGCGAAGGTCTCGGTGGTGCTCTGCGGGGCGACGCCGGGCTCGTCGCGGTACCCCACGTACTGCCCCCGCACGAGCGCGCCGGCGTCGATGGCCCGCATCGCCGCGAACACCTTCGCCTTCTCGTCCTGCAGGTGGCCCGATTCGGGGCCGACCGGAGGTTCCATCGCCACCAGCGAGAGCACCTGGAGGAGGTGGTTCTGCAGCACGTCGCGCAGGGCGCCGACCCCGTCGTAGAAGCTCCCCCGCCCCTCCACGCCCATGGTCTCGCTCATGGTGATCTGCACGCTGCGCACGTAGTTGCGGTTCCACACCGGCTCGAGCAGCGTGTTCGAGAACCGGAACACGAGCAGGTCCTCCACGCTCTCCTTCCCCAGGTAGTGGTCGATGCGGAAGATCCGCTCCTCCGGGAACACCGAGTGGAGGGTGGCGCTCAGCTCGCGCGCCGAGGCGAGGTCGCGGCCGAACGGCTTCTCGACCACGATCCGGCCCCGCCGCTCGAGCCCCACCGACGCCAGCCGCTCCGCCACCGTGGGGAACATCGACGGCGGGATGGCGAGGTAGTACACCGCCTGGCAGCTGCCGTGGCGGTCGAGCACGTCGCGCAGCTCCTCCCACGTGGCGGGGTCGGCGTAGTCGCCCTGCACCAGATCGAGGCGACGCATCAGCGGCTCCACCACCGACGCCTCGGCGTGGGGCACGTGCTGCAGGATCGAGTCGTGCGCGTTCTGGCAGAACGCGTCGTCGGACCAGTCGCTGCGGGCGACGCCGATCACCGGCACCTGCAGCCGCCCGCGGTGCTCGAGGTGGTACAGCGCCGGGAACAGCTTCCGCCGCGCCAGGTCGCCCGTCGCCCCGAACAGCACGAGCGCGTCGGCGGGTGGCTGCGCCTGCTCGGTCATCAGCGCACCTCGCGGTGGCCGCCGAACTGCGCGCGCATGGCCGACAGGAGCTTGTGGGCCATCTCGCCGCGGCCGCGGGACCCGAAGCGGTCCCACACGGCCGACGCGAGCGTGGGCACCGGCACGCCGGCGTCGACCGCCGCGTGCAACGTCCAGCGCCCCTCGCCGCTGTCGGCCACCCGGCCGGCGAAGCCCTCGAGCTCGGGGTCGGCCCACAGCGCCGCGGCCGTGAGGTCGAGCAGCCAGCTGGTGATCACGCTGCCCCGCCGCCACACCTCCGCGATGGCGGCGAGGTCGAGCTCGTAGCGGTAGTACTCGGGATGGGTGAGCGGGGCGGTCTCGGCGTCCTTGGCGCGCGACTCGAGGCCCACGCCCGCCTTCGCGAGCACGTTCATGCCCTCCGCGAACGAGGCCATCATCCCGTACTCGATGCCGTTGTGGACCATCTTCACGAAGTGGCCCGCGCCGTTCGGGCCGCAGTGCAGCCACCCCCGCTCGGCGGGGGCGAGGGGGCCGTCCCTGCCCGGCGTCCGCTCGGCGGCGTCGTGGCCGGGGGCCAGCGTGTCGAAGATCGGCGCCAGCTCCTCGACCGCCTCGGCGTCGCCGCCCACCATCAGGCAGTAGCCGCGCTCGAGGCCGAACACCCCTCCGCTCGTGCCCACGTCGACGAAGCGGATGCCCCGTCCGCCCAGCTCGACGGCGCGGTCCACGTCGTCGCGGTACCAGCTGTTCCCGCCGTCGATGATCGTGTCGCCCTCCTCGAGCAGCGGGGCGAGCGCCGCGACGGTGTCGCCCACCACGGCGGCGGGCACCATGATCCAGACGTGGCGCGGCGGGCGCAACGCTGCCACCAGGTCGGCGAGCGCCGGCGCGGGGCGTGCGCCCTCGGCGGCGAGCTCGTCGACGGCGGCCGGGTTCACGTCGTGGACCACGCACTCGTGGCCCCCCTCCTGCAGGCGGCGGACCATGTTGGCGCCCATCCGGCCGAGCCCGATCATCCCCAGCTGCACCGGTTCCATGCCGGCCAGGTTGCCACAGTGGGCCCCCGCTAGCGTCTCCCGCGTGACCGTGCGGGAGCTGGATCGCGACGTGGCCGGCTGCGCCGGGGCGCACCAGCGCCTGCTCGCCGGCCTCGACGGCCTCGACGACGCCACGGTGCAACAGCCGTCGCGGCTCCCGGGGTGGACCGTCGGCCACGTGCTCACGCACCTCGCCCGCAACGCCGACAGCTTCACCCGGCTGTTCGCGGCCGCCGCCCGGGGCGAGGTCGCCGACCAGTATCCCGGCGGCGCCGCCCAGCGCGAGGCCGACATCGCCGCCGGTGCAGCACGCAGCGCCGCCGAGCTGGTGCGCGACGTGCGTGCGTCGGTGTATGCGCTGGAGGGCGCGTGGTCGGTGGCGGACGCCGGCACGTGGGGCGGTCAGGGTCGCACCGCTGTGGGCGCGGTGCCGATCACCGAGCTGCCGTTCCGGCGCTGGCGCGAGACCGAGGTGCACCACGTCGACCTCGGCCTCGGCTACGCCCCGGCCGACTGGCCCGCCGACTACGTCCGCCTCGAGCTGGCCAGGATGGAGATGCTCTGGGCCAGCCGGCGGCCGATGGGGCTGACGACGCTGCCGGCGGAGGCGCTCGCCGCCCCGGCGCCCCTGCGGCTCGCGTGGCTCCTCGGTCGCGCCGAGCTCCCCGGCGTCGGCCCGGCGGGCATCTTCTGATGGCCGGCCGCACCCGGTTCGGCCAGCTCGCCGCCGCGATCGCAGCCGTCCTCGCGGCCACGATCGCGCTCGTCGCGCTCACCGCCGCGCCGGTGGCCGCGCACGCGGGCCTGGAGACGAGCATCCCCGCACCCAGCTCCGTCCTCGCCACCTCGCCGCCGTCGATCGTGCTCGTCTTCGACGAGCCGGTGGAGGCCGGGGCCACCTCGATCCTGCTCTACGACGTCGCGACGGGCGAGGTGGCCATCGGGCCGGCCACCTCGGGCGCCGACACCTCGGTGGTCACCGCGAACGTCCCGCAGCTCGCCGACGGCCTCTACGCGGTGGTGTGGCGGACCATCTCGCTCGACGGGCACGTGGTGGACGGCGCGTTCAGCTTCCAGGTGGGCACGGCGGCCGTCGGCGAGGGGGGCCGCGACCTCGATGCCCTGCTCGACGAGGTCCGTGCCGGCGTCGCCGCACCGCCCGCCGTGGGCCGTGCCGCCGACGTGTCCCGCCTGCTCGCCTTCGTCGGCGTCGTGCTCCTGCTGGGCGCCGGCGCCTTCGCGCTCGCCGCCCCGCCGGCGCTGGCGCAGCTGCGCGCCACAGCGGTGCTCGTGCTGGGTGGTTGGGTCCTGCTGGCCGTCTCGAGCCTCGCGTCGTTCCTCCTCCTCGGCGCCACGGCCGTGGCCGGCGGCCTCGGTGACGCCCTCACCCCCGACGCGTGGGAGCGCGCCGCCGAGCTGCGGACCGGGCGCATCCTCCTCCTCCGCCTGGCCCTCGTGCTCGGCGCCGGCGCCCTCCTCGCCATCCGCGGCCGACGCGCGTCGGCGTGGTGGCGCACGGCGGCGGTCGTGCTGGGGGTGGCGATCGTCGCCAGCTTCCCGGCCGCCGGCCACCCGTCGGCGCGGGACGGCGCGGCGCTCTGGGTCTTCCTCGACGGCATGCACCTCGCCGCCGTCGCCGTCTGGCTGGGGGGTCTGGCCCTGTTCACCCTCGGCGGACGCGACTGGCTGGGCGCGGCCGAGGCGGAACCCCTCGTGCGCCGCTTCTCCCGCGCCGCCACGTGGCTGGTGCCGGTGATCGTGGCCACCGGTGCCCTGCAGGTGCTGGGCCTCGCCGGCACGGGAGGGCTCGACTCCCTGACCGACACCGCGTGGGGTCGCAACCTGCTCGTGAAGCTGTCGATCGTCGCCGTGCTCCTCGCGCTGGCCGGGGTGTCGAGGTGGCTGTTGCAGGTGAGCGGCGCCGCGTCGCTCCGACGGACGGTGGCGGCCGAGGCCGTGCTCGGCCTCGCCGTCCTCGCGGTGACGGCGAACCTCGTCACGCTCCCGCCGCGACCCGTGCCCGAGGCGCGGGTCTTCAACACCACCGTCACCCAGGCCGGGGTCCTGGCCGACATCACGGTGACGCCGGGGCGGGTCGGTGCCAACGAGGTGCACGTCCTGCTCACCCCTCCCGGCGGGAGCCTCCGCCCGATCGAGGACGTGACGGCGCGCGTGTCCCTGCCCGCCCGGCAGGTGCCGAACACGCCGGTCGAGCTCCGACCCGACGGCCCCAACCACGCCACCGGCGAGCTGACGCTGCCCTTCAGCGGGGACTGGACGCTCGAGCTGGTGGTGGAGGTGACGCCGGGCTCCACCGTGCTGATCTCCACCACCGTCCCCGTGCCGTAGCCCTCAGCAGGCGGCGTCGACGCTGCCCGGCGCGCCGAAGGCGGCCAGCACCGCCGTCAGGGCGTTGGCCACCTCCGGTGTCGTCGACGGCGCCACCTCGGCCACGTACGCCTCCAGCCGGTCGATCACCTCCCGGGCGGTGCAGGCGTCGTCGTCGCCGTCGTCGTCCCGGCGCAGGTCGTCGAGGTGGAGGCGGTCGAGGGCGTGCGCCGGGAGCAACCCGCGGTCGACCTGGTGCCCGACGACGGCGACGACCGCGATCACGGCCGTGTCGGCGACCCTCGTCCCGAACGTGGCCCGGGCGCGGCGCCGCGAGCGCTCCTCGGTGGGCACCACCCCCCAGGCGTCGAGCTGGCGGCGTGCGGCCTGCCCCAGCTGCGCCGTCACCGCCCCGGCGGCGAGGCTCGTGACAGGGCCCGCGCCGCTCGCCGAGCTGGCGATGGAGACGACGGCGGCCGCGCCGCGCAGGGAGAGGTCGAGCCACGCGCGGTCCTCGGCGGCTGCGTCGATGTCGGCGTGCTGCAGCACGCGCTGCAGCTGGGACATGACGCCGGCCAGGTCGAACAGGGCGTCGGCGTCGATGCGCCCGTCGCCGTCGACGAGCGGTGCCCCGGCCACCGAGGCCTGCCATCGTGCGTGCGCCACCACCAGACGCTCGGCGGCCCGCTCGTCGTCGGCCACCCAGCGCAGCGCCGCGTCGGCCTCCTCCCGGCTCCAGCCCCACTCCGCGGCGCGGCGACCGAACCGCAGCAGCCACGGCGCGACCGCCTCGGCCATGTGCACGCGGGCGCCCGGGGTGGCGCCGTCGAGGCCGATCAGCCGCCACGCGTCGTGGCCCTGCAGCCAGCGCAGGAGGGGGACGAGCACGTCGCCGGCGGCCCGGGCGTCGACCACGCCGGGCGCGGTGCCGGCCGCGAGGACCCGACCGACCCACGCCTCGTCCTCGGCGGCGACGAACAACACCTCCGGGGAGGCTGCCGCGAGCTCGAGGAAGCGGGCGGCGGCGAGCGGCCGCTCCGCGAGGGCGGGGAGCAGGCGGTCGGCGACGTTGGCCCCGAACGTCCAGTGGTCGTCCCACGGGAGGCCGCCGGGCCGGCCAGCCCGCCACGTCGCGAGGATCTCGAAGGTGAGCTCGCCGAGCGTCGCCGCGTCGACCGCGAGCGAGGCGAGCACGAGCGCCGCCTCGTCGGGCCCGCCGCTCGCCAGCGCGTCGCGGACGAGCTGACGGGCCGCGACGCCGGCGATCACGGGTGCGAGGGGATCCTCCGCCTGGAGCCAGCCGCCCCCCCGACGGCCGCCCCACGGCGCGAGCGCCGGGCTGGCCAGCACGCGGTCGACCAGCGGGATCCACTGCAGCTCGATCGCACCGCGGGCGTGCCGCACCGCGTCCACGGCCGCCGCGGCGGTCGGGTCCGGGGAGCGGATGGTGCGCAGGTCGTCGACCGCCCGCACGAGCGCCGCCCGGAAGGCCGCCAGCAGATCGGGGTCGAAGCCGAGGAGCTCGGTCACGTCCGGCACCTCACCACGGCCGGGGCGAACGCTCGAGCTCGCTCGCCAGCCGGTCGAGCCGCCGGGCCTCGGCGGCGAGGTGGTCGGCGGCGGCGAGCAACCTCGCGCGCAGCACGGCCAGGTCGTCGGCGCACGCTCGCGACGACGGGCCGCGCCACGTGTCCGGCCCGGCCCGGCGGTGCAGGTCGAGCGCCGGTGACGCCTCCACCCGGCGACGCAGGTCGCGCAGCGAGCGCGCTCTCGCGCGCAGCTCCGCCGCCGCCCGTGCCGCTTCGCCGGTGATGTCCGCAGGTCCGCCCACGGCCCGGTGACGGGCAACGAGCGGATCGTTCCGGAACCCGTGGGGGGCGTCAGCGGGCGACGATCACCGGCTCGCCGCCCCGGGCAGCCGATCGGTACACGGCGTCGACCACGCGGTGGGCCTCCACCGCCACGCGCAGGTCGGGGTGCGCGGGACGGCCGGCGGCCACGGCGCGCACGAACTCGCCGTCGGGGTTGATCGTGCCGTCCATGAGCGGCAGGACGGCCGTGGCCAGCTCCTCACCGCCCATCGTCGCCGAGGACCCGTCGGCGTCGGTCCAGGCCACCGGGCCGAACCAGTCGTCGCCCTCGATCACCACGTGGCGGCGCTCGCAGAAGACCTCCACCCGGCGCAGGCTCGGCCGGGCGAGGTTGTCGTGCCACACGCTCGTGAGCGTGCCGGTGGCCCCTCCTGCGAACGTGACGACGGCGCTGGCCACGTCCTCGATGCCGGCGATGGCGTGGAAGTGCGACGTCACCGCGCTCACCCGCTCGATGTCACCGACGAGGTACCGGAGCATGTCCACGTCGTGGATGCTGTGCTCGAGCATCGTGCCCGAGCCGGCGAGGGTGGGGTCGCCGCGCCAGGTGGAGGCGTAGTGGCCCTGCACCGGGATGAACTGGTCGTCGCGGAACACCACCGTCATCACCCGCCCGGCGCGGGGGTCGTCGATGAGGTGACGTGCCCACACGTACGCCGGCGAGCGGCGCAGCACGAGGCCGACCTGGTTGATCACACCGGCCTCGGCCACCTTGCGGGCCATCTCCTCGGCGATGTCGGCCGACACGGCCAGCGGCTTCTCGCAGAACACGGCGAGCCCGCGGGCCAGCGCCGCGTCGAGCAGGCGCGGGTGCTCGCTGGTCCACGTGCAGATGTAGACGGCGTCGCAGTCGTCGAGCACCTCGTCCTCGGTGGCGCACACCCGGTGGCCGGACGCGGCAGCGAAGGCCTCGGCCCGAGCCGTGTCGGGGTCGTGCACCCCGGTGCGCACCACGCCGCACTCGGCCTCGGCACCGCTGCGGCGGAGGCTCTTCGAGTGGTACGTGGCGATCAACCCGGCGCCGAGGAACCCGATCCGCATGGAGCCCTGATGCTATGTCGACGTGCCTGCTCGTCGGCGACGCCACGGCTACCAGGCCACCGTCCGGTCGGCCACCGCGGCGGCCTCGGCGGCGTCGTGGGTGACCATCAGCGCCGCCGTGGCGGTCTCGCGGAGCACCCTGGCGAGATCCGCGGCGAGGCGGTCGTGCAGGGCCCGGTCGAGGCCGGTCAAGGGCTCGTCGAGGAGCAGCACCGGAGGGCGCGGCGCGAGGGACCGGGCCAGGGCCACGCGCTTCGCCTCGCCACCGCTCAGCGAGGTGACCGACCGGTGCTCGAAGCCCCCGAGGCCCACCAGCTCGAGCAGCTCGAGCACCCTGGCTCGGCGCTCGGGGCGCGGCCGCCCCTGCATGCGCAACCCGAACGCCACGTTGGCCCCCACGTCGAGGTGCGGGAACAGCTGCTCGTCCTGGAACACGAGGCCCACGCCGCGCCGGTGGGGTGGCAGCGTGGTCACGTCGCGCCCGCCGGAGACCACCCGCCCGGAGGTCGGCACGAGCAGCCCGGCGATCACCCGCAGCAGCGTGCTCTTCCCGGAGCCCGACGGCCCCTGCAGCGCCACCACCTCTCGGTCGGCCACGTCGATCGAGACGCGGTCGAGCACCCGTCGCCCGCCGAGGTCGACCACCACGTCGCGCACCGCGAGCATCAGCGACCTCCCGCGGCGGAGGTGTCGGCGGCCCGTTCCACGGCCACGATGATGGCCACGGTCAACGCGGCCAGCACCAGCGAGAGGGCCGCGGCCTGGGCGCGGGGGATGTCGCCGGCGCGACCGAGGAGCCGCCCGATGGCGATGGGTAGGGTCTCCTGCCCGGTGCGCGTCAGGACGCTGGTGGCCCCGAACTCGCCGAGCGACACCGCGGCGGCGAACCCCGCTGCCAGCACGAGCGGGCGGGCGGCCAGGCGCACGTCCACCTCGAACCACCGCCGCAGCGGCGCGGCGCCGAGCGTGGCCGCGGCGTCCAGCAGCGCCGGCGGGCGGGAACGGAGCACCGGCAGGACCGTGCGCACCACGAACGGCACGGCGACCAGCGCGTGGCCGAGCGGGACGAGCCACCACGAGGCCCGCCAGTCGACCGGCGCGCGGTCGAAGGTGATCAGGATGCCGAAGCCGAGCGTCACGGCCGACGTGCCGAGGGGCAGCATCACACCGAGATCGAGGACGGTGCCGCGACGCCTTCCCGCCGCGAGGGCGAGGGCGGCCAGGCCGCCGATGAGCACGCTGGCCACCGTGGCCACGAACGCGATCCGCAGCGACGTGGCCGCGGCGGCCAGCGGGTCGACACCGAGCCGGGCCCCCGGTCGCAGCGCAGCGTCGCCGCCGAGGGTGCGCCACGCGCGCAGCGACCACGCCCGACCCGGCCGCACGGAGGCGACGCCGAGCGCCACGAGCGGCGCCAGCACCACGATGGCCGTGGTCACCGCGCCGACGGCCACGGCGGCGCGCTGGCGGGTGCCGGCGGGCCGGCGACGGCGGGCGCTTCCGACCCTCACCTCCACCGAGCGGCGCCCCGCCGCCACGGCGGCGAGCACCACGGCGAGCAGCACCAGCTGCACCACGGCGAGCACGGCCGCCCCGCTCACGTCGCCGAGCTGCGTGGCGCGGCGGGCGATCTCCACTTCGAGGGTGGCGTTGGCCGGGCCGCCCAGGATCTGCACGACGCCGAAGGAGGTGAAGGTGAACAGGAAGACGATGGTGGCGGCAGCGGTGAGCGCCGGGCGCAGCAGCGGCAGGGTGACGGCCCAGGTGGCGCGCCACGGCGTCGCCCCGAGCGTGCGCGCCGCGGCCACCAGGTCCTCGGGCAGCCGCGCCCAGACCGCGCCCACCACGCGGACCACGACCGCCAGGTTGAAGAACACGTGCGCCACGATCACCGCCGACGCGGTGCCCACCATGGCGTCGGGCAGCAGCGCCGTGAACGCGGCGCCGACCACCACCGTCGGGAGCAGGAACGGCACGGTCACCACCGCAGCGAGGAGGCGGCGCAGCGGGAAGTCCCACCGGGCGAGCAGGAACGCGGGGCCGATGCCGGCGACGAGTGTGGCGGCGGTGCTGACGAGCGCCTGCCACACCGTGAACCGCAGCGCGTCGCGCACGGCCGGGCGAGCGAGCACCGCACCCACGTCGGCCTCCCCGCCCACGGTGGCGAGCAGCGTGAGCACCGGCCACACGTAGAACACGACCAGGAACGTCGCCGGCACGACGGCCAGGGCCGGGCGGAGCCAGCGGGGCCAGCCCGGCGTCACCCGGCACCCACCCGACCGCCTAGCGCAGCACGATGTCGGTCCACTCGTCGACCCACGCCTCGCGCTGCGCGGCGATCGTGCCCGGCGGGAGCGACAGCGGCTCGGCGACGACGCTGGCGTGGTCGAGGAACTCCTGCGGGAGCTCGACGTCGCGGTGCGCCGGCCAGACGAAGAGGTTCAGGGCGATCTCGCGCTGGAACGTGGTCCCGGCGAGGAAGTCCACCAGCTGGCGGGCCTCGTCGGGGTGGGCGGTGCCGCGCAGGACCCCGGCGAACTCCACCTGCCGGAAGCAGCTGGCGTCGATCGACGCCGTCGGCGCGTCGGTGCGCGGCGGGTCGGCGAAGATCACCTCCGCCGGCGGGCTGCTCGCGTAGCTCACCACGAGCGGCCGCGGCCCGGCGCCCGCCGACCCGCTGAACTGCTCGTAGTAGGCGCTGTCCCACGAGTCGACCACCTGGACGCCGTTGGCGCGCAGGCGGCGCCAGTAGTCCTGCCAGCCGTCCTCGCCGTACTCGGCCACGGTGGCGAGCAGGAACGCCAGCCCGGGCGACGACGACGCCGGGTTCTGCACCACCAGCAGGTCGCGGTACCGCTCGTCGGAGAGGTCGTCGAGCGTGGCCGGCGGGGGGAGGTCGCGCGCCGCGAACCAGCCGATGTCGTAGTTGATGCACACGTCACCGAAGTCGACCGGGGTGACCGCTCCGTCCGGCACCAGGGCGACGAGCTCGGGGTGCAGCGCGCCGAGCTGGGTGGAGGCGTAGGGGTCGAACACGCCACCGTCCACGGCGCGGGACAGGAGCGTGTTGTCGACGCCCCACATCACGTCGCCCTCGGGGTTGCCGGCGGTGAGCACGGCCTTCGTGACCATCGTCCCTGCGTCGCCGGCGCTGACGACGCGCACGCCGATGCCGTTCGCCTCGCTGAAGGCGGTCAGGGCGCTGTTGAGCGACGTGCCCTCGCTGGGGAACGAGTCGTAGGCGACGAGCGTCAGCACCACGGGCTCGCCCGGGCCATCGCCGGTGCCGCCGTCGGCACATGCCGACGCGGCCAGCGCGCAGAGCCCGAGCACGGAGGCCAGCGTCCTCCTCATCGTCCCACCCCGCCGAGGTCGTCGTCGGTCGTGGCGGCGGCGACGGGCACCACCACGGTGAGGACTCCCTCGCGCACGGCCACCCGCACGTCGCCGCCGAGGCCCTCGTTGCTGATCCCGAGCGTGCTCGCTGCGGCGAGCCGGGCGTCGACGAGCGGCCACCTCGCGCCCGCCACGTGCACCCCCGCGCAGTCGCCGTGCAGCGCCAGCAACGAGAAGACCCGCCTCCGGCCGAGCTCGAAGCGCACCTCGCGACCTGCGTGGAGCACGTGGAGCCATGCGCCGGTGAGCGAGGCGCTGACCGCCTCACAGCCACCGAGGGCCGGGTCCCCGAGTGCGGCGACGGCCCCGAGCACGTGATCCGGCCGTGCGCTCGTCGCCGGCCCGAGCAGCGTCACCCGCCTGGCCCCGAGGGCCGCGGCCAGGTGCAGCGCCAAGGTCGTGTCGGTGGCGTCCTTGTCGCGGTCGTGATCGTCGACGGGCACCCCGGCGGCGGTGGCGTCGGCCAGGCCCGCTGCGCTGATGCTGTCGAGGTCGCCCACGAGGTGCGTCGGCGGGAGCCCGATGGCGCACGCCGTGTCGTAGCCGCTGTCGGCGGCGACGACGGCGTCGAACGGGCCGAGCGCGCCCACGTCGACCAGCGGGTCGATCGGGCCGCCGCCGATGACCACGGCGACGGAGATGGCTGGTGACTGTGCGGCGGTGCCGTGCATCCGATGTCCCTCCGCTGGCATTACCCAGATCAGGTTCACGGGTCGGTGCCGGCGAGCACCCTCTCAGCCCGGCGTGCCTCCGAGCTCCCCAGTCGTGTCGGGCCCGAGGCTAGCGCGTGCGCGGCGTCACGGCACCGGCTCGGGGACGGGAGCGGGCGCGCGCCGCGTCATCCCGATCACCGCCACCAACCCGGCGAGGACGAGGGCCATGCCCACGAGCTGCACCGGACGGATGGTCTGGCCGAGGAGGAGGTAGGCCCACACGACGGCCAACGCCGGCTGCGCCACCTGCAGCATGGAGATGGTGCCGATGGGGACGGTGTGCTGCGCGTACACCATGAACCCGTGGGCGCCGGTGCCGGTGAGCACGGCGAGCAGGACGATGTAGGGCACCGACCGCCACGTCACGTCCCACAGCTCACCGCGGGCCACGGCGATCGGGAGCTCGGTGAGCGCCGCGATCGGCATCATCGAGGCCATGATCAGCGCCACGCTCATGTTCGTCGCCCGCAGGCGCCGGCTGGTGGCGAGGTAGGCCGCCCACGAGACCATGGCGCCGACGACCACGAAGTTGCCACCCCAGGTGGCCACGCCGGTGGCCGGCGCGTTGAACAGCACGATGACCAGCCCCACGAGCGAGATCAGCCCGAACCACAGCGCGCGGAGGTCCACCCGCTCGCCGAAGAGCAGCGCGCCGACCGGCACGAGGATGATCGGCGTGAGCGCCCCCGTGAACTCCGCGTTGGCGACGCTCGTCATCGTGACGCCGGTGAAGAACAGCACGATGTTGAGCCCGAACAGCACTCCCGGCACGAACGCCCTGCGCAGGTCGGCGAGGGTGAGCGTGCGTCGCTCGGCCACGCGGAGGACCACCACCCAGAGCACGGACGTGAGGACCATCCGCCAGAACGCCATGGTCGGGCCCGGGATGCCGGCCCGCTTCACGATCGTGGAGCCGAGGCTGAAGCAGAGCACCGCCGCCGCCAGCGCGACGAGGCCCGACGTGCGCGGTGACCGGCGGGCCGCCACGCCCCTCACGACGCGAGGGCGCCCACGGCGGGGCACCGGCGGGAGAGGGCCGTCTTGCCGGGCACGTGCACGCGGCCTACGTTGCCAGATCCGGGGCCGGGAACGGGGAGTGAGCCATGGCACAGCTGGAGGGACGCATCGCGCTCGTCACGGGCGGGGGGCGCGGCATCGGGCGGGGCATCAGCGAGCTGCTCGCCGCCGAGGGCGCTGCCGTCGCGGTGAACTACCGGCGAGACCGTGACGCTGCGGAGGCCACCGTCGCGACCATCGAGGCCGCAGGTGGAAGGGCACGCGCGTACGAGGCCTCCGTCGACGACCCCGAGGCCTGCGCGGCGATGGTGGCCGGCGTCGTCGACGACCTCGGCGGGCTCGACCTGCTGGTCTGCAACGCGGGGATCGCCAGCCGTGGCCTGCCGGTGGTGGACACCGATCCGGCCGAGATGGCGCGGGTGGTGGCCACGCACGCCTTCGGCCCCCACCACCTCGCCCGCCTGGCGCTGCCGCACATCCGGGCGAGGGCGGCGGCTCACGGACGGGGCGACGTGGTGATGGTGTCGTCCGTGGCCACGTCCACCATGTCGGCCAACGGCGCGCCGTACAACATGGGCAAGGCAGCGATGGAGGCGTTGGCGATGACACTCGCGAAGGAGGAGCGGCCGTTCGGCATCCACGTCAACGTCGTGGCCCCCGGCCTGGTGGAGACCGACATGGGGGTGCGCCTCGCCAGGGCCTACACGGGGGACCGGTCGATGGAGGACCTCCGCGCCCTCGACGCCTCGTCGCCGTTCGGGCGGGTGTGCCAGCCCGCCGACGTGGCCAACGTGGTGCTGTGGCTGTGCAGCCCCGGGTCGGGCTACGTCACCGGGCAGCGGATCGAGTGCAACGGCGGCGGCGCGTGAGGGCGCTCCGACCCGCGCCCGCCGGCCACGCCCGCCGATAGCCTCGGGGGCGTGAGTCCTCTCGCTCCCACCGGTGCCGGCACCCCCGACGGCGCGACGTCCGACGGCTCGGGCCCGATCGTCACCGTCACGCCCGAGGCGCTGACGCAGCTGGTGGCGCTCCGCGACAGCGAGCCGGACGCCGACCGCCTCGGCCTGCGCATCGAGATCGTGAGCGAGCGCGGTGAGGACTTCCGGTACGACCTCAGCTTCGACGTGGTGACCACGGCCGCCTTCACCGACGAGGTGCGCACCCACCGCGAGGGTGAGCACTCGCTCAAGGTGATCGTCCCGGCCGCGGACGTCGACGACCTCCGCGGCGCGGTGCTCGACCACACCGCCGCGCAGGGGCTGGTCATCCGCAACCCCAACCGGCCGGCACCGCCCGACGTGGAGGGCCTGACCCGTGACGACGACCTGAGCGCCGAGGTCGAAGCGGTGGTGGCCGCCGAGGTGAACCCGGCGCTCGCCGCCCACGGCGGCTTCGTCACCTATGTGGGACACGACGGGTCCGGCACCGCCTACCTCACGATGGGTGGCGGCTGCCACGGGTGCTCGATGAGCCGGATGACCATGCTCGAGGGCGTCCAGACGATGCTCGTGGAGCAGGTGGCCGGGGTGGAGCGGGTGAAGGACCTCACCGACCACACCACCGGATCCAACCCCTTCTACCACTGAGCCCGACCCGGGCGGTGCGGCCGGACCGGGAGTAGGGTCGGCCCATGTCGGGCGACAGGACCGGGATCGTCAGCTACGGCGCCTACCTGCCCTACTGGCGCCTGCGCCGGTCGGCCATCGCCGACGCGTTGGGTGCGGGTGGCGGCCGCGGCACCCGCAGCGTCGCCAGCTACGACGAGGACACCACCTCGATGGCGGTGGAGGCCGGGCGCCGGGCCCTGGCGTGGGCCCCCCAGGGGCGCGAGCCGGGCATCGTCGCCCTCGCCACCACGGCACCCGCCTACGCCGACCGCACCAACGCCACCGTGGTCCACGCCGCGCTCGCCCTGGCGCCGTCGGTGGGCGCGGTGGACTGCGTCGGGGCCGTGCGTTCGGGCGCCGGCGCGATCGCACTGGCCGGCGCGCGCCACGGCCTCGCCGTGCTGTCCGACATCCGCACCGGCCTGCCCGGCGGCGCCGACGAGGCCGCGGGCGGCGATGCCGCCGTCGCGCTGCTCATGGGCGCCGGCGACGAGGTGATCGCCGAGGAGATCGGTGGCGCGGAGATCACCGCCGAGTTCGTCGACCGGTGGCGCACGCCGGGCGACCAGCACTCGCAGGTGTGGGAGGACCGCTTCGGCGAGCACGCCTACGTCCCGCTCGCCGAGCAGTGCGTGACCGACGCGCTGAAGGCGGCCGGCCTCGCCATCGTCGACATCGACCACGTGATCGTGACGGGGCTGCACGCCAGGGCGGTGGCCGCCACGCGCCGTGCGATCGGCGCGGCCGCCGAAGCCGTCGTCGACGACCTCACCGAGGTGGTGGGCAACACCGGCACGGCCCATCCGGCGCTGGTGCTGGCCGACGTGCTCGACCGGGCCGAGCCGGGTGCCACCATCGCGGTCGTCACGCTGGCCGACGGGTGCGTCGTCCAGCTCCTGCGCGTGACCGAGCGGATCCGCACCCGCCGACCGCCCTCCACCGTCCGCGACGCCATCGCCGCCACGCGGGACGACCTGCCCTACGCCCAGTTCCTCACGTGGCGCGGCCAGCTCCACCGCGAGCCGCCGCGGCGGCCCGAGCCCGAGCGTCCGGCGGCGCCGCCGTCGCTGCGCTCGTCGGCGTGGAAGTACGGCCTCTTCGGGTCGCGGGACGAGGCCGGGTTCGTGCACCTGCCGCCCTCGCGGGTGAGCATGGAGAGCGGTGCGATCGACCGCATGGAGATGGTCCGCATGGCCGACGTGCCGGCGACCATCGCCACGTTCACCGTCGACCGCCTCGCGTACAGCATGAGCCCGCCCGTCGTCGCGGCCGTGATCGACTTCGACGCGCCCGAGGGGAGCGGGCGGCAGCGCAGCGGCCGGTTCCAGTGCGAGCTCACCGACGTCGACCCCGCCAAGGTGCGGATCGGTGACCGCGTGGAGATGACCTTCCGCCGGCTGTACACCTCCGGCGGCATCCACAACTACTTCTGGAAGGCACGACCCTCGGCGCAGGAGCCGGGTGAGGGAGGAGCGTCCTGATGGGCTCGCACGGCATCCGTGACAAGGTGGCGATCGTCGGCATGGGCTGCACACCGTTCGGTGAGCACTGGGACAGGAGCACCGACGACCTGCTGATCGACGCCTCCACCGCCGCCCTGTCCGACGCGCGGCTGGCGCTCGACGACGTCGACGCCTTCTGGCTGGGCACGATGGGCTCGGGGCTCTCCGGGCTCACGCTCAGCCGGCCGCTGAAGATCCGCAACAAGCCCGTCACCCACGTGGAGAACTACTGCGCCACCGGCAGCGAGGCGTTCCGCAACGCGTGCTATGCGGTGGCCAGCGGCGCGTACGACGTGGCCATGGCGATCGGCGTGGAGAAGCTGAAGGACAGCGGCTACTCCGGCCTGGTGGTGTCGGCCCCCGCCGGCGACGGCACCGCAGCCACCGTCACCGCGCCGGCGTCGTTCAGCCTGCTCGCACCGGCCTACGCGAAGAAGTACGGCGTCGACCAGGCGGAGCTGAAGGACGTCCTCACCCGGATCGCATGGAAGAACCACCGCAACGGCGCGCTGAACCCGAGGGCGCAGTTCCGCAAGGAGGTGGCGAAGGAGACCATCGCCTGCAGCCCCCTCGTCGCGGGGCCGCTCGGGATCTTCGACTGCAGCGGGGTGAGCGACGGCTCCGCCGCGGCGATCGTGGTCCGCGCCGACGAGGCCCACCGCTACACCGACCGCCCGCTGTACGTGAAGGCCCTGTCGTTCGTGGCCGGCGCGGCGAGCGGACCGATCGACCCCGCCTACGACTACACCTCGTTCGAGGAGGTGGTGGCCTCGGCGGAGGACGCCTACGCCCAGGCCGGCATCACCGACCCGCGTGCCGAGCTGGCGATGGCGGAGGTGCACGACTGCTTCACGCCGACCGAGCTGGTGCTGATGGAGGACCTGGGCTTCGCGGAGCGGGGCATGGCCTGGAAGGAGGTGCTGGCCGGCACCTACGACCTCGACGGCGAGCTGCCGGTGAACCCCGACGGCGGGCTCAAGTCGTTCGGCCACCCGATCGGCGCCTCCGGGCTGCGGATGCTGTTCGAGTGCTGGTTGCAGCTGCGCGGTGAGGCCGGCCAGCGGCAGATCCCGAGCGTGGCCGCGGGCCGGTCGAAGGCGCTCACGCACAACCTCGGTGGTGGGCCGGGCGCGTGCGTGAGCTTCGTGAGCGTGGTGGGCACCGAGCGGGACGCCTGAGGCCGGGACGCGCCCGCGCCGGCCGCGTGCGGCGCCGCGCTGGGTGAGGACCTTGGTTGTCTCTCAAGGTTCCGCCACGGACCTGCCGATGAACCTGGTGCTCCTGCAACGCGCACCACCATGTCCGAGACACTCACCACCCCCCTGGCCATGCGTTCGGCCGTGCCCGCCCCCGTGGCGACGAAGTTCCGCGCCCAGGCCGGGCGGCGGGTCGTGCTGCGCCTGCTCGACGACGAGGACCAGAAGATCGAGGGGGCGCTGCGCCACGCCACCGACGACCAGGTGGAGTTCTGGTCGCGGGTGGCCTGGCGCCACGTGGAGCGCCCACGGGCGGTGATGGTCACCGTGATGCTCGAGCGCGGCCTGTGGTCGGCCACCGGCACCGCCCACCAGGCGCAGAAGATGGGCGCCGTCAGCGTGGTCCTCGACCACCCGCTGGTGCCGAACGACCGGCGCCGGAACCCGCGCTACCACGTGTCGTGGCCGGCGCTCCTGCTCGCCGACCACCGGACGGTCTCGGGGCGCACGCTCGACGTGTCCATCGGCGGCATGCAGATCGTGCCGAACCCGGCCGACGTGCCGGCGGAGGCGCCGATCGGGAAGTGGATGTCGGTGTCGCTCGACACCGGTCGGCCGGGCGCCGACCCCTTCGTGGGGCTGGCCATCCTGCGCGCCGCCGACGACGCGGCCTGGCGGATGGAGTTCGTCGACCTCCCCCAGCGGATGATCGACCTGCTGAACACCGCCATCCGCGACGAGGTGCGGGCCGGGGCGAGCGTGGCGCTCTGACTCAGGCGGGACCCGCGCCAGCCGAGGAGGGGCCGGCGAGGGAGCGGTCGACGAAGGCCACCACGGCGCGCCCGAGCGGGTCGCGCTCGGGGCCGAGCGTGGCCACGTGGCCGGTGCGGGCCAGCCGGAGCCGCTCCACCGGGCCGCCGAGCCCGGAGGCGACGGCGTCGGACGCGCGGGGGTCGACCTGGTCGTCCAGCGCGCCCGTGACCACGAGCACGGGGACGCAGACGGCGGCGAGGTCGCACGCGGCGATGCCGCGGTGCATCTCCTCCAGAGCGGCGAGGGGCAGGCGGTCGTAGGCCGCCTCGCCCGGCTCGACCGCGACGTCCACCCACTCGACGCCACGGGAGCGACGCCAGGCGAGGCCCTCGAGGGCGTCGGGATCCGTCGCGAGGGGGTTGATGGCCACGACGGCGCGACAGCGCCCGCGTGCGGCGAGCGCCAGCGCCAGGGCGGCGCCCATCGACTGCCCCACGACCACGTCGGCCGGCCAGGCCTCGGCCGCGTCGAGCCAGTCCCGCCACGTCACGTCGCCGAGGTCGGCCGGCGCCGACCCGTGCCCCGGCAGCGTCGGCGCCACGACCTGGTGGCCGGCGGCACCGAGGTGCCCGACGAGCGGCCACATGGTCGCGCCGGTGCCACCGAGGCCGTGGAGGCACAGCACCCGGGCGGCGGGAGGCGACGCGACCACGCGCGGGGTCAGCCGAGGGCCTGGAGGACGTCGGCGAGGAGGTCGGCCGGGTCCTCCAGCCCCACGGAGATGCGCAGCAGGCCGGGGGTCACCCCGGCGGCCTCGGCCTCCTCGGCGGTGAGGCTGGCGTGGGTGGTGGTGGCGGGATGGCACACGAGCGTCTCCGGCCCCCCGAGCGAGGTGGCCCGGCGCAGGAGGTGGACCCGCTCGAGGAACCGCTCGGCCGCCTGCAGGCCGCCCGCCAGCTCCACCGCGAGCAGCGTGCCGCCGTGGCGCATCTGGCGCTTGGCCAGGTGGGCCTGCGGGTGGCTCGACAGGCCCGGGTGGTGGACGGCGGCGACCTCGGGGTGGTCGCTCAGCGAGTCGGCGAGGAAGAACGCGCTGTCGGCCTGCTGCGTGGTGCGCACGGCGAGGGTGCGGATGCCGCGGAGCGCGTTGAGGGCGTCGTACGGCGACGGCGTGGCGCCGTGCAGCACGGCGTAGGCCCACAGGGCGTCGACCAGGTCGCGCTCGCCGGCGACCACGCCGAGCGTGGCGTCGTTGTGGCCGGCGATGCCCTTCGTGGCCGAGTGCAGCGAGAGGTGCACGCCGTGGTCGAGCGGGCGCTGGCCGAGCGGGGTGGCGAGCGTGGAGTCGACCACGGTGATCGGCCCGCGCAGCGCACCCAACTCGTCGAGGTCGACGAGGTCGAGGCGGGGGTTGGACGGCGTCTCGGCGATGACGAGCATCGTCCGCCCGGGGCGGACGGCCTCGGTGAACGCTCCCGGCACGGTGCCATCCACCAGCGTGACCTCGATGCCGAGCCGCGCGCACGGGCCCTGCAAGAAGGCGAGGGTGCCCGCGTACAGCTGGCGCTGGGCGACGACGTGGTCGCCGGTGGAGCAGAGGGCCAGCACGACCGAGGAGATGGCCCCCATGCCGGAGGCGAAGGCCAGCGCGTCGTCGGCGCCCTCGAGCGCGGCGACGGCCTCCTCGAAGGAGCGCACCGTGGGGTTCGCGTAGCGGCTGTAGAACTCCGCCGCGCGGGTGCCGGTGGCCCGCCGCCTCGCGTCGACGAAGCTCGCCGACTCCCACACGCTCGAGGCCCACAGCGCCGGCGCGAGCGACGTGCCGCTGGCGGCGCGACCGGCGGTGATCGCCCGCGTGGCCGGCTGGTGCTGGTCGTTCACCGGCAGCACGCTATCCAGCGCGGGTCCGGCGTACGATCCGACGATGCCCGCAGCGCCGGACCACGACCTCGCCCGATGGTACCGCGAGGGTCGGGAGCGCATCGAGGAGCTGGTGTCGACGCTGCCCGACGCGGCCGCGGTGCCGGTGCCGGCGAGCCCCGGCTGGAGCGTGCACGACGTGGTCGCCCACCTCGCCGGCATCTGCGAGGACGTCCGCACGGGCAACATGGCCGGTGTCGCGACCGACCCGTGGACGGCGGCGCAGGTGGAGCGCGGGCGGGTGAGGACGCGGGACGAGGTGCTCGCCCGCTGGCGCGAGGACGCGCCGCTCCTGGAGGGGTTCCTCGCCGGTGCCGCCGGTGCCGGCGCGGCGCGGGCGGTGCTCGACCTCCATGCGCACGAGGCCGACCTGCTCCACGCGCTCGGCCGCCCGTGCCGGCTGCCGGGCGACGTGCTCGCCTGGCTCGAGCGCCAGCTGCTCGACGACTTCGCCGAGCGCGTGGCCGCTGCCGGCCTGCTCCCCGTGGCGCTCGATCCCGGCGCCGGCGACGAGGCGGCCGTGCCGGCCGACCCCGGATCCGGCGGCCGGATGGAGGTGTTCCGCAGCAGGCTCGGACGGCGGACACGTGAGGAGGTGCTCGCCTACCGCTGGTCGCGTGACCCGGCGCCGTACCTCGACGCCTGGTTCATCTTCGGTCCGGCGGTGCAGACGCTGGGGGAGCGCCCAGGGCTGCCGCCTCGTGGTGCAGGAGGCCGTTCGAGCTGACGGCGGTGTCGTGGCGGAAGGTGCGTTCGCCGTGGCGGTCGGTGAACCGCCCGCCGGCCTCCTCCACCACCACCATCACCGCAGCCAGGTCGTAGGGCATCACGCCCACTGCGTCGACGGCGAGGTCGATCGCTCCTTCGGCCACCAGCATGTGCTGCCAGAAGTCGCCGAAGCCCCGAGCGCGGTGGGCGCGCCGCTGCAGCTCGACCAGCTCCGAGGAGAGGCCGAGCTCGTCCCAGCCCGGCGAGAAGGTGATGCTCACCTGCGCCTCGGCGATCGTCGCCACGCTGGACACGCGGCACCGCCGCTCCAGCCGGCCGCCGTCGGCGAGCGCCATCGCGCCCAGCCCCTCGGCCGCCCACCACCGCCGCCCCATGGCCGGTGCCGAGACGACCCCCACGACGGCGCCCTCGTCGGCGTGCGTCAGCGCCACGAGCGTCGCCCACACCGGGATGCCGCGCACGAAGTTGCTGGTGCCGTCGATCGGGTCGACCACCCAGCGCCAGGGCGAAGCGGTGTCACCGACGATCCCGTGCTCCTCGCCGTGGATGCCGTGCCCGGGCCGCTCGGCGAGGAGGATCGCGCTGATCGCCGCCTCCGCCTCGCGGTCGGCCTCGGTCACCTCGGTGCGGTTGGCCTTCCAGTCGAGGGTGAAGCTGCGCCGCTCGTAGCGCGGGGCCGTGATGCCGTCGGCCACGTCGGCGAGGCGCAGCGCGAGGGCCAGCTCGTCCTCGAGCGCCGGCCCGTCGGGTCGCCCGCTCATCGGGGGAACTCGGGCGCGCGCTTCTCCTGCAGCGCGGCGAGCCCCTCCGCCGCGTCGGCGCCGAGGAAGTTGAGCATCTCGTAGGCGAGCGACGCCTCGAAGTTCGGCAGCGCCTGGCGGAGCCAGTGGTTGAGGGCCCGCTTGGTGAGCCGCGTGGCGTCGCGAGGCCCCCTGGCGAGGCGCTCGGCGACCGCCAGCGCCTCCGGCAGGACCTGCTCGCCGGGGACGGCGCGGCTGACGAGACCGATCCGCTCCGCCTCGCGCCCGTCGAGGAAGTCGGCGGTGAGGAGGTAGTACTTCGCCTTGGCCATGCCGCACAGCAGTGGCCAGATGGCCACGGCGTGATCGCCGGCGCCGACGCCGAGGCGGATGTGGCCGTCGGTGAGGCGCGCCGCCTCGTCGATGATGGAGATGTCGGCCATCAAGGCCACCGCGAGCCCTGCCCCCACCGCCACGCCGTTGATCGCGCTGACGATGGGCGTGTCGCAGTCGATCATCGTCCGCACGATGTCGCCGGCCTCGCGCATCACCCGCATCGTCTGCGCGTGGTCGCCCACCTGCGTGGCGATCCAGTCGAGGTCGCCCCCGGCACTGAACGCACGGCCCTCGCCGGTGACCACGACCGCCCGCACCGAGTCGTCGCCGTCGACGTCGCGGAACACCCTCGCCAGCTCGGCGTGCAGCACGCCGTCGGTGGCGTTGAGCTTGCCCGGGTTCGACAGGGTGAGCAGCACGACGCCGTGGTCGCGGCGCTCGACGATCAGGCGGCGGTACGAGGAGTCGTCCACCCGTCGGACCCTAGGGGAGCAGATCGCGCGCCGTGGCGGCGATGGCCTCGGCGTCGAGGCCGAACGCGGCCAGGATGCGGTCGGCGTTGCCCTGCGGGATGAACCGCGACGGGATGCCGAGCGGCTCGACCGGGACGAGCGGCGCCAGGTGGTGCACCTCGTCGGCGATGGTCATGCCGATCCCCCCGTCGCGGATGCCGTCCTCGCAGGTGACCACCGCGCCGTGGCCGGCCGCGTCGGTGATCATCTCCTGGTCGAGCGGCGCGCAGCAGCGCACGTCCCACACCGTGGCCTCCACGCCGGAACGGGCGAGCAGCGCTGCGGCCTTCTCCGCGACCGGCACCAGCTTGCCGACGGCCAGCAGGCACACCGAGCCGTCACCGGGGCGCACCCGTCGGGCGCGCAGGCCCTCGCCCACCTCGTGCTCGCCCACGTGGTGCGCCGTGCCGCGCGGGTAGCGGATCGCCACCGGGCCCTCGTCGGCGAGCTGCAGCGCGTCGTGGAGCATGACGTGCATCTCCTGGGCGCTGGACGGGGCGAGCACGCGCATGCCGGGCACCTTGGCCAGCAGGGCCATGTCGTACACACCGTGGTGGCTCGCGCCGTCGGGCCCGGTGATGCCGGCCCGGTCGAGGCAGAACACCACCGGCAGGCGGTGCATGGCCACGTCGTAGACCACCTGGTCCCACGCCCGGTTGAGGAACGTGGAGTAGATGGCCACGACCGGACGCAGACCTCCCATGGCCATGCCCGCGGCGCCCGTGACCGCGTGCTGCTCGGCGATGCCGACGTCGAAGAACCGGTCGGGGAACCGCGCCTGGAACGGCAGCAGCCCGGTGGGGCCGGGCATGGCGGCGGTGACGGCGACCACCCGCGGGTCGAGCTCGGCCTCCTTGATCACGGCCTCGGCGAAGGCCTGCGTGTAGCCGGTCGGCACCGCAGGGGGAGGGCCGACCGCAGGGTCGAACACGGGTGCGTCGTGGAGGTTCTTCTCGTCGTCGTCCTCGGCGGGCGGGTACCCGCGACCCTTCTGCGTGAGGACGTGGACGATGATCGGGCCCTCCGCCGACAGCTCGACGGCGTTGCGCAGCGAGTGCTCCAGCTGCTCGATGTCGTGGCCGTCGACCGGACCCACGTAGCGCACGCCGAGCGCCTCGAAGAACGACGGCGGCTGCAGGAACTCGCGCACGGCCGCCTTCAGCGCCTCGACGCCCTTCTCGGCCTGGGGACCGACGTAGGGCAGGTTCTGCACGAAGTGCTCGAGGCGCCGCTGGCGGCGGACGTAGACCGGGTTCAGGCGGATGTTGGTGAGCGTGTGGGCCAGCTTGTCGGTGATCCGCGACGGCAGGCTCGGGTGGTCCTGCATCGCCGCCACCTCGACCGCCGTGGGGCCCGACATGATGTTCGAGATCGTGGGCGCGTAGGAGCGGCCGTTGTCGTTGAGGACGACGATCACCCGCTTGCCCGAGTGGCCGAGGTTGTTGAGCGCCTCGTACGCCATCCCACCCGTCATCGCTCCGTCGCCGATGACGGCGACGATGTGCCGGTGCGGGTCGACCCCCGCATCGCGGGCGACGGCCAGGCCGTACGCGTAGGACAGCACCGTGCTCGCGTGGCTGTTCTCGATCAGGTCGTGCGGGCTCTCCTCCCGGTTGGGGTAGCCGGAGAGCCCGTTCGCCTGGCGCAGCTGCTCGAACCCGCGCTGGCGGCCCGTGACGATCTTGTGGACGTAGGCCTGGTGGCCGGTGTCCCACAGGATCGCATCGGTGGGAGAGTCGAAGACCCGGTGCAGCGCGAGCGTGAGCTCCACCACCCCGAGGTTGCTGCCGAGGTGCCCGGCGTTCTCGGCCACCGCCTGGACGACGAAGTCGCGGATCTCGCCCGCCAGCTCGTCGAGCTCCGGGTAGGACAGGTGGCGGAGGTCGGCCGGCCGGGAGATGTCGGGGAGAGCCATCGCCCGGTCACGCTACCGCTGCCCGGGGAGCAGCAGGAGGTCGGTCGGCTACCGTGCGCGCGTGCCCGTTCCCACCGCGCTGTTCGACCTCACCGGCCACGTCGCCCTCGTCACCGGCGGCAACGGCGGCATCGGCCTCGGCATGGCCGACGCCCTCGCCGCCCACGGCGCCGCCGTTGCCGTCTGGGGCACCAACGCCGACAAGAACGCCTCCGCGGCCGACCAGCTCCGGGCCCACGGCGGGCGGGTGCTCGACGTGGTGTGCGACGTGGGCGACCAGGCCCAGGTGGTGGAGGCGATGGCCCGCACCGTCGCCGAGCTCGGCGCCGTGCACTCCTGCTTCGTCAACGCAGGCGTGGGAGGGCGCGCGCCCAGCTTCGTCGGCATGACCGACGAGGAGTGGCACCGGGTGCTGCGGGTGAACCTCGACGGCGCGTTCTACACGGCACAGGAGGCCGTGAAGCAGATGGTGGCGCAGGGCACCGGCGGCTCCGTGGTGTTCACCACCTCCGGCTCGGCCAAGTACGGCCAGCAGAAGGGCCAGCACTACGCCGGCTCGAAGGGCGCCGTGATCTCCATGATGAAGGGCATCGCCGTCGAGCACGCCCGTCACGGCATCCGCTGCAACGCCATCCTCCCCGGCTGGATCGAGAGCGACATGACCGCCGGCGCGTTCGGGTGGGACACCTTCGTGCAGAAGGTGCTGCCCCGCGTGCCCCTGCGCCGCTGGGGCACCCCCGCCGACTTCGGCGGCCTCGCCGTCTACCTCGCCTCGGCGGCCAGCAGCTACCACACCGGCGACGTCATCACGATCGACGCGATCGTCGATGCCTATATCGAACGGCGCGACCCCGGCGAGCGCTTCATCGACACCTATCGCCGCCTCGGCGCGGCCCCGTTCAAGGAGGCGGCCTATGCCGGTGATTGACATGCAAGGCGCGATCGTCGCGGCGGACGTGGGGCAGCACGAGGTTCTGTTCGTGCGAGACGCGGATTTCACCAAAGGAAA
>VFQR01000777.1_pt1 | contig 33386 bp, 34 predicted proteins | sample 3512321 | NCBI WGS metagenome assembly VFQR01 (sample SAMN10412374, study PRJNA504923) | tailings metagenome | isolation source: Relicate 3 Philex TSF1 revegetated site | place: Philippines: Tuba, Benguet | collected 2017-08-29 | reverse complement strand
GCCGACAAGCTCTACGACGACGTGGTCGACGGCTATTTCGCCCGCCACAAGGTGAAGCCCGGAATCACCGGCTGGGCGCAGATCAATGGCTGGCGCGGCGAGACCGACACGCCGGAGAAGATCCAGCGCCGCGTCGAGCACGACCTCTATTACATCGAGAACTGGTCGGTGCTCTTCGACCTCTACATCCTCGCCAAGACGCCGCTGTCCCTCGCCCAGCACCGCGAGAACGCATTTTGACCCTCGCTCTCCCCTCGTCCCGCGTCGGGGGGATCGCAGCTGACGCCAGCGAGCCCCTGCGCCGTGCCGCCCTCTGGCTCATGCTGGTGGGCGGCGCCTTCGTCTTTGCCGAGCCTTCCCCCTATGAGATCGGCGCCCTGTTCGCGATCGGCGTCTTCGCGCTCACCGGTGGCCTCAGGCTCCGTGCGGCCCACGCGCCGCTCATCCTGATTCTCGTCGTCTATTGCCTCGGCCTGACCACGGCCGGCATTCCCGTCCTCGGCGCAACGAAAGTGGCGCCCTGGCTCGCCGTCTCCTGGTATCTCGCCCTGACCATGATCTTCTTCGCCGTCATCATGGCGGAGCACACCGAGGACCGGCTCGCGGTGATCATCCGGGCCTGGACGCTCGCCGCGCTGATCGCCGCCGTCTGCGGCATCGCCGGATATTTCCGGCTGTTCCCGAAGGCCTTCGACCTCTTCACCCTCTATGGCCGCGCCAAGGGCACCTTCAACGACCCCAACGTCTTCGGCCCCTTCCTCATCCTGCCCATGCTGGTCACGGTGCAGGCCTTCTACCGCAGCGGCGCCGGCGCCATGACACGGGCTGGCGGCGTGCTCGCGATCCTGCTGATCGGCCTTCTCCTGTCGTTCTCACGCGGCGCCTGGATCCATTTCGCGCTGTCCGCCGCCATCATGACCGCGATGATGTTTCTCACGGCCCGTTCCACCGGCGAGCGGGTTCGCATTCTGGTCGTGGTCTGCGCCGGGCTGCTGCTGCTCACCGCCCTCGTAGGCGTGCTCCTGTCGATCGACAAGGTCGCCGACCTGATGAAGGAGCGCGCGAATTTCAACCAGAGCTACGACAACGGACCGATGGGCCGCTTCGGCCGCCACGCCTATGGCTGGCAGATGGCGCTCGACAGACCCATGGGGATCGGCCCGCTCCAGTTCACGCGGTTCTTTCCCGAGGACGCGCACAACGTCTACCTGAACTCCTTCATGGCCGGAGGCTGGACCGGCGGCATCGCCTATCACGTCCTCGTCGGCCTGACCCTCGCGGTGGGACTTGCCGCCTCGCTCATGCGCACGCCCTGGCAGCCCCTGACCATCGCCGTTTTCGCCACCTTCTGCGGCCTCGCCTTCGAGGGAAAGATCATCGACACCGACCACTGGCGGCATTTCTGGGTGCTCGGCGGACTTCTCTGGGGACTGGCCATCGCCAAGCGGGTTGCGGCGGCGCGCGAAACGTCCTAAATCCCCCGCACGGTCGGAGTGTAGCGCAGCCCGGTAGCGCACTTGCATGGGGTGCAAGGGGTCGGAGGTTCAAATCCTCTCACTCCGACCAATTCAGCCCACATCACGCTTCTGCGGCCACCCTGTCCATTGCGACGGCCGGGCGAATGCGTTGGGGGCAGCTTCGAATCGAACCTGAACCCGATGGCGTCGCAAACCGGGGTCCCATGACAGATCAGAGCCGAGCCTCGCCGCTTCCGCCTGACATCGGTCAGCTCGATGCGGACACGATCGATATCCTGCGCGGAACGATCGGCCTCAATCTTCACTGCGATCTGGTCGACGGCACCATCCGGCTGAACGAAGTGGACCCGGCGCAAAGGGTCGTTGCGCGCGGTGCCGTCTTCACCGCCGCGCCGCGCCCGGGCACGCCCGGGACCGGCACCGCCCCGACGCGCTTCTGGCTCAGGCCCGCGCTTCTTCCGGAGGCGTCCGACTACGCGCTCCTGCCGATGCGGGCCTCGCGCGACATGCCTGCGAGCCTTGCGAGCGACGCCAGCATCTCCACGCCGCGCCTCGGCGCCCGGCTGGCGACCTCGCTTGAATCGGTCGTCACCGTGACCCGGGTGGAAATTTTCGGTGAACGTCGGAAGGTCGCCTATGCCGACGGCGACGGCGATATCGGATCCTTCGATGTCGACACCCGCATCGACTTCGTCGGCAGCCTCCTCAACCGGACTTTCATATTGTCGGTGCGGGCGGGTCCGTCCGACAGCGGATGGCTCAGCCTGCAGCCCATGGGGCCGAACTCGGCAAGCCCTCCGGAAGGCGCGTCGCCGCGGCTCGTGATCGAGGGCAATGGCGCCGGCTGATCGCTCCGGCACCAATTCGGCGGGAACACCGCCAAGCGTCGGGGGTTGGTCTGGCAGGAGGACACCTGCCATGACCCATCTCGACCCCACCGACCCGCAGCGCCCGCTCGTCGAACCGACCCGCCTCGATGGCGGCCGCCGGCCGGACCTCGATCCACCGACCGATCCGCGCCTCGCGCGTGGCACCGCCAACAACTGGGGCGTCATCGGCGGCCTCGCCGCTGTCCTGGTCCTCGGGCTCGTCATCTTCTCGATGATGGGCGGCAATCCGGGTAATCCCACCCCGCCGCAGACCCAGACCAGCGCCCCGGCTCCGGCGCAGCAGCCGGCGCCGGACCCGACCACCACGGGCTCGACGCCGCGCCAGAACCCCTGACGCCTTGCACACGAAACGAAGCGCCATGGCCTCGCCGTGGCGCTTCGTCATGTCCGGTCGAATGCTCCCGGCATGCTAGCGGCCTGAGCGGGGTTCTGCCTCAAAGGCATTCGCGAACATCAGGGCCAGCACGGCGGTAAGTCCCGCAGCGCTGAGGAAGTTGAGACGCTGGAACGCGGCAAGCTCGTCGGGCTTGTAGGGGTAGAAGGGCGCCCCCATCCAGGCATCGGGGACGAGATAGATGCCATAACAAAGCGCCGCGAAGGCAAAGCCGATCATGCGTTCCGAACGACGGAAAAGCACGATGGACAGGACGATGCAGGGCATCAGGAAGGCATCGACCCCCGAAGCGGCCCCGAAGACGAACCGGCAGAGCAGCGTGTTGCCGATCCCCGCGACCATTAGCGCCGCGCGCCCGATGAGCGCGTTCCGGCGCGCGAGCGCGGGAACCGCAAGAAACAGCGGCGTCGACAGGAAGGTCACAAAGGCCGGCCAGACGGTCGGCGACACCGCCCAGTAGAGATAGAGCGGATAGAAGGGCTGGTTCGAGGCGACCAGCAGGGCCACCGTATTGGCGACGGAGGTCCGCGAGTCGTCGTGGGCGACGTGACGCCGCCAGGCGTCGATGAGTCCGCCGGAGCCTGTTGTCGTCATCGCGGCCATCTCCGTCACCGACGCCTGATTGTTCTGCTCTACGCACCGGAGCGGCCCGCGGGTCACCCAGGCCTGCCGCGAGCGCACCGCGATCCGGAACCCGGCGGACCGCGGCCCGTTGAAGTGGACGAAGGAGAACACCCGATGTCCATGATCCGTCCGACGCTCGCCGCCATCATCCTGTCGCTGTCCGTCTCCGTATCCGTTGCACAGGTGCCGCCCGCCCAGCCCGACGGCGGGCTCGGCGGTGCCAGTTCCGCGGGCGGTTCCTCAGGTGGCGGCATGACCGCCGACGACGAGCAGGCCCAGGGCGTCGAGGCCGGCCATGAGGGACGCCCGGTTCGCGATCCCGCCAAGCGCGAGGAAGGCCGGGAGGCCGTGCAGGTCGATCCGACACCGGATCCCCGCAGTCCGGCCTCCGGCGGTGTCCCGAATCCTCCCGCCCCGACCACGCGCTGACATTCGCCTGCCTGCTGTCCGCGCAAGCCCGCGCGCTCTGGACTTTCGTCATTTCCCCGCCCATACGCTGGAGGTGCGCGACCGTTTGACTGGCCTGGCCGTTGAGGCATGATTTCGTCCATGGAACCCATGAATCTCCAGGTCCCCCGCCAGGCCGCAACGCTGCGGCTGCTCGTCGAGGACAAGCTGCGGTCCGCCATCGCCGCGGGGCACTTCAAGCCTGGCCAAAGACTGATCGAGCGGGAACTCTGCGAACAGATCGGCGTCGGCCGAACCTCGATCCGGGAAGCCCTCCGCCAGCTGGAGGCCGAGGGGCTCGTCTCCACGGTCCCCCATCGCGGACCGGAGGTGAGCTCGATCACCGCTGACGAGGCGCGGCAGCTCTACGAGGTGCGCGCCCTGCTCGAGAGCTTCGCCGGCCAGTCCTTCGCCGAGCACGGCACGGACGACGACATCCGCGAACTGGGTGACGCTGTGGAACGCTTTGCCGCCGCCGCCGAGGGAGGCAACCGCAGCCAGCTCATCGAGGCCAAGACCCGCTTCTACGCGGTGCTGATGAATGGCGCCGGCAACATGTTCGTGCGGCAGATGCTGACGCTTCTGCACAACCGCATCACGCTGCTGCGGCTCACGTCGATGACGCAGCCGGGGCGGCTCGCCGACAGCGTTTCAGAGATCCGCGAGATCTACGACGCCATCCGGCAGCGAGACGCCGCGCGCGCCAATGCCGCCTGCAAGCGCCATATCCAGACGGCGGCCGAGATCGCGCTCGCCGTTCTCCGGAGCAACGAAAGCCGGCAGCCGGCCAAGCCGTGATGGCTCGAATGCAAGATTGTCTGCTTGTCTGACGATCTCACCCGAGGCTATATCGTCGGGGCATCCACGGTGACCCAGCCCGGGCCGTGGTCCTCGGGAGATTGACCTTGGCCGACACGACATCAACCGTCATCGCGCCGCCCGCGACCGTCGTCATGATCGGCCTCGGCGCCATGGGCATTCCGATGGCCGCCTGCGTGAAGAAGGCCGGTTTCGGCCTCCGCGGTGTCGACCCCTCGCCCGAGGCCCGTGCGACCTTCGAAGCTCAGGTGGGGCCTGCCTTCGCCAGCGGCCGCGACGCGGTGAAGGAAGCGGCCGCCGTCATCACCATGCTGCCGAACGGCAAGGTGGTTCGCGACGTCCTGCTCGGCGAGAACGGCATCGCGCCGGTGCTTTCGCCCGGGACACTCGTCATCGACATGAGCTCCTCGGCCCCCACCGACACCATCGCCCTCGCAAGGGATCTTGCGGCTGTCGGCCTGCCCCTGCTCGACGCGCCTGTCTCCGGCGGGGTCAAGCGGGCCGTCGACGGATCTCTCGCCATCATGGCCGGCGGCCCGGCAGCCGAGGTCGAACGTGCACGGCCGATGCTGGCCGCCATGGGCCGCTCCATCTTCCCGACCGGTCCCATCGGCTCCGGCCACGCCATGAAGGCCCTGAACAACTACGTCTCGGCGGCCGGCCTGATCGCCGCCTGCGAGGCGCTGCTGGTCGGTCGCACCTTCGGCCTCGAGCCCGGCACCATCGTCGATGTGCTCAACGCCTCGACGGGCAAGAACAATTCCACCGAAGTGAAGATGAAGCCCTTCGTCATCGCGGAGACCTACGCCTCCGGCTTCGCTCTCGGCCTGATGGCCAAGGACCTGCGCATCGCCTCCGACCTCGCCGAACACCTGAAACTGGACATTCCGCAGATCGGTGCCGTCGCCGACATCTGGGAAAAGGCCCGCGAGGCGCTCCAGGCCGGTGCCGATCATACCGAGATCTACCGCTACCTCGCGGAAGGCGCCGGCAAGGCATGACACTGGAGGTCCTCCGCTTCCGGATCGAGGCGGTCCTCGCGGATGCCGAGCTGCCGCGGCTCGGTGCCGGCCTCGTCGCCACGGTCCGTATCCATTGCGGCACCGACGCCCTGTGCCTCAGGCTCGACGACGGCGGGCCCGTACTGGTCGCAGCGACGACGCCGGCACAGATCGTCATCGCGGCGGACGAGGCGGCCTGGACGAAGGTCCTGCAGGTGCCGCCGCCCCCGACCTTCCACGCCTTCACCGCCTTCGCGCTCGCCAATACTGCTTTCGCCATCGAGGGCGATCCGCTGTTGATCGCCCAGGCCCGGCCGGTGCTGGAGCGCCTGTTCGAGCGCGTCACGGCGAGCCCAGCCCTGCCTGCCATCGTTCCCGTCCGCGATCTCACGCGGATCAAGGGCAGCTACCACGCGCTGGCCGCCGATGGCCGCCAGCATGACCTCTTCGTCGAACAGGCCGGAAACGGCATTCCGGTGCTGTGCCTGCACACGGCCGGCGCCGACGCCCGCCAGTTCCAGGCGCAGCTGGCGGATGTCGATCTTGGCCGGGACTTCCGCCTCGTGGCCCCGGACCTTCCCTTCCACGGCCGCTCCATGCCGCCGCGCGACTGGGACGGCAGCCCCTACCGCCTGACCGCCGCGACCTACCTCGCCTGGTGCGTGGCCGTGATCGAGCAGGTGATCGGCGAACCCGCGATCGTGGCCGGTGGCTCGATGGGCGCCGGCATGGCCATGGTCATGGCCGGCGAGCGACCGGACCTCGTGCGCGGCATCGTCGCCATCGAACCGCCCTTCCAGTCGAAGGGTCGGCGCAATCCCTTCCAGCACCACGTCCAGGTCCATGGCGGCCTGCACAACGCCGCCTTCGTGCGCGGCCTGATGAGCCCGACCAGCCCGGAAGCCGACCGCCGGCGCGCCGCCTGGATCTATTCGCAGGGCGCGCCGGGCATCTACCCCGGCGACCTCGCCTTCTACAGCGACGAGTTCGACGGCGCGGTCGTTGCTCCGCGCATCGACGCGGCGAAAACGCCCGTCGCCCTGCTCTGCGGCACCTATGACTACTCGGCGACGCCGGCCGACGGTGCAAAGCTGGCGGCCCTCATTCCAGGAGCCAGGTTGACCGTGATGGAGGGCCTTGGCCACTTCCCGATGTGCGAGAACCCGGACCTGTTCCGCCCGCATTTCGTCGCAGGACTGGCGCACGCGTCCGGGCGCTAGTCGCCGCCCGGCGGCAGGTGCAGTGACACGATCTCGCCGTTCGTTCCCGGGACGGCCGGATAGATCTGACGGACCTTCGGGTCGTGGCCGGGAATGATCCTGTCGTCGCTTCCGGCCAGCCGCCGCGCCTTTCCCCAGCCCTGCGCCATGGCGCCGAGGTCGTAGACGATGGGAAACGGGTTCTGGGTCTGCATGTTGGCGTAGTAGTGGCTGGCATCGCTCGCCAGCACCACGGGCCCGCGCGCGGTCATGACGCGCACCATCTGCAGGCCGTCGCTGTGACCGCCGACGTGGTGGAGCGTCACTCCCTCAGCCACCTCGCCGTCTCCGTCATGGAACTCGACGCGCTCGGCATAGACGGCGCGCACCATCTGAACGACGTCCTCCACCTCGAAGGGGGCCCGAAGACAGGCGTGGCACATGTGCCGCCCGGTGGCGAAACCCATCTCGCGGTCCTGAAGGTGGAACCGCGCCCTGGGGAACAGATCGAGATTGCCGGCGTGGTCATAGTGCAGATGCGTGATCACGACGGTGCCGACGTTCTCGGGTTCGACGCCGAGCATCCGCAGGGCCTCTCCAACCGTACGGAGAAGGGTGCGCCCCCGCCGCCGTGCCTGCTCTTCGCCGAAGCCGGTGTCGACGACGATGGTCTCGTCGTCCGACCGCAGCACCCAGACGAAATAGTCCATGGGCATCGGCAGGTCGTGGAGGTCGTTCGAGCGGAGGAAGTTCTCCGCCCCGAGCCGCTCGTGCACCGCATAGCGCAGCGCGTGGACCTGCCAGTGCCGCATCGGTGTCTCTCCTCCCGTCCGGCTGTCCCCGCGTCTCACTTGGACGGCAGGGCACCCTCGGCTTTCAGCACCTCGTGCGCCGCCTTGAAGGCGTCGAGGCCTGCGGGAATACCGCAATAGACCGTCGCATGCAGGAGAATCTCCTTGATCTCGTCGACGGTGACGCCATTGGCCAGCGCGCCCTTGACGTGCAGCTTGATCTCGGCCGGGCGGTTCAGGGCCGTCAGCATCGCAAGGTTGAGCATGGAGCGCGTCTTGTGCTCCAGCCCCTCGCGGGTCCAGGCATAGCCCCAGCACCACTCCGTCGTGATGCGCTGGAAGGCCATCATGAAGTCGTCGGCCCTGGCGATGCTGCCATCGACATAGTCGGTGCCGAGCACCTTCCGGCGGACCTGAAGTCCCTTCTCGAACTGTTCGCTCTCGGCCATGGCGGGTCTCCTTTGATGGGACATGAAGGGTATCGGACGGCCCCGATCAGAGGCCGAGATAGGCGGATCGGACGGCATCGTTGCCGGACAGCTCCTCGCTGGAGCCACTCAGCACGACGCGCCCGGATTCGAGGACATAGCCGCGGCTGGCGACCGACAGCGCCAGCGCGGTGTTCTGCTCGACCAGCAGGATGGCGGTGCCGGTGCGGCTGACCGCCAGGAAAGTGTCGTGCAGGTCGTCGACCACCTTCGGCGCGAGGCCGTGGCTCGGCTCGTCGAGCAGCAGGAGACGAGGCTCCAGCATCAGCGCGCGGCCGATGACGACCATCTGCTGCTCGCCGCCGGAGAGCGTCCCGGCGCGCTGGGTCAGGCGCTCGCGCAGGCGCGGGAACATCTCCAGCACCCGTTCGCGGCGTGAAGCGAGGTCGCTGGCGCCCCGCACGGCATAGGCGCCGAGCATGACGTTCTCGTCGACCGTCATGTCGGGAAAGACGTGGCGGCCCTCCGGCACGTGCGCGATGCCGAGGCCGGGGATGGTGTGCGAGGCGCGGCCGACGAGCTCCGTTCCGTCGAAGCGGATCGACCCGCGCGCCTTCACGAGGCCCGAGATGGTCTTGAGCAGCGTGCTCTTGCCGGCCGTGTTGGCGCCGATGACGCAGACGAACTCGCCCTGCCCGACGTCGAGCGACAGATCGTGCAGCACGTCGCCCGCGTCGTAGCCGGCGAAGAGGTTGCGCACCGCGAGGATGGGATTGCCCTGGCTCATGCTTCGATCCTCACGCCGCCGACCGGCCGAGATAGGCCTGCACGACGTCCGGGTTGCGCGAGACCTCCTCCGGCGTGCCCGTGGCGATGACCTGGCCGAAATTGAGGACGATGATGCGCTCGCACAGCGACATGATCGCCCGCATGTGATGCTCGACGACGACGAGGGTCAGCCCGTCGTCGCGCAGCTTGCGCAGGAGCGCGAGGAACTCGTCCATCTCCACATGGTTGAGCGCCGCCATGGCCTCGTCGAGCAGCAAGATGCGCGGCTCGGTGCAGAGCGCCCGGGCCACCTCGACGCGCGCCCGCTCGGGGAAGGACAGGTCGCGCGCCAGCTTGTCGGCGATGGCGCCGATGCCGACCTGGTCGAGGCACTTGCGCGCGAGCGCGCGCGCATCCGCCACCGAATGGCGCATCAGCCCACCTGTCAGGACGTTGTCCAGCACTGTGGAATCGAGGAACAGCGCGATGTTCTGGAAGGTCTTCACCATGCCGGAGGCGGCGATCCTGTGCGGCTTGAGGCCGACGAGGTCCTGGCCGTCCAGCAGGATCGTGCCCGCGTTCGGCCGGTGCAGGCCGACAAGCGTCGAGAACAACGTCGTCTTGCCAGCACCGTTCGGCCCGATCAACCCGACGATCTCGCCCTGGCGAACCTCGGCATGGATATCGGAAAGGGCGGCGAGACCGCCGAACCACTTGGTGATGCCGGAGATCCGGAGGAGCGGCTCGGTCATGACCCCGATCCCTTGAAGCGGCGCAGGAGGCGGCGGCCCATGGCGACGAAGCCGCGCGGCTCGACGAGGATGACGATGACCAGCAGCGTGCCGAAGACGAGTTGCGACAGGCCGGCGGCCTTGTCGGAGAAGGCCTGGTTGGCGAGCTCCTCCATCGGGATGATGAAGAAGGCGCCGAGGATCGGCCCGACCGCCGTGCCGATGCCGCCGACGATGGCGATCATGGCGATGCGCACCGAGATCGACGCGACCCCGAACACCGTGTCGGGATCGAAGAAGAACTGGAACTGGGCATAGAAGGTGCCGAGCATGGCGGTTAGCGAGCCGGAAATCACGGCGGCGATGATCTTGGTGCGCGTAGTGTCGACGCCGATCACCTCGGCTGCATCGACGTTCTCCTTGATGGCGCGCAGCCGGTAGCCGAGCCGCGAGCGCTGGATGGCGACGAAGATGACCGTCACCACCACCAGCGCGCCCAGCATCAGCCAGTAGTAGGGCCGCGTCTCCTTGAACTGGAACAGCGCGAGGCTCGGCTGCGAAAATGGCACCGAGATGCCGACCGGCCCGCCGGTGAGCGATCCCCAGCTGTTGGCGATGACCCGCATCACCTCGCCGAAGGCCAACGTCGCGAGGGCGAAATAGTGCCCCTTGAGCCGCATGGTCGGCACGCTGATGACCAGCGCCGCGACGCCGCCGAGAATGCCGCCGGCGACCATGCCGAGCCAGGGCGACAGGCCGAACTGGATCAGCAGCAGGGTCGAGGTATAGGCGCCAATGCCGAAGAAGGCGGCATGGCCGAGCGACATCTGGTTGGCGAGGCCGGCCACGATGTTCCACGCCTGCGCCATGGCGGCGAATAGCAGTGCGAGACAGAGGATTCGGATGGCATAACCGCGCGGGTCGAGCCCGAAGGGCACGACGATGGCGATCGCCAGGGCGACGGCGATGAGGAGCGCCGCCCGCGTGGAGAGGCCGGCGATCATCGCGTGCTCCCGATCAGCCCCTGGGGCCGGAAGGCCAGGACGGCGATGAACACCACGAACAGGAAGAGGTTCTGCAGCTGGATCGGAAAGGCCAGGGCCGACAGCGACTGGATGATGCCGACGGCGAGGCCGCCGACCACGGCGCCGGCCACCGAGCCGAGCCCGCCCAGCACCACGACGGTGAACATCAGCACCGCGAACTGGCCGCCGACCGTCGGCGAGACGGTGAGGTAGGGAAGGATCACGGCGCCGCCGAAGGCGGTCAGGCCGACGCCGAGCGCGAAAGCCAGCATATGCATGCCGTCGGCATTGATGCCCATGAGCCGCGCCGCCATCGGATCCTGGGCGGTCGCGCGCATCGCCTTGCCGAACCAGCTCTTGCGCATGAAGAGCCAGAGCGCGAGCCCGCTTGCGACCGACATGAGGAAGGCCAGGAGGTAGGGAACGCTGATGAACAGGGGTCCGAGCTTCAGCGCCGAGGTCTGGTAGGAGGTCGACACCGACTTGAAGCCCGAGCCGAACATCAGCAGCGCGGCGTTCTCCATGACGATGAGCAGGCCGACGGTGAGGAAGATCTGCGCCACTTCCGGCGCCTTCAGCACCCGCCGGATCAGGAAGTGCTGCATCGCCGCCCCGAGCGTGAAGACCACGACGAAGGAGAGCGGCGCGGCGATCAGCGGATCCAGCCCGAGCCAGGCCCAGGCGTAGTACGCGACAAACATGCCGAGCATCAGGAACTCCGCCTGGGCGAAGTTGACGATGCCCATCACGCCGAACACCAGCGTCAGGCCGATGGAGATGACGGCATAGACGCCGCCGATCATCAGCCCGTCGAGGATGGCCTGGATCACCGCCATGGCGACACCGCCGCCATGGCCCGGGAGAACGTCGATGTCATGGTCGCTCAGGCCTTCCAGACGGCCTTGGCCTTGGCAACGCCGCCCGGCCAGACCGTGACGAGCTCCTTGTTCCGCCACTGCACCATGACAGGCACCGACAGGGTGTTGAGGCCGGTCCTGTCGAACTTCACGGCGCCGCCGGTCATGGTCTTCGTCCAGCCCGCCTCGAAGCGGGTGTCGCGCAGGGTCTTGCGCAGGGCGTCGGCCTGGGTGGACCTGGCGATCTCGATGGCCTGCACCAGCACGTCGAGGCAGACCGCGTGCTCGACGGCCTCGTGGACCATGAAGTAGCCGAACCGCTTGCGGAAACGCTCGGTCAGTTCGGGCGCGAGGTCGTAGTTCGCCGGCGCGATCGACAGAACGCCCTCGGCAAACTCGCCGAGTCCCTTCTCGAAGTCGGGAATGACGTAGCCGGCCGCACCGCCGATGGCCGGGATGTCGATGCGCTGCTGCCGCATGGAGCGGATGATCTGCAGGCTGTCGTTGAGGTAGGAGACAGGGAACACCGCCTGCGCACCCGAGGCGCGCAGCTTGTTGATCAACGGCGTGACGTCGGTGATCCCCAGGGGATAGGCGTCGTCCATGACGATCTGGACGCCTGCCTCCTTGGCGCCCTGCCTGAGGCCCGCCGCCTGCGAGGTACCGTAGGCCGTATCCTCGTACATGATCGCGACACGCTCGAGCTTCTGGCCAGCCTCGGCGGCAATGGCCACCGTGCCGTCGAACTGCGCCTTGCCGATGACCGAGGCCTTGGCCACCACCTGGAAGATGTTCTCGAAGCCGCGTCCGGTGATCTGGTCGGAGAAGGACATGGTCAGCAGCGGCACGCCGCGGCGTTCCGTGACTTCCGAGATGGCGATGGTCAGTGCGGAGGCGAAGGCGCCGAGGATGGCGATCACGTCGTTCTGCGCCATGAGGCGCTGGGCGACGTTGGCCGCCGTCGTGGGCGTCGAGGTGGAATCGGCGATCACCAGGTTGATCTTGGCGCCACCGAGAGCCTTGATGCCGCCGGCCGCGTTGATCTCGTCGGCAACCAGCTGGATGCCGTTGCGTGAATTGATGCCGAACTGCGCATTGGCACCCGACAACGGCAGGATGACGCCGATATTGACGGTGCGCCCCTGTCCGAAAGCCGGTCCGGCGACCAGCGGAGCGGTGACGCCGCCGAGCGCCGCCAGCTTGAGCGCGGAGCGGCGGGTCACGCTGGATCGTTCCGAACGGCTGCCCTTCTCGTCAGTCATGTCATCCTCCCTTGCCGATTGTCATGGCGTTCGCCCACGTACCGGGATCTCCAGCCGCGAGCCTTGCAGTTCAGCTTGGGACTATTTCGGCAGGCGGCCGAGCCGCTGTCAAGCGTATTGACAGATTGTCTGACAATCCCCGACCCATGGGCTCTGTCCGTGAGGACGCGCCGTCCGTCTTGACTGCTTGTCCTGTTGTCGGACAACTATAGGACATGGAAGGGCTCACTCCCATCAGGCCGAGCGTCAAGCTCGCCGACGAGGTCACGTCGGCGCTGGCGTCGCGTATCCAGTCCGGCGAACTCGCGCCGGGTGATCGCTTGCCGGCGGAAAAGGAGATCGCCTCGACCCTTCGCGTCAGTCGCAGCGTCGTGCGCGAAGCCATCTCGCGGCTCAAGCATGACGGGCTCGTCGAAACCCGCCAGGGCGCCGGTGCCTTCGTGGCTGGCCTTCAATCCGCGCGGAGCTTTCGCCTGCAGCTCGACGGCGTCGAATCGACACCCGACCTCGCCCACATCTTCGAATTGCGGGGAGAGGTCGAGGCCGGTGCCGCGGCCTTCGCTGCCGAGCGACGCAACGAGCAAACCCTGGCCGCCATCGAGGACGCGCTCGACGCCATCCAGACCGCCATGAAGGAAGGCCGCGACGGCGTCGCCGAGGACAAGGCCCTGCACGTCGCCATCGCCGCCGCTTCGGGCAATCCCGCCTTCGTGCGCTTCCTCGATTTTGTCGCCAACAACCTCGAGGACGCCATCCGCGCGGCGCGTCTCAACAGCCTCAAGGTCGCAGGGCGCCCGGAGACGGTGCAGCGCGAGCACCGTCGCGTTGTCGAGGCGATCCGGGCTGGCGACGTTCCCGGCGCGCGTGCGGCCATGGCGGCCCATATCCGCGCCGCCGCACAGAGACTGGGAGTGGCACGATGAGCGGAAACGACAGGAAGCCGGTCGACATCCCGGAGGTTGCGGGACCGGTCCCCCATCCGCGCAAGCCGCGTCTCGCGCTGCCGCGGGGATCGGTCGACTGCCACGCCCATGTCTTCGGCCCCTATGACCGCTTTCCGCTGACCCTGCCGCGCAGCTACTCGCCGCCGGAGGCGAGCCTCGAGCAGTACCGGGCCATGCTCACCGCGATGGGCTTCGATCGAGGCGTGCTGGTCCAGCCGAGCGTTCACGGCAGCGACAACCGCTCCATGGTCGATGCGCTGAAACGCGATCCGCAGCGGCTGCGCGGCATCGCAGTTGTCGACCCTTCCGTGAGCGAGGCCGAACTCGATGCTCTCGACGCGGCCGGGGTCCGCGGCCTGCGCATCAACGTCCTCTTCGCCGGCGGTACCGATCTCGCCGCCACCGAGAAGCTGGCGGCGCGCATCGCGCCGCGCGGCTGGCACATCCAGTTGCTGGTCGACGTCGGCACCATGCCGGATTTCGGCATCCGTTTCGGCAGCTTCCCCTGCCCCGTCGTCGTCGATCACATGGGCCATGTGGGACCTTCTGAGGCCGCGTCGGCGCCCGGCTTCAGCGGGCTCCTGACCCTTCTCGACACCGGCAAGGCCTGGGTGAAACTGTCCGGCGCCTATCGTGTCACCGAGAAGGGGTCGCCCTTCGCCGATGTTGCGGCGGTAGCGCGTGACCTGGTCGCCGCCAATCCCGCCCGCTGCGTCTTCGCGACCGACTGGCCACACCCGGCCCTCAAGTGGCCCATGCCGGACGACGGCGACCTCGTCGACCTGCTCGCCGACTGGGAACCCGACGAGGCGCGGCGCCGGGCCATTCTCATCGACAACCCGCAGCGCCTCTACGGCTTCGACAACTGGTCCTGACGGGCCGAAACAGAAACGAAAAACAGGAGAAACGCCATGACCCGACTGTCCCGCCGTACGGCGATGGGCCTGCTCGCCGCAGCCTCGATCACCAGCCCCGCCCTCGCCCAGCAGAAGACCGTCCTCAAGCTCGGCTGGACCACCGGCGACGGCGCCCAGGATCCCTATGCGATCGGCGCGCGCGCCTTCAAGGAGGAGATCGAGAAGGCCTCCGGCGGCCGGATCGAGGTCCAGCTCTTCCCCAACCGGGCCCTCGGCGACGAGCGCCCGATGATCGACGGCATGCGCCTCGGCACGGTCGACATGGGCATCATCACCAATGCGGTGATCGCCCAGATCGAGCCGGCCTTCCAGATCAACGACATGCCCTTCCTGTTCCGTGACGAGGCGCAGGCCCAGCGCGTGCTCGACGGTCCCGTCGGCGACCAGCTTCGCCAGCGCCTCGACACGCGCGGGATCATGGCGCTCGACTACATGGAGGGCGGGTTCCGCCACATGATCAACAACGTCCGCCCGGTGAATACGCCCGACGACGTCAAGGGCGTGAAGTATCGGGTGCTGCAGAGCCCGATCTATATCGGCCTCTTCACCTCGCTCGGCGGCACGGCCGTGCCGATGGCCTGGGGCGAGACCTTCACCGCTGTCCAGCAGGGCGCCGTCGACGGCCTCGAGATCCCCGCCGCCGTCATCGACGCCAACAAGTACAACGAGGTCACCAAGTACCTGTCGCTGACCAACCACATCTATTCGATGATCGGCCTGCTCGTCTCCAAGCGCGCCTTCGACCGGTTGCCGGCCGACCTGAAGACCGCCGTCCGCGACGCGGCCAAGGCAGCGACCACGAAACAGCGCGCCCAGGCCGGCGCCAATGCCCGCGAGATCGTCGAGCGGCTGAAGACCAAGGGCATGCAGGTCAACGCACTGCCCGACGTGGCGCCGTTCCGCCGCGCGGTCATGCCGATGTACGAGAACTTCCGCCAGCAGATCGGCGCGGACATCGTGCGCGACGCGCTGGCGGCCCAGTAGGCGATGTCGGGGCAGCTGTCCTCCCGCGCCGCGACGCTCCTGAACGGCACATGCGGCGTCCTCGCCGCGGTGCTGCGCTGGAGCCTCGTGGCAGCGACCGCGATCATGCTCGCGGCGATCTTCCTCCAGGTGGTGATGCGCTACGTCTTCCTGCGCGCACCGCCCTGGTCGGAGGAACTGGCTGTCCTGATGTTCTCCTGGGCGACGCTCGGCGGTCTCGCCCTCGGTGTCAGGGAGGGCTTCCACGTCGCCCTGACGCTGCTCGTCGATGCCCTGCCCGCCCTTGCCGGCAACCTCTGGAAGCGGATGATCGCCCTCGCGACCGCCGGCGCCGGCGTCTACCTCGTCTGGTCAGGCCTCCGCTTCCTCGACGTGACCTCGGGCTCGACCTCGGCGGCGATGGAATACCCCATCGAGATCCTCAACATCATGGCGCCGATCTCCGGCGCTCTCATTGCGCTGTTCGGAATCGAGCACGCCATCAGCCCACCGGTGGAGGTCCCGGCCTCCGAGCTTGTGCCATGACCGCCACCACACTCATGCTGACGGTGGGTTTCGCCGGACTGGTGGCGCTGGGCTTTCCCTTCGCCATCGCCATCGCGCTGGTGATCATCGGCGCGCTCTTCGTCGCCGATATCGAGCCGGCTTTCCTTGCCCAGCAGCTCCTTGCGGGATCGCAGTCCTTCAGCCTCCTCGCCATCCCCCTCTTCATGCTGGCCGGCGAGATCATGACGGCCGGCGGACTGTCGCAGCGCCTCGTCAACTTCGCCTCGACCCTCGTGCGTCACCGCACCGGTGGCCTCGCCATGGTCACGGTGATCGCCGCCCTCGTCTTCTCGGCGATCTCGGGATCCGCGCCGGCCACGACGGCGGCCATCGGCGCCATCATGATCCCCGCAATGGTCGCGGCCGGCTATGACAGGGCCTTCGCCGCCTCCATCGCCGTCTCCGCGGGCGTCCTCGGCCCTCTGATCCCGCCCTCCATCGCCTTCGTCATCTGGGGCATCGTCGCCGAGCAGTCCATCGGCAAGCTCTTCCTCTCCGGGATCGTGCCGGGGATCTGTATCGCGATTGGCCTCCTGATCATCTGCTGGGTCCATGCCCGCCGTGCCGGCGTGCCCCGCGGCGAGCGAGCGAGCTGGCGGGAAGTCGCCGAAGCCTTCTCGCAGGGCAAATGGGCCCTGCTCTCGCCCGTGGTCGTCCTTGGCGGCATTTATGGCGGCATCTTCACGCCGACGGAGGCTGCAGCCGTCTCCTGCATCTATGCGCTGATCGTCGGCATCGTCTTCGAGAGGCGCATCGGCCTGCGCGACCTTCCGACCATTTTCATCAAGTCGGTGCGCACCAGCGCCATGGTCACCGCCATCATCGCTGTCTCGGCGGGCTTCGGCGTCATGATCGCCCAGGAGCGGATCGCCGTCGACTTCGCCAACTGGCTCGCCTCCAGTGTGCAGGAGAAGTGGCTCGCGCTGGCCGGCCTCAATCTGGCTTTCTTCCTGCTGGCGGCGGTGATGGACGAGATCGCCATCATGGTCATCCTCGGACCCATGCTGATCGCCATCGCCACCAAGTTCGGCGTCGATCCGATCCATTTCGGCGCGATCATCGTCACCAACGTGGCGATCGGCATGGCCGCCCCGCCGATCGGCTACTGCCTCTTCGTCGGCATGGCGATCTCCGGCCTGTCGCTGGTGCAGATCGCCCGGGCCATCTGGCCGCAGATCCTGGTGATGCTCTTCGTGCTGATGCTGACGACCTACATCCCGGGCTTCGCCCTGATCCTCCAGCCGCGCTGACGGCGGACCGTCCACCGGCCCGCCGTCAATGCTCGGGACAGCCTACCGTCCCCAGCGCAGGACCATCGCGTCGCGCTCGCGCGCGAGCTCGATCAGCCCCGCCTGCGCCGCCGGATGCGGCAGGTCCAGCGGATGGCGGACAGCGGCCGAGCCGATGACACTGCCCTCCTTCATCAGGATCTTGGCGGCCGCGAGCCCGCACTGGCGGTTTTCGTGGTTGATCAGCGGCAGCCAGCGCTCATAGGCCTTCTTGGCCGCCTCGCGATCCCCCGCGAGATAGGGATCGATGATGGTGCGGATGCCATCGGGATAGCCGCCGCCGGTCATCGAGCCCGTCGCGCCCGCGTCGAGATCGGCCATCAGGGTGATGGCCTCCTCCCCGTCCCACGGCCCCTCGATGGCGCTGCCGCCGAGTTCGAGGATGGTCCGCAGCTTGGCTGCCGCCTGCGCCACCTCGATCTTGAAATAGGAGACGTTCTCCACCTCCCGCGCGAGCCGGGCGAGGAAGGCCGGCGACAGCGGCGTGCCGGCGACCGGCGCATCCTGGATCATGATCGGGATGGAGATCGCGGCCGAGACCTTGCGGAAGAAGGCCTCGATAGCCGGCTCGCCGACGCGGAACGTCGCGCCGTGATAGGGCGGCATGATCATGACCATGGCCGCGCCGCGCTCCTGGGCCTTGCGCGAGCGCTCGGCGCAGATGTGGCTGGCGAAATGCGTCGTCGTGACGATGACCGGCACGCGCCCGGCCACATGGTCGAGCACCGCGTCCATCACCGTCTCGCGCTCGGCGTCGGTGAGCACGAACTGCTCGGAGAAGTTCGCAAGGATGCACAGGCCCTGCGAACCGGCGTCGATCATGAAGTCGATACAGCGGCGCTGGCCGTCGAGATCGAGCGTGCCGTCGGCGTGAAAGATCGTCGGCGCGACGGGAAAGACGCCGCGATAGGGGCGCTTGAACGACATGGGCTGACCTCCCTGAACCTGCTTGTTGCCGGCCGCAGCCGGAGAGGCCAGCATGATGTGTCAGGCTGCCCGCGTCGACACTCCGCCGTGCATGGCGCGCCCGCTCGCGAAATGCCTGGCGCAGGTCTCAGCGGGACAACAGCTCGACCATGGCCGCATAGCCGCGCGAACGGGCGAGGGCGAGCGGCGTCTGGCCGTTCCGGTCCGCAATGTCGCGCCGTGCGCCGGCCTGCACGAGGCGGCGGGCAGAGTCGGTATGGCGCGGTCCGCCATCGCCGAGGACCACCGCTTCGATCAGCGCGGTCCAGCCAAGATTGTTGACGTGGTCGAGCGGCGCGCCGGCATCGATCAGCACCTGGACCACCTCGGCATGGCCGAGATGGGCGGCGGCGATGAGGGCTGTGCCGTTGTAGGGGCTGGTGATCTGCCTGGCATCGCCACCGATGGCGAGCGCCACCCGCAGCGTCGCGACGTCGTCGGCGACGGAGGCGATCGTGACGCAGTCATAGGCCCGCCCCTCCATGGCCTTCGGATCGGCCCCCTGCGCGACGAGAAGGCGCATGGCCTCCGCCTGGCGGGCGAAGCAGGCAACGTGCAGCGGCGTCCGCCCTGCCCCGTCGCGGCTGTTCGGGTCAGCGCCCTGGCGCAGCGCATCGCGGAGCGCCGCGAGGTCGCCGGCATGGGCGGCCTTGTGCAGGCCGGTATAGGCGGCGAGTTCCGTGGTGCTCGGCGGCGTCTGGGCCCGGGCGACGGGCACCGCAGCCCAGGAAAGGGCGATGAGCATCAGGACGCGGAATGAGCGGTTCATGCAGTTTCCCCCGGGCGACCCCAGCGGTATGCGGCGGGCGCCTGTTGCCGGCACCACTGTCCCGGGTGCCTTGCCTGCACGGTGTCACCATGGCGGCCCTTCGCGCAAAGGCCTTCATTGCGAACAAAACAGGAAACGTGCTGACAATGCCGTCAACTCGCGCATGATTCGGAGCCGATGTCCGCCGCCTTCCTGCAAACGCTCAATGACGAACAGCGGCGCGCCGTGGAGCACGGCATCGGCGGAGCACCCCTGTCTCCCGCCCCGCCCCTGCTGGTCATCGCCGGCGCCGGCTCCGGCAAGACCAATACGCTGGCGCACCGCGTCGCCAACCTGCTGCTCAATGGAGCCGACCCCCGGCGCGTCCTGCTCGTCACCTTCTCGCGCCGTGCCGCCGCCGAGATGGGCCAGCGCGTCGCGCGCATCTGCCGGAAGGCGATGGGAGAAGCCGGCGGCATCCTTGCCGATGCCATGAACTGGGCCGGAACCTTCCACGGCGTGGGAGCGCGCCTCATTCGCGACCATGCCGAACAGCTCGGCCTCGATCCGCAGTTCACCATCCACGACCGCGAGGACAGCGCCGACCTGATGAACCACGTCAGGCACCAGCTGGGCTTCTCATCGACCGAGCAGCGCTTCCCGACCAAGGGCACCTGCCTCGCGATCTACTCGCGCTGCGTCAACGCCGAGCAACCCATTGGCGAGGTGCTGGGCGAGGTGTTTCCCTGGTGCCTCAAGTGGGAGGCCGAGCTGAAGGCCCTGTTCGGCGCCTATGTCGAGGCCAAGCAGGCGCAGAATGTCCTCGACTATGACGACCTGCTTCTGTGCTGGGCCCAGGCGATGAGCGACCCTGATCTCGCCTCGGCGATAGGGTCCCTCTTCGACCACGTGCTGGTGGACGAGTATCAGGACACCAACCGCCTGCAGGCCTCCATTCTCCTGGCCCTGAAGCCCGACGGCCGCGGCCTCACGGTCGTCGGCGACGATGCCCAGGCGATCTACTCGTTCCGCGCCGCCGAGGTCCGCAACATCCTGGACTTCCCGAAGGCCTTCGCCCCGTCCGCCGAGGTCATCACGCTGGAGCGCAATTACCGCTCCACCCAGCCGATCCTAGCAGCGGCCAATGCGGTGATCGGCGAGGCTGCCGAGCGCTTCACCAAGAACCTCTGGACCGAGCGGACATCCTCGCTCCTGCCGCAGATCGTCAGCGTGCGCGACGAGAACGACCAGGCCCGCTTCATCGCCGACGCGGTGCTGGAAGGGCGCGAGCGCGGCATGGCGCTGAAGGATCAGGCGGTGCTGTTCCGCACCTCGCATCACAGCGGCCCCGTCGAGGTGGAGCTGACGCGGCGCAACATCCCCTTCCGCAAGTTCGGTGGCCTGAAGTTCCTCGATTCCGCCCATGTGAAGGACCTGCTGGCCCTGTTGCGCCTGGCGGAAAACCCACGCGACCGTGTCGCCGGCTACCGCGTGCTTCAACTTCTGCCGGGGCTGGGCCCGACCTCCGCCGGTCGCATCCTCGATGCACTGGACCGCACAGGTTCACTCACCACGGTTCCCGCCCCGCCCCGCTCCGGCGACGACTGGCATGGCTTCGTCGTCGCGCTCGAGGATCTCAGGGCGAAGCGTTCGGGCTGGCCTGCGGAAATGGAGGCGGCCCGGCTCTGGTACCAGCCGCATCTCGACCGCATCCACGAGGACGCCAGCGCCCGGCAGGCCGACCTCGTCCAGCTCGAACAGATCGCTGCGGGCTATCCGAGCCGCACCCGCTTCCTGACCGAGCTGACGCTCGATCCGCCCGATGCCACCAGCGACCATGCCGGACCGCCGCATCGCGACGAGGACTACCTGATCCTCTCCACCATCCACTCCGCCAAGGGACAGGAGTGGAAGTCCGTCTTCGTGCTCAACGCGGTGGATGGCTGCATTCCCTCCGATCTCGCGACGGGAACGGGGCGCGAGATCGACGAGGAACGCCGGCTCTTCTACGTCGCGATGACGCGCGCCCGCGACGAACTGCGGATCATGACGCCCCTTCGCTTCTACGTGCACGGCCAGGCGGTCCGGGGCGACCGCAACGTCTTCGCCTCCCGCACGCGCTTCATCCCCGCCAGGGCGCTCGCCCTCTTCGAACGGGTGTCGTGGCCCCCGGCCGCGGCGGCGGCGCCCCTCCAGCCGACGACTGCCGGTCCACGCATCGACGTCGGCGCGAAGCTCAGGGGCATGTGGAGGTAGGCAGGGAACTGCGTCGCCTCGCACCGTCCTCTGCCGCGGCGGAGCCGCTCCTACAAAACATCGCTTGTCTCATCTTGTCATATGAGAAAGGCTTGGTCCCGGTGACAGCCGGGACCACGGGTGCATGGACGCATTGCTCACGGAGGAACAGCGCCGGATCGTCGACAGCGTCGACCGTTTCGCCGCGCGCCATCTGCCTCCCGACGAGGTCAGGCGGCGGGATGCGGCGCATGTGCCGCCCTACGATCTGCTGCCGTTGATGGGCGAGGCCGGATTCTTCGGCCTGGCCGTGCCGGCGGAGCATGGCGGCACGGGGCTCGGCTGGACCGAGGTGGCTCTGGTCCAGGAGCGTCTCGGCCGTCACGGCTACATGGCGGCCTCCATCTTCAACCGCGTCGTCGGCTTCGGCGTGATGTCGGTGCTGACCTATGGCTCGGCCGAACAGAAGCGCGCCCTGCTGCCGGGCCTCCTCGCCGGCGAGTTCTTCATGGCCCTCGCTTTGACTGAAGCGGGCGCCGGCAGCGATGCGGGGGCAATCCGGACACGGGCGCGTCGCGACGGTTCTGGCTATGTCATCTCGGGCAGCAAGATCTGGATCAGCGACGCCCAGGGGGCCCGCTATCTTCTGACCGCGGCGCGGACAGGACCGGAGAGCTCCGGCGCGGAAGGCATTACCCTCTTCCTCGTTCCGAGCGACGCGCCCGGTGTCAGCCTGTCGCTGCTGGCCAAGGTCGGCAACAACTGCATGCCGAGCTTCGAGATCGGGCTCGACGATGTTCGGGTCGGCGAGGACGCGGTGATCGGCACTGTCGGCAACGGCTTCCGCCACCTCATGTCGACGCTGCACTTCTCACGCGCCAGCATGGCGGCGACCGTGAGCGGCGCGGCGCAGGCGGCGCTCGACACAGTGATCGCGCATGCGCGCGGGCGCGAGCAGTTCGGCCGCCCGATCTCCTCCTTCCAGGTGATCGCCCACCGGCTCGCCGACCTGCAGATCCGGATCGACCTGTCGCGGCTGATGGTCCGCCATCTCGCGACCCTGATCGCGCGCGGGCTTCCCTGCCGTCGCGAGGCGGCACAGGCGAAGATCGTCGCGACCGAGACACTGCGCGACGTCGCCGACCAGGGCATGCAGGTCATGGCGAGCGCCGGCTACGCGGCAGACAGCGACATCCAGCGCTTCTGGCGCGACTCCCGCCTCTACACCTTCGGCGAAGGCACCAACGAGATTCTCCGCGACGGCATCGCCCGCGAACTCGGCTTCATCGGAAAGGGACGAACATGAGCGGCATCCGGGCCATCGACACGGTCGTCAACATCTGGACCCCCGAGGCCCTTGCCGGGCGGCCCGATCGCACCGGCTTCTACACCGAGAAGATGCGGGTGAAGCCCGAGACCTTTGCCGGCGTCACCCACATGGAGATGCTCGAGCGGATGGATCGCGCCGGCATCGAGAAGAGCTTCCTCATCGCGGCCAAGGTCGGCCAACTCGGCCACCCCGCCTGCTACCATGTGCCCTACAAGCTGGTCGCGGACGCGGTCCAGGCCTATCCGGACCGCTTTCTCGGCCTTGCCGGCCTCGACCCCACCGAGGGGATGACCGGCGTCCGGGAACTCGAGCGCTCCGTCCGCGAATACGGCTTCATCGGCGCCCATTTCTATCCGCACTGGTTCGAGCTCGCCCCGGACCACGCCAAATGGTACCCGTTCTATGCCAAATGCGTGGAACTCGACGTACCGGTCCAGCTCCAGGTCGGCCAGTCCATGGTCTACGACCCGCGCTATCCGCGCCGCAGCGTCGGGCGGCCCATCTCGCTCGATGCCGTCGCCTGCGACTTCCCCGAACTGAAGATCGTCGGCATCCATGTCGGCATCCCGTGGACCGACGAGATGATCGCCATGGCGTGGAAGCACGCCAACGTCTACATCGGCTCCGACGCCCACAGCCCGAAATACTGGCCGCCGTCCTTCGTCCATTTCATCAAGAGCTTCGGCAAGAACAAGGTGCTGTTCGGCACCGACTTCCCGGTGCTCGACTTCGAGCGCACCATGGCCGAGATCGACGCCCTCGGCTTCTCCGAGGAGGTCAGGGCGAAATTCCTCCGCGACAACGCCATCCGGCTCTACAAGCTCGACCAGCGATGATGAACCTCGCCGACGCCCTCGACATCCACGCCCGGGCCCGGCCCGACCATCCGGCGCTGGTCGAGAACGGGCGGATCATCACCTATTCGGCGCTCGCGCCCGAGGTTCGCCGGCTGGCCTCGCTCATCACCGCACGCGTGCCCGACCCGCAGGCCGTGGTCGGGCTCTGCCTTGCCGACACGGCGCGGCATGTGATCGCGCTCTACGCGCTGGCGCGCGCCGGACGCACCATCCTTCCCATGGACCTGCGCTGGACCGCGGCCGAACGCACCAATGTCGTCGGACACTTCGGCGCCAGCCTCGTTCTCACGGAACCGGGCGAACCCGCCATCGAGGGCGTGGAGACCCTCGTCTGGGACGGGGCACTCGACCAGGCAATCGCCGCCGCCGATCCCGACATCGCCTTCCCGCAGGACGGCGAGACGCCCTTCGTCCTCTCGCTCTCCTCCGGCACGACCGGCCGGCCCAAGGGCCCTCTCATCGCCCACCGACACTTCTTCCGCCGCTTCATGACGCACTGGATCAATCTCGGCCTCAATGGCCGCGACCGCTTCGTCATGGCGACGCCCCTCTATTTCGGCGGCGGGCGCACCTTCGCCATGTCGGTGCTGTTCTCCGGCGGGACCGTCATCATGAAGCCGCCGCCCTGCAGCGCCGAGGACCTCATCGCGACGGTCGCGCGCGAAGGCGGCACCAGCCTCTTCCTCGTACCCACCCAGTTCCGCCGGCTGCTCGAACTCTCCGACGAGACGCTCGCGCCGCTGAAGAGCCTCAACTTGCTCTTCTCTTCCGGTGCGCCGCTGTCGGCGGAGGAGCGCCGGGCCATCCGCGCGCGCATGTGCGACCGCTTCTTCGAGTACTACGCCTCCACCGAAGGTGGCGGCATCACCCTGCTCGGACCCGGCGACATCGAGGCTCACGGCGAGAGCGTCGGCCGGCCCGTCTTCGCGGTGGAGGTGGAGGTGGTCGATGACGACGGTATCCCCCTGCCCGCTGGTCTCATCGGCAAGCTGCGCTACCGGGGCCCCGGCGTCGCGACCGCCTACCACCGCGATCCCGAGGCCTCGCTCGAAGCGTTCAGGCACGGCTGGTTCTATCCCGGCGACCTCGCCGAGATCGACGCCCAGGGCTTCGTCACCCTGAAGGGCCGCGCCAAAGACATGATCATCCGCGGCGGCATCAACATCTATCCGGCCGATGTCGAGGCGGCGCTCACGACCCATCCCGCCGTCGCCGAGGCCGCTGTGGTCGGCTGGCCTTCGAAAGAGTTCGGCGAGGAGATCGCCGCCTTCGTGCGCCTGTCGGCCCCGACCGATGAGGCAAGCCTCGTTGCCTTCGCCTCGGCGCAGCTCGCCCGGGCGAAATGGCCGCGGGCGGTCTTCATCGTCGATGATTTGCCCAAGAACAGCGCCGGCAAGGTGCTGAAGCGCGAACTCGTGGAGCGCCTGACGCCGCTCTGATGTCAGGCGCCGGGGGGGAACTCGGCCGTTCCGCCGGCGATCGCCGCCGTCATGGCGTCGATCCCGACGACCCGGCCGAAGCCGAAGGCGATGGCCGAGAGCGACGCGTCGTGCCGTGCCTGATCGAAGTCGGCGACTGCCTCCCGCACGACAAAGGTCCTGATGTCGCGCTGGGCGGCATCGCGGGCGGTCGTCTCCACGCACATCGAGGTCGTGACCCCGGCGATCACCAGGCTGCGGATGCCGTTGGCGGCCAGGATCACGTCGAGATCGGTGCCGAAGAAGGCCGAATAGCGTGGCTTGTCGACGATGATGTCGGAAGGATCGACCTCCGCACCGCCATAGAGCTCGATGTCGGGCGTGCCGCGCTTCAGCGCGCCGAGTTCGCCGAGACGCGGACGGATCTCGGTGACGAGAAGGCCGCCATCGGCATAGTCTGCGCGCAGCACATGCCGCGTCCAGATCACCTTCATCCCGGACGCGCGGGCGGCGCGGGCCAGCGCCACGCAGCGGTCGGCCGCCCGCCGGCTGGCCGACACGTCGCGCCCCTGCACCGCGACGAAGCCGTCATCGTCGACGAAGCCACGCTGCAGGTCGATGAGGACGAGCGCGGCCTCCCGCGCCTCGAAGCGCATCAGGCCAGTGCCTTGTCGACGAACTCGTTGGTGTAGAGCCCGTCAGCCTTTCCGGGGGGCGTGAAGCCGGCCGCCGCCATCAGGTCGTAGCCCTTCTGCCAGCGCTCCGGCACGTGCTTGAGGATGTTCTGCCGGCCGGCGGTGAGCCAGAACTGCATCTCGTTGCGCAGGATGTCGGGGGCGACGGCGCGATTGCGCATCTCGGCGATCTCGAAGCCCTCGATCCGCTTCATGGTGGTCGACAGATCGGTGTCGGCCAGCATGTCGTCGATCGACTTCTTCACCGCCCGCAGGAAGCGCACCACGAGGTCGCCATCGCGCTGCACGCTCTCGCGCTTGGCGATGTAGCACTGGCCCGGGATCGGCGCGAATTCGTCGGTGTTCCAGGCGAGATGACGCTCGTTCGCAGCCTTCAGGGCCACCGGAACGCCGGCGCTGACGATGTAGGCGTCGATACGCCCCTGGGCGATGAGCGCCATGCCGGCCGGCGTGTTGGGCGCCTGGACGCGCGGCACCGAGGCCTTGTCGACGCCCTGGGCCACCAGCATGCAGTCGAGGACGATCTCGGTCGCACCGCCGACGGACAGCACGCCGATCGTCTTGCCGGCCATGTCCTTCGGGGTCCGGATCGGCTTGTCGGGCGAGGAGATGACGAAGAAGGGCGAGCCCTGGCTGATGGTGCCGACCGAGATCAGGGCGTCGCCGCCTGGACGGCTCGAGGCGCGGATATGATCCGAGACGCCGGTGCGCGACAGCAGGCCGCCGCCGCCCAGCACCTGCTGCACCGCCATGGCCGATCCCCGTCCCTGCTGGATCGTGACATCGAGGCCCTCGCGCTCGAAGTAGCCGCCGCCCTTGGCGTGGAGGATATCGACGAAGGCGAGGATGTAGGAGAAGGGCGTGATGAAGGTCATCGCCCTCGCCGACTGGGCGCCCGCTCGGCGCACCGTGATCGCGGCGAAGCCCGCGGCGCAGCCGGCAAGGGCGGCGCGGCGGGAGATGGAACCGTCGAGGATCGTCATGGGGCTCTCCGTCATCCTTAGGGTTCAACTGGGGTCGAGACTAAGGCCATTCGAACGGCCGGCAATCGGATTGCCCATGGGACAGCTCGGGCTTGAGGCAGCCCTCACGACGCGCCCGTGGCATGCCAGGGGATGAGTATCCGCTTGAGCAGTCCGATGGCGAAGTAGAATGCGAAGCCGATCAGCGACATCTGGATCAGCACGGCGAACATCTGGCTCGTCTCGAAGCCGTTCATGCTCTGGATCAGCAGGTGGCCGAGGCCCTGGTTGCCGCCGAGATACTCGCCCACCACCGCACCGATGATGGCGAGCACGATGCCGACCTCGAACCCCGTCAGGATGTAGGGCAAGGCGGATGGGAGTTCGAGCCGGCGAAAGATCTGCCATCGGCTGGCATTCAGCGCCGTCATGACGTCGCGATGGCCCTCGTCGATCGACTTCACCCCGAGCACGGTGTTGGTGAGGATCGGAAAGAAGGCCAGCACGCCCGCGACGATCACCTTCGATGTGATGCCGAAGCCGAACCAGACGACGAAAAGCGGCACGAGCGCCACCTTCGGAACGACCTGCGTCGCGACGATGAAGGGATTGAGCGTCAGCTCCAGCCAGCGGATGCGCGCGATCAGCACGCCGAGAACGACGCCGATGAGCGCGGCCCAGAAGAATCCGACCAGCGTCGCATAGACCGTCATGCCCGCATGGAACCAGGCACGGCGGCTCTGGATCAGCTCGACCCAGTCGGAGAGGACCGCGCCTGGCGCCGGCAGGATGAAGGGCGAGATGCCGGAAGCGCGGACATAGGCGTGCCAGACCAGGACCAGGAGCGCGAGAAGCAGCGGCGTTGTGACCCAGGGAATGCTCGCTTCGCGGCCGGCGAGAATGCCGCCACGGCGGAATGCGGTGGAACCGGGAGGAGCCGTGTCGCGCGCGCCTTCGGTCATGTCAGGAAATCTCCGTCAGCCGCTGGCGCAGGCCCAGGACGATATCCTGGAAGGCGCCCGTCGCCTGCAGTTCCAGCGTTCGCGGGCGGGCGAAGGGCACCTCGACGATCTGGTCAATCTTCCCGGGACGCGGCGACAGGAGAACGATGCGGTCGGCGAGAAACACCGCCTCCGCGATCGAATGGGTGACGAGAACGATCGACTTCTCTGTGGCGAGAAAGATCCGCTGCAGTTCAAGGTTCATCGCGTCGCGCGTCATCGCGTCGAGCGCGCCGAAGGGCTCGTCCATGAGCAGGATCTTCGGATCATAGGAGAGCGCCCGCGCGATGGCCGCGCGCTGGCGCATGCCGCCGGACAGTTCCCGCGGCCAGCGCTTCTCGAAGCCGGCGATGCCCACGAGCTTCATGAGGTCGTGCGCCTTGGCGAGGCGGGTCGCGCGGGAAACGCCCTTCAGCTCAAGCGGCAGGGCGATGTTGTCCTCGATGGTCAGCCACGGGAAGAGGTTGGCGTCCTGGAACACCATGCCGAGGTCCGCAAGGGCGTCGGATTGCCGCTCGCCCCTCGCCCAGAGACTGCGCCCGACGATCGACAGATCTCCCGAGGTCGGGGCGATCAGGCCACCGATCATGCGGAGCAGCGTCGTCTTGCCACAGCCTGAGGGACCGAGAAGGACGAGAAGTTCGCCCGCCCCGACATCCAGATCCGTCGCGGATAGCGCATGCACCGGACGATCGCGCGTTCCGTACCACTTCTCGATGGCACGGAGCGCGATGACCGGAGGTGCGGCGACGCGATCAGACAGCATGATACAAATGAACCATGGGCGCTGTCCCGCGACAACCGCTTATATCGCCGCGGCTGCCTCTCCGCGACAAAGGGTACCGGGGAGATGGACAGGTGCGCAGACAAGGCGAGCGCCCGCTCTCACCCGTCAGGCGGCCGGTAGAGCGGTCCGCTTCGGCATGACGGTGTTTCGCCCGGTCGCCTTGGCGAGATAGAGCTGCCGGTCTGCCTCGCGGATGAGGTCGTCGAGCCGCCCTGCGCCGGACGTGGACGAGGTGACACCGATGCTCGCCGTCAGCGTGTGGCCGCTGGGCAGATCGACCCCGGCCACGGCAAGACGAAGCTTCTCGGCCACGTCGAGGGTGCCGGCGAGATTCGTCTCCGGCAGCAGGGCGATGAACTCCTCCCCGCCCCAGCGGCAGAAGACGTCGGAACGCCGCAGAACCCTCAGGCAGGCGACGGCGATGCGCGCCAGGGCGTCGTCGCCCGCGAGGTGTCCATGCCGATCGTTCAACGCCTTGAAATGATCGATGTCGATGATCAGCAATCCGAAGTCCGACCCGTGCCGCTCGGATCTCGCCAGCTCGCGCTCGGTCAGATCGATGAAGGCACGCCGGTTGCCGATGCCGGTGAGGTGATCGGTGTTGGCCGCCGCCGCGAGCGCCGCCTGGGTGTCGATCAGACGGAATGCCAGGCTCAAGACGGCCGCCGTGACGGCAGGCGCGACGATCGAGGGGATGATGATGGCCGTGTAGACCCAGCGTTCATAGGGGACCGGTTCGGGAACCATGAAACGCAGGTGCACCCCCGTCATCACCAGCGAAAGGCCGACCGACACGGCCGTGACCGCGAGCACGCCACGCCAGAAGCCGAGCCGCGGCAGCCAGTCGAGAAACCGTCCCGGCGAATCCAACGGCCCCCGCGACTTCATGTCTCGCGCGGCTTTGCGGTCTGCTCGTATGGGCAGCCTCTCGTCACCGCCCCTCGCATGTCATCATCGGCGACCCGGGGTCCACGTGGATACCGGCACACGCCCGGAGGACCTGTGCCGTTGGGGAATATTGCCATGGGAGCATCGACCGCGCCCTGTTGCAAGTGGCCCGCCAATGGACTGGCCACCGCCACATCGTTCCTCCGCCTCGGCGATCAAGACGCCGACGCGGTCGGTCAGGCTCTCGAACTCTGCCGGTAGAAGGGCTCGTGGCGCGCGGGGTCGATATAGTCGGCATAGAACCGCCGCACATGGGGAAGCAGCGCTTTCGACAGGTGCCGGCGCTCGACCTCGTCATGCGACAGGGCCCTGGCGAGATCGTCATGCAGCGCCTTCAGGGCCGCATCCCGGTCCACCCGGGTGAAGCGACCGTCGGCATAGAGGACCTCGCCGTCGCACATGACCGCTTTGACGCCCGGCGCCCTGGCACGCTGGATGAAGGCATCGAGCACTGGCGTCTCGGCGTCCAGATAGGGATGGGCGATGGCGTTCCAGTCGTGCAGCGACAGGTCGGCGGCCTTGCCGACCTCGAGGCTGCCGATGGTCGTGCCGTAGGGCGTTGTCCGCGCGCCGCCGGCGGTCGCCATGCGCAGCACCTGGGCCATGGTCGGCACCTCCGCCTCCACCATGCCCGGCACGCGATGGGCGCGAAGGACAAGCCTCATCTCCTGCAGCATGTCGCGGTCGTCGTTGATGCCGGCCTCGTCGATGCCGATCGCCGTGTTCATGCCCCTCGCCTCGAAGGCATTGAGCGCGGCAACGCCCGAGCGAAGGCGGAAGTTCGAGGAACAGTTGTGGCAGACACATCCGCCGGCTTCCGCCAGACGGTCGATGTCGCTCTCGCTCAGCCAGACGCCGTGGCCGAGGGTCAGCCGCTCGTTCACCATGCCGAAGCGGTCGATGTATTCGAGCGCGGTGCAGTTGCCGCGCCGCCAGGCATATTCCTTCTGGTAGGCCGTCTCGAGCAGGTGCATATGCATCGGCGCGTCGAATTTCCGGGACGCCTCCGACAGCACCGTCAATGCCTTGTCGGAACACCAGTGGAGGTTGGCGGGCGCCAGCTGGATCTTCACCCGCCGCTTGTGCTGGTGCTTGCGATGGAGGCTCTCGAACAGCCCCATGACATCGTCGAAACCCGCCTTGAAGCGATCGAAATAGCGCTTCATCGGGTCGCGCAGCTCGGGCGGTAGGCTGGCGACGAAGTCCTCGTCCGCCTGGTAAACGAGGCGGTTCTGGTCCCGGACCCCGTAGCAGTAGGACACCCGCATGCCGATGTCCTCATAGGCGCGGATGACCTCGCCGACCTTGGCTTCGACCTCGGCCGCCGTGCCCGGCAAGAGGCTCTGGATGTGCTGAACGGTGGTGACGCCCGAGCCGATCATCTCGAAGGCCGAGTAGAGCGTGTCGAGATAGAGATCGAGATTGCGGATCACCATGCGGGTGATGAACCACAGCTCCAGCGGCATGTCGGGCGATCCGAGCTGGACCGGGGTCAGGCCGACATGGTGATGGCCGTTGACGAAGCCTGGCAGCACGATTTCCTGCCCGGAACCGATCACCGGCACCGTCGGATGGCGGGCCTGAAGGTCGGTGAAGCTCCCGATCGCGGCGATCACACCGTCTTCCTGCAGGATGGCGCCGTCGTCGATCTGGTTCCAGGTGAAGCGATCCGTGACGCCGGTGATCAGTGTGCGGCTGCGAACGATGGAGGCGGACATGGCGGACCCCGGCATGGCGAGACGAAGCGGAGGATCGTCTTGCGGCTGAAGGCCAATGTCGCACGCCCGCCGCCGGCCGTCCCAGCGCCAGGAGACCTCACCCAGAGCAAAATATGGGCATCGCCGGCGAGTTTGCGGGACGGCACGGGGGCCAGGCCGTCCGGCCGCCACCTCCGGCCCATACGCGAAAGAACATAGCCCCGCGCCTCTGTTCCGCAGGCCGGCCTTCTGCCATAGCTGCCCTTGGGGCAGTCGGGTGAAAACCCAAGGGGACTTTGATGATTTCGCATATCTATCGCCTGGCCATCGTCGCGGCGCTTTCAGGCGGGTCGCTCCTCGCAACCGGGGACACCGCGTCGGCGCAGGCCGTAGGCTCGTTCTTCCGGCAGTCCGATCGGCCGGAAGTCTACTACCAGTTCCGCGCCGACATGCACTGCCACGTGCAGAACGAGGCGCAGATGGCCGCCTACGGCGGCTTCGGCCGCGTGCAGGTGGTGCCCCGCGCCACGATGAGAGGCCAGTTCACCGGCGGCTGCAGCTTCCCCAACGGCTTCTACCGGCACCGGAACCGGCCCGAAGTCTATCGCCTGTTTGGCAGCAATGGCCTTCCCAACGGCGGCAACGACATCTGCCACGTCGTGAACGAACAGCAGATGGCGCGCTTTGGCGGCTTCGGCATCGTCCGCGTGGTGCCGGACAGTTCCGACATCGGACGCGGGCGCGGACAAGTCAGGCCCTGCATCGGTCCCTGATCCGGGACCATGACCAGTTGCCCTCCGCCTCGGCCTGTCGGGCCGGCGCTGGATGCGGCCGTCAGCCGGGTGCGGGAGCGCGCAAGGGCTCACGGCGGCCGATAGCCGGCACCGTGTGGGTGGTCCCCCTGCCTGTGGAGGAGAGAGTGAGCTTTGCCTGGGGGATATGGCGGCGATTCTGGTGACCGAAGCCGCTGAGATGAAAGTCTCCTCTCGATGAGAATGAGACTGGCGCTCCCTACGGGATTCGAACCCGTGTACCCAACGTGAAAGGCTGGTGTCCTAGGCCTCTAGACGAAGGGAGCGAACCGCTCGGCGGCGGCGGGCGTTATAGGGGTGTTCCCCGCCGCCATCAAGCGCCGTCGGCAGATTTCAGCTCGGCTTGATCGAATTCTCCCGGACGACATCGCCCCAGACCCGCATCTGTGTCTCGAAGAAGGAGCGTAGTTCCGCAGGACCGGTGGTCATCAGCTTGATCTGCTGGGTTTCCGTGAGCTGTTTCTCGATCGCCGGATCGCGGAAGGCGCCCGCCAGCGCCTGCTGGAAGCGCGCCACGATGGGTCCTGGGGTGCCGGCCGGCGCGAAGACGCCCCACCATGCCTCGGCCTCGAATCCGGCAAAGCCGCTTTCCGCGACCGTCGGCACGGCGGCAAGGGTCGCCGCCCGCTGCGCTCCGGTCTGGGCGATCGGCCTGAGCGTGCCTGCGGTCAGATGCGAGGCGAGAACCGCGACCGAAGCGATGGAGAGCGGCACGTGGCCGCCCAGCGCGTCATTGATGAGCGGCCCGCCGCCCCGATAGGGGATGTGGTTGAAGGTGGTGCCGGCCCGCTTCGCCAGTTGCGTCATCGCGAGGTGGCCGAGGCTGCCGTTGCCGATCGTGCCGTAGGGGATGCCGCCCGGCCGCTCCTTGCCCGCCCGGATGACTTCGTCGAGCGTGCGATAGGGCTGCGAGGGGTGGGTGACGATCACCATCGGCGCCGTGCCGATGAGCATGACGGGATCGAGGTCCTTCAGCGAATCGAAGGGCATGCTCGGCAGCAGTGTCGGGTTCACTGCGTGGGTGTCGAAGACGAAGAGCCAGGTGTTTCCGTCCGGCGGCGCCTTGGCGACCGCATTGGCCCCGACGCTGCCGCCGGCACCGGGCCGATTCTCCACGATGACGGTGGCGCCGAGGGCACGCTCCAGCAGCGGCTGGGCGATCCGGGCGAGCGCATCCACCGACCCGCCCGCCGGAAAGGGCGCGACGATCCGGATGGTCCCCGAGGGCCAGGCTTGAGCCCTGAGAACGGCCGGCGACATCGGGGCGGCGAGGGCCGCAGCCACAAGGCCGCGGCGGCTGAGATTCGGCATGGACGCATCTCCCGGTGGTTGGCGGCAGGGGCGTCGAGGCCCCTGCCCTCACGGGAGTATAGGGCGCCGTCAGGGAATGCGAAGGACCCAGCCGGGCTGGATCAGGTCCGGATTGACGATCGGCGGATTGTTGGCCGCCACGATCTTCGGATAGTCCGCGCCCTTGCCGTAATGCGCCTCGGCGATCTTCCAGAGCGTGTCGCCCTTCTTCACCGTGTACATCTT
>VFQR01000776.1_pt1 | contig 33394 bp, 32 predicted proteins | sample 3512321 | NCBI WGS metagenome assembly VFQR01 (sample SAMN10412374, study PRJNA504923) | tailings metagenome | isolation source: Relicate 3 Philex TSF1 revegetated site | place: Philippines: Tuba, Benguet | collected 2017-08-29 | reverse complement strand
ATCCGCCGCGACATGAACGACAGCGACACCAACGCCAACGTCAAGGCGATCGACTCGCTGCTCAACTACGAGACGGTGAAGTATTTCTCGGCCGAGGACCGCGAGAAGGCCCGCTACGACGTTTCCATGGCGCGCTACGAGAAGGCCTCGACCAAGGCGCTGACCTCGCTCGCGGTGCTGAACGCCGGACAGGCGGCGATCTTCACCATCGGCATGACCATCTGCATGGCCATGTGCGCGGTCGACATCGCGGCTGGCCGCAACACGGTCGGCGACTTCGTCATGATCAACGCCATGATGATCCAGCTCTACCAGCCGCTGAACTTCATGGGCATGGTCTATCGCGAGATCAAGCAGGCGGTGACCGACATCGAGGCGATGTTCGCGATCCTCGGCCGCAACCCCGAGATCGTCGACCGGCCGGGGGCGCCGGCGCTCGCCGTCGCCGGCGGCACCATCCGCTTCGAGGACGTGACCTTCGCCTACGACCCGGCGCGCCCGATCCTGAAAGGGGTCAGCTTCGAGGTGCCGGCGGGCAAGTCGGTGGCCATCGTCGGGCCGTCGGGCGCGGGCAAGTCGACGATCTCGCGGCTGCTCTTTCGCTTCTACGAAGTCAGCGGCGGCCGCATCACCATCGACGGGCAGGACATCCGGGAGGTCACGCAGGCGTCCCTCCGCAAGGCGATCGGCATGGTGCCGCAGGACACCGTGCTGTTCAACGACACCATCCGCTACAACATCCGCTACGGGCGCTGGGAGGCGAGCGACGCGGAGGTCGAGGAGGCTGCGCGGCTCGCCCAGATCCACGACTTCATCCTCCGCAATCCCGACGGCTATGCGACCGAGGTCGGCGAGCGCGGCCTGAAGCTTTCCGGCGGCGAGAAGCAGCGCGTCGCCATCGCCCGCGCCATCCTGAAATCGCCGCCGATCCTCGTCCTCGACGAGGCGACGTCTGCCCTGGACAGCCATACCGAGAAGGAAATCCAGGAGGCGCTCGACCGGATCGCGCGAGAGCGCACCGCCATCGTCATCGCCCACCGGCTCTCGACCGTGGTCGACGCGGACGAGATCATCGTCCTCGATGACGGCAGGGTGGCCGAGCGCGGCAAGCATGGAGAACTGCTTGCCAAGGGCGGCCTCTATGCCGGATTGTGGAACCGTCAGCGCGAGGCCGCCGAGGCCGAGGAAAAGATCGCGGGCCTTGATCGGGGCACACCAGCCCGATCGCAGGAGGCCGCCGCGGTTTCGCCCGAAGATCGTGTTGCCATCGTCCAGAAGCCGCCGCGGGAGGCGGCGGAGTGAGCGGCCCCATGGTCGAGACGCGCGAGCGCCCGTTGTCGCTGTCCTATCGCCGGCCTGCCGACCGCTCCGAGCGGGCGGTGCTGGAGCAGGCCGTCGACGGCCTGCGGCATGATCCGCAATCGGACCTCGCCGAGATCGGCTCCGGCGTCGGCCTCGGCTTCATCTCCCTCATGTTCATCGGACCGGTCGCCCTGCTGGTCGCCTGGATCCTGCAGTTCGCCACCGGCGTCACCTTCGGGTCGGACCAGGCCTGGCTCGCGGCAGCCCTGCTCTGGCTCGCCGGCTGGGGCGGCCTCAGCGCCTTGCGCGTCGTCGCGCGGCGCAGCCGCGCCTCGGCGCTGCGCCGGGCAATTGCCGCCGACATCGCCGAGGGCGACGTGCAGGAGGAGAGCTGGCGGTTCGTCGAGGCGGTCGGCTTCCAGGAAGCCGAGAAGATGCCGCTGCTCTACGTGGTGCACGCCGACAACGGCGCCGTCGTCGTCTTCGACGAGACCCGGCTCATCGGCCGGGAGCGATCGGCGGGTGAGGCCTTCGTCTCGTCCGCGCCCTCCGACGCCGTGCTGGTGCGCGGCGTGCGCTCAGGTGTCCTGATCAGCGAGAACTATTCCGGACCGAGCCTGCCGCTTCTCGACGTCCACCCCCTGAAGCTGCCGCGCGAGGAGCGCCCCGGTCACGGGACGCAGATCGACCGCCCGTGGATGGCGGTCACCCCCTGGCTGGCTGGGCGCTCGTCCCTCGGCTGAGGCTGCCGGATGCCAGCGCGATGGCCTCCGCAAGAACCGCCTTGTCGCCGATGTGGTTGGCGAGGATCAGCACCAGCCGCGCATTGAGGTCGGCGCTGTCCGCCTCGGACAATGGACGATGGGCCTCCACCAGCAGCCGGAACGCCGCATCGGGATCGGCGAAGCGATTGTCGACAGCCAGCGAGGTCATGACGGTTTCCTCACGTTGAGATTCAGAGTCTTCAACCACTGATTCCGATTCATCCGCTGCGTCCAAGTCCTTGTCTCAGAATCCCTTTGCGCGGCAGACTGCATCCTCGACCTTCACCAGGTCGAAGCTTCGCCAGCGGGCCGCAAGGTGGCCGTCGGGTCGCAGCAGGTAGCAGGCACCGGGAGTCGCATCGAAGCGCTCGGCAAAGAGGCCTTCGCCATCGAGGACGTCGCGACCGACGACCACCACGTCGAGCCCGGTCACGCCGGATGCAGCCTCCCCCTGGCAGAGCAGCATGAAGCGGCCGGAGACCACCGCCGTCAGATGGGTCGCCGTCCCGTCCGGCCGCATCAGCGGAACGTCGGGGACCGGCGCCCCGAGCTTGGCCGTCCCGGCCCATGCGCTGTCGTCCGGCGTGGAGAGCGGTGTGTCATAGGTCGCGGGCACCGACAGGCGCCCCGAATTGACCAGGCGCCGCGCAAAGGGCGCCGCGGCGGCGAGCGCCAGCGCGGCATCCCTCAGCCGCTTCTCGCCCGGCGACGGGGGCGCGATGAAGTCGGTGGCGCGGGTCGAGTTGAGGATGTTCTCGTCGGCCGCAGCTCCCCTCTCCGCGTCATAGGTTGCCAGCAGGCCGGGGCCGGCCTCGCCGGCGAGCACGAGCTCAAGCTTCCACGCGAGGTTCTCCGCATCCTGGATGCCGGAGTTCGCGCCGCGGGCGCCGAAGGGCGAGACCTGATGGGCGGAATCGCCGGCGAAGATGACATGCCCGTGGATGAAGCGGGCGAGCCGCCGACACTGGAAGGTGTAGACCGAGACCCACTCGAGCTCGAACCTGTCGTGCCCGAGCATCCGGCGGATGCGCGGAACGACGTTCTCGGGGCGCTTCTCGACCTCGACGTCGGCGTCGCGGCCGAGTTGGAGGTCGATGCGCCAGACGTCGTCGGGCTGCTTGTGCAGCAATGCCGACTGGCCCGTGTGAAAGGGCGGCTGGAACCAGAACCAGCGCTCTGTCGGGAAATCCGCCGTCATCTTCACGTCGGCGATGAGGAAACGATCGTCGAAGACCTCGCCGGCGAAATCGAGGCCCATCATGCCGCGGATCGGCGACCGCGAGCCGTCACAGGCGAGCAGCCAGTCCGCCTCCAGGCGATAGGGGCCGTCGGGGGTCTCGATGGCGATGCGAACACCATCCACGGAGTGTTCAACGCTGCTGACCCGATTGGCCCAGCGCAGGTCGATCAGGTCGGCGAGTTCGGCCGCCCGCGCCACCAGGGCCGCCTCGACATAATACTGCTGGATGTTGATGAAGGCCGGCCGCCGGTGGCCGCTCTCCGGCAGCAGGTCGAAGCCGTAGAGCTCCCGGTCGCCGAAGAAGACCCGCCCCCTCTGCCAGGTGACGCCCTTCTCGACCAGGCCTTCGCCCATGCCGTAGCGGTCGAATATCTCCAGCGTGCGCTTGGCGAAACAGATGGCGCGGCTGCCCTCACCGATGCGCTCGGCATCATCGAGCAGGACGACGCGGACGCCCCGCTGGGCGAGGTCGATGGCCAGGGACAGGCCCACGGGCCCGGCGCCGACGATGACGACCGGGTGGCGCACCGGCACGGCCGCGCTCTGGTCGGGACTGCGGCGATAGCTGAAACGGAAGGTCGGCCCTGTCGCCGCGGCGGTCTCCATGCGGTCCTCGATGGTCTCGTCTGCAACCGTTCCCGCGCATGTGTGCCCGAGGCGGCAGGCGCGAGTCCACTCCGCCGTCAGGCGCCGCTGCGGACGACCGCGGCTGCCGTCTTGAAGAAGGCGCTGGCGGCCCGGAAGACCGACAGGAAGGCGATGACCGCGAGAACGAATTCGAGGATCCGGCCTCGACGCCAGAGGTGGGCGTAGAAGGCCAGCGAGATGAAGGGCCAGCGCTCCGCATAAGGCGCGAGACCGCGCATCCATGGGCGGGTCAGGAAGGCCCGTTCCGCGATGCCGAAATCACTCGCCACCCAACGCGGCCAGAACGAGACGAGCCAGAGCGTCGCGGCAATGAGGCCGGCCCAGACGAGCCCGTGAAGAAGGAGGTCCATGATGGGCTTTCGTTACCGGCAGTGAGGCCTCAGCCGCCGTTCGGTGTGGCCGGGGCCTCGGCCCTGGGGGCGAGGGTCGGGCCGATGATGCGGATGTTTCGCCGCTCGCCGTCTGGCATGGCCTCCGCAGCCGGCGGCTCGGGTCGCGCCTGCGGCGTCTCGCTGACCGTCCCGCGCATCCCGCTGGGTTCAGGCTCCGCCGGCGGGCGGATCGACCCGTCGAGGCCGATGGTGGCCCGCGGCTGGCCGTCACGCCCCCGCGACCTTTCCGTGCGGGCCAGGCGCTCGGCCTCGCGCCGCGCCCGCTGTTCGGCGGCCAGTTCCTCGCGGACGGCCTGGCGCTGGTCGGCGGGCGTGGACAGGAGCCGCGCCTGATCGGCCGAGATCACCTGATCGCCTGTCCTGAGCGTCGGATCCTGCCGCTGAGTGAAGGCCTCGGCCCAGGAGCCGTTGCGCGGCCGGCAGGTACAGGCGGCGTCGAAGCGCTGGCGGAAGCGAAGGGCATTGGGCAGCGCGGTGTAGGGGCTGCCGTCGACGGAGACGGCATTCTCGATCTGGTCGTCCCGCATGCGATAGAGCGCGACCTCCGCGCCGGGGCACTGCATCTGGCACATCTCCTCCTGGCCAAGGCTGGCGCCGGGCCGTGCCGAGGAGGTCATGGGAAAGAAGGCGCCGTCGCACAGGCGCACGCAGACCGCGCGGTGGCCGACATTGCGCGGGCGCTCGTCGCCGTCGCTCGGCCGCAGCTGCTCCTCCGGAACCGCGGCGACGTCGCCGCCCGGCGCGGGGCGCGGATCGTTTCGGGAGAAGAGGTGCTCGATGAAATTGCCGAAGCCGGGCCGCTGTGGCTCGCCACCCTCCCGATAGGCGGTCTGGGGTCGTCCTTCGGGAGTGCGGTACTCGCGATAGATCTCCCGCTCCGGGGCGCCGCCGCCGAAGCCGAAGAAGGATGGACGAGGGGGTGCCGCCGCCTCGCGCGTTACAACCCCGCCGCCGCGGCAGCCATTGGCGTCATAGGCGGCGACGAGCTGAGCCCGCTGCTGCGCGCGCTGGGCGGTCTGGATGCCGCCGCCACCTGCCTGCGCCTCGAGCTGGGCGAGGTTCGCCTGCATCTGCCGACGCCGCGCATCAAGCGCGGAGCACTGCGCGCCCTGAAAGAAGCCGCCGCAGCCGGCCGCCTGATAGGCGCGGGTGACATTGGCGAGTTCACCCCTCTGGCGCTGGGCGGCGACGGCGAAGCGCCGGTTGGTGCCGCCGCCCACCGGCGCCCGGTCGAGCTGGGCGATACGGGCGCGAATCTGCAGACAGACCGGCGAGGTCTGTGCCGATGCAGGATCGGGCACCCCGGCGAGTGCAGACACCAGGACCGCTGCTAGCCCTGGGCCTGACAAACCGCGCCATGTCGCTGCAAACCGCACGCACTCTCCTCGTCGGAACGTTCGGGGCTGGCCCGGCTGAGGTCGTCTCGCCCCGGCTGGGCGAAGCGTTCGATGAGAGCCACAAAACTATTTCAAATTCGTGGTCACCGCCAGAACGGAAGGGACCGCAGGCCAGTTCCCCCGCGATGGCCATTGTCTGCCGCCGGGAACTCCGCCCAAATGCGTGGCGGACTGCCACGCCGGGACCGACACCACCGATGACCAACATCTTCCACCGCAGCCTCGCCCATGACTATCCGGTCGCCGTCTCGGGCAAGGGCATCGTCATCCGCGACGCCGAGGGGCGCGACTACATCGACGCATCGGGCGGGGCGGCGGTCTCCTGCCTCGGCCATTCCCATCCCGACGTGCTCAAGGCGATGCACGCCCAACTCGACAACCTCGCCTATGCCCACACGAGTTTCTTCACGACACAGGTGGCCGAAGATCTCGCCGCGACGCTGGTGGCCGACGCCCCGGCCGGCATGAGCCATGTCTATTTCCTCTCCGGCGGCTCCGAGGCCATCGAGACGGCGCTCAAGATGGCGCGGCAGTATTTCGTCGAGATCGGCCAAACGCAGCGCCGGCACTTCATCGGGCGCCGGCAAAGCTACCACGGCAACACGCTGGGGGCGCTCGCCATCGGCCACAACGCCGCGCGGCGGGTGCAGTACGCACCCCTGCTGATCGAGACCCATCATGTCTCGCCGCCCTACGACTATCGCGGGCGACAGGCGGGCGAGACGCCGGAGGCCTATGGCGAGCGGCTCGCGGCGGAGCTCGCGGCCGAGATCGACCGCCTCGGTCCCGAGAGCGTCATCGCCTTCGTCGCCGAGACGGTGGGCGGCGCCACCTGCGGCGCCATCACCGCTCCGCCGGGCTATTTCCGCGCCGTCAGGGAGATCTGCGACCGGCACGGCATCCTGCTCATCCTCGACGAGGTCATGTGCGGCATGGGCCGCACCGGCACGCTGCACGCCTGCGAGCAGGAGGGCGTCGCCCCCGACCTGATGACCATCGCCAAGGGGCTCGGCGGCGGCTTCGCCCCGATCGGCGCCGTGCTGGTGCAGGACCGCGTGTTCCAGGCCTTCGACCGCGGCTCGAAGATGTTCCAGCACGGCCACACCTATCTCGGCCACGCGCTGGCCTGCGCCGCGAGCCTCGCGGTCCAGCAGGTGATCAGGCGCGACAACCTCCTCGCCAATGTGCAGGCGCAGGGCGCCCACCTGACGCGCCGGCTCGGCGAGCGCTTCGGCAATCACCATCATGTCGGCGACATCCGCGGCCGCGGCCTGTTCCAGGCCATCGAACTCGTCGCCGATCGCGGCACGAAGGAGACCTTCGACCCCGCCCTGAAGCTGCACGCCCGCGTCAAGGCCGAGGCCATGGCGCGCGGGCTGATGGTCTATCCCTCCGGCGGCACCGCCGACGGCACGCGCGGCGACCATGTGCTGCTCGCCCCGCCCTTCATCGTCAGCGCCGGCGATATCGACACCATCGTCGAGCGGCTGGGCGAGGCGGTGGACGCGGCCATCGCCTCGGCGGCGTGAGGCGCGGCGGCGCGAAGTCCGACGTCGTCGGAACGCCTGATGTGATCAGCCGCGATGGATTCTTGACACCGGTCGGGGGGAGCCGCTAGGAACGCGGCTCTTCGCCACTCGATGGCGCGGGCGCGTAGCTCAGCGGGAGAGCACTCCCTTCACACGGGAGGGGTCACAGGTTCAATCCCTGTCGCGCCCACCATTCCTATGAAAATCAACAGTTTACGTCTGGATTGCAGCTGGTGGAACATCCAGGTGTGTCATCCGGTGTTCAATCCGTCCTATCTGCAGCTCTCGCGGAAAGGCATTGCTACCTCCGCTGGCCCATCCCGAAGCACCTCCGTCCCGCGCGCATGGCCACGACGATCAGACTGTCTCTGCGGACCCGCGACCCTAGGACTCGGGAGGTTTTGCGCGCCCTGTGAACAGCGCGCGCAGGATTAACCAAATCACTACGATACAGAAGATCGAGATCGGCCAAGTGTAATAGATCATGCCTACAGCGAATAGTCCGTAGGTCGGATCGATGACCGACGCCACAGCAAGCCCGAGCACATAGAGCATGATTGCAAGGATGAAATACATTGTGTGACCTCTTAGCGGATGACGATCGGCATGAAACCGACGAACGTGGCGCCAAAGATCGGGTCAACGAGCGCGGGCTTTCGCCAACATCCCGCCGAAGGCAACAGGGACCGCTTGCCCGAAGGCGACCCTGCGACCATCACTTAGACCTCGGGTACTTCACTTGCCTTATCAACTGGTGCCGAATGGAGGTGACATACAGGTGGAACATTGTGTTCACACTGAGCCAGTCAGCCGGCAATCGCTACACGCTCTCAATGACTTGGTAGCCGCCCCTGCTGCGCCCAGCATCTTTCAGCCTGCCACTCCCCGGCGTGAAGCGTCGCACCAGGCGACATCCGTGGTGTTACGGTTGTGTCTCTTCCCATGATTACACGTTCCGGTTGGTCACCGTAGATTTCTCGCCGTAGCCACAGGGGGGACAGGCCATGGGGACCATGTCGGCGCGTCAGGTGCGCAGCCTGATCAAGAGGACATCGAAGCGGGTGAGTGTGGCGGCGGCCGCAGGCGGCCCCACAGGGGCCTGCATCATCACGCGGCACGCACCGCGCACCAAGGACATCTGCGAACAGCTGTCGCAGAGCGACTGCGATCACATCGATCAGGCCCTGAAGGACCAGCAGATCGGCTTCACGACCTTCTATGCCGGAAGGAAATGCCCGTCATGACCCGGCTCCAGACTGATCCCGACGGCCGAGGCTGCGGTCCGCGCCGCCGAGCCGCGCTGTTCGCAGCCTGTCTCGCCATGGCGGGATGCGGGGCACCCCAGTTCATGGTCGCTAGCCGCGAGGGCACGCCGACGGTCATGGACATCGTCGACCGGATCAAATGCGAACTCGCCGATCTCGTGCGCGACGATACTGATTTCGGCAAGCATCGGCAGCGTTTCCTCGCCGGCGACTATCATGTGGCGGTGGCGATATCGCTGGTGGTCACCGAAACAGGAGAACTGGCGCCAAACTTCAACGTGCCGGTACCGCCGCAATTCGCCTTCAATGTCGGCATGCGCCTGACGCGGCAGCGCGAACAGACGCATATGCAGAACCTCTATTTCTCGATGACCGAGATCGAGAGCCAGCTCAGGCGCGCACCACAGGCGCTGCGCTGCCCGCGCGACGATGGCAATCTGAGCGGTGATCTCGGCATCCGTCAGACGGCCCTGATGGGGATGGGCGCGCCGGGTTCTGCGACAGCTGCCAACATCGGACCGGGACTGGGCGGCGAGTTCGGCGGCAATGTCTCGTTCGTGCTGACACGCAACATCAACTCGGCCGGCCCGACCTGGACGCTGACGCACTTTCGCGGGCCGGGAAGCATGGGCTCGCTCGGGCGGACCGATACCAATCGCGTCTACTTTGCCTTCGTCTCCAAGGCACCCGCGACAGCGCCGCGGACGCGTGATCCTACGGCACCCCCGAGCATCCGGGCGCGCGAGCTTCTCAATCAGCTGCTGCTCAATCAGTTGACGCTGCCGACCGCACGCTGATCGTGATCAATACCGGCGGCCGTCCGCGATCCTGTCGCGGGCGGCATGTCAGTTGGGATGGCGAAATACTTCCTGGGTACTTGGCGGGCCCTGGTAGCCCCTCACCCGTCGTTCGCAGCCTGCGGCCAGGTCGCGGGCGGGTCCTGCGGGCCGCGCCAGGAGAGCATCAGGCCGTTGCCGACGGCCCAGGCGCGCAGCGCCGCGAGGAGCGCGTCGGGCCGGCTGACATCCGGCACCTCTTCCTCGATGAAGCGATCGACCGCGGCCAGGAGGTCCGGCGGAAGCTGCAGCTTGATCGTGGTCATGCGCGAATCCCCGTTCGTGCTCTTGGGCGGCACGATGGAGCGTTTTTCGTGCAGGAACGGTTAAGGAGCAAGCCCCCCGCACAGCGCGGTTGACCGCTCCTCACCCCATTCATTCGAATTGTCGCAATCGCGTCACAGGCGACGGTCGAGCATCATCTCCGTCACATGAGCCGCCATGGCGCCGTAGAGGGCGTGGCCGATGGTGCTCATCACGGTGAGCTGGCCGCCCCAGGCGAGAAGCATGAAGGGCAGTCCGGCGAGCGGGGCGAAGATGCCGAGCGCGATGAAGGTGGTGAAGGTGCCCCAGATCCAGCCGTTCCAGCGCCGGCCGAGCGACACGCCGTTGCGCGTCAGCAGGTAGTAGCCGAGCGGATAGCCGACGACGCCGGTGAAGTAGTGAAGCGCCTTGGCCACGACATCGGACGGCTCGAAGCCGAGGCGGGCGGCAAACAGCGCCTTGATGAGCGCGGGCGGCTCCAGCGGACCGCCGGCGACGATGGCCGTCGGCACATTGGCCCAGATCTCCCACAGACCGAGGCCTGCGAAGCCTCCCACCATGAGGGCGACCATCTCGCGAAGTCCCGGCACGGCGATGCCGGCGATGCGGGTCTGTGCAGGCAGTGCGGTCGTTGCGGTGTCGGCGATCATCGTGGGGCCCTCCTCGGCAGGCGGAGCGCTTGCCGCCCCGTTGCCTGACATTTCGCGGCCCCTGCTCCGTCGTTACCGCTCCGCGCATCACCAAGTCGTGAGCGCTTCTCGTGGATCCATGCGAACGCCGGCGCGTAACGACCCGGTGGGTCCAGGCGTAACCCGTCTGATCACGACCGGCGAGCAAAGCATGACGACCACACCTTCCAAGCGCCCCCGCGACCGCCGGCTCGATGTGTTTCGCGGCCTGTGCATGCTGATCATCTTCATCGCGCACATGCCGCAGAACCCTTGGCTCGCCTGGATCCCGGCCCGCTTCGGCTTCTCCTCGGCGACGGAGCTTTTCGTCTTCGGATCGGGGTTCGCCAGCGCCGTCGCCTTCGGCCGGACCTTCTCGACGGCCGGTTTTCTCAACGGCACCCTGAAGATCGGCAAACGCATCTGGCAGCTCTACTGGGCCCATCTGGCGCTGTTCGTGGCCCTTGCCGGTCTCACGGTCCTGCTCGCGCCGGCCGGCAGTCACGCCGCCCGCGCCCTCGACCATGTCTTCGCCGCCCCGGCGCAGGCGCTCGGCGGGCTGGTGACGCTCACCTACGTGCCGATGCTGCTCGATATCCTGCCGCTGTACATCGTCGTGCTGGCCCTGGTGCCGGTGATGATGGCGGCACGCCGGCTGCACCCCGTCGCGCCCTTCGCGCTGTCCTTCGCGCTCTATGCTGCGACCTTCCTGTTCGGGCTGGAGATTCCCGGGCGGTCGAGCGATGCCGGCCACTGGTTCTTCAATCCCTTCGCCTGGCAGGTGCTGTTCTTCGCGGGCTTTTCGATCGGGCTCGGCTGGTGGACCCCGCCGGCCCTCGACCGCCGGGGACTGGTCGCGGCTGCCGCCGTCATCGTCGCCGTCTCGATCCCCTTCAACTTCTGGGGGTTCACCGACGCCTATCCGGTCCTCGTCGACGTCCAGATCGCACTGTTGCCGCTGAACACCTGGACCAACCTCCATCCGGTCCGGATCATCCACTTCCTGGCAATGGCCTATCTCGTCCTGTCGCTGCTGGAGCGGGCGCGCTGGCTGCTCGATACGCGCCCGGCGCAGGTGCTGACCCTCGTCGGCACGCAATCGCTGCCGGCCTTCCTCGCCTGCACGGTCCTGGCGTGGGTCGGCGGCATCGCGCTGGACGTCTTTGGTGACGCGCCGGCCCCGGTCGCCATCATCAACTTTGCCGGTCTCGCGGCCATTGTGTGCGCTGCCTGGCTGGCGCGGCTGTTCAAATCGGAACCCTGGGCCAAACCCAAGACTGTTGCCGACCAGACGAGTGCCTCGATCCAGCCGGCGAGGGCGTAGTCGCGGCTATTCTCCGCTCAGCGCCCGTTGGACCGCGAACCGGCCTCCGCCGCATCACGCTGGTCGAGCGCCCGGCGAGTCTTCCAGCTGTCCAGGAGTCGGCCGACCGTGGCCTGCCCCTGGCCTGCCTGCTGCCGATAGAACCTTGCCCAGGGGGTATCGTCCGCCATGTCTGCCTCCACCGCTGGACCTGCAACCGGCGAGACCGTCCGCGGTTCCACGGGACCTGCATCTCGCGCCCCGCGGGCCGTAGTGGCGGGCGGAGCGCTCACAACCGATAGGCCATCCGGAGGCCGCCCCAGTGGCGGCCGAAAATGCGGATCGGCGCATCGATCTCCTTCATGTGCACGGTCACGCCATTGCCCATGTCGCGCGCGTAGGACTGGATGAGATAGGGCCGTGCGCTGCGTGCCGCGGAAAGACCGGCGCGGTCGTCGAAGATGCGCTTGTTCCGGCAGTTGGCTGCGTTCCAGGCGGCATCGCCGCGCTTCTGCGGGTGCGAGTAGATCCGGTTGTGAACCGGCAGGTAGGCGTTGCGGTCGACCGCGGCGCAAAACGCCATCTGCGGATCGACCTTCACCCACTTCTCCTGGATGGGCGGCAGGATCTGCTCCAGCAGGGGCAGATACTTGGTGGAGAACTGCACGGGGTCGGTGCCGTCGATCCGTTTGTAGTCGTTGTCGAAGAAGTCCTGCCGCGGCAGGCGGCCCGCGTCGGCCGCAGCCTCGAAGGCCTTGCTGATCTCTTCCGCGGCGGCGACGGCATGCGCGATGCGCTCGGCGTCGGCCTCGCGCAGGGCCTGGAGGCGGGCGGCGATGGATGCACGCGTCTCGGCCCCCGGATCCTTGAACTGGCAGTGGACGCCGAGCGACGAACGCCCGACGACGCGGGTGTCGAACTCGCCCATGCCTGTCAGTACGGCCCTCACCGTGTCACCGACAGCTAGCGGTTCCGCCCCCGCCGGCGCGAGAAGCATGCCGCCTTCCGACAGGTCTATTGTCCGGCAGCGCAACTGCCCCTTCGGTGTCGAGATCGTCACGGAAATCTCGACGGGGAGCCTGTCGTGCTGCCGCCGGTCGCCAATCTCCGACTGGCGCAGGAAGATGGTGAAGCGTGACCTGAGCTTCTCGGTCAACTGGCGCGCCTCGCGGCCGGCGGCGTCCGCCGCATCGGAAGTGGTCTCGGCTTCCTGGGCGGCGGCGTCGATATCGGTCGCTCCGGCCGCGACGTTGACGATGAACGAGGCGGTATCCGCCGCCGAGCGCGACAGATCCTGGATCGTCTCCACCTGCTGCTCGACGGCGTCGGCGACTGTGGCGAAGACCGGCCGGATCGCCTCGACTGCACCGGCGATCTGCTGGACCGCGGCGATCGAGGCCTGGGCGTCCGACTGGAGATGGGCGATGCGCCGCGCGATCTCGTCGGTGGCGCGCTGGGTCTCCATGCTGAGGTTCTTGACCTCGCTGGCGACGACCGCGAAACCACGGCCCGCCTCGCCCGCCCGGGCAGCCTCGATGGTGGCGTTGAGCGCGAGGAGATTGGTCTGGCGGGCGATCTTGGCGATCAGCGCCACCACCTGATCGATCTCGGCCGATGAGGCGCGCAGGCCGTCGATGCTCATCGAGGCGTTGCCGACCGCTTCCACCGCGTCGTCGGTGAAGCGGGTCGCCTGGCGGACGCGGTCGCCGATTTCCTGGCTGCTCTGCCCGAATTCCTCGGTCGCGGCGGCGAGTTGACGGGAGTTTTCGGAGGCACTCGCGGCGAGAGCGTCCAGCGCGCGCGAACGCTCGCGGATCGCTGCGAGGGCGCGATTGGCGGCAGCGGTCCCATCGTGGACGTGGTCGGTCGCGGAGGAGACGTCGGCGATGACCTTCATCAGGTCGGATTCGACGAGGCCGATGGTGTCGCGGATCTGGGCGATCTCGGCCTTCAGGCGCGCCACCTCGGCAGCGGCGTCGCCGTCTGAAGTGACCGCCACGGCCTCATGCGTCACCGTCTGCGGTGCGGACGCCTTCAGCATGCGACCCAGGACCATGAACGTTCCCCTCGACGTGCTCTGCGGAAAGCACGGACATTTTCCGGGAATTGTGCCGTCTCATGGTAAACGCCCGCTTAAGCGTATCGGGGGGGGGGACGGCCCCGTCTTAGACTTCCGTCTAAGGCGCTGCCGCGAGCAGCCGGCCGACCGTCGCGGGCAGGTCATCGTAGTGGTCGATGATCACAGTCGGGTCGAGACTGGCGAGCGGCACCGCGGTGTATCCCCCCGAGTAGGCGATGACCGGCACGCCGGCGGCCTGGGCGGCGCGGATATCGGGGTCTGAATCGCCGACCATCACCGCCCGTGCCGGATCACCGCCCGCATCGCGCACGGTCATGAGGATGTGGCCGGGGTCCGGCTTGCGCACCGGATAGGTGTCAGCGCCCGCGATGACAGCGAAACGGCGCGCCATGTCGAGCTCCTCGAGGAGCTTCTTCGCCAGTCGCTCGATCTTGTTGGTGCAGACGGCGAGCACCATGCCTTCGCCGGCCAGCCGGTCGAGCGCGTCGATCATGCCCGGAAACGGCCGGCTCTCACGCGTAAGGCGCGTCTCGTACACGCCCACGTAGCGGGCGAAGACGGCATCGACCTCCTCCTGGGTCTGGCCCCTGCCCTTCAGCTTCAGAGCCTTTTCCACCATCGGCTTCATGCCATGACCGATCAGCCTCTTCGCCTCGGTCATATCGATGCCGTCGAGGCCCTCGTCCTCCAGGAGCCAGGACAGCGTCCCGATGAGGTCAGGATGTGTATCGACGAGGGTGCCGTCGAGATCGAAGACGATGGTCGCGGCGGCCATATGGGCGTTCTCCGGCAGGACTTTGGCAGGTCATGCCGAATTCGGCTGCAAAAGTCATCAGGTGTAGGGCTGGCCTGCCCTGCGGCGGGGTGCGCCTGTTGTTGGCGGGTGATAGAAAGCCTCGCATCACCGTCCAGCCTGGAGGCTCCGATGAACGCGCCCCTGAAGACCACGCCCCTTCCGCTCAAGGATCCGACGCTGCTGAAGTCGCAGTGCTACGTGAACGGTGAGTGGGTCGGCACGCCGACCGATGCCGTGATCAATCCCGCCACCGGGCAGACCATCGGCCATGTGCCGCGCTTCGGCGCCAAGGAGGCCGCCGAGGCCGTCGAGCACGCCGACAAGGCCTTCAGGCTCTGGTCCAAGAAGACCGCCAAGGAGCGGTCGAACATCCTGCGCAAGTGGTTCGACCTCATGGTTGCCAACACCGACGACCTCGGCATGATCATGACCGCCGAGCAGGGCAAGCCGCTGGCCGAGGCCAAGGGCGAGGTCGCCTATGCTGCCTCGTTCGTGGAGTTCTTCGCCGAGGAGGCGCGCCGCGTCTATGGCGACATCATCCCGCAGCACCGGCCCGACCATCGAATCCTCGTGCAGAAGCAGCCGATCGGCGTCTGCGCCGCCATCACGCCTTGGAATTTCCCGGCGGCGATGATTACCCGCAAGTGCTCCCCGGCGATCGCCGTCGGCTGCACCATGGTGGTGAAGCCTGCCCCCGAGACGCCGCTGACGGCCCTCGCCCTCGCCGAACTCGCCCATCGCGCCGGCATTCCGGCCGGCGTCATCAACATCATCACCGGCGACGCTGCCCCGATCGGCAAGACCTGGTGCGAGCACCCGACGGTGCGCTTCATCGGGTTCACCGGCTCGACGCCGGTCGGCAAGCTGCTGATGGCTCAGGCCGCCTCCACCGTGAAGCGTGTCGGCCTCGAGCTCGGCGGCAATGCGCCCTTCATCGTCTTCGACGACGCGGATGTGGACGCGGCCGTCGAGGGCGCGATGGTCTCCAAGTACCGCAACATGGGCCAGACCTGCGTCTGCGCCAACCGCATCTTCGTGCAGGACAAGGTGCATGACGAGTTCGTCGCCAAGTTCACGGCGCGGGTGAAGGCGCTGAAGGTCGGCAACGGCCTGGAGGCCGGCATCGACCAGGGCCCGCTGATCAAGCCGGCCGCGGTCGACAAGGTCGAGAACCACGTCAACGACGCGATCTCGAAGGGCGCCAAGGTGGAGACTGGCGGCAAACGCTCCGATCTCGGCCAGACCTTCTTCGAGCCGACCGTCCTCTCCGGCGTGACCCCCGACATGCTGGTGACGCGCGAGGAGACCTTCGGCCCGCTGGCGCCGGTCTATCGCTTCAAGACCGAGGAAGAAGCCATCCAGCTGGCAAACGCCACGCCCTTCGGCCTTGCGAGCTACTTCTACGGCCGCGACATCGGGCGCGTGTTCCGCGTCGCCGAGGCGTTGGAATACGGCATGGTCGGCATCAATACCGGCCTTGTCGGCACCGACGTCGCACCCTTCGGCGGCGTGAAGGAATCCGGCCTCGGCCGCGAGGGCTCGCACTACGGCCTCGACGAATTCGTCGAGATCAAGCTGATGATGCTCGGCGGCATCCAGTAAGCCGGTTAAGTCGGCAGAGAGACCAGGGGCGGTGCCGCGAGGTGCCGCCCTTTTCGTATCGGAGCGCCCGCGCACCGGGTGGCACGCCCTCAGCGAGCCGCCACACTCACCGGCGCCAATGATTTCAGGCCGCGCGCCGGGACAATGACAAGGTCGATCTCCGGCCGCCCCCCGCGGCCGATGGACAGGCGCTCAGGCTCGCCGATCACCTCGAACTGACGCTCCAGCGTCGCCCGCTGGCGGGCAAATGTCGCCGCCTGGGCCACGACGAGAATCTCGGCGCCGTGGAAGGCGCGATAGACCTGACGGAAGGCGAAGCCGCGCGGATCAGGGCCGATGACCATGACGTCGGCGACATCGCCGACGGCGAGGTCAATCTTCCCCCCCTCGTTCCACGTCAGCCCGACGACGACAGGGCCCGAGCGCGGGCCCACACCCTTCGCCGCGAGGATGGGGCGCAGCGCTTTCCAGTCGAAGGCATCGAGGGTTGGATCAGCATGGGGAGGCGCGCCGAGCCGGGTGATGAGACCGCTCGTGCCGAGGGCGCCGATACCGAGCGACAGGACGACCGCCAGCCCGACGCACCATGTCGCCCAGGCCCGCGGTGACGGAGAGGCTCCGGGGTTCGCCACCATCCAGGCGCCAAGCAGCGGGAAGACGAAAAACCAGCCGGGCATGGGCCAGTGCGGCAGCGCCCATCCCGACCAGAGGGACTGAAGGGTGAAATAGAGGATGGTCGGGGCCGCGAGCGCCATGAGGAACAGGCGGCGCGGATCGCGCAGCCGCGCCAGATTCTGCGCCGCGATGGTGGCGAGCGGCACGGCGATCCAAGGGGCAAGCCAGACGAACTGGCCGGCCAGCATCTGCGCGAAGGCGGAGAGCGTGAGGCCGCGTCCGCCGCCCCTTCCCGCCTGGAAGCGCAGCGAGGCCCAGTCGTTCTGCAGGTTCCAGACGATGACCGGCGACACCGCCAGCACTGCCAGAACGGCGCCGGCATAGGGGGCGGGATGGACCAGCCAGCGGCGGTGCTCCGTCGCCAGCAGAAAGGCCGCCAGGCCGACGACGACGAAGAGCGCAGAATATTTGGACAGGCCGGCGAGGCCGAAGCAGAGGCCGGCAACAAGCCACGCGCTCCAGGGCGACGGGCGCTCGCCCTCGTGAGGAAAGAACAGGCGCGCCAGCGCCAGCACGCCGCCGCACAGAAAGAACAGCAGCAGCCCGTCCGGCACGATCCAGGTGCCCGGCGAGGCCAGGAAGAACAGCGAGGCGTTGAGGGCGAGGACAGCCCAGACCGCCGGCCAGCCGCCGAACAGTCGCTCGGTCAGCCGGAACATCAGCCAGGAGGTGCCGGCGAAGAGGGCGATGAAAGGCAACCGCACCGCCCAGCTCGTGCCGAAGACAAGCATTGAGGCGTGGGCCAGCCACAGGTGGAGCGGCGGATGATCGAAGTAGGACAGCGCCAGTCGTCGCGCCTGTCCGAGCGTGTAGCTCTCGTCGACGCCGAAACCGAGCAATGCCGCGAAGATGATGCGGAGCACGGTGAAGCCGAGGATGATGACGATGGCAGCTCGCGCGGGGTCGTCGGGCAGGCGCGCGAAGGGCCGGTCTGGATTGCTGACGGAGGTCATGGGCTCCGGTTAGCAGAGCGGCGCGGCGAATGCACCCGCGCCAATCTCAGGCGCGCTGGCGATAGCTCTGCACCGCATCGCTCACGGACTTTGCCCCGAACAGCACGAAGGTGAAACCGACGAGGCGGGTCACCATGAGGCCGTGGGTGAGGAAGAACCGGCGCACCGCCGGGAGGCCGGCAACGCCGACGAGGATGACATCCGCGAGGATGAAGCCGAGAAAGGCGACGAGCATGACCAGGGGGGCGAGGTCCCATGTCAGCAGGCCGGAATAGTGGCCGACCAGCACCGTGAACATGGCGACCGAGACCGGATAGGCCTTCGGGTTGGTGACGCCGAAGATGAGACCGGCGACGAGGGGGTGCCGGCCGCCGATGACCGTCGTTCCCGAGGCCTCCTTCGCCATCAGGGCCTTTGCGCCGAGGTAGATAAGATAGGCGCCGCAGAGGAGACCGAGGATCTCGAACAGCAGGGGCCCCAGCTGGTTGACGCCGACGATGGCAGCCAGTGCGAGGGTTCCCCAGACCACGTCACCGACGAGATGTCCGGTGACGAACCAGGTGCCGGAGACGCGCCCATCCTTCGCGGCGAGCGCGAAGAGCGCCAGGAACGCCGGCCCGGGCGTGAGCACGTAGATCATCGCTGCAGCGAGGGTCGCGAAGAAGAGGCCGATGGTCATGGAGCGACTCGTGGATGCACTGCTCCACGGGAGCACGTGACGGGGGAGCCGTCAAAGAAACCCGCCGCCCTCCACGAAGGAGGGCGGCGGTAGTCCTGCTCGGGAACGGGTCAGATGCCACGCATGCCTATGCGTTGGTGCCACGGACAGAAACCGGCAAAATCATCCGCGTCCATCGATCCCCGTTGCGGCCGGTTGGCACCCGGCAGGCGTTCCGGATCAGTAGCCCCAGCCCCAGCCATAGATGCCGGGCGTGCCGATGGTGACGCCCACCCCGCCGCCATAGACAGGCGCGTCTCCCCACACGGGGTCATAGGCCATCGGTCCGGCATAGGGAGCGTAGCGACCATCGCGCTCGATCCGCACCGTGCGCCGGCCGGTTGGCTGGAGATAGCTGGCGCTGGCATAGCCGCCGAGCTCAGGCACGAAACACCAGCCATCGCCACACCCCCGCGCATCGACCACACTGCCCTCCGGGAGCACGCCGACGACGGGGTGACTGGTGCCCTGCCCCGCCCTCACATTGAGGTCCGTGGTGGTGACAGCGGGTGCCGCCATCGCGGCCGAGGCGCCAAGCCCGGTTGCCACCAGGGCCGTCAGAAGGGTCTGTCTCATCGTGAAACTCCTTGTCCTTGCCCACCCAGCCTGTTGGAGAAGAACCCCGGGCGCCCGGACAGGTTCCTGCGGCATCCCGCGCCTCCGGATGACGTCGGCAGGACAATGTTCTATTAGTAATACAATTATGGGAGACCGAATGTGATCGCGGTGATCTTCGAAGTCGTGCCGGCCGAAGGACAACTGCCGGGATATCTCGACCACGCAGCGCGCCTGAGGCCCGAACTCCAGGCCATCGACGGCTTCATCTCGGTCGAGCGCTTCCAGAGCCTCACGGACCCGTCGAAACTGCTGTCGCTGTCCTTCTGGCGCGACGAGGCGGCCGTCAGGGCATGGCGCAACCACGCCATGCACCGGGTGACGCAGGCGGCCGGTCGTGACGGAATGTTCGCGGGATACAGGCTGCGCGTGGCGCAGGTCCTGCGCGACTACGACATGGTCGAGAACCGTACTGAGGCGCCCGAAGACAGCCGCGAGCGCCACCGCGCCTGAGCGCGGCGGCGTCTGGCGGAGGCAGAATGGTCAGTTCTGCAGCTTGATGTTGCCCTTCTCGATGATCGTCTTGAACTTGGCGATCTCGGTCACGGCCTTCTGGCGCATCTCTGCGCCCGTCGAGGGAATGGAAGCAGCTCCCATTTCCTCGAAGCGCTTGATGACCGCCGGGTCCTTGAGCGCCTCCATCTGCGCCTTCTCCAGTGCCTCGACGATCTCCTTCGGCGTGCCCTTCGGCGCGACGAAGCCGTTCCACGAAGTGATGTCGAAACCCGGCAGCGTGTCGTTCAGCGGCGGGATCTCGGGGGCGATGGCCGCCCGCGTGGCGGAGGTCACGGCGATGCCGCGGATCGTGCCGGCCTTGTAGTGCGGATAGGGCGAGGTGAAATTGTCGAAGGACAGCTTGACCTCGCCGGTGATCAGGCCCTGCACCAGCGCCGCGGATGAGCGGAAGGGCACATGGCCCATGCGCGTGCCCGTGAGCTGCATGAACAGCTCGGCCGACAGGTGGATCGACGTGCCAATTCCCGACGAACCGAAGTTCTCCTTGCCCGGATTGGCCTTCAGGTAGGCGATGAGCTCGGCGAGGTTGTTCGCCGGGATCGAGGGATGGATGCACAGGAAGTTGGGCTGGGACGAGGACAGGCCGATGAACTCGAAATCGTCCATCGGCTTGAACGGCAGGCGATCCCCATAGAGGTTCGGATTGACCCCGTGGGTGGAGATCGTCGTCATGCCGATCGTGTAGCCATCCGCCGGCGCGCGCGCGAGCGCCGCAACGCCGACGTTGCCACCGGCCCCGGCGCGATTTTCGATCACGAAGCTCTGGCCGAATTTCTGGGTGAACTTCTCGCAGACGATGCGGCCGATGACGTCCGTCGAACCGCCGGCACCGAAGGGAACGATGCAGGTGACAGGCCGCGCGGGATAGGCCTGTGCGAAGCCTTCGGAGCCGAGGAAGGGGGTTGCGAGCGCGCCTGCGGTGATTCCGAGCGCAGTTCGCCTGTTGATCGTCTTGGTCATGGATCCTCCTGGGAGATGTACGGGGTGCGGCTTGCGCGCCGTCTTGGCCGGGAACCTAGCACGACCCGCCCATCACGCAACGGTGAACGCGCGTGCCGGACCACATCAGGAGGTTGGACGGCCCCTGTCGCAAGGAGCCTGGGACTTGCTCAGGGCATCGCCCTGAGCTGGCGCGGCAGCGCCGCGAGATCGGCCTCGAGCTCGCCGATCCGGGCCCGCAGCGCCGATTCCGCTTCCGTTCGATTGGTGAACTCCGCTGTGTCCACGACGAACTTCTCGCCGCGGAAGAGGCCGGACTTCTTCGTCTTGACGCCATTGGTCCTGAGATCGTCGAGCAGCTTCTGGGCAGCGGTGATCTTGGCATTGATGACGTTGTTGTGCTCGAGCGCAGCGGCCCGGTCGCGCTCGCGCTGCGAATCGGCGAGGCGCGCATTGCGCGCATCGATCCGCGCCCGGTACTCGGAGGCCTCCAGATATTCGGTGCGCTGGCAGACGACGAGCAGCGAGGCCGTCGTACCCGCCGCCCAGCCGAGGCCGAAGGCGCCGAGCACCGCCTCGGCCTCACGCCGGTTGCCCTGGCGCACGACCTTCTGGTGCTCGTGATAGGTCAGGCTCTTGTCGAGCGGCACGACCATCTTGATCTCCCACTGATCCTCGTTGAGCGAGGCGATCAGCTGGTCGAGACGGGAACTGATCTCCGGGACGTCGACCGTCACGGCACCGAGGCTCCACTCCTTGTCGCCCTCCGTCTTGGTCCAGTTGGGGAACAGGTCGACGGTGAACTGCTTGGTCTCGATCCAGGGGATCATGGCTGATGAACTCGTCGGCAGGGAGGTCGCGGAGGCAGGCGGCGGAGCGGGGGAACGCCGGGGAGCGGTGATCGGCGGCAGTTCTGCCGCTGTCTCCGGCCCGGGAGAGGGTACCGTGGCGAGGGGGGCTTCCACGGGTGCGGTCACCACCAGCGGGTCGAGGACGACAGGCGGTGGCGCGGCGGGAACATCGGGCGTCCCCATGGGCGGGTCGGGCCGGTCGAGGCTGAAGCCATCGAGGGCCGCCGCCAGTTCGTCGAGCTTGGCCCGGTCGGCGGGCGCCAGCTCAACGGACGGGACGTTCGCGGGTGCCTCCGCCGGCTGCGAGGCCGTCGAGGTAGCGGGTCCAGATCGCGTCGTGGTCTCGTCCGAGCTCATACAGGTAGTCCCATGAGTAGATGCCGGAGGAATGCATGTCGTCGAAGGTGAGGCGGACCGCATAGTGTCCGACCCGGTCGACCCCGATCAGCTGCACGTCCTTCTTGCCCCCGACGAACTTGCGTTCCGATGGTGAATGCCCCTGCACTTCGGCGGAAGGGCTCTCGACCCGCAGATATTCGGCGTCGAGGGCGAAAATGTGCCCGTCGTCGAAAGTGACGGTCAGACGGCGCCGATCAGACGACAATCTCAACTCGGTCGGCCAAGCATGCTGCCGGCCGGTGGCGCTCTCGACAGCGCTGATCTCCCGCATCGCCGGATCCCCCCTGTGTGCGAACGTGTCGCACAACGGTCCGGAGAGGTAGACCGTTCCGCCGCGTACTTCAATGTCGCAGGACGTGACGAATGGCTCGCCCTTGCCTAAATAGATGTCATGGTCGCCGGTTCCGGACTGGCGGCGGGAGGACTTGATGTTCGACGGAGCCGCCTCGGTGAAGCCCGTGCCGATGATCGACCCCTTTGGGCGGTCCATCGACTATCTGCGCGTCTCGGTGACGGACAGGTGCGATTTTCGCTGCGTCTACTGCATGTCGGAGAACATGGCCTTCCTGCCGAAGAAGGACCTTCTGTCGCTCGAGGAACTCGACCGGCTTTGTTCGGCCTTCATCGCGAAAGGCGTCCGTCGCCTGCGCCTGACGGGCGGCGAACCGCTGGTCCGCAAGGACGTGATGACATTGTTCCGGTCGCTCTCGCGCCATCTCGGCCAGGGAACCCTCGACGAACTGACGGTCACCACCAACGGCTCGCAGTTGGCACGGCATGCCGCAGACCTCGCGGCTTGCGGCGTCAGGCGGATCAACGTCTCCCTGGATACCCTCGACCCCGCCCTCTTCCGCACCATCACGCGCTGGGGTGACCTCGATGCCGTGCTGAGGGGGATCGACGCGGCCCTGGCCGCCGGGATCCACGTCAAGATCAATGCTGTTGCGCTGAAGGGCGTGAACGAGGCCGAGATTCCCGGTCTGGTGGCGTGGGCCCACGGCAAGGGGATGGATATCTCCTTCATCGAGGTCATGCCCCTCGGCGACATCGAGCCGTCGCGCCTCGACCAGTACCTGCCGCTGTCGCTGGTGCGTGCACGCCTCGCCGAACGCTGGACCCTTGCCGAGAGCCAGCACCGGACCGGTGGCCCGGCGCGCTATGTGGAGGTCGCCGAAACCGGCGGCCGCATCGGCTTCATCACGCCGATGACCCATAATTTCTGCGAGAGCTGCAACCGCGTCCGCGTCACCTGCACCGGGACGCTTTACATGTGCCTCGGACAGGAGGACGCCGCTGACCTTCGGGCGCCGCTGCGCGCCTCGGAGGCGGATGACCAGCTCTTCGCGGCGATCGATCGCGCCATCGCGCGCAAACCGAAAGGTCACGACTTCGTGATCGACAGGCGCTCGGCGAGGCCTTCGGTATCAAGACACATGAGCATGACCGGCGGCTGAAAGATTATGTCGCTCGCGGACAGGCAGGCGAAATAATTGCGCGACACGATCCGAGGATGCCTTTGAGATGGCGCAACTGCGTATTCCCTTAGGGAAAACGCCCCTTTCGCGCCACATTCGGAAGGCTTATCTCCGTCCCATCCAGGAGCCTTTAAACCTGCGGATTCGCTCCGCAGCAGGGCTCGTTTTGCATTCAAGCCCAGCTGCCGTCCTGCGCAACGATGCGCATGGCGGCCCGTCCTATCGAGGCGACCGCGATGAACTCTTCATCTCCGGCGGCGCAGGCTGATCCCGTTCTCGTCCGGGAAGCCCTGCGGCAGCTCCTGCAATCGTCCTTCGTCCCGGCGGGTTCCGTGCTCGCCCGCATGCTTTCGCATGTGGTGGAGCGCACGCTCGCCGGCGATGCCAGATCCATCAAGGCCTATACGATCGCGGTGGAAGCCTTCGGGCGGTCTCCCGACTTCGACCCGGACCGCGATTCGACGGTGCGGGTGACGGCGATGCGCCTGCGCTCCGCCCTCGATCTCTATTATGCCGGCCCCGGCGCCGGCGATCCGCTCCGCATCCGCATGGTGCCCGGATCCTACCGGCCGATCTTCGAAAGCGTGGAGACGCCGTCCGGACCGCCGGTGCCGGCGCGCGCCGCATTGGTTGCCCCCCTCCCCGCCCGCAGCGCGGAGACGCCCGCGCCGCGTGCCCGGGTCCCGGCTCTCGCCGGATGGCTTGCCGCAGTGACCATCATCCTGCTTCTCGATGTCGCCATGACGGTGTCGCTGATGGCGAACCAGATGCGGGGCGAGGAGGCGAGCGAGACGGAGATCGTCAAGCCGGCGTCGAAGGGCGTTCGCGCCGCCGAAAAGCCCGCAACCCACAGCCTCGTCTACGACCTGATCCGCCACAACGTTCAACGAAGCTACCAGCAGACGGTCGAATGATCGCCTGATGCGGGGCAGCTGCGACGATGCCGACCTCGACGCCGCGGCGAACTGGCGCTAGCTGAATCGCAGGGACGAAGCGACCGGAGCGCCGAAGCGTGGCCAATTTTGACGTGATCGTTGCCGGCGTCGGCGCGATGGGATCGGCTGCTGCCTACCACCTTGCGAAGCGCGGCCAACGCGTACTCGGACTCGAGCGCTTCGACATCCCGCACGCCATGGGCTCGTCCCACGGGACGAATCGCATCATCCGCCTCGCCTATTTCGAGCATCCGCTCTACGTGCCGCTGCTGCGGCGGGCCTACGAGCTCTGGCGCTCCACCGAAACGGCCTTTGGCGAGCAGCTTCTCTACATCACCGGCGGCATCGACGCGGGTCCCCCTGGCGGGCGCGTCGTCGGTGGATCGCTCGCCGCCTGCCGCGAACACGATCTTCCCCACGAACTTCTCGATGCGCGCGAGGCGATGCGGCGCTTTCCGGGCTTCAGGCTGACGGCGGACCAGGTCGCCAACTTCCAGGCGGATGCCGGCTTCGTCATGAGCGAGCGCGCCATCGTCGCCCACGTGACCATGGCGATGGCGGAGGGCGCCGAGATCCGGGCGCGCGAAGCGATCCTCGGGTGGGAACCGACGCCGGGAGGAGGTGTGCGCGTTACCACGTCCCGCGGCACCTACGAGGCCGGCCGGCTGATCCTGTCGACGGGCGCCTGGATCGCCGACCATGCCCCGGCCCTTGCCGGCCTCGCCGTGCCGGAGCGCCAGGTGCTCGGCTGGTTTCAGCCGAAGGTGCCGGCCCATTTCGCCCTCGGCGCCTTTCCCGTCTCCATCGTCGAGACGGCGGAAGCGTCCTGCTACCAGTTTCCGATCTTCGGTGTCCCAGGGTTCAAGATCGGCCTCTATCACCATCTGAAGGAAACCGGGCACGCCGACAGCCTGTTGCGCGAGCCGACGGAGCGCGACGAGGCGGCGCTGCGCGAGGTGCTGCGGGAGACGTTCCCGGAGGCCGACGGACCCTTGCTGGGCCTGCGCAGCTGCATGTTCACAAATACTCCCGACGAGCATTTCGTCGTCGATACGCTGCCCGACCTGCCGCAGGTGGTGGTCGCCTCGCCCTGTTCGGGCCACGGCTTCAAGTTCTCCAGCGTGATGGGAGAGGTGCTGGCCGACCTCGCGACGTCCGGCTCCACGCGTCACGACATCTCGCTGTTCCGCCTCGACCGGTTCGCCGCCGGAGCCGGCGCGTGACCCCCCTCACCGCTCCCGCGGTGGACGACGGTGCCAACCGCCGGGGCATCATCGCCATGTGCACGGCGATGGCCTGCTTCATGACCAACGACACGCTGGTCAAGCTGGTGGCGCGCGACCTGCCGTCCGGCGAGATCATCGCCATCCGCGGCGGCTTTGCGACTTTGATGGTCTTCGCCTGGCTGGTGGTGGCGGGCCATGCCCGGCAGATCGGCATGGTGGCGTCCCCCCTCGTCGCCAGCCGCGCCGGGCTGGAGGCCATCGTCGCCTTTCTCTTCATCACGGCGATCGCCGACATGCCGATCGCCGACATCACGGCGATCTTCCTCATCACACCCCTTCTCATCACGGCCCTTTCGGGACCGCTGCTGAAGGAGCAGGTGGGCTGGCGCCGCTGGTCGGCGGTGACGGCAGGCTTCATCGGCATGCTGCTGGTGGTCAAGCCGGGCGGCGCGGGTTTCGTCGCCGGCTCGGCCACCGCCATGGCACTGGCCAGCGTGGTGTTCTGCGCCGTCCGCGACATGGTCACGCGCTTCATCGACCCGCGCATTCCGACCATCGTCATCACGCTGACCACCTGCGTGGCCGTGGGCGGGTTCGGCGCCGCCATGATTCCCTTCCAGGGGTGGGTGGCGCCAACCACCACCCACGTCCTCATCCTGCTCGCCGCCGCCACGGTGGTGGTGGTCGGCAACCACGCGATGATCCTCGCCTTCCGCGGGGTCGAGGTCTCGCTGGTCTCGCCATTCCGCTACTCGGTGATGGTCTGGGCCATCGTCTCGGGGATCACGGTGTTCGGGGAGTGGCCGGACGCGGCGAGCTGGGCAGGGATCGCGCTGATCGTCGGGGCCGGGCTCTACACGCTCCATCGGGAGCGCGTGCGCCTGCGCATCCGCGACGCCAAGGTCGAGGCAGAGACGACACTTCCCTGACGCGCCCGTGGAGTTTGTGTCGCCAGCCGCGACTGCCGCGCAATTTTCCGTGCCAAACATCGCTCTTTCGGACGCAATCGATGCCAAACCCCTATTGTCCGCGCTGAAGCCGTGGCATAGAGAGGCGGCGGCGCTCAGGCGCCGAGCCGGTCACCGCACAACAATCGCGGGACTGGTCAGCGGGACAGGCATGACGGGCGATCACGGCGGGCCGGGACTCGTGCTCCTCAAGCGGAGACGGGCGGCCACCACGGTGCTCTTCTGACGGCGCGGCGGACCGGTGTTCCGGAGCTGCAGCCGCAAGGGCAACGGCGATCATCCCGGAGGGCTTTGCCCCGCGAGGTCATGACCTTCCAGGGAGTGTGCCCGGCATGCAGGGATTGCTTTCCATCAGCCGCGTCATCGACGCGGTGAACACCGCCATCGGCAAGACGATCAGCTGGCTGATCCTCGTCGCGGTCATCATCTCGGCGGGCAATGCCATCATCCGCAAGGTGTTCTCGAGTTCTTCGAACGCCTGGCTGGAGATGCAGTGGTACCTGTTCGGCGCCGTGTTCATGCTCTGCGCGGCCTGGACGCTGCTCTCCAACGAGCACATCCGCATCGACGTCGTGAACAGCCTGCTGCCGAAGCGGGTGCGCAACTGGATCGACGTCGTCGGTCACACCCTGTTCCTGATGCCCTTCTGCATCCTGCTGCTCTATGACAGCTGGCCCTTCTTCCTGAAGTCCTACATGCAGAACGAGCAGTCGATGAACGCGGGCGGCCTCGTCGTCTGGCCGGCCAAGTTCCTCGTCGTCGCAGGCTTCGTGCTCCTGCTGTTCCAGGGTGTCAGCGAACTCATCAAGCGCATCGCCATCATGCGCGGTGAGCTGGAGGACGTCCACGGCGGCGGCCACCACGAGATGGCGGAGGCGGAAGCCCAGCGCCTGCTCGAGGTCGCCAAGGCCCAGGGCCTGCTCGACGCGGCCAAGAAGTAAAAGCGTTCCGGGAGAAAACACGTGTCCCTTCGCCTTCCCCTCTCGGGCGCCCTCGCTGCTGCCGCCCTCACACTCGTCGCGCTGTTCCTGTTCTCCGAACCGGCGCTCGCCGCGGACGGGGCCGGTTTCGGCGGCTTCCTGCGCGCCAACATGGCCCCGGTCATGTTCGCCGCCCTGGTCGTCTTCCTGCTCCTCGGCTATCCGGTCGCCTTCGCGCTGGCGGCCAACGGCCTGTTCTTCGCCATCATCGGCATCGAGCTCGGCCTGTTCCAGCCGAACTTCCTGCAGGCGCTTCCCGAGCGCATCTACGGGACGATGAACAACGATACGCTGCTGGCGATCCCGTTCTTCACCTTCATGGGCCTCATCCTCGAGCGCTCCGGCATGGCCGAGGACCTGCTCGACACCATCGGCCAGCTCTTCGGCTCGATCCGCGGCGGCCTCGCCTATGCGGTCATCTTCGTCGGCGCGCTGCTCGCTGCGACCACCGGCGTCGTCGCCGCCTCGGTCATCTCGATGGGCCTCATCTCGCTGCCGATCATGCTGCGCTACGGTTATGACCGGCGGCTCGCCTCTGGCGTCATCGCCGCGTCCGGCACGCTCGCGCAGATCATCCCGCCCTCGCTGGTCCTCATCGTCATGGCCGACCAGCTCGGACGCTCGGTGGGCGACATGTACGAGGGTGCCTTCGTGCCTGGCATCGTGCTCTCGCTGCTCTATGCCGGCTATGTCTTCATGGTCTCGGTGCTGCAGCCCAAGAACGCGCCCGGCCTGCCGAAGGAGGCGCTTCTCTACCTGCAGGACGACGGCAAGCGCGGCACCTGGAAGCTCGGCGTACTGGTACTTTTCTCGGCCCTTGTCGCCGTGTTCATCATGAACCAGACGAGCGTGAAGGGCGGCGCCGACTTCGTCATCCTGTCCATGTCGGTGGCTGTGCTGGTCGCCTTCATCGCGGCTGTCTGCAACTACTACTTCGGGGCACAGCGGCTGATCCTCACGGTCGCCGCCACGGCGGCGCTCCTGGTCGCCTATGTCTTCCTCAAGCAGGGCGGGCACACCACCTGGGCGCTCATCGCCGAGGCTGCCGCCTTCGGTTTCGCCTATGCGATCTTCGTCGGCCTTGCCGAACGTTTCGGCGGCGTGAAGCTCATCTCGCCGATCGCCGAACAGGTCACCTTCGTCATGGTGCCGCCGCTCGGGCTGATCTTCCTCGTCCTCGGCACCATCTTCATCGGCCTCGCCACGCCGACCGAGGGTGGCGCCATGGGCGCGGCCGGCGCCATGATCCTCGCCATCATGAAGAAGCGCCTGTCATGGGACCTCGTGCGCCAGGCCAGCGAATCCACTGCCAAGCTGTCGGCCTTCGTGCTGTTCATCCTGGTCGGTGCCCGCGTCTTCTCGCTGACCTTCTACGGCGTCAACGGCCACGTCTGGGTGGAGCACCTGCTGGTGTCGCTGCCGGGCGGCCAGGCCGGCTTCCTGATCGTCGTCAACATCATGGTCTTCCTGCTGGCCTTCTTCCTCGACTTCTTCGAGCTGGCCTTCATCGTGGTGCCGCTGCTCGGCCCTGCCGCGGAAAAGCTGGGGATCGACCTGATCTGGTTCGGCGTCATCCTCGGCGTGAACATGCAGACGAGCTTCATGCATCCGCCCTTCGGCTTCGCGCTGTTCTATCTGCGATCCGTGGCGCCGAAGGAGCCCTATACCGACAAGGTGACGGGCAACCGCATGGAGCCGGTGACGACGATGCAGATCTACTGGGGCGCGGTGCCCTTCGTGGTGATCCAGTGCATCATGGTCGCCCTCGTGATCATGTTCCCGCAGATGGTCATGCACTACAAGGCGACGGGCCCGCAGCTGGACCCCTCCAAGGTCGAGATCCGCATCGACCTGCCGGGCCTCGGCGGAGGCGGTGGCCTCCCCGGTCTCGACAGCCCCGGCAGCCTCCCCGGCCTCGGCGGACCGCCTCCGGGCCTGGGGGGACCGCCGCCCGGTCTCGGCGGACCGCCACCCGGCCTTGCGCCGCCGCCGGCGGCACCCCGCAACTGATCGGATCGTTAACCGGGCCGCGACACTCGTCGCGGCCCGTGTCTTTTCGGTCCTAGACGGGACAGGGACACACCGATATCGAAGAGCCACGGAGTGGTTCATGCGACTGACGGTCCCCCGCCTGTTTCAACTGGTCGCGATGGCGACGGCGCTTGCGCTCGCCGGGTGTTCGACGCAGCCGCGCCTGCCGGCGGTGCCGCGCCACGAGACGGCGGAGGCCTCCTTCCTCGGCATTCCCGATGCCCGCTTTTCCCTGACGGGCGATCCGACGCCTCTCGCCGCCATGTATGCGGCCGCCGAACGCCGGCGTCAGATGGCCGGCGCAACGGGCACCGAGCACCTGCTCGCCATCTCCGGTGGCGGCGAGGACGGCGCCTTCGGGGCCGGACTTCTCTACGGATGGACGGAACGGGGCGATCGGCCGCAGTTCCGCCTCGTCACCGGCGTCTCGACGGGCGCGCTGACGGCGCCCTTCGCGTTCCTCGGCAGCCGCTACGATCCGCAGCTCAAGACCGTCTACACGACCGTCCAGCGCGACAATATCGCCCAGCTTCTGCCGATCCTCACCATCCTCAACGGCGACTCCGTCGCCGACAGCCGCCCGCTCGCCGGCCTCATCGCCACTCACATCACCCCGGAGGTGGTCGAGGAGATCGGCCGCGAGTACCAGAAGGGGCGCGTCCTGCTGATCGGCACGACCAACCTCGACCTCGGCCAGCCGATCGCCTGGAACATCGGCGCCATCGCCGCCAGCAACCACCCCGCCAGGGTTCAGGCGATCCGCGACATCCTGCTGGCGTCGGCGTCCATTCCCGGCGCCTTCCCGCCTGTCATGATGGACGTGATGGTCGGCGGCACGCGACGCCAGGAAATGCATGTCGACGGTGGCGCCACGACCCAGGTCTTTCTGTATCCGAGCAATGCCCCGATCCGCGATGCGCCGGCGGCGATGCGACGGGTGCCGCGTGTCGCCTGGATCATCCGCAACGGCCGCACGCAGGTGCTGAGCGAGGAGGTCAAGCGCGGCCTCATTCAGGTGGCCTCGCGATCGATCTCGACGATGATCACGTCGAACGCCATCGGTGACATCTACCGGATGTACCTCGTCACCCAGCGTGACCGCGTCGACTTCAATCTGGCCTATATCTCCAGCCGTTTCACGGTGCCCTACGAGAAGCCGTTCGACCCGGCCTACATGAACGCCCTGTTCGAGTTCGGCCGCAGTGAAATCCGCTCGAATACGCCCTGGCTGAAGCGCCCGCCGGGCTATCGGCCCTGAGCGCGGCCGAGCAGCGAGGCCTCACGGCTGGCTGAGCAAGGCGCCGACCCGGCCGATGGCGTCGGCGCGGGCGACCGGGTCCGTGCCAACCATCGCGCGTCCCGACCCATCCGCGGTATAGGCGAGGCCGCTGCGCTCGCGCGGACGGGAGGCCGGATCGTCGAAGCCGTGGAAGGCTCCCGGATAGGTCACGAGATCGACCCTGGCGCCGGCCGCGCGGGCCATGGCGGCGAAGTCCCTGCAGGGGCCGACCGGCGTCCAGTTGTCCGCCTCGCCGATCAGGATGGTGAGCGGTCGCCGGGGCGCGAGGCCGCGGGCGAGCGGCGTGCGGCAACCCGGATAGAAGGCGATCGCCTGGTGAAAATCGGGGCGGCCATCGCCGGGCCGGCGACGAGAGGACAAGGCATAGAGGACCGTCGAGCCGCCGTTCGACCAGCCGACGAGGGATATGCGGTCGGAGCGGATGTCGGCCCTCGCCTGCAGGAAGGCGCGGGCGGCCTCGACGTCGCTGACCCGCTCTCGCCCGGGCCGGACCTGGCGATCGGCGACACCGCATTGCGATCCGAGGCCGCGGGATCCGAAGCTGTCCGGGAGCAGCACGGCCTGGCCCTGCCCGACCCATCTCACCGCCCAGTCGTGGTCGCGCCGCATGAGCTCGCCGCGCGCATTGGAGCTGCCGCCGCAGCCGTGAAGGGCGACGACAGCGGGAAAGGGGCCGGCACCGTGCGGCAGCAGCAGGCGCGCCTGGATGGTGACGCCCTCGGCGTTGGTGAAGCGGACGGTAGTCTCGGCGGCAGCAGGGGTCACGGTCATCAGCACCACCGCCAGGATGCGCCGCCGCATCTGCCCCATCGACCGGTCTCCGGAAGGCGCCGGCCGGGCGAGGATGTCGCCCGGCCGGCCGCACTCGTCAGTTCGATCGCGCGCGCATGCGGATCATGAAGGTGTCGAAAGTGTACTCGGCAACCTGGAACCAGAGGTATTCCTCGTTGCGGAAGGCCACCGTGTTCTCAAGCACCCGCTTGAACCAGGGGTTCTGGGCGGCCACCTCGGCGTAGAGCTCGTTCGCCGCCTTGTAGCAGGCCTCCATCACCTCCATGGAGAAGGGGCGCAACTGGGTGCCCTGCGCCACGAGGCGACGGAGCGCGGCAGGGTTCGCCGCGTCGTAGCGCGCCTGCATCCAGGTTCCCGCCTGATAGGCGGCAGCGTCCCAGGCCGCCTTGTAGTGCTTCGGCAACTGGTCCCACTTGGCGATGTTGGTCATCGTCTGGAGCTGGGCACCGCCCTCCCACCAGCCGGGATAGTAGTAGAAGGGCGCCACCTTGGCGAAGCCGAGCTTCTCGTCGTCATAGGGACCGACCCACTCGGCGGCATCGATGGTGCCCTTCTCCAGCGCCGGATAGATGTCGCCGCCGGCGATCTGCTGCGGCACGACGCCGAGCTTGGTCAGGATGCGTCCGGCAAAGCCGCCGACACGGAACTTCAGGCCGTTGAGGTCGGCAACCGACTTGATCTCCTTGCGGAACCAGCCGCCCATCTGCGTGCCGGTGTTGCCGCAGGCGACGGCGCGGATGTTGTAGGACTTGTAGAACTCGTTGAGCAGGTCGGTGCCGCCGCCCTCGATGAACCAGGCGTTCTGCTGGCGCGGGTTCATACCGAAGGGCAGCGCGGTGCCGAAGGTGAAGGTCGGGTCCTTGCCGACGTAGTAGTAGGAGGCGGTGTGGCAGGCCTCGACCGTGCCGCTGGACACCGCGTCCATCGCCTGAAGGCCCGGAACGATTTCGCCCGCGGCGAAGGACTGGACCACGAAGCGGTTGTCGGTGATCTCGGCGAGGCGCTTGGCGAAAACCTCGGAGACGCCGTAGAGCGTGTCGAGCGACTTCGGGAAGCTCGATGTCAGGCGCCAGCGCACCTCGGGCATCGATTGGGCGACGGCGGGCGAAGCCACCGCCGCGGCGGCGAGGCCTGCGCCCGCTGCCTTGACGAAGTTACGGCGTTGCATGGGAGTTCCCTTCCTTCAGGTTTCCTCTGCCGGGATCGCGCAGGTCGTTCGCGCGCCTGCGATCTGATCGACGGTAAAGGGATCAGACAGCCCCGCCGTGGCGATCCGCATCGGGGAAAACACGCAGTCGGCGGCCAAAATTGCACATCGGCCGGCCGGACGGCTTCGCGATACGAAAAAGCCCCGGCGGATCGCTCCGCCGGGGCTGTCTCAGAGACGACAGGTTCGTGATCAGCCGCGGGCGCGGGCGCGGATCATGAAGGTGTCGAAGGTGTACTCGGCGACCTGCCACCACAGGTACTCCTCGCCGCGGAAGGCCATGGTGTTGTCCAGGACCTTCTTGAAGTCGGCATTGGTGGCGGCGGTCTCCGCGTTCACCTCGTTGGCGGCCTTGAGGCAGGCTTCCAGCACCTCCAGCGAGAAGGGGCGGAGCTGCGTGCCAGCAGCCACCAGCTGGCGCAGGGCTGCCGGGTTCTGGGCATCGTAGCGCGCCTGCATCCAGGTGTGGGCGTGGTGCGATGCGTTGAGCAGGATCGCCTTGTAGCTCGCCGGCAGCGCGTTGTACTTCGTGACGTTGAAGAAGTTGTGGAGCATGGCCCCACCTTCCCACCAGCCGGGATAGTAGTAGAACGGCGCAACCTTGTTGAAGCCGAGCTTCTGGTCGTCGTAGGGACCAACCCACTCGGCCGCATCGATCGTGCCCTTCTCGAGGGCCGGATAGATGTCGCCGCCGGCGACCTGCTGCGGCACGACGCCGAGCTTCTGCA